>Ga0070717_10000994_pt1 | contig 18994 bp, 17 predicted proteins | sample LARL113metaG_FD_71366 | JGI IMG/M metagenome (GOLD analysis project Ga0070717, IMG submission 71366) | Corn, switchgrass and miscanthus rhizosphere microbial communities from Kellogg Biological Station, Michigan, USA - LAR L11-3 metaG | ecosystem: Host-associated > Plants > Roots > Rhizosphere ... | reverse complement strand
GCATAGTTCTTCGGTACGATTGCCGTTGCCGAAGTCACGCTTCGGTTGGGCAGAGCGACAAATTCAATTTCGCCATAAAGCGCGGCAGTCTTCGCATGAAGAAAGCGGTACCCATAGTTCGCTTCCAGATTGAAGTCGCTGGAGATTTGCGCCGTGCCCGTTCCTTGAAAACTGCGTGACTGGCTGAAAACTCCGCCCAGAGACAGCGTCACCTCCTGTTTTTGGGCCAGAACTGGATGCACACAAAGACACAGGCCCAGGAACAAGAAGACGCTGGAGCAAAAACGCGCCGCACTCGCTAGACAAAACTGCCTCATGGTTGTTCTCATCGAGCAAGTTGGCAGGCGAACCCATGATCGGCGACCCAACTCGACCGTAAAAGAGATGAGACTGTTGGTTCGCAGGAAAGTTGCAGGAGTGTGCAGGAGTTAGAGCTTCAGGTTCAGCCCGGCACGTAACTTTTCCAGCCTTCCAGAATCTGCCAGCGTCGCTTCGCTCCGATGGCTGTTCGCCTTCCCCGAAACCCCGTTCGGCTTCACGCTGGAATTGCCGTTCACCTTCATCGGAATCCCCACAGAGAACCCTGTTGACTCTGTACAGGTGCGCAGTCCCGGCGAGTAGCACTCTGACCTAGTGCGTTCAATAGCTGATTCCTGTAGGTTACGGTTGACATTTTTGGGTTGGTACTCTTGCCCGTCGCAAGTTGTGTTTACCGACCCGAACGGATCGTAATGTGGCATCGACAAAATTACGTCAGCTTAACCTTGAGGGGATTCGCTTCAGAAGTCGAATGACAATCGTCCGTGACGGGAGCGAGGTGCTTCTCTTGGGCTTTGCGATCAATCAGACGCAAGAACTCCTGCCACTTTTCAGGATCCCAATTGTTCCCATCTTCTTCATCGTGGAATGTCTTGATCTGATCGTCGATCAATTTATCGATTACGTCACCGAGGAGCTCGCGAATCCTGTAAACGCGTCGCCAGGCAAAATAGACTCGTCGCCAATGGTCAGTGCTGACTGAATAGGGCGCGTTGGCCCATTCGACATAGGTCCGCCAGATGGCAACGTCTGTCCAGTGCTCAGCAAGCACCAAGAGTTCCCCACTGGTGGGAACAAACTCGCGAATCTCGTTCGCCCAGCCTCCATTCACTTCAGGTACATCTCCTTTGGGCAACTTCTCCCACACCCACAGGTCATGATTGTCCGCATTTTCGAATATTGACCGGCGCGGTTCCGTCCGGCAGGAAGGTGCAGAACTACGTTTGTTGCTTACTGAGCTCGCTTTCTCCTCGTTATTCTCCATCGGATGATCTCCTTACGTTCGCCGTATATTGCATTCCCATGCTCTGCCGAGGATGGGGGGACTCGCGACCGCGCGCCAAAACACAGGTTTGCCTTCAGCTTGCTCCACGGGCAAGACGTCGCTGTCCTGCTTGCGTGCCCCCAGGACGCGACGAGAGTGGCTGATATGCGCAATTTGTGTGTAGGCGACTGCCTGATTCAGAACGGACGGCGACTGCTTAAAAAAACTGATCATTTAGTCCTTTGCGGTTTTGATTTTTCGTTGTTGCGCGGGGGTTGCGGATTTTGCACGACTTTGCTGTGTTTTGCAGAGCTACCTGGTTGAAATCCTTTAGAATCACCGCAGGCTTGGCGACTCATAATCCCTAGGTCGTTGGTTCGAGTCCAACCGCCGCCACCAAAATCATCGTCCGCGTCGTTTGTACCGACCGGTGCTCACGAGGGTGCCCCGCTCAAGCTCCGCCCGTTCGACTTCGCTCAGGGCAAGCCTTGGGCGGGTCTTTTCGAGATCTCTGACTCGGACACCTGGAAAATTCCAGCGCGCGGCCTAAATTTTTACTCACGAGGGTGCCCCGCTCAAGCTCTGCTTGGGCGGGTCTTTTCCGGCCCCTGCTCAAGCTTCGTCCGTTCGACTTCGCTCAGGGCAAGCCTTGGGCGGGTCTTTTCCGGATTTCCGACCCGGACCGTTGGAAACATTCCAGCGCGTTCTCGTTCTCGCGCCGTCCAGCGCGATTCAATTTCTACAACTCCGCGTTCCCCGGTCAGATAATGACGAAAACTGCTCCACTCCCAGTCCTCGGGCTTGGCGACCAATCCGCGCTTGACCGGATTGCGATGGATATAACGTAGTTTCTCAATGAACTTGCGGTGGCTCCAAACGTTGAAATCGTAGTACCGTGCTTGCCAGAATGAATCTTCCGCTCGCAGCGCCAGCCTGCGCGCGACTCCCTGCTTCAGTGACTGCATCGCTTGCGCCAGCGTGCCGCTCTCAGGCTCACTGACCAGCAGATGTGTATGCTCTGGCATGACGACGTACGAATATACGCACATCTGATAGTGCTCCCGCACACGATCGAGAGCCGATTCGAATGTACGGCGAGATTCGATGTGGTCAAAGTTCGGCCGCCGCCTGTAACAGCTAACCGTTAGGAAGTGAGAGTCATGGGCTTGCTGAAATCGTTTGAGTCCCCAGGGCACACGGAAAGTCTAGGTGCAGAGTTTGGATGCGTCTGTGACGCATGAACATCGAAATCAGATTCAAATAAGGAAAGGTCAAAATCCCCGCCCAAGCAAAGCTTGGACGGGGCACCCTCCAGTGCTAGCCTGGGCCACCCGCCCCCTCTAAAATAGGTTCATGGGGCATCCGCTATACGTTTTCCTTGACCTAAATCACTGGATTTATTTAGCACGCCAGTATCACCGTACGTGCCAACACAAAACACGCAGCGATTTTGCGTCCACTCTTTTAGAGAAGGTTCAGAGCAACGAAGTGCGGATGCCCCTTGGGATCGTTCATTTCATCGAGCTCTTGCAAAACGAAAATCCTGCCCGTCGCCACCGGCTTGCCGAAGTATTCGAGATGTATTCGCGTGGATGGTATTTTGCCTCCTGGAGTGACATTTGCGACTTCGAGGTGAGGCAAGCATTGCACCATGTTTTCGATGGATTGTCCCCAGAACGTCCAACGGTGTTTGGGCGCGGTTTCATGTTCACCGCCAGTGCTCAGGGTCGGGATATCGTTGCGAAAGATCAGACTGTAGAGTTTTCCGCCTTCTTCAATGCTATATCCGCGCAACCGGGTGCTTTGTTCGATCTGCTAACTACCACCATTGAAGTGAATCGTAAAGAGCAAAAGCGAGTTGGTGCGAATTTGAGCAGCGCTAACGCAAACGCAAGCGAAGACCTAAGGATGCGCCGCCGTGCCTGCTCGCGTGAGGTAACTCGACGTGCACAACATGCGACCTATATCTTGCAGCACGAAAAGCAGCTCACGCAGCAATTGGCCCTAATGCATCGCTCAGTTCAGGACTTTTTGGCGTTGGGGTACGAGAGATTATCCAGATTCTGGTCTGTTGTACCTTCGATGGATACGGACTGTGAATTAACTGCCTATCGTGACCGGCAGTGGTCAAGAAGAGTTCAGCCAAACGATGTCAAAGATTTGGCACAGTTGGCTATTGCCGTTCCCTACTGCGATGCAGTTGTCGTAGAGAAATTTTGGAAGCGTGCGATAACCGAAGCCGGACTGGCGCAAAAGTATCGAACGGCTGTTTTCAGCAACTTGGCTGAATTGTTGCCGTACGTACAGTCCAATCCAACACCCAAGTGGTGAAAGCTACTCCCACGATGATAATTCTCACAATGCACAACTGCCCGGCCAGCAATCATTGAGCAAGTAAGCGAGATTGTGGCCAGAAAAGCCAGCTTATAAGCGATTGTCTTGTCAAACTGTGCTATTTTCGTGTAGTTTTGTTCCCGCTCACCTGAAGTAAGTTCTTCCCCTTGTGAACAGGGACTCAATCCTGGTCACCCAAACGACTCCTCCACGTGAGCACTTCCGAGCAAGTCCAGTCGCGAGATGAAAGTCATCTCAGAAAAGAGGAGAAGTGAAAGACAATCGTGATCTTCAGTTTAGAAGTCCTCTGGTAGCAAGTTTGGCAACCGAAAAACTCTTGGTGGGTTTGCACAGGGGCATAGGACTTAAGGTAACCGGCCCGCGCATAGTATTTAGTCGCTATGATGCGAGCACTGGCACCGAGCAGATTTACGCTGTAGACCCAAATGATCCAACAAGCGAAACAAACATCAGTAGCCCATCGCCCCTGGCGCAATATCCTCACGACGAGTGCCCATCAATCTCAAGCACTGGTTTAATAGCGTTCTCGCGTGGTTCCGGCGGATATACGGGCGCTATTTTCACAATGAACATAGATGGCTCGCGTCAGACTCAGATCACAACTCCCCCGGTGGGGCTTTGGGACAATCAACCTGCATGGTCTGGAGACGGAAAGTATATTGCCTTCGTTCGTTCGTATCAGATTTGGATAGCCAACGCGAACGGAACAAACGCACACCCGGTTGTTGCGTATCCGACTTCACCGTTTGCCCTCGATCACACACCGACTTGGAACCCGACAGACAATACCCAGATCGCATTTTGGCGTGAACATGGAGGAATATCGGCCATTATGACGTTGAAGATTACGCCGAATTCTTCCACGCCCACTTCCACTGCCCCAGTGAATGTTTCAAATCCGGGAAAAGATGATTGGGATGGCTGGCCATCGTGGTCACCCGATGGTGCTCAAATAGCTTTTTGGCGTAACAGAGGAGGCCAAGCCGCAATTTGGATCCTCACCCTTAGCACTGCAACTGCGACGCAGCTTAGCAAATTTGCTGCACCCGGAGATCAGGATCGCACACCTTGCTGGTCACCAAGTGGCAGCGAAATCGCCTGTGCGCGAACCTCCTGGGTCGATTGGCAGATATTCATCCTTGAGACCAACGGGTCAGGTGTCCGCAGCGCCAGCCAGGGGGGGGGCGCACTGTGACTTTTATCCAAGTTGGCATGACTATGTATAGAGAGTGACTGCGACAATGCTCTGGCCGCCTTTCACCGGGCGGCTTTTTTTCTGTTGTCCCTTCAGCCCGCCTTCGAAACGACCTTTTGTTATAAACCGCACCTTGCGTTCGGAAACTAACCACAGCGGAATCGGCAAAAGGCAAAAATGGTCGAGATAACCAACCCCAAAAAGCACATACCAAACACCACATCACAGACCAGAAGCCACGAAATCATAGCCGTTCATATGCTGAATTGGAAGCGGCCCGCGTCAAGCCAACGTCGTGGCGACAACCTGGTATCTGGCGCATGGCTGGAACGCCATCAAAAGACCAAAAAACAGCCCATCTTTAGTACAGTTCGACAGCGAATGGTAACGAAATCATGGCAAGCCTATCTCTTTCTGTCCGCTAAGTTCATGGGCGTGCGTGTGCTGTGTTGTCAACGTGACGCGCGGTTATTATGCAAGCACGAGGAATCGCTTGTAATCTTCTGACGACAAAAACCTTGCCCGAGACCGGACGGGGAGGCTCGACTTCTTTTGCTCCTCGCCGCAATCCGTGCGTCCAGTTTCACGTGCATCGCCGCGAAATGAAACTCTGGGGAACCCGGCCTGAAGTCGGATGAAGTCCAGTTGAAGTCGCCGGAAGTCACTTCAAATTCATTTTCCGTACAGATTTCCAGTTCTCGGCCAGAACCCCCGTCACAGTTCGCCCGTGAACTTGAAGCGCAAAACGCTTAACGAAATGGCAACCCAGCCGGTTGGAGGAAATCATGTCCGATATCGTTGTAAAGGGACGCCCGTTCTACCGGGTTGACCCCACGCTGGCAAAAATCCTTGAACAGTTATTCCCGGGGCGGGTGGCCCACCTGACCGTCGAGGGTGCCCCGTTCAAGCTCTGCTTGGGCGGGGATTTCGGGAGTGCAAATCAGAGAAGTTTGGTTTATCCGATCGACTTACTCTCCGTCTTGAGCGTGAAGAGGATTTGGGAAACTGTCCGCATCCTCAGAAGAATTTCTGCCTTCGCAGTTAAGGCATTGAAAATCTTTTTCGATCAGCAGAGAAGGGCCGCTGCTGTCGGAGTGCTGAAGAGACAGCGAGACCTGGTCGGAGTCGGCCCAATCCTGCGCCATTCTGAACGGTAGCAGGACGCGTATGCAATCGTGGTCATAACGCGTGTCCATTACTGTCCATTGCGAGGAAGTCTCGAGAGTGTAGGTCAACTGCGAGCCTGGGCCAAATTGTATAGACTCCGCGCAGATGCCAGTTTTGCGGAACTGCTCGACGTCGGAACGATTGAGCCGCAAGCGCAACGAGTTCTGGCGAATCCGAAGTTTCATCGAATTCTCCAACTACCCGAATAAATATTGAAACGCTCGCCGCGCAGGAAACCTACGAGAGTCATGCCGAAACGCTGGGCAGTCTCCACAGCAAGGCTCGATGGAGCACCTACTGCAGCGAGGATCGGGATCGCCGCCATAACTGACTTCTGAACAAGCTCAAAACCGGCGCGCCCGCTGACCAGAATGAGTGAGTCTTGAAGAGGCACCGTGCCGTCTCGCAAAGCAAAGCCAATCAGCTTATCGACTGCGTTGTGGCGGCCGACGTCTTCGCGAAGTCCGAGCAAGTCACCTTCAGGCGAGAAGAGCGCGGCGGCGTGAATTCCGCCTGTGCGGTCGAAGTTCTCCTGGGCACGACGGAGCAGATCAGGCAGGCGGCAAATGAGGTCGGCACGGAATTGCGGGCCAGACAGCCGCATAGGAATTGTCGGGCAAACTTCGATCGCGCCGATCGCGAGCTTGCCGCAAACTCCGCAGCTCGAGCTAGTGTAAAAGTTGCGCCGGACGCGTGCGGGATCAACAGTAACTTCGGGTTGAAGCCATATTGTCACTCGTTCTCCGGAATTATCAGACTCTGCGGGCGCGGTGCGCATCGAGAGAATCTGACTGACGTCGTCGATGATTCTCTCGGTAAACAGAAAGCCGACGGCGAGGTCGAGATCGGCGCCAGGCGTTCGCATGGTGATCGAGAGCGGCGAGCCGTTCAGACAAATCTGCAGCGGTTCTTCAATCGCAAGAAAATCGGAGCGGGACGAGGAGGAGCCCCGCTCCACGGTCTGAACCGGAGTGGCAATCGTATCTGCGGTGATAGAGCTCATTTCCCTCAATAACGATCCTCTCTCAGTAAAGACCAACTCAATAACCCCAAACTCGCATGGCTCAATTCGTATTGCTGCTCACCAGCTTGCCGCAGCATTCGGGACGCTCCGGCAGACCTGAGCGGTCCCAGCCGCCGCCCAGGGCTTGAATCAACAAGACCGCGCTGGCCATCCGTCGGCCAAGGATGTTGACTGCAGTTACTTCATCAGCGAGCGCAGCATTCTGGGCCGTGATTACCTCGAGGTAGCTGGTCACTCCGCCTTCGTATCGGGTATTAGAAAGATCAAGTGACCTCTGCGCCGCTTGCACGGCTACAGCTTGCACTCCTGCCTCATGCTCCAAAATGCGCAATGCGGCGAGATTGTCTTCTACTTGCTGAAAGGCGGCGAGGACGGTTTCGCGATAAGACGCGACGGTCGAGTCGTAGCTGGCTTTCGCCTCGTCATTAAGAGCGCGGCGTCGGCCGACATCGAATACCGTCATAACAGAAGAGGCGCCGACTGACCAGAGTGCACTCGGACCTTGAAGCAATGTGGTGATGCTTCCGCTCTCGAATCCACCGACACCGAGAAAATTGAGAGAAGGATAGTAAGCAGTTTTCGCCAAGCCAACCTGCGCATTTGCGGACGCTACGCGGCGTTCGGCAGCGGCAATGTCGGGCCGTCTTTCGAGCAATTCCGAAGGTATGCCGACCGGGATAGCTGGTGGCGGAATGGTCAGTGGCAATGGCGGAAGCGTGAAATCGGCGGGCGGCTTGCCTATCAACACTGCGACCGCGTGCTCGAACTGCGAGCGGGCGACGCCGACGTCGACCAATTGCGCGCGCGTGGTTTCAAGGATTGTTTTTGCTTGCTCGACTTCCACTTCAGACGCAAGGCCTCCCTGATACCGATCTTCGTTCAGTTGGAATGCTTGCTGGTACTGGGCGACAGTGTCCGTTAGCAGTTTTTCTTCTGCGTCCAGAGTGCGAGCTGCAAAGTAGTCGACAGCTAATGTCGCGTGCAGGGTCAGGTTGATGACCGCGAGATCGGCGGCGCTGGCCTGTGCCTGCTCGCGATACGATTCCACATTCTTGCTTACGCGTCCCCATGCGTTAGCTTGATAAGACAGGCTAATTGGCAGCACGAAATCATTGAAGGTCAGGCCGTCAAAGATCGAGGTTTGCGGCGGGCGATGCCCGGAATACTCCTGGCGCGTGGCGGAAGCGCCCGCGGTCAATGTGGGATAGTAATCAGCGCGAACATAGCGCAGAGCCGCCCGCGATTGCTGGTATTGGGCAACCGCCGCTTTCAGGTTCTGGTTGGAAACATTGATTTGCTGTTCTAGCGTATTAAGCTGGGGGTCCTGAAAAATCTCCCACCAGTTGCCGCCCAGCTTCTGATCGCTAGGCTGCGCCGTCTTCCAATTTCCGATCTCTTTATAGGCGGGAGGGGCGGGAGCTATCGGAGTCTTGTATTTCGGCCCAACCGCGCACCCCGCAAACTCCAGGACTGCCGCCAAAACGAGAAGGAGAGTTAATTTCGCCGGCTGGTGATTGCGGACGAACGTTTTTTCGCGCGAGCACTTCACTTTGAATCTCCCGGAAGTGTCGCGTTGACGATCTTGACTTCCTGACCTGAGACCAACGAATCCGGCGGGTTCACAACCACCTGATCGTTTGGATTGAGCCCGGCGACAATTTCTATGTCGGCTCCGAAATCATGACCAGGAGTGACCTCGGCGAGCGCAACTTTTCCGTTTTTCGCCACTCCGACTTGAAGTTTCTCGGAGCGGAAGATGAGAGCGTTCACCGGAAGCAGGAATGTGGACGCCTGCCCAGGAATTTTCAGGTGCACCTCTGCATATGAGCCGGAAAGCAGCGTGCCTTTGGGGTTTTGGACATCGACTTCTGCCAGAAGCGTGCGGGTGGTCGCATTAATGGCCTCCGCCGTTCGCACCAGATTGCCCTGAAATTTCTGGCCGGGAAATTCGGCCAGCACAATATCAGCACCTGTCACCCCCGGCTTCACACCGCGCGAGTACTCTTCTGGAACATTCACGTACACGCGGAGCGTTCCCGGTTGCGCGATGTCGAAAAGATCAGTTCTTGGTGCGGTGCTGCTGCCGGAATTAATGAGGTCGCCGATATCGGTGTTGCGCGTGATTATTACGCCGTCGAATGGTGCGTAGACTTTTTCGAAAGACACCAGCGCTTCAAAATGTCGGACGTTTGCCATGTCTGCATCGACCGCAGCTTTGTTCGCGCTGTAACTGCCAACTGCATTGTCCACATCTTGCTGGGCGACCGCGTGCTTCGAGAGCAACGACTGGTAGCGGTCCCGCGTAATCTGTGCCAGTTCCAGATTTGCCTGGGCCGTCGCTAATGTGCTGCGTGCTTGCGACAACTGCTCATCGACTTCGGGGGTTTGGATGATGGCGAGTAATTGACCTTTCTTCACGTGGGCGCCGATGTCGAAATACCAAGCCTTCAAGTAGCCGTCGGTGCGAGCGTAGATCGGCGACGAGATGAACGGCTGTATGTTGCCCGGCAAAACAACTTCTTCGGCAGACGCGGTCGGCTTAGGCAACACGACAGAGACTGACGGCACGGCCATCTGCTGAGTGACGGTGCGCAGACTCGCCTCGGCCTTGACGCGGGAACGGATCCCGAAAATCAGGACCCCGGCCGCAAGTGCCGCGACGACCAATGCAATGATCACGCCGCGTCGTTTAGGCCGCGCATCGTTATGATCAGGTGCAGGCACTACCTCTAATTTGCCAACATCTTCGTTAAATTCGGTTTTCAATTCGCTTTGCGCCATATATCACCAATTTTCGAATTTCGCTGCTACTGTTCCGTCCGGCGAAGTCTTTGCCGGAATCCATGGATTAAGCTAAAGAGCGTTGGGACGAAGAACAGTGTGGAAACCGTCGCGAAGAGCAGTCCGCCGATCACAGCTCGTCCGAGCGGAGCATTTTGTTCGCCGCCATCCCCTAATCCAAGAGCCATCGGGACCATGCCGATGATCATCGCCAATGCGGTCATGAGCACCGGTCGAAAACGCGTGAAACCCGCCTGCAGAGCCGCCGCGATCGGGTCCTTTCCTTCCTCCATCTGCTCCCGGGCGAAACTAACCACCAGAATGCTGTTCGCCGTGGCCACACCCATGCACATGATCGTTCCCATCAGTGCCGGTACGCTCAACGTGGTGTGAGTTACGAACAGGAACCACGCAATTCCCGCCAATGCCGCAGGCAGCGCGGAAATCATGATCAAGGGATCGAGCCAGGACTGGAAATTGACCACGATCAGCAAGTAATCGAGCAGTATTGCGAACACCAGTCCAGTGAGCAGTCCAACGTAAGAAGACCGCATGGTCTGGACCTGGCCGCGAACTACCACTCTCGAACCACGGGGCAATTGCGCACGCGCGCCGTCGATCAGTTTGTTGATGTCGCTTGCGACACCTCCCAAGTCACGGCCGGACACTCCGCCGAAAATGTCGATCACCGGCGCGACGTTGTAATGTGACACCACTCCCATCCCGCTTCCACGCTGCATTGACACCAGGCTGGCCATGATCGAAGGAGGCATCGATGTATTGGTTCCCGTCACCGGCGTGTTCACCAGGTCCTGAATGGTGTCAGCGCGATACTGAGGCGTCTGGGTTGCGATGGAGTAGCTGACGCCATTTTTTGGATCGAGCCAGAACGTGGGCGAAGTCTGGAAGCTGCCGCTCAGCGAAACCAGAAGGTTCTGCGCGATGTCATGCGCTGAAAAGCCCAGCTGCTGCGCTTTGGTGCGTTCTACTCTGAAGTGCAGATAGGGCTCGTCGAACGGTTGCTGAATGCGTAAATCAGTCGCGCCGGAGACGTATCTGAGTTTTTCGAGCAGTTGGCTCGCCCATTCGCGATTGCCTTGCAGGTCATTGCCGATCACTTGAATATCGATCGGCGCCGGCAGCCCGAAATTCAAAATTTGCGTGACCATGTCCGACGGCAGGAACGCGAAGATCACTCCGGGAAAGTCTTTTGCCAGGCTCAATCGCAGCTGGTTCACATAATCAGCGGTCGGATGGTGCTTTGGCGTAAGCGTGACCAGGATGTCTGCGTCCGAGGTTCCAATCGGAGCGGAGTTGCTGTACGAAAGATTGATACCGCTGTAGGGCAGGCCAATGTTGTCGATGACGCTTTGGACCTCGGCCGCAGGAATTTCTTTGCGAATGTTGTTTTCCACCAGATCGCACAAGAAAGCAGTGTCTTCAATGCGCATACCCGTTGGACCACGCATATGAAGCTTGAAGCTCCCGGCATCTACGGTGGGGAAAAAATCTCGTCCCAGCCACGGGAGCAGGATTGCCAGCGATCCCAAACAAGCGGCAAAGAATGCCAGCAAAAATGCACGCCGGTGGTGAAGCACGCGTTCCAGCAGACTGTGATAGCGGTCGCGAAAATTATCGAAGCCAGTTTCAAAACGCTGCTGCCAGCGAACCAGAAAGTTTCGGCTAGGAGCTGTCTGGTCGCCTGCCTTTTGGCTGCGCAGTAGATATTTCGCCATGGTCGGAACGATAGTTCGCGATAGGAAATACGAAGCCAACATCGCGAACACCACAGCTTCCGCCAGCGGCAGGAATAAATAACGCGCCACGCCGGACAGCAAAAACATCGGCGCGAACACGATGCAGATCGAGAGAGTGGAAACAAACGCTGGTGTCGCAATTTGCATTGCGCTGTCCAGGACCACTTCGTCCATGTCCTTGTCTGGCTCCAACGCGCGGTTCCGGTTGATGTTCTCGACTTCCACGGTCGCGTCATCCACGAGAATGCCGACGGCGAGCGCCAGGCCGCCCAGGGTCATGATGTTGATCGTCTGTCCCGTGACGCTCAGAACAATCAGCGAAGTAAGAATGGCCAGCGGAATGGAGGTGGCAATAATAATCGTGCTTCGCCAGCTGCCGAGAAAAATCAAGATCATGAAGGCCGTCAAACATGCTGCGATCAGCGCTTCGCGAACCACCCCGTTGATTGCTCCCAGAACGAAAATGGATTGGTCGGCAAGAGGCTGCATCTTCAGCTGACTTGGCACGGTCGCCGCGATCTGGGGCAGCAAAGACTTGATCCCCGAAATCACCTTCAGCGTGGAAGCGTCGCCGGCTTTTTGGATCGTCAGCAAAACCGAGCGCTGGCCGTCCACGCGAACGATGTTTGTCTGGGGCGGAAAACCGTCGCGCACCCAGGCAACGTCTTTGATATAGATCGTGGTGCTCCCGATTGTCTTGATCGGAATACGGTTCAAGTCCTCGACCGACTGAGGCGCAGCGTTGGGGATGTCAACGTCATATTCCTTGCTGCCGATTTTGGCGGTACCAGTTGGCAGGATCAGATTCTGTAGAGTGAGCGCATTCACCACATCCAGGGCGGAAAGCCCTTTCGACTGAAGCGCCGTCGGATTCAGATCCACCTGGATCTGCCGCTGTTTGCCGCCGTACGGATAAGGCACTGCAGCTCCGGGGATGGTGATGAGCTGAGTGCGGATGAAATTCAGGCCGTAATCGTTGAGTTTCTGCTCCGAGAGTCCCTGTCCAGAGAGCGCCAATTGCATGACCGGCACACTCGACGCGCTATAAGCAATGATGAGCGGAGGCGTAGTTCCTGGGGGAAGCTGCCTGAGCTGGGTCTGAGAACTAGCTGTAATCTGCGCCACTGCACGGTCGATGCTGGCATTTGGCTGCATAAAAACTTTGACGACAGCGATGCCGTAGAGTGACTGAGACTCGACGTGCTCGATGTTGTCGACGATGGTGGTTAAGTTGCGCTCGGTGACGCTGATGATGCGGTCAGCCATTTCCTTCGGGACAAGGCCGTTGTAATTCCAGATGATGCTGACCACAGGGACATTTATGTTCGGAAAAATGTCGGTGGGCGTTCGGAGAATCGCAATCCCGCCCATCACCAGGATCAATATGGCCATGACCACGAAGGTGTAGGGCCGGCGCAATGCTAGTCGGACTATCCACATAGGAATCTCTTCTTTAATTGGGCGTTATTGTTTGACCACGCTCGGCAACGCACGGTAGGCCCGACCATGACGGGTTGGACGAAGCTCCCCTCGCATGAGCTTTGTGAGCTTCGCGCGGGCGCGTGCCAGCTGGGCCTTTATTGTTCCTTCGGCTAGCCCGAGAAGCTGCGCGGTCTCACTCGTGCTCAGGCCGTCCAACTCCCGCAATTGGTACGCGGTACGCAATGAAGGTGAGAGCTGCTTAAGGTAATGCATGAGGCGCGAACGCAACTGGGATTGCCGGCATTCATCTTCAGGGTTTGGTGCCCGGTCGGCCATCACTTCTGAAAGCGAAAACTCCTGCTCATCGCCAATCGGTTCATCCAGCGACAGGTGAATCGCTCGTGGCCGTTTGCGCAACTGCATCCGAGCACAATTGGCAACGATCGCGGTTAGCCATGTTGACATCTGCGCTTGGCCCCGGAACTGGTCAAGGTGTTTGTATGCGGACAGCAACGCATCTTGGACCGCATCTTCGGCGTCGGCGGCGTTCGAGAGGTAGCGAAAGGCATTTCTGCGAAAGGAGGGCATGGAGCGCAATACTGCGTCCTGCAACTCCCGACTTTGTTCTTCGTATGCTCGCGGCTCGAGCTGCGGTTCAATTCGGTTGTATACCTCTGCGGCTTCCATGACTTCCTCCTCGTCGCCGTAGCAAATGGCACGTCCCTCTCCAATCGACTGCCAACCAATTTCGTCCATAGTTTCAGTGACATGCGGGAACTGGTCGCGAGGATTCGTTTTTAGGAATTCGAGCGGGCGTCACAGGGTTGACACCGCGTCCGCATTTCGACGTTTGGACCTTCCAAGAACTACGGTGCGCCTGACGCGAACGCTCACATCCATTTGGATCGAATGGCCAATCACTCTGTTCGCCTTATGGAACAGGACATGCATTAAAGGACGAGCGATGTGCTCGCGAAATGAATGGTCAGCAGCCCATGTCGCGAGTTCAAGCGAGCAGCAATTAATAAGAACGGAGATTCTATGAAACTTCTTACCGCAGATCAGGTGAAACTCGGATTCATCGGTTTAGGCAATATGGGAAGCCGGATCGCTCGACGCCTGCTTGATCACGGATATCGATTGTCCGTGTATGACCTGGACCTCACTAAGGTGGAACAGCTGGCCCAGTGGGGCGCTCTGGTTGCAGGAAATATTGCTCAACTCGCGGCTAATGTCGACGTGATTCTCTCCTGTCTGACAAATGATGAAACTGTTCAGGCCGTATATGAAGGACGCGACGGAGTTCTTCGCGGTGCACGCCCAGGTACAGTGGTAATCGAAATGAGCACGATCTCACCCGGGGCTTCGCGCGAGCTGCATTTGCTCGGCGCCAGACGCGGCATGGAGGTATTGGATGTCGCCATCTCGGGCAGCACTCCCGCCGCCGAACAAGGGGCGCTGACCCTTCTGGCGGGCGGCAACGAAGAGCTGTTTCGCGCCGCTGAGCCAATATTCCAGGCGATTTCAAAACAATACTTTCTCCTGGGCGGGCCCGGTTCCGGAACAGCAATGAAGCTGGTCGTCAACACATTGCTGGGGGTTGGCATGCAAGCCATCGCTGAGGCCGTGGCGCTTGGCGAGAAGTCTGGCCTCAATCGCGAACGGTTGCTTGCAGTCTTATCAAAGACAGCTGTGATTGCTCCGGCTCATGTAGGAAAACTGGCGAAGGCCGCGGTCCACGATTACACCGAACAGTTCCCACTGCGCCTGATGAACAAAGACTTTCAGTTAATCCTGGACGCAGCGCTGCAGGAAAAAGTTTCCATGCCGGCGACCGAGGCGGCATTTTACGTCAATGCAGATGAACTTGGACTCAGTCCTGAAGAAGATTTCTCAGCGGTCATAAAGCGAATGGAAGAAATTGCAGGAATCAATCATTCAGTCGTCACGCTGGCGAGTTGATGTTACGGCGTACGAATCGGGCGGGTTTCATTAGCGAACCGTGTAGAGGAAAAATCATGATCAAAGTTGAGATTGATGGCACCGTTCAAGAAGCCCAGCCCGGCGAGCTGCTCGTCGATCTGATCGAGCGTGTAGGTTACACCATTCCTCACGTTTGCTATCACCCTCAAGTCGGGCCCGTTCAGACGTGTGACACCTGCATGGTTGAGCAGGACGGTCGCCTGATTCGGGCCTGTGCGACCCAAGTTGCCGACGGGATGAAAATCTCCACCAAATCGGCCACGGCCTCGGCGGCGCAGGTGGAGGCATTTGACCGCATCCTTAGTAATCATCTTCTTTATTGCACGGTTTGCGACAACAACAATGGCAACTGCACTGTCCACAACACGACCAAGCTGCTAGCCATTGAGCATCAGCGAATTCCATTTCGTCCGAAGCCGTATGAGGTGGACAGCACGAACCCGTTTTATCGTTACGATCCCAGTCAATGCATTCTCTGCGGACGTTGCGTTGAAGCCTGCCAGAACGTCGAGGTCAATGAAACGTTATCGATCAATTGGGAAGACCCAAATCCGCGCGTGCTTTGGGATGGCGGCTCGACCATCGGAGAATCCAGCTGCGTTTCCTGCGGCCATTGCGTGACCGTTTGTCCATGCAATGCGCTGATGGAAAAAACCATGCTGGGGCAGGCGGGCTTTCTCACGTCCCTGCGGAAATCGGCGCTCGCGGGCATGATCGACGTAGTCAAAGGTGTAGAACCGGAAACCGGCTACGGCGCGATTCTTCAGGTCTCCGAAGCCGAATCGGCGATGCGCACGCACCGAGTCCGCAAGACGAAAACAGTTTGCACATACTGCGGCGTGGGTTGCAGCTTCGATGTCTGGACGAAAGATCGCCACATTCTCAAAGTCGCGCCGGAACACGGCCCCGCCAATGGGATTTCGACCTGCGTCAAAGGAAAGTTCGGCTGGGGCCACATCAATAGCGAGGACCGTCTGACCACACCGCTCATTCGCGAGGGAGACAAATTTCGTCAGGCCAGCTGGGATGAAGCTCTCACCTTAATTGCGAGCAAGTTTTCGGAACTCAAGGCGAACAGCGGCCCCGATTCGATGGCGTTCATCTCTTCGTCGAAGTGCACGAATGAGGAGAGCTATCTCATGCAGAAGCTGGCGCGGGCGGTCATCGGCACGAACAATGTCGATAATTGTTCTCGATACTGCCAGGCGCCGGCAACAGTCGGTCTGTTCCGAACCGTCGGCTATGGCGGCGATTCGGGATCTTTCTCGGACATGCATGCGGCAGATTTAGTCATGATCATCGGCAGTAATACGGCTGAGAGTCATCCCGTTGCCGCGACGCGCATCAAGAGTTCGCACAAACTGAATGGCCAAAAATTAATCGTCTCGGATATTCGTGAACACGAGATGGCCCGGCGCGCCGACCTTTTCCTTCATCCGAAACCGGGTACAGATCTCGTCTGGCTGAACGCGATCAGCCGCTACCTGCTCGACAACGGCCTTGCCAACCAACAGTTTCTCGACCAATGGGTGAACGGCCTGGACACCTACAGAAAAAGTCTGGAGCCCTTCACCATGGAAGCTGCGGCGCGTATCACCGGGCTGCCGGAAGAGACTCTCCAGAACGTGGCACACATGATTGCCGAGGCCAAAAGAGTTTGCATTCTCTGGGCGATGGGCGTCACCCAGCACAACCAGGGTTCGGATACTTCCACTGCGATTTCGAACCTGCTGCTGGTCACGGGAAACTACATGCGGCCGGGGACTGGCGCCTATCCCATGCGCGGTCACAACAATGTGCAGGGTGCGAGCGATCACGGCTCCATGCCGAATAATCTTCCCGGATACCAGTCGGTTGACGATCCCGAAGTGCGGACGCGATTTGAAAAGGTGTGGGGCGTGCCCCTTCCTTCGACCAAAGGACTCGATAATCACCAAATGGTGGAAGCCATTCATGCCGGCAAACTCAAAGCCATGTATGTGATCGGAGAAGAAATGAGTATCGTCGATTCGAATGCGAACTACGTCGGCGCCGCTTTCGAAAAGCTCGAGTTCTTTGTCGTGCAGGACATTTTCTTCAGCAACACCTGCCACTATGCCGACGTGGTTCTGCCGGGCGCGCCCAGCCTGGAAAAAGAAGGAACGTTCACCAGCACTGAACGGCGTATTCAGCGGCTTTACGAAGTTCTTCCGCCGATCGAGGGATGCAAGCCGGATTGGAAAATCACGCAAGAGATTGCCAACCACCTCGGCGCGAACTGGAACTACCAGCATCCTTCCGAGATCATGGATGAAATTGCTTCTCTTACTCCGCTGTTCGCCGGAGTTAACTACGACAGGCTGGCGGGCTACAAGTCTCTGCAGTGGCCGGTCGCAGTAGACGGGACCGATGAGCCGCTGCTTTATACCAAACACTTTGCCTTCCCTGACGGAAAAGCTCGGCTCTTCCCTGTCTCGTGGATTGGCCCCACCGATCAACCGGATTCTGAATATGACTTGCATTTGAATAATGGCCGGTTGCTCGAACATTTCCACGAAGGGAACCTCACTTATCGCACGGACGGTATTCGCGAGAAAGTGCCCGATGTATTTGTGGAAGTCTCGCCTGAACTGGCCGAAGAGCGCGGCCTGCAAAGCGGGACTTGGGTGCAACTGGTGTCCCGCTACGGAAAAGTTCGGGTGCGCGCGCTGGTGACCGATCGTGTAAAAGGCAGAGAACTGTACATGCCGATGAACTCGGTGGAGAGTCCGGTGAACCGGTTGACCAGCAGCCACACCGATGGTGTGACCAACACACCGGCATACAAAGAAGCCAGCGTTCACATGAAGGTGCTGGCCGAAGTCGGAGAGAGTCCGTTGCCACGTATCAATTCGCGCTTCGGCCACCCCACACCGCAGAACGGAGTGGAAGTCGAACGCAAGTGGAAGCGGGCGGACTACACCGTGCCGGGGAATGGAAATGGAAACAACCGAAACGGAAATCGCGGCGACGAAAATCGTCGCAATGGAAATTCAGGCAACGGCAATGGTCTGGTGCAGTTGCGGACAGAGACGCAGAAGTAAGTCTGGAGAAAAAAATGGCTCAACCGATTCCGCTAGAATTCCCTCCGCGCAACCCGCGCGAAGAGTTACTGCATCGCCTAGACCACGCTCCGGAGGAACACGCCGAAGCTGTGCTGGCAGCGTATGAAGTGCTTCAGCAGTTGCATGACCGTGGCGTGCTCGAACTGGCGCGTGGTGTATTGGCCGCGGGAGATGACATTCTAGAAAAGGTCGTGGACCAGGCGCGCACTCCAGAGGCGATTCGCTCCATACGAAATCTGATCTTCTGGCAGCACGTTCTCGGCAGTATCGAGCCGGAGTGGTTCAAAGGGATATTCAAGGCGATTCCGGAAGGCCTGGCGAAAGCGACCGCAGAGCCGGAGAAGCCCATCGGCCTTTTCGGATTGCTCCGCCGCCTGATGACCAAAGACGGCCTTCGCGGCTTGGCCGCAGCCACAGATTTCCTACAGGCCTTTGGACGGCATTTGCACTCACTGGACAGTTCGAGCTTGGAATCTTGATTTGCCATGCTGCCGTGGCTGACACAAACGTGCGGCCCCTGGCTTTGCGGGAATGCGCCGCGTGAGTCACCTCATCAATGCCCAGCCCATGAGGCCACCCAGCACGAGCGCCATGATGGTCACGGTGATCTCCTGCATGCGCTGCGTCCGCACGGCCCAGACAGACCGCTCCCGCACATGCGCTCGCAGTGCATCGAAATTACGATTGGTCAGGTCGCGATCGATTACCTGCGTGACACACGCAGCGTAAGTTCTAATTTGAGTGCCATTCTCTTGATCGATTTTCATGAGATTCTCGATTTTCATAAGACTCGCAACCCGAGCCGTAACCGTTCCTCTCCAACACGCTGTTAAGCTCTGAGACAAGATTCATCAGCTTCTCCGGATCCATTTCCACCTGGACCTGTTCGGCGAGCGATCTCCAATCGCGGGTGCGGTACATTTC
>Ga0070717_10000993_pt1 | contig 19002 bp, 18 predicted proteins | sample LARL113metaG_FD_71366 | JGI IMG/M metagenome (GOLD analysis project Ga0070717, IMG submission 71366) | Corn, switchgrass and miscanthus rhizosphere microbial communities from Kellogg Biological Station, Michigan, USA - LAR L11-3 metaG | ecosystem: Host-associated > Plants > Roots > Rhizosphere ... | reverse complement strand
GCCTTCGGTACCTACATCGGGGCAATCATCCCGTGCGCTCGGCCGAGCAGCTGTGCCGCTTGTTCTGGCTCAGTCTCTCGTGTTCACTTACTCCCAACTCCAGTTGAAACCGCCGGGGCCGTCGGGTTGCCTTCCGCTTCGCAGACCGCTCGCCCATCTTCGCTTCACTCACCCCGGGCCGGGGACGGAAAACTATTCCCCGCCGATAGCTCTGCCATCTCGAAGTCCACTCTGACCCTTATCTCCACTGTTTTTGGCCACGCCCGCACATTCTCCAAATCAAAAGTTCCGAAATCGCTGGGCATCCGTCTGCGACGTTGAAGCCATTTCCCATCCCCTGTAGACTGTAAACATGCGTGCGCGCCCGTAGCTCAGCTGGATAGAGCGGTTGCCTCCGGAGCAACAGGTCGGGAGTTCGAATCTCTCCGGGCGCACCATTCCCCCCAAGTAGAGACCAAATCACCGCGCATAACACCGCAGCACTGTCTTGTCATGACCGCACAGAACTTTTTGTTGCCCGCAAACGGATGTTGTAGTAGCATTGCCGATCCTCGTAGGAGATATGCGAGAAATCCGTCTTTCCAAAGCCGAGACCCGCATCCTGGAGCAGTACTGGAAATTGGGGACCAGTTCGGTCCGCGAGATTCTCGAGAGTTTGCCCGAGGACGAGCGGTGGCACGGTTGTGAAGACCGCGGTCACAGACTCGCTTCCGTCCGCCTTAAATGTACATGTCGGCGATGGAGAGCCATTCCCGTGCTTTTTTTGTATCCTTGGCTTTCGCGCCTTGGGTCGTGCAGGCACCGGTGTAACCACCGAAAACGGAACCATTAGCAGCGGTGGCAGTCAATGTCAGTTGTGTGCCTTCGGGGAAAGATGCGGTGCAAGTCCCTGGACAATTGATGCCCGCAGGGTTGCTGACGACCGAACCCTGGCCTCCGCCCGATTCGATGACTGTGAGCTGCGCGTTGCAGGTGACGGGGCCGGTGCCTGATTCAGAGTCACTAGGATGTTGGTGTCGGCGCTGAGCACAAAGGCGCATGTGGGGGCACTTCCGCTGCATCCTCCGCCTTGCCAACCGGCCAAACCATGGAGGCATCCGGAGTAACCGCGAGCTGGATTGATCTGCCGGAGGCGAACGATGCAGAGCAGCCTGTGCTGTCGGTGCGACAGGAGATGCCGGACGGAGTGCTTACTACGGCGCCGGTGCCGTTTCCCGCAAAAGCAAGCGTCAGTTTAAAGTTGCTCGGGGGCGGCGGTCCAGGCGGATTCACCGTAATCGTCACACTCGCCGTGGCATCGTTGTACGGGCTGGTGTCCCCGGGGGTAAACGTCACGGAAAGCGTATGTGGTCCCGCATCCAGCACGGTTCCCGACGGCGGATTGTAAGCAAACGTGCCCACCACGTTCGCCGTCGCATCCAACTGCGCTGGTCCTAAGGGCGTTGGATTCGTAATCGCTGCCGGCTGTGGCCAAGTGATCGTCGGCGTTGTTTTCGCAGTAGGACTCGGATTCCCCGTGCTTGTCGTCTTCGAAACTCCACCGCACGAAATCAGAATTGCACACGCTGGAACTAAGATCACTAGCGAGATAACAGAAACGAAAAGTTTGTTCCGCACAGTACACCGGACTAGAACAACCTATGCCAGAATGGTTTACGCGAGAAGAGATTGAGTGGCTTCGGCCGGAATCGCTCAGACTGAAACAGATCAGACCAGAGCGGTGGACCAGATCAGCCCAGAATGGCTGGCACTTCGATGCAGGCCCCAACGGAAGTTGCCGGAAATAAACCTGTAATTCCCCGCTAGAAACCCTTGATATAGAACATCTGGACCTTCGCCATCGAGCACAGCGGCGAACACTATGGCCAACTCGTCGTCTACAACCGCGCCAATAATCATGGTCCCGCCAGACTCGCGCCGGTGATGCTGCAATAAGGCCCGCGAAAGTTCTGGGGTATTTGTAACGGAGCCCTTTTTTTGCGCACTATCTAGAAGATTCGAACCCGATGGATTAGAATTCACCCGCGCGTCCGCTGGGATGACAGTCTGTGGGCGGAGAGGGGGACCCGTGACAACTGTGAAAACGATACCGATCAGGGATACAAGTGTTGGCGATCTCCGACTTCCTGCAAGAGTGGTCCGGTTTGGCACATCCTGTTTGTTGTGGGTTTTGGCTGGTGCTCTAGTCCCAACCTGCATGGGGCAACAGAAGAAGCGCGTGGCTGTGCTCAATTTTGAGTATGGAACAGTGCAGAGTTCGGTCGCTGCAATTTTTGGCACGAACCAGGACGTCGGCAAGGGCATTTCGGATCTTCTGGTTCAGAAGTTGGTGCAGGATGGCAAGTACTCTGTCATTGAGCGCAATGCTATCGACAAGGTGCTAGGCGAACAAAATTTCGCCAACAGTGATCGCGTTGACTCCAGTACCGCGGCGAAGATCGGAAAAATTCTCGGCGTGGATGCGGTAATTATGGGAACCATCACCCAGTTCGGCAGAGATGACAAGAATACTAAAGTAGGCGCCGGAGCCCTCGGAGGATATGGCAGCAAGTTTGGTATTGGCGGTGTCGGGAAACACAATGCCAAGGCCGTGGTGGGGGTCACTGCCCGCTTGGTGGACACGACCACTGCTGAGATCCTCGCAGCGGTCACCGGGACGGGCGAGTCGACTCGTTCTGGAACCTCGCTGATCGGGGCCGGGGGCGGTGGCGGCAACGCCGCCGGCGCCGGTGTAGACATGAGCAGTTCGAATTTTGCTAACACCATACTCGGCGAAGCTGTGCATCAAGCCGTGGATTCCATGGCGACGCAACTCGATGAAAAGGCGGCGGCGCTGCCGACGCGCAAACTTGAAGTCACTGGCCTTGTCGCCGACGTCACTGGTAATACCCTGGTCCTCAACGTTGGCAGCAAGGATGGTGTGAAGGTGGGAGACGTGCTGGACATCAGTCGCCCTGTCAAGACTGTTAAAGATCCGACCACGGGAAAAGTACTGAGGACCATTACCAGCAAGATGGGCACGGCTACGGTGACAGACGTGGATGCGCAATCAGCTACGGCAAATTACAGCGGCAGTTCTCCCGCGAAGATCGGTGATGCGGTAAAGAACCAATAAGCTGCGTGATCTCACGTTCAGCCGGGGAGTTATTTGGGATGTCCTGGATCTCCGGCGAATACCTCCTCTGCGAGATCAGCAACCGGATGAATGAGGTCTTGCCATGAGCGAAGAAACCGCAAAACGAATTGGCGACTACGAAATCCTCGGAGTCTTAGGCAGCGGAGGCATGGGCAAGGTCTTCAAGGTGCGAAATGTCATTTCCGATCGCATCGAAGCCATGAAGATTCTGCTGCCAGACTTGGCCGGGCGGCAGGATTTAGCCGACCGGTTCCTGCGGGAGATCAAGCTTCTGGCTGGCCTCAACCACCCCAATATCGCGTCGCTTCGCACCGCGCTCACCCTGAACAATCAGCTCGTCATGGTGATGGAATATGTCGAGGGCACCACTCTGGCCACGCGCCTGGAGCAGGGTGCAATATCGGCGGCCGATGCTGTGACTTACGCTGACCAGGTGCTGGACGCATTGAGCTACGCGCACCGTCAAAATGTGATTCATCGCGATATAAAGCCTGCCAACATGATGCTGACTCCCGAGGGCGTGGTGAAGCTCATGGATTTCGGCATCGCGCGCTCTGGCACCGACCGCGGCCTTACCACGACCGGCACTACCATGGGCTCGCTGTACTACATGTCGCCGGAGCAGGTGAAGGGACAGGCGACTGATGCGCGCTCCGATCTCTACTCGCTCGGTGTCTCGCTGTATGAAATGGTCACAGGCGAGCGGCCGTTTCGCGCCGACAGCGACTACTCGCTCATGGCAGCGCAGGTTCAGCAGCCGCCCAAGCCGCCGATCGAAGTCCGGTCCGATTTGTCGGCCGCGTTGAACACGATCATCTTGATGGCCATCGCGAAGGACCCCGCGCAGCGCTTCCAGTCCGCCGATGCTTTCCACAATGCCTTGAACAGCCTACGGGGCGCCTTGCCGAAAGGACTCCCCGCGAATCAAAGTGTCTCACCGGCCCAGATCAGCCCCGCCAGCGCCACAGCGCTTCTTCAAAGCGCGGCGCCAGCCGCGTCGATACATGAGGTGAGCGCAGCATCGTTGGAAGCTCCATCGATACAACCGCCGATCCCAAGCGTGCTCGAGATGGCGCCGCAGCAAAAAAGTCACCGCGGTCTGTATATGTCGCTTGGCGCTCTGATCGTGCTGGTGGTGCTGGTTGTAGCTGGCCTCTACATCCCACGCCGGGCCAAGACAAGTGCCAACGAGCGAGCGAATGCGGCACCGCAGGCAACGCCGGCCGCTCCGTCATCAGACACAAGCTCCGCCAACTCTGCGGGCGGTGACACAGCCAAAACGCAGCCCGCGGATGCGGCTGGCTCTCTTGCCCAGAGTTCTGATGGCGCGAATCCTTCGGCAAATCTGTCTTCGGGTGACACACAGTCTTCCTCGACTCCCGGGGGCACAGCCAAAAGCACCCGGGATAGTGGGACGACGGCGATTACCAAGCGAGCCGCCCAAATCCAGCAAGTTCTCTCGCTGGACAACCAGAAGCCCGACAAGAAGCATAATCCTCACAAGAGTCTCGAAGTCGCGCCCCCCGCCGGTCAGGGCACCCAAGATGTCGTTGCCGCTCAAAACTCGCCGACGCAACCCGCAAATCCGGCTCAACTGGAAGCGCTGGAACAGCAGGCGGACCAGCTTTCCAGCCAGGCAAGTTCGGTCAACGACAGCTTGGACAATTTGCGTAGGCAGCAGAATGCCCAGGGATTGAGCCTTCGTGCCGACATTGCCTCCGCTCAGGAGCTTATGAAGACGCACATGGCTAAAGCTCAAGCCGCACTACAGAATCGAGACGCCGCCGGCGCCAAGAAGTATCTGGACCTTGCAGAGGGCGATGTCGCCAGACTCGATAAGTTCCTCGGGCGCTAAGGCCCCGATCGTTGGCTGAACCCTGCTTTTGCAAAGACTTTGACTGCTGTGGTGATATTTCATCAGTCTGGGAGACAACTGACTGGACTTGTCCAATTCCCACTGTAAACGATAAATAGAGAGTATTCTGGAGTGGCCTCTCCTAGCATCTTCCCGCCTGCCCTTTGAGAGCCGGTTCCCTGCGAAATCTGACAAGCAGCCATGTTACGTAGGTGGAGAATGAGTACAGGTGAATTAAATAATGAAGAGATTAAGTTTGGTTATGGGTCTGCTCGGGGTACTGTTGGTCACCGCTTTTGGGCAGGCTCAGAAAGCCTCGACAAGCAACAACACTCTAAGAACGTCATTTATGTGACTGGAGATAACGCAACGTTCACGAAATTCGAGCCGGGGTTCGACGCGGGAATGCACACTCCTACGAACGATGTCTGGATCGTCGTTATCAAAGGCGCCTATCTATATCAAAGATGAAGCGGGCGAAAAGCGTGTGGGGCCGCTTTTCTTTGCATCACGCAAAGTTTAGAGCGGTGATTGTCGTAAACCGGCTTTACGCTCGACCCTTCCTTCAAAAGGGTCAACCGAGTGCAATTGATTCCCTAACAATCTCGGCGCCCATGACCCGATCCCGCTGCTCCGAATACCCTTCGTACTCATCGTCACTCTCATCGTTGTTGCTGTCTTCCTCTTCGTCCTCGTCCTCATCCGGCTCTTCCCTATGGGAAACATCGGCAGCAAGCGAGCGATCAACGGGGTCAGCCTCAAAGTACTCTGGATTCATTCGGTGCATGCCTGATGGTACGCATCGCCACTCCTCGGCAAACGACAGAGTGCATAGACTGCTATAATAATTCTTGGGGCGGTTACGTTTTTCTCCTCTTTCAGGTCTTCTGACCTAAGCCAGTCCATCTGAAGTTCTCCCGTCTTAGGCTCTTCAGCGAGTGAGCAGTCTGCCGGTTCCGTTCGGTGCAGGACTCGCCAAGAAAGTCGCGTTATGAACGCAACTAGCATCTCGTTAGGTCTGCTCGTCGTGCTGTTTACGATCCTGCTGCTTCGCTGGATGCGCAAGGCCAAACCACTAGTCGCGCGGTATGGGGCACAGAGGATGTGCCCATCGTGTGGATTGATTACGTCTCGATTAAAGGCAAGTTGCTTGGAGTGCGGCAAGCCTTTTACAGCGGTGGTGTACTCGACTTCAAAGAAATGAACAGCCGCTCTTCTGTTCAGGCTTCTTATTCGTTTTCTTCTAAAGACGGGAGTAACTGCAAACTATGAACCACATCAAATTTGTTGTGAAAGTGAACCGTGGCGGTACCCGCGCCGCTGAATACGTTCAGCGAATTGATCAATCTCCCATCCGCATGACAACCAACCGTAAGCTGGCGTTAGTTATGGGCAAATTTACTGCCGAAGACGCGATCAAATCCCTCCAGCACTCGCGATGCGTCCCCGAATTGGAGTCGGTACGGGTCAGTGCCTAGCAGGCGGCATCAAGAACACAGTGGGGGACCCGTCCTTCGCGCTTTTTGCGAAGAGCGGGAGTCTGAGATGCCGAGTCCGCAAGATCACTGAAAAACTCTCGACCATGGCAGCGATCCACAGACTCGTGTGACATCTGACCTTGACCCTCCCTACGAAATGAGCAGATGATGGTCAAGGCGGAGGCGGTATACGACAGAGTCCCAGAAAACAGTCTAACTATTTGTTTTCAAGATTTTTACCTCTAACTCCTTTGTCCTCAATATTTTGCATACGCCTTTTGCAAAACCCGCGCCAGTCAAGCCTGTCACAGGGGCGGGGGGGAGGGGGGGTACCCTCGCAACCCCAAAATTCCCAAAACGGACCTCGCTTAAACATCCTCTCCGAAGCCCTTCATCGCACTTTATTCTCGCGAGAAATTCACAGGCCATCCTTACCCCGCACGCATGAACTACGACGCGATCCTTGTTGTCTCCTTCGGCGGACCTGAATCCAGGGAAGATGTCATCCCATTCCTCGAAAATGTGCTGCGTGGAAGAAACGTCCCGCGCGAACGCGTGCTCGCGGTCGCCGAGCACTACTACCACTTCGGAGGCAAGAGCCCGATCAACCAGCAAACCCGCGAACTGATCGCCGCTTTCGAGAACGAACTCGCGCAAAACGATCCTAAGCTGCCCGTGTATTGGGGAAACCGCAATTGGCATCCGATGCTGCCAGAAACTTTGCGCCAGATGCGCCAAGACGGAATCAAGCGCGCGCTCGCCTTCGTCACCTCAGCCTACAGTTCGTATTCCGGATGTCGACAATACCGCGAAGACATCGCTCGCGCACAAAATGAAATTGGCCCAGGCGCGCCGCAGATCGACAAGCTGCGCCCATTCTTCAACCATCCCGGATTTATCGAGGCAACGGAAGACCGTTTACGCGACGCGCTGCGAGAAATTCCGCAAGACGCGCGCCGCACCGTTCAGATCATTTACCTCGCGCACAGCATTCCACTGTCCATGGCGAACACCTGCGACTATGTTCTCCAACTGGAAGAGGTGAGAAAACTAATCTCCGCGAGACTCGGGATCGCAAACGACGCTCTGGTATATCAGAGCCGCAGTGGCACGCCCGGACAATCGTGGCTTGAGCCCGACATTCTGGATTATCTGCGCGAGGTGAAAGCACGCAATTCGGCGAGCGCGGTCGTCCTGGCTCCAATCAGTTTTATTTCCGACCATATGGAAGTGTTGTATGACCTGGACATCGAGGCGCGCCAGCTTTGCGATTCCCTGGCTCTGCCCATGGCCCGCGCAAAAACGGTCGGAGTGCATCCTAAATTCATCGCCATGATTCGCGAGCTGATCCTGGAACGCACGAGCGACGCAGAGCGACGATCGCTGGGATCGCTCGGTCCGCGTTCAGATGTTTGCGAAGAAACGTGCTGTCCCGCACCGCAGCGTCCCGTGGGGCCACAAGCGGCGCAAACCAGTCGGGGAACGGCATGAGCCCATTCAGAACCTCTGTCATCCTAAAAACGTCTGTCATCCTGAGCGAAGCGAAGGCCCCATTCGCGCGGCGCCGTCAAACTACACAGCTCCTTCGCGTTGCTCGGATGAGAACAATTGCGAGTGAACTCCCTTAGACTAAACTTGGGAAGCAGGTACGTTGGGATGCTCGTACTCCGTCGCTTTGGGGCTGCCTTCGAGGAGTCGCATGGTATCCAGAATCGTCTGAATCACCGGTTCGTTTCCCACCGCGGTGTTGACCATGATGTGATAGAGAGATCGCGTAGGCCAGTCAGCATTGAAATAGTGCTTCACGTAAGCCATGCGCTCACGATCGACAGTGTCAACCTGTTCGAGGGCCTCTTCTCGGCTATGACCATCTGCGACGATGCGCCGTATTTTCTCCGAGCGCGGAGCGTAAAGAAAAACATGGAAGGCCTGTGGATTCTCGCGCAGTAAATAAGGCGCACCGCGACCCACGATGACCGCGTTCCCTTCCCGCCCAATTTTGTCCATGATCTCCTGCATCATCGACATCATGCGGTCGGTATCGAAGACCTGACTGCCCAAAGCTCCGGAATCGCGTTCGTAACTGCCGCGCCAGAAGGCCTTCGCGAAGCGATGCAAGCGGCTGTCCATGCGCTCATCGCAGCGCATCACCGCCGAGCGCTCAACATTGGCGAGGCGGGCAATTTCTTCGGTGAGGAGGTGGTCCCAGAGCTTCCAGCCCAGGCGTTTGGCCAGTCGAGCGGCGATGGAAGCGGCGCCGCACCCGTACTCGCGTTCGATGGTGATAACGCGAAACATGACTCTACTGTTTAGTGTACCGCCATTCCGCTGCCCGGCTTCGACTTTTTCATCAGGAAGACCATCGGAATCATCGCCATTATGGCCATTCCCAGAAACCAGAAGCAATCAATATAAGCCAGCATTGTGGCCTGCCGTTCCACTGTACCCTGGATCAGAGCATACGCCTGCCGTGTGGCTCCGGCCGCGCTCGCGCCATGTGCCTGCATCGCCCGTGTAGCTCCCTGGATCATCGACTGCAGCGCCGGATTGGACTGACTCAGGTGGCTGGACAAATCCGTCGCGTGCACCTGGCTGCGGCGGTCCAACATGGTAGTGACCACTGAGATGCCGACGCTGCCGCCGATGTTGCGGGCCAGATTCATCAGGCCGGAAGCGGCGTTATTTTTGTCGCGCGGCAGGAATGCGTATGCGGCCGTATTAATAGGAACGAACAGGAAGGCCATCCCAACTGCCTGGATGACACGCGCAGTGGCCAGCGTCCGGAAGTCAATCTCAAGGTTAAAACCGGTCATGTGAAACAGCGAGAATGAGAGTACGACTAGACCGAACAAGAGAAGCCATCGCGGAGTGTACCGCGAAAGCAGAAAGCCCACGAGTGGCAGCAGGAGAATGATCATGAAGCCACCGGGCATAAGCGCCAGGCCTGCCTCTTGAGCCGTGTAGCCGAGCAGCGTTTGGGAAAAGAGAGGAATCAGCAAAGTGCTGCCCAACAGAGCAAAACCCAGCATGAACATCAGCAGATTCGAGACGCCAAAGGTTCGATCGCGGAATAGATGCAGATCAATGATGGGATCTTTCTGTCTCCACTCCCAGAAAATCACGAAAATCAAGGCTGCCGCGCTAATCAGCGAAAGCGTGACAATAAAGTTCGACTCAAACCAGTCGTCGCGCTGCCCCTTGTCGAGAACAATTTGCAAAGCTCCCAACCCCAAGGCTACAAATCCTAGCCCAATGTAGTCGATGTGAGTTTCGCTCAGCTTGCGACGCTTAAAGTAGGGCGGGTCCTGAATCAGTCGCGACGTCAGAAGTACCGATAGAATCCCGACGGGAATGTTGATAAAAAAAATCCAGCGCCAAGTGAAGTTGTCCGTGATCCAACCGCCCAGAGTCGGGCCGATCGCAGGAGCAGTGACGACGGCCATTCCATAAACCGCGAATGCCATGCCCCTCTTGGCTGGAGGAAATGTATCGGCCAAGATAGCCTGCTCGCTGGGCTGCAATCCCCCACCTCCCGCGCCCTGCAGAACCCGGCAGACGATCAGCGTCGCCAGGTTCGGCGCCAACCCGCAGAGAAATGAACTCACCGTGAACAGGGCCACGCAGCCCATGTAGAAATTCTTGCGGCCAACAATTGATGAGAGCCAGCCGCTCAGAGGGAGCACGATTGCGTTGGAGACAAGATAAGAAGTGAGCACCCAAGTGCTCTCGTCCTGGCCAGCCGAGAGGCTTCCCGCAATGTGTGGCAGAGCGACGTTGGCGATGGAAGTATCGAGCACCTCCATGAACGTCGCCAGCGTAACCGCAATGGCGATGATCCACGGATTGACAGCGGGACGCCAGGCATCAGCGTGCGCGTCCCCCTGATTCAGGGTTGCGGTCGCCGCGCCCATCAGCGAATCCAGACCTTGGGCGTTACCGATTCACCGGGACGCAACTGGTGATCGTTGTTCGAGCCGGGATCGAGGACGATTTTGACCGGGATGCGCTGCACAACTTTCACATAATTTCCCGTGGCGTTTTCTGGAGGCAGCAAGCTGAAACGGGCGCCGCTGGCTCCGGCAACGCTGTCTACCTTGCCGTAGTACGTTTTGCCGTTGGCGTCGACGTCGGTGGTGACGCGCTGGCCGACCTTCATCTGCCGAAGCTGCGTTTCTTTGAAGTTGGCTGTGATCCAGACATCATCGAGATTGATGATCTTCATCAATTCCTGGCCGGGAGCGACGTTCTGGCCGACCTCAACGGTTCGATCGCTGACGATGCCGTTCACCGGAGCAACGATTTTTGTGTATTGCAGGTTCAGTTGTGCCTGGTCGAGATCGGCTTTCTTGCGCTGGGCTTCCGCTAGAGCGGAGGTAGCCTTGGCGCGCGTGATCTGCATTTGCTTAGGCGCGGTGCGGGCGTAGCGGGAATTTGCCTCCGCCTGCACGAGTTTGCCCCGGGCCTGCGTGACCTGCTGCTGGGCTGCGTCGGCACTAGCGCGGGCGGCCTCGACGGACGCGGCGCTGGCTTTGGCTGCGGCTGTGGCCTGGTCGTACTGTTGCTGGGAGATTTCCTGCTTATCGACCAACTGCTTGTAGCGGACGAGATCGTTTTGAGCTTTTACGTTATTGGCTTCGGCCTGCTGCAACTGCGCCTTGGCCGCCTCGAACTGTTGTTGAGCAACCTGAATGCCGGCGCGAGCGCTGTTCACATCGGCGTCAGTCGCAGAAACCTGGCTGCTGGTGTTGACGTCGGTAATCGGAACGCTGACGCCGGCCGCAACTGCAGCTGCCTGAGCATCCTCGAAGTCCGCCTTGGCGCGTTCGTAGGCAACTTGATAGTCCGCCGGATCGATTTCGACCAGCACCGTTCCCGCTTGCACGTATTGGTTGTCCTGCACGTTGAGTTTGATGACATGTCCGGAGATGCGAGCGCTGACGGAATTGACGTGCCCGTCGACCTGAGCGTCGTCGGTGGATTCGTAACTGGTGAAGTAGCGATAGGCAAAGAAACCGATGATGAGAAGAACAATGATGGCAATGATCACACCAATGCGGAATCCGGAACTCTGCGTGCGCGAAGGCCGGTGAAAATCCTCCTCGGTAGCGGGTAATGGCTTGGTGCTGGCGGGCGGCTTTTCGGCTTCAGCTCTGTTGGCGTTGGCTGGAGGACGCTGTGTAGTTTGCTCCATACGGTTATGGATTGCCTTTCAAGTATTCTTTGACGCCGCGCTCGGCGTCGCCGATGGCGTGCGCCAGTTCCACCTTCGAAAGATTGTGGGCATAAAGACTTTGAATGTAACTCTCGTGGGCGCTGGAAACTGCTTCCTGGGCCTGCACCACTTCCAGATTATCGGCGACGCCGGCGGTGAAGCGATCTTGAGATTGTGCGAGCGCTTGCTCCGCGAGGTCGACGGAACTGCGGGCGACCTCAACTTGCTCGGCGGCAGCGTTCAAATCGAGCAGTGCAGTGCGAACCTCATAATCGATGCGACCGCGGAGATCTCCGAGTTGAGAACGAGCTTGCTTCAATTGCGCATCCGCTTCGAGTACGTCGCCGTGTACCCGATTGCCGGCAAAGATCGGAATGTTAACGCCCCCGTTGACCTGCCACGTGCCATTGGATTGGGACGGATTGACGCCGATATCGCCAAGATTGGCATCGAGGTCGACCGTCGGGTAACGCCCTGCCTTCGCTGCCCGCCGTGATAGTTCTGCTGCGCGCACCTGCGCCAGAGCCGCCTGATAATCGGCCCGCGAACTGTAGGCGCGCTGCTCATAGATGTCCAGCGGAAGAGGAGTTAAGGCCTGGTACGGCGCTTTCTCGGTGAGGACAAATTCCTGGCCCGGTGGCAGACCGATGATTCGCGCTAGGCTCAATCTCATCTTGGCGAGATCATTGCGGGCCACGATGAGTTGCTGCTGACGAGTTTGAAGTTCGACCTGCGAGCGCAGCGCGTCAATGGCTGGACTGAGTCCAGCTTTCTGCTGATCGGCGGCTTTGTCGTAAAGAGCCTGCGCGCTCTTGACTTGGGCTTCGGTGGTCTCCACGCGTGCCGCGGCGGCAATTGCCTGCAGATAAGAATTGCCAACTGCGAGAACCACGAACTCCCGCGCGTCTTTGTAGCTGAATTGCGCGGCCTTCAGGCTCTCCGAGGCTGAGCGCTCCTTCTCGATGCTCTTAAAGTTGAAGATGGACTGGCTGAGATTGGCTCGGGCGTCGAAGTAGTTAAAGACAGGTACCAATCGGGGAAGGTTGCTGCTATTGGCGCCTGGGGCGGCCAGAGCAGGGAAAAGCTTGTTGAAACCGAGGGCTGCGAGACTCTGGGTTTGTACATTCTCTAGCACATGGACGCTGAGATTCGGCAGGAGTTCGCTCAATTCCTTCCATCGTTCTCCGCGCACGGTCTCGGTCTGGTCCGAAGCCAGCAACAAACCGAGGTTGTTGCGCAGGCCTCGATCAATGGCCTCCTTGAAGTCAATTTGCAGAACCTCGGCAGTAGGCTTGCCTTCGGGTGCGCTACCTAGAAACGGGCTCTGCTGGCCGGGAAGGGTAACGTTGGGGGTGAAAGGAGTCCCGCCGCTAGCCTGTGCCATGACGCTCGCGGGGAGGAACAGCACAAAAAGGGCAAAAATTGCCGTTCGGGCAGGGATCAATGAGCAATGCATTCTGGATTTGTAGGCAACGTCCGGTGCTCGACGGAAGCCACCGGAGCGGCCTTTCTCGGGCTTATAGCATAACTCGTCCGATTTGATTCGTTTACCAGACTTTGAGATGCAAACGATTGTAGCGGAAGGAAGCCGAGGACCCCGGTCGAACCTGCAAGCGGGCCCGAATCCGGCCGCGATGAGAGGCCAAAAACGACAGAGGCCGCCGGGAAGCGGGCCTCCAACCCGGAACCTGAATCCAGTGACTTAGGTCATCTTGAATGAAGGTGACCCTGGGTTCAAGCTAGTCGGGAGCCGCAGATTACAAGAAAGAAAGAGTGTCTTGGATGAGTGCTGCAACAGGAACTGACTGGACCCGAATACTGTCCGATCCGGACCTAGTCCGCCATGTGGGAACACTGCTGCAGACCTACCGCGAAGCTCCTGCAGGAAAGCGGGAAGAGGCGCTTCTAACGGCAATGCGCCAGATCAAAGCAGGCTCTCCGCCGGCTGCGAGATCGGCTGCAAAAATAATTTCTGAGCCAGAGCCGGTTCCTACTCCTATCTCAAACACGCCGCCTTTTGCGCCCGATTTGTTCAGCCCTAACATGGGGACCGATCGCCGACGGAATCCACGAATCAAGTGCTTCGTCGCCGTTGAGCTTCGGGTCGACGACACGCCGACTTCAATCTGGGGCAATCTCTCCAACACCAGCGTGGGTGGCTGCCTGGTGGAAACGGCGCATCCGGTCAAACCAGGCGCGAAGGTGGCCATCGGCCTGTGGGTGCCCAATGGGAAGATCTGGGTGAAAGGATTTGCGCTGAGCGGCGTGGTCACTCGCAACGGGCCGGCCAACGGAGTTCGCGTGCGTTTCGACGGGATGGCTGCGGCCGAACGCGAGAGTCTGCGCCAGTTCGTCAAGTTCGTGCAGGATTCGACCCGGGCGTCGCAAAGCGAAAGCACCTACCTACGACTCCTGAAGTAAAGTAATTCCCCGATTTAACCTAATTTTTACCGTCGCGCCATCCGCGTTCTTGTGGAAATTGGTACACTTTCTGCGTATTGCACCCTTTCTATGTCCGGGAACTCTAATTGGTTGTGGGCTAGTCTCTCCGGGAAGACTCCGATTGGAGGAGCGGAATCGCATGGTAGCCAGTGAACAGGTTTTGGCCACGGGACAACAACTGGACACGCTTAGCATTAACACGATTCGGACTCTGGCGATTGACGCGGTACAGCAGGCGAACTCAGGTCACCCTGGCGCGCCCATGGGCTTGGCGCCTGTTACTTATTGTCTGTGGCAAGAATTCCTGCGCTACGACCCCGCAGATCCTACCTGGTTGAATCGCGACCGCTTCGTGCTCTCTAACGGCCACGCATCGATGCTGCTCTACGCGATGCTGCATCTCGCCGAGGTGCGTCGTGTCGACAAGCAGGGCAAGGTTTTGAAGGAACTCGCTGTGCCGATGGAAGACATCAAACGCTTCCGGCAATTGGGAAGCGTGACGCCGGGACATCCAGAGTCGCATATCAGTTCGGGAGTTGAGACCACGACCGGGCCGCTCGGACAAGGCGTGGGCAACAGCCTTGGAATGGCCATTGCAAGCAAATGGCAGGCGGCGAACTTCAACCGGCCGGGTTTTGAAATATTCGACTTTAACGTTTATGCGATGTGTTCGGATGGGGACTTGATGGAGGGAGTCGGCGGAGAAGCCGCGTCCCTGGCCGGACATTTGAAACTCTCGAACCTTTGTTGGATCTACGACCACAATCACATCACGCTGGATGGTCCCGCGGACTGGTCGTTCAGCGAAGATGTTGCGACGCGGTTTATAGGATATGGATGGAATGTGACGCGCGTGGCCGACGCCAACGATCTGGAGATGCTGGCGCGGGCGTTTGAAGTTTTCCGCAAGACTCAGGACCGGCCGACCTTAATTATTGTCGATAGCCATATCGGTTACGGTTCACCCCACAAACAGGATACGAATGCGGCTCACGGCGAACCGCTGGGCGAAGAAGAAGTGCGGCTAGTCAAGAAATTTTATGGCTGGCCGGAAGATGCGAAGTTTCTCGTGCCCGACGGTGTGCGCGAGCATTTTCGCGAAGGGATCGGGAAGCGCGGGCTAGAACTCCACGCAAAGTGGTCGGACCTATTTGCGGGATATTCGCAGAAATATCCGGACCTCGCCGAGCGACTCAGCAAAATGCAACATCATGAACTGCCCGCGGGCTGGGACAAAAACCTGCCGACGTTTCCTGCAGACGCCAAAGGCATTGCGACTCGCGAGAGCTCGGGCAAGGTGCTGAATGTCGTGGCGCAGAATATTCCGTGGCTGATTGGGGGATCGGCCGATCTGGCGACCTCGAACAAGACGACGCTGAAATTCGAAGGCGCGGGAGATTTTCAGGCAGACACACCGGCGGGCCGCAATTTGCATTTCGGGGTGCGCGAGCATGTGATGGGTGCGAGCGTGAATGGACTGAATGTTTCGGGCGTCCGGGCGTTTGGCGCAACGTTTTTTAACTTCAGTGATTACATGCGGGCCAGCATTCGCCTGGCGGCACTGATGGAGTGTCCGTCGATTTTCATTTTCACGCACGATTCCATTGGCGTGGGCGAAGATGGACCGACGCATCAACCGATTGAGCAACTGGCGTCGTTGCGAGCCATGCCGAACTTGGTTGTGCTGCGTCCAGGCGATGCCAATGAGGTGACCGAGGCCTGGAAGATCATTATGCAGCTGCAGAGTTCGCCGGTAGCGCTGGTGCTGACGCGGCAAAATCTGCCGACTCTGGATCGATCGCGGTATGCCGCGGCATCGGGTGTGGCGAAGGGAGCTTACATACTTGCCGATTCCGGGGGAAAACCCGATGTGATCTTGATGGCTACGGGCAGCGAAGTTTCTCTTTGCGTGGAGGCTTACGAGAAATTGCGGGCAGAAGGCGTAAAAGCGCGCGTGGTGAGCATGCCCTCGTGGGAACTCTTTGAGCAGCAGGATGCGGCCTATAAAAAAAGCGTGCTGCCGCCGGATGTGACGGCGCGCGTTTCGGTGGAGATGGCGGCGACTTTGGGATGGGCGCGCTATACCGGCCTGAAGGGGCGCAATGTCGGCATGCACCGTTTCGGGGCCTCGGCGCCATTGAAAGATTTGTTGAAATATTTCGGATTCACCGTGGACACCGTCGTCAAGGAAGCTCACGCGGCGATGTCGCAGAGTTAGGAAAATCGGGCAGGAAATCGCAGGAGGACTTATATGCAGCCAACTGGAGTTCTGGAAAAATCGAAGGCGACAAAAAATCCGCTAAAGCAATTGCTCGACTACGGTCAGTCGATGTGGCTCGACTACATCCGGCGCGATCTGTTTACCACCGGCAAGCTGAAGCAACTTATCGATGAAGATGGACTGCGGGGGATGACTTCGAATCCCTCAATCTTCGAGAAGGCGATAGGCGAGAGTAAGCTCTACGACGACCTTTTGAGATCGCTCACGGCAAAAAAAGATCTCGATGCTACGGCCAAGTTTGAGCAGATCGCGATTCGCGATATTCAGGATGCCGCGGATGCGCTGCGCGGAGTGTATGAGGAATCGAAGTGCCGGGATGGATATGTGAGCCTGGAGGTTTCTCCCTATCTGGCGCTCAAGACCCAGGAGACCATGGACGAGGCGCGGCGCCTGTGGAAGACGGTGAAGCGCGACAATGTGATGATCAAGGTCCCGGGCACGGCGCAGGGACTCCCCGCGATTCGGCAGTTGATCGGCGAGGGCCTGAACATCAATATCACGCTGTTGTTCGCGCAGGAAGTGTATGAAAAGGTGGCGCAGGCCTACATCGAGGGAGCGGAAGAGTACGCAGCGAAGGGCGGTAATCTGAAAAAGTTGGCAAGCGTGGCCAGCTTTTTCATCAGCCGCATCGACACGCTGGTCGATTCCAAGTTAGAGGAAAAACTCAAAACGACCACCGACTCGAAGCAGCAAACGTTGTTGAAGAGCCTGTTCGGCAAAGTGGCGATTGCCAACGGCAAACTCACGTACCAGCGTTACCAGAGCATCTTCAGCGGACCGCGCTGGCAGGCTCTGGCGGCCAAGGGTGCACAGACCCAGCGCGTGCTGTGGGCCAGCACGAGCACGAAGAATCCCAAGTATCGCGATGTGATGTACGTCGAAGAACTGATTGGGCCCGACACGGTCGACACCATGCCGCCAGCCACCATCGATGCGTTCCGCGACCACGGAAGGGTAAGACCCAGTCTGACCGAAGATGTGGAGGGAGCGGCCAAGGTGATGGAGGATCTGGCGCGGGCGGGCATTTCAATGCAGGAAGTGACAGATAAGCTGACTCAGGACGGAGTCAAGTTGTTCGCCGACGCTTTTGACAAACTGTTGGCTACAGTGGAAAAAAACACGAAGTAAGAAGGATAGCCGTGAGCCGACTGAAAATGTCCCTTCCGGAATCGCTTGCCACAACTGCGAAAGCGACCATCGCCGATTGGCAGTCGCATGGCAACATGCAGCGGCTGTGGCAGCGCGATGCCACACTTTGGACCGGCACCGACGAAGACAAATGGCTGGGCTGGCTCGACATTGTCGACGAGCAACTTGCGCAGCACAATCAACTTCAGAAAGTCGCGAAGGAAGTTCAGAACCGCCGCTTTCAGCATGTGGCGCTTCTGGGCATGGGCGGATCAAGTCTTTGTCCGGAAGTCCTGCGCATGACCTTTGGCAGGATCACTCATTTCCCCACCCTGCACGTGCTCGATTCGACCGATCCTTCGCAGGTGAAGGCATTCGAGCATCAGCTTGATATTCCGAAGACGCTCTTTATCGTCTCCAGCAAGTCGGGCAGCACTCTCGAGCCGAACATCTTCAAACAATATTTTTTTGAGCGGACCAAGCAGGCGGTGGGGGCCGTGAAGGTGGGCAGCCACTTCGTGGCGATCACCGATCCCGGGTCGAAGATGCAACAGGTGGCAGAGGCGGATCGCTTTCTGCATGTTTTTTTCGGACGGCCCTCGATCGGCGGACGCTATTCCGCGCTGTCGAACTTCGGCATGGTTCCCGCTGCCGTCATGGGGCTGGACACAAAGAAGTTTTTGACGCGGGCAGCGGAGATGGTGCGGGCTTGCGGTGCGGGGGTCGCTGTGGATGAAAATCCCGGCGCTGCGTTGGGCATCATCCTGGGAACGGCGGCGAACGCCGGGCGCGACAAAGTTACGATCATCGCGTCTCCCGGCATTTTCGATCTGGGAGCGTGGCTGGAACAGCTGCTCGCCGAATCGACCGGAAAAGTCGGTAAAGGAATCATTCCGGTCGACCGCGAGACTCTGACTACTCCGGACATTTACGGCAGCGATCGCGTGTTTGTTTATGTTCGGCTGGAGTCGGGGCCAGACTCGGATCAAGATGCGAAAGTGGCTGCTATCGAGAAGGCTGGTCATCCGGTGGTTCGCATTACCATGGCGGATACCTACGATCTCGGAGCGGAATTTTTCCGCTGGGAAATTGCTACTGCGGTCGCGGGCGCGATCATCGGGATCAATGCCTTCAACCAGCCCGATGTGGAAGCCAGCAAGATTGCTACTCGAGAATTGACGTCGGCCTATGAGAAGACGGGGTCCCTGCCACCAGAAAAGCCGATCGTCGAGGATAGCGGCGTCAAATTGTTTACCGACGAGAAGTATGCTGCAGCACTGGCCCAGGCCGCGGGTAGCGATATATCACTGGCGGAATACCTGAAGGCGCATCTGGCTCGAATCAAGGCGGGCGATTATTTCGCAGTCCTCGGCTACATCCAGATGAATGCGGAGAACGAGCAGAGCCTGCAGGCTTTGCGGCATCCGGTGCGCGACAAGAAGCGCGTGGCGACGTGTTTGGGATTCGGAC
>Ga0070717_10000992_pt1 | contig 19033 bp, 16 predicted proteins | sample LARL113metaG_FD_71366 | JGI IMG/M metagenome (GOLD analysis project Ga0070717, IMG submission 71366) | Corn, switchgrass and miscanthus rhizosphere microbial communities from Kellogg Biological Station, Michigan, USA - LAR L11-3 metaG | ecosystem: Host-associated > Plants > Roots > Rhizosphere ... | reverse complement strand
CGCGCCGGACGTCGCGCGCGGCCACAGCGACGCGGCGGGCTCGTCGGGCTGCGACAGCTTGGCGAGCCCGAAGTCGAGCAGGCGCGGCGTGCCGTGATCGTCGAGCATGACGTTCGCCGGCTTGATGTCGCGGTGCAGGATCGCGCGGCGATGCGCAGCGGCGAGGCCGCGCGCGATGCCGAGCGCGAGCGTCGCGAGCCGGGCCGGCGGCACCGGGCGCGCGAGGCGATCGAGCGAGGTGCCGCGGATCAGCTCCTGGACCAGGAACGGGCGGCCGTCCGCAGTCGTGCCGACGCGGAAGATCGTGACGACGTTGGGATGCGACAGCCGCGCGATCGCGCGCGCCTCGCGCAAGAACCGATCGCGGCTCGCGAGGTCCGGCGTGCGCGTGCCGATCAGCTTGATCGCGACGGCGCGGTCGAGGATCGTGTCGTGGCCGAGGAAGACCTCGCCCATGCCGCCGCGGCCGAGCGGTCGCACGATCTGGAACTCGTCGAGGTCGCGCATCCTACTTCCATTCGTTCGGGCGGATCGCGTAGCGCTTCAGCTTGGTCACGAGCGTGCGCAGCGGCATCGCGATCAGCTCCGCGGCCTTGTTCTGCACGCCGCCGGTCGCGGCGAGCGCGGCGACGATGCGCTCGCGCTCGAGCTCGCGGACCTCGTCCTCGATCGGCCGGAAGCCCTGGCCATGCGATCCCGCCGATCGCGCGGGTGGCTCGCTCGCGACGCTCGGCGGCTGCGTCGGCCGGCCGCCGCGCGCGATCGCCGGCGGCAGGTGCCAGACGTCGACCTCGACGACGCTGTCCGGCGCCGCCGCGGCCGCGTAGTCGAGCGTGTTCTTGAGCTCGCGGACGTTGCCCGGCCACGGGTAGAGGAACAGCGCCTGGGTCGCGGCGATCGTCAGCGACAGCGGCCGGCGGCCGAGCCGTGCGCACGCCGCCGCGAACAGGTTCTGGACCAGCACGGCCAGGTCGCGCGGTCGATCGCGCAGCGGTGGGATCACGATCTGCGCCGCGGCCAGCCGGAAGTACAGATCTTCGCGGAACCGGCCCGCCGCGATCTCGGCGGCGATCGGACGATTGGTCGCCGCCACGATCCGGAGATCGACCGGCCGCGGCTTGAGGTCGCCGATGCGCTGGATCTCGCGGGTCTCGAGGACGCGCAGCAGCTTGGCCTGCACCGCGAGTGGCAGCTCGCCGATCTCGTCGAGGAACACCGTGCCGTGGTGCGCGATCTCGAGCTGGCCCGGCTTCGCGCTCAGCGCCCCCGTGAACGCGCCGCGCTCGTAGCCGAACAGCTCGCTCTCCGCGAGCGGCTCCGGAATGCTCGCGCAGTTGATCGACACGAACGGTCCGCTCGCGCGCGCCGAGAAGCGATGCGCCGCGGCCGCCGCCAGCTCCTTGCCGACGCCGGTCTCGCCGAGGATCAGGATCGGCAGGCCGCTGCGCGCGAGCCGCCGGATCAGCTCGTAGATCCCGACCATCGCCGGATCGGCGACGATCGCCTCGCGATGATCGAGCTGGATGACGTGGACGGCGTCGGCCGCGCACGCGACCTCGCCGACGCGCGCCGACATCGTCGCCATCCGGGCGCACGACAGCAAGGTGTCGGCGTCGACGCCGTCGGCCGGTGACGTCGCGACGCCCGCTGTCACGTCGCCGAGCTGCTCGGTCAGCGAGCGCGCGACCTCGACCGCTTCGTCGAGGCCATGCTCGGGGAGCAGCACCGCGAGCTCCTGCGCGCTGAACAACGCCGCCGCGTCGATCAGCCGCAAGCGATCGAGCACCGCGACGCGCGATCGCACGAGCCGGCGCTGCGCGCGCACGATGACGACCGACAGCTCGCGGCGATAGCCCAGCGAGCGCTCGAGCTCCTCCTCGGCGCGCCGCAACCACGCCGGCGCGTCGAGCATCGCGCGCCGCGGGCTGCCGCGCACCGCGCGATGCACGATCAGCAGCGCGTCGCCGATCCGGATCACGTCGCCCGACGCGACGAGCCGCATCCCGGTCAACGGCTGGCCGTTGAGCAGCGTGCCGTGTCGACTGTCGCAGTCCTCGAGCCGGATGCCCTCGGGGACCACGGTCAACCGGGCGTGGCAGCGCGAGGCGAGCTCGTCCCGCAGCTGCACGCCACAATCGAGGCCGCGTCCGATCATCAGCTCGCCGGACACCGGCAATGGCGCGGTCACCGCGCGCTCGCCCTCGATGCACAAGAGGTAGGCGATCGCCTCCGACCGCGAGCCGGACCAGCCGTCCTGCGAAGGCGTGATACCGACGGATGCTTCGCGTGGCTCGACGGTCATCCGGGCGACGGCCGTCGCAACGGACATGCCAGCGCGAAGCGCGCGACAACGTTACGCTCGGCGTGCGCGCTCCCCCGGCGCGCCGAATCGGCGCGCAGGGTCGGCGCGCGGTCTTACGAGCTCGATGGTCTGCGCGCCCATCCGCTTGGCGAACAAGCGCTGCAGGTTCGGATCGATGGCTTCGTCGTTGGTCGACACCCGATAGAAGCTGGGAATCGTCTTCCAGCCCGGCGCTCGGGCGGAACGACGCGAGGTCCCTTTCCACCCGCGCGCCCGCAGCGAATTGCGGCGGCGATCTCTCGCCGCACGCGTGACTCCGTCAGATTGCGTGTGGTTTTCCGGGCGCTGCTGCGCCTCAACGACAGCAGGTCGATCACGACCACGCAGAAGGATGAAGGCTTATGGATGTCAAACGGGTTGTCGGGATCGCAGCGACCATCGCGCTGGTGTCGCTCCAGTCGGGGTGCTCTTTTCTGTTCGTCCACGGGCCGCCGTCGAACCACGCCGAGCTGGCGTCGTTCGACTGCTCGGAGAGCAATGGGTGGCCGATCTTCGACGTGATCTGGGCCGGGCTCAACGGGCTCGGCGCGGCCACCGCCGGGGATACGCCCGAGATGACGAGCAATGGCGGGACGAGCACGGGGCCGAGCCAGGACGAGGTCGTCGCGGTCGGTGTGACCTGGCTGGTGGTGTCCGGCATCTCGGCGATCTACGGCTTCAGCAAGACCTCGGAGTGCCGCACCGCCAAGCACCGCGGCGAGGCGCCGTCGCCCGGCGACGCCTCGGTGATCTCGTCGCGCGAGTGCCAGGACCAGCGTACGCGCGCGCTGCGCGACGCGGACAGGGAGACCGACCCGCGCGCGCGTCGGCGCATGATCGACGCTGCGCCCGTCTGTGCCGCGCCCGCCGCGCCACCGACGATGCCGGCCCCTGCCGCCGCGCCCGCATCCGCCACCGCGCCCATGCCAGCACCCGCCGCAGCACCGGCGCCTGTCGTCCCCGCGCCGCCCGCGCAATCGCCTACCTCGTCGCGCATGCCGGTGCACCGCGACCTGCGCTCGGTGCACACGCGCTCGCTGGCGATGCGTTCCGCGAGTGCCGACACGGCACGAAGCGCGCCGTGAGGGCAACGCGACATTCGGACTAGGCTCGCCGGCCGGGGGACCAGCCCGGCAGCGCGGCGGCCTGCTTGACCCAGCGGGTGAGCTGGGGTTCGTCGAGCGCGTCGCCGTCGTGGAGGTCGAGGTAGCGAGTGTCCGGAGTCTTGCTGATGCCGGGAGGGGGCGGGCGCAGCGACGAGCCGCGGAAGAAGGCGATCTTGAGGTAGTGCGTGAAGGTGTGGAGGCCGAGGAACCAACCCTGGCCCGCGATGCCGTAGAACGGCGAATTCCACTTCACGGCTTTGTGGACGTTGGGCACGCTGCGCGTGATCAGGGTGTCGAGGCGCCTGGCGACATCGCGCTTCGAGTCGGGCATCGCGGCGAGGTAGGCCTGCACGGCGGCGTCGCCCTCGGCCTTGGCGATGCGCGGGTTGCCGCCCGAGAGCAGGACCACGCCTGCGCGCCGCTTCGGCGCGGGCCGCGCGGCTGGTTCGGACTTCGCGTCGGCCTTCGCCGGCGACCTGGCCGGCTTGCGCGACGTGCGCACGCGCGACGTGCCCTTCGCCGTCGCGCTGGCCTTGCTCGGCGCGCTCGCCTTGCTCGGCGCCTTCGAGGACTTCTTGCCGCGCGCGCCGTTGAACGCCACGGCCGCCTTCACCAGCGCCTTGAACGCGGCCGCGTCGATGTTCTCGCCTTCGCGAAGGTCGATCGCGCGCCGCGTGTTGCCCTCGAGGCTCGAGTTGAACAGGCGCTTCGGATCCGGCAACGCCGCGCCGTGCGCGAACGTGTGCTTCACGACGGCCTTGTACGCCTCGCCGGTGCACACGATGCCATCGTGCGACCACACCGGCGTGCCCATCCACTTCCACTCCTCGATCATCTCCGGATCCGCCTCGAGGATCAGCGCGCGCGTATGGGCCAGCGTCGCGCCGCGCCAGCCGCCGAGGTCGCGGATCCGCTGGTCGATCAGCGCCGACGCGTCACCCGCGGCGGCCTTCGCGCCCGCCTTGGGCGCAGACGTGCGCGGCGTGGCGCGCGGTGTCGCTTTCGGCTTCGACTTGCCAGACTTCATCGCACCAAGCATCGCACGGGGCACCGCCAGCCCGCGACGCGCACGACGTTCGCGGCAGCAACGTCCGCAGAATGTCGCGCCGGCGTCGTACGTTGCTCCCCCGTGCCCGCGAGCTCCGCCCCGCCCCACCGCCTCGATGCGTGGCTGCGCGACCCCGTCGTGCGCCGCCGGCTCGGCCGCGGCCTCGCGGCCTTCACGCTGGTGACCGCGCTGCTCGTCACGCTGTCGCCGTTCCGCTTCGCGCTGAGCACGGCGCGCTGGGCGCGCATCGACTGGCGGCTGTACTACGCCGGGCACAACGACCGCGACCTCGTGCTCAACCTCCTGATGCTGCTGCCGCTCGGCGCCGGGCTCGCGCTGGCGCGCCACGGTCGCGCGCGCCTGGCGCGGATCGTCGTCGAGGCCGGCGCGCTCGGCCTCGGCACGGCGCTGTGCATCGAGACCTTGCAGATCTTCGAGCGCACGCGATTCCCGCAGGCGGCAGACGTGTGGCGCAACGCCGTCGGCTGCGTGATCGGCGCGCTCGTCACCGGCCTGGTGCTGCGCCGCGTGACCGCTCGCGCGCTACCGGCGCGTCCCGACCCAGCGCTCGACGCTCCGGCAGTCCGGTGAGCTCTTGAGCGCCTGGGCGCGCTGCACCGTGCAGTCGCTCGACGAAAGGTCCGGCGCGTCGAACTTCTCGAGCGCCTCGACCTGGAGCATGCCGCCGGTCAGCGTCGCGGTCGCGCGGGTGTAGTAGAGCTGGCACATCACGCCGCCGCCGGTCTGCGAGTTGGCGCTCTCGTCCTCGAGGCCAGGCCCGCCCGCGCGCAGGGTCACGAGCGTCTCGCTGCACATCGTGCCCGCCGCGTCGGCGCAGTTCGAGACGGTCAGGACATCCGGATCCATGAAGAACGAATCGACGTCGAGCCGGATGAACGGCGACGCGCCAGCCACCGGATCGCCGGCCGCGCCACAGCTCACGCTGCCGCCCGGCATCTCCGCGCGCGCATGCGACGTCGTGGCGTACATGCCGATGAACGGCGTGACGTCTCCCTTGCTTCCGGAATCTCCGGAGCCACCACACGCAACCAGGAGCACGAGCATGCACCGCGAGATCATGGTCAGATCATCGCACATCGCCTCGGTGAGGGTGGCCAGGGGCCCTGTACCGCTGCGCGAATCGTCGTAGGATGAGCGGATGTGTGCAGCTCGCATGGGTGTATGGAGCAGTCGGTGGTTCCTCGTCGGGATGCTCGCTGCGTGCGGGAGCTCGACGCTGAGCGATGCGCGCAGTCCGGACCAGCCGGGGCCGACCGGCATCCTGGTGACGCTGTCGCCGGTGATGGCAAGCTTGGCGCCCGGCGCGACGCAGCAGTTCGCTGCCAGCGTCACCGGGACGACCAACCAGGACGTGAGCTGGTCCGCGACCGGCGGCACGATCACGCCGGCCGGCCTGTACACCGCGCCCGCCTCGGGTGGCGGCTACACCGTCCGCGCGACCAGCGCGGCCGACGCCACCGCCAGCGGCGTCGCCCTCGTGCTGGTCACCGGCGCCGGCGCCGCGCCCGAGCCGTTCTACGATGCCCAGCATGACTATGCGCAGCTGATGTCGCCGATGCCGGAAGCCACGTACTTCGCGCCGGCGACCATCCGGATGTGGGCGCACGCGCCCGACCGCCACGATGACGCGGTCAATGGCTATGCCCCCAAGGTAGATTTTTATCTCGGCACCACCATGGTGGGCAGTGTCTCGATCACCGACAACGATCCAGTCGACTATTATCAGGTCGACGTCCCCGCGGTCGCCGCGGGCTCGTACGAGCTGTTCGTACGCAGCCACGTCGGCGGCACCACGGTCGACAGCGTCCACGTGCCGATCACCGTGGTCGAGCTCGCGAGCACCGGGCCGGCGATGGAGCTGACCAGCGACCTGGTGCTCAGCGGCAGCGCCAGCCTCGAGCTGATCGGCACCCCGGACGCCCGCGCGCGGTTGACCAGCAGCAACGGCTCGCGGGTGCGCAGCGCCGCGGGCTGGACCGGACACGTCACGATCCGCAACGCGGACATCGTCGGCCTCGGCAAGATGGACGTGCCGGGGCTCGAGGTCTCGGTGCGCGGCAGCAACGCCGTCGAGATCACCAACGCGGTGTTCGATCGCTGTGGCCCGCCGCTGATCACCGCCAACGATCAGGCGCCGATCACGGTCCGCGGCACGACGTTCGGGCCCAACACGCTGACGCCGGTCAGCGCCGAGCCGGACTACGCGGGCTCGCACCCGAGCCTGGTGTTCGCCGGGACGTCGAGCGCGCCGAAAGTCTTCCAGGGCAACAACGTCGGCGTGTCGTTCGTGCGGTTCGACCGCTCCAGCCACTGGCTGATCGGCGGCGATCACGACGGCGACGGCAACATCTTCCTCGGCGTGCGCGCCGGCCTCGAGTTCGACTCGACCAGCGACATCACGATTCGCGGCAACATCTCGTACCACCGCTATCCGTTCGGCTGGTCGCAGGGCCACAACCTCGACTTCGAGGGCGACAACAGCAACGTCCTGGTCGAGCACAACGTGTTCAGGAACAGCTCGTGGATGATCCAGAACCTGCCCGGCGAGTTTCGCTACAACCTGCTGGTCGACAACATCAATGAAGCGTTCCTGCGTAGCTTCGGCGCCGGCGTCCGCGTCCACCACAACGTGCTCGTGAACGCCAGCTTTCAGCGGCTCTACGTGCCGAGCGGTGGCGTGCTGTTCGGCGACGGCAGCTTCGACTCCAACACGATCGACGTCGGCGGCGCGCGCCTCGGCTGGTTCGACAACCCGTTCATTCCGAGCGACCCGGCGCATCACCTCGCGAGCGTGCGCAACAACGTGTTCGCCGGCTTCGCGTATCAGCGCCCGACACCGATCGTCGCGGCCGGCGCGGCGACCAAGGCCGACTACAACTGCTTCTTCAACCCCGACACGACGATGTGGAAGCGCTACGGCGACACCTCGCTGGGCAGCCACGACTGCGGCGGCGGCGCAAGCACCGACCCGCAGTTCGCGCAGCCGCGCCTGGTGCCGTTCCCGATCGCCGACGGCGATCTGTGGCGCCGCCGCGTCACGGTCTCGCAGATCCTCGCGCTGTACCGTGGCCTGTACACCCCCGCGACCGGCAGCCCGCTGATCGACGCCGGCGACCCGAGCGACGACACCGGCGGTGTGCGCAACAGCGACATCGGCGCCATCGGCGCCGGCAGCCCGCATCCGGAGGACAAGTTCGGCCGGTTCGGCGCGAACTGATCGAGGCTCGGACGAGGATCCCGCGATGCCCGGCGCGCACGATCGCCACGCGTTTCGCGCCGCGCTGCTCGCCGTCCCCGCCGAAGCGCGCGATGGCTGGCTCGACCGCGTGCTCGACCTGGGACCGCCGCCCGACGACGGCCCCGAGCTGCCGCGCGGCTGCGTGCCATACCTGCCGTGCAGCGTCGACGCGCTGCTCGCGATCGTCGACGGCGCCGAGATCGCGCCGAGCGACGTCGTCGTCGATATCGGCGCCGGCGTCGGCCGCGCGCTCGCGCTGATCCACCTGCTGACCGACGCCGCCGCGATCGGCATCGAGATCCAGCCCGCGCTCGTCCAGGCCGCGCGCACGCTCGCCCGCCGCGTGTCGCCGCGGATCTCGCACCTCCACGGCGACGCCGTCGAGCTCACCGGCCGCGTCGCGACCGGCTCGGTGTTCGTCCTGTACTGTCCGTTCAGCGGCGAGCGCCTGCAACGCGTGCTCGCCAACCTCGAAGCGATCGCCGAGACCCGGCCGATCCGCGTGTGCTGTGTCGACCTGCCACTGCCGACCTGCCAGTGGCTCACAGCCACACACGCCGCGCCCGGCGGCGTGATGGTCTATCGCTCCACGTCGAAGTTGCGGCTACCCGATGGTCAGTGACCCGGGTCCGAGGCCGGCTGGCCGAAGCCAGGAACGAAGAACACGTTGCGCTGGATGTGATCGATCGTCGTGTTGCGCTTGATGATGTCCGACAGCTGCGTGTGGCGAACGCGATGGAGGTCGGAGCCGTGCAGCGTGCGCTCGTACCAGAATCGGTCGCCCGCGCGCAGGCGCCGGAACTGGTCGGTGAACACTGCGCGCAGCGTCTCGCCGATGTTGAAGCCCGACTGGTGGTCCTCGGCGAACATGCCGACGAACGGATCGATGCTATCGACGTTGCCGTAGAGCTGCTGGAGCTTGGTGGCGAGCGCGGTGTCGTGCGTGATCTGGGAGAACCGGGTGACCCGCGGAAGGCCGAAGTCGGCGCGAACCGTGTTGAAGTCCGACAGCCCCATATCGCGGCCGCGCTGCACGTTGAGCGCGATCAGGTCGAGGCCGCCGGCGCCCGGCAGGCCGAACAGGAAGTTCCGGACTTCGTCGATGACCTTGTTGTCGAGCTCCTGGGACTTCTGCGCGGCGACCCCGCGCAGGAACGGCTCGATGCCGCCCGAGGAAATCAGCGGGGGTGCCGCCGCGAAGAACGAGTCGCGCAGGCGGAGCGGGCCTTCGGGAATCGAGTTGCCGCTCGCGTCGAGCCGCAGGATCGAGCTGCTGAGCAGCGTGTGCCCGACGCGGTATGCGCCGGTCGAGAACACCGCGCTCGTGCCGGGATTGACGGACGCGTCGTAACCGGTGTCCGGACCGATGCCCGTGGCATTGCCGAACAGGGCCGGGATGAATTCGTCGACCGTGATGTGCTGAAGCTCCGCGATCACGATCTGGCGCGCCGCCTGATAGATCTGCTCGTCGTTGAAGCCCGGGCGCTCCTGCGCGATGCGCGTCGCCTGAAAGTTGTGCTCGCGGACGAACAGGATGTGCATCGCGGCGAGCGTCGGCTGCTCGTTGACCCGGATGTCACCTGCCACGAACAGGGTGGTCGACAGGTCCGGCTTCTCGGGCGAGCCCGCGTTGCCCTGCGTGCCGTCGTTGAACGGCGCCAGATCGCCGACCGGGCTCGGAGTCACCTTGAGCTTGCCGCCGACGCCACTGCGCAGCCACGCCGCGCGCGCCGCGTCCGCGCCGTAGACGTTCGAGCCATCGATGTACGCCGTGATCTCGTTGATCTGCTGGCGCGGCGAGGTCGTGCCGGTGGCCGGGTCGAACAACCCGCGGTGGAACGACATCGTCTGCGTGCCCGTGCCGAACGGGTCGAAGAACACATCGAACTGCGGGATCTTGATGAACGCGTCGGTCAGGCCGTCGGTGCCATTGCCCTCGGTCAGGCTGATATCGTGATCGAGGAACTGTCCGAACGTCCAGATGAAATCGCTGATTCCCAGGTGATTGGGCAGAGAGCCAGACTGCACGAAGATCGCAGAGCTGGCCGCCCGGGCACTCGGGCCATTCGGCCGGGCCATCGTCGAGATGCCATCGCTGTAGTGCGATCCACTCGCCTCGCGCAGGAGGTGCGAGCCGGGCGTGCCATAGCCCGGGTGACGCTTGTTGTTATTGCTGCCGTCGATCGCCCGCACTTCGCTGCCCCCGCCAGACGCATCCACATCGTCATCGGCATAGGCATTCGCCGCGGGCGCCAGGCTGGCCGTCGCGACCGCGAGGACGCCGGCGTTCTTGATGTGCCGTACAAGTCGAGATCTCATCGTCATTCGTTATTTCCCCTATCACACATGACTCACCCAACGACTTCGCGTCGAGTGTCGACGCAAAGCCTGTCTGTCGCGGGACTACACCCAGTCCGCGCGAATCAGAAGATTCCCTTACTGCATACGCAGGAATTTTCGACTTGTACAGGACCGCGAAAAAATAAATGAAGATTTCGTGTATCTGGCTGTAACGCCTCGCGCGGTTGGCAGTCCTCGCCACGGGCGGGCTGATGCACTCTGCTGCACAGTGGTGCGCTTCGACGCAGGTCGTGTGCGCTGTGCCCCAGCGATGGGCAAACCGCGAACGTGACCGCGACCGAAACGCGACGCAGCGCCTACGACGTCTGGCGTCGTAGGCGCTGCATGGGTCGCGCAATCATCGGCCAGCGTGGCCGGCGCAGACGAGAGTCGAGATCAGAAGCCGTCGAGACCTTGCGAGCCGACAAACGGCAGGCCGGTGCCGTCGCCGCCGGGGATCGGGGTCAGCACGCCATCGTGGCCAATCGTGAAGGCGCCGATCACGCCGAGGCCACCGAAGTGCTGATACATGAAGCGGCCGTCGGCGGTCACGAACGAGTCGAGTGGCGCGGTCGTGCCGACCCGCGGGTCGGGCTCGCGCTTCGCGCCGTCACCCACCACGAGCGTGAGCTCGCCCGACGAGCTCATCGCGTACGTGGAGATCGTGCCCGGCGCGAACGTGTTGCCCGAGAACACGTAGCGGCTGTCCGGGGTGATCGACAGCCAGCAACCGCCGGCCTGGCCGTTGGGGACCGCCGCGGACACGACGTCCAGCTTGGCGCCGTGCAGCCGGTACGACGACACCGACGAGCCCTCGATCTGCCCGCTCTCGCTGGCCAGCAGCGTGTCGTGCTTGCCGAACACCATGCCCAGCGGATGCGGGCCCGCGCTCTTCGTGATCGTGGGGTCCGCGAGGCGACCGTCGTGCCGGACCGGGAACACGTCCAGCTCCTCGGCGAACAGATCCGAGACCGCCAGCCGGTGGCCGTCCGCGCTGAACAGGACATGCGCGGGCAGCGAGATCGCCGGATTGGACAGGCCGCGCGTCGAGCCCGGGATCGGCTCGAGATGACCGTCGTCGCGCAGCTTGAAGCCCGTGATGTTGCTCGCAATGCCCATCACCGGCCGGCCCACGTTACCGACATAGACCAGGCGATCGTACTCGCCGATCGTGTTCGGAAACAAACCGCCCGAGTCCACCAGATCGGTGAGCACGAGCTCGCCGTCGTGCTTGACCCGGAACACGGCGATCGTGTGATCGACGGTGTTCACGCCCATGAGGAACTTGTGGTCCTGCGTGAGCCGCAGGGCCTGCTGCGACTGGAGCGGATCCGCCGTCAACCGGAGCAGCTCCGGGATCTCGAGGAACCCGCTGCCGATGCCATTGGTCGGCGTCGTGCTGACCTGCACCAGCTGACCCGTCGAGCTCCGCGCGTAGTGAATGATCGAATTGCCCTGGGGGCTATTCGTCATCGCATAGACCTGACCGGGCCGCGCGCCAAATTCGAGGTCATCCGAGGTGCCTGCGACCGGGCTCTCCTCATTATCAACACATGCACCCAGCCCGCCCGCGAACAGCGCGGCGGCCACGACAAACCTCGTCCCAATGAGCAGCTGATTCATCTCGTTCTCCAATGATAGCGGGTCCGGACCGGCCTCGTCCTGTGCCGCGACGATGCATGCCGATACGTAAACTTTCGAGCACACCATAACGTCGCGCCCGTCGGGCGAGCAATATCAGGGTATGTCGTCCAAACCGGTGACACGGGCTTACAGCCCGAGCTCGCTGTACTTGCGCGTCAGATCGGACCGATTCGTGATCTCCAGCTTACGGTAAAGCCGCCGCACGTAGGTGCGGATTGTATTCTCACTCAAGGACAGGATCGCCGCCGCGTTGACGGTGGAATAGCCGTTGGCCAGCAGCTGAGCGATCTGGCGCTCCCGGGCCGACAGCTTGGTGGGCTCGCCGTCGAAGTAGCTGAGCGCGATCGCCAGGCTGCTCGAGGCATCGAACTCCCCCGGCCGTCCGAGGTCGGCGGTGCGGACCACCGTCACGCGCCCCATCGCGGCGCCGTAGGGCATCGGATTCTCCAGCGTCGCCGCGAGGTGGAAGCGCTCTGCCATGTCGACGAAGGTCGCCTCGTCGCTCAGGATGTCGCGGGCGCAGCCCTGGTCCTCCCGCAGGTCATAGATCCAGCGCACCCGCCGCGCGTCGAGGTCGAGCACGCAGCACGCGTCGTTCATGCTGCGCAGCGAGCGCAGCACCAGATCGCGCCGCTCGTACTCGAAGCACTGCGCACGCAACGCGCCGAGCCGCGAGGCCACCGGCGCGAGATCGCGCAGGCGGCGCACCGTGGCAGGATCGAGCTGCGCGTTGCTGCGACGCGCGATCCCGGCACACACGCGCATCGCTTGCACCTCGAATGACACGATCACGAGCTCGTCGTGCCCTTCGGCGAGCTCGAACTGCAGCTCGCCCGCGCCCTCCATCGGCGTTGCCGAAAGTAACACCGCCATCTCGTGCTCGGACATGGCAGCAACCGCCCCATACACAGATACCCAGCCTCTGGTGTTGTCCCGGGTGGGCTCTACCTGGGAGATCACACAAAACGCGACACTCGAGCTCCTGCCGCCCTGCAAGGCGCCCAGCACCTCGGCGGCCAGTGAATTGAGAAGTCCACACCCATTGTCGTTGCTACTCTGCAAACGGTCCCCTTGTTCGCCTACCGCGCCGGTCCTCGAGCCGCACCCGTGACCACATCCCATGCCCCGCCGGCTGCTCATTTAGAATCGTACGTAGCTGGTGGACGGCGGTTACAAGCATTGCGGGTGGGTCGCGATCTTCTCGTGCGGCTCGACGAGCGCGGCGCGCAGGCGCCGGCGTTGCCGAAAGCAACACCGACATGGCCGCGGCCAGACGAGCTCCGTCTATCCGTAGACCGATACCTCCGTACACAGACCATCATTTTCCGCCGCAATCGGCGGCAGGTCCTGTGCGATATATTACACAATCGCCGCTTCGAGCGACGATACGCTATTCGATCGGCCGGTCGACGGTCAGAGTCGCAGCGCGGTTTCTGGGTCGAGCACGTCGAGGACGTGCTTGCCGACGTATTCGTAGTTCTTGTGGTGAACCGCCACGTCCTGCGTGATCGCGTGAATGTCGCGAAACAGTCGCTGCATCGTGTGGTCGGTCATCATCGAGGTGACGCCGCCCTCACGGTACATCAGGCTGACCGCCGCGGTCACGCGCGCGACGGCCTCCGTGGCAGCAAGTGTCATCATCACCCGGTGCTTGATATCGACGCTTGTCGCACCCTGGGTCGCAGCCCAGGCGTCGCTGACCGCCTCGATCAGGAACGCGCGACCGCTGCGCACCATGCCCTCGGCCTGCCCGACGAACTGCTGCGCGCTGGCCTGGTCGCGGAGGTTGCCGCCCCAGGCGGACGCTTTCTGCCTGGCCAGGTCGCCGAACTCCTCGATCGCCCGCCGGCCGACGCCGAGCGCCGCCGCGGCGTCGAGCACGCGCAGCAATGCGAAGATCGGGAATCCATACAACGGCGTCAGCAGCGTGCGCGGCGAGAACAGCCCGACGACCCGGGCCTCCGGGATGAGCTGATCGGTTACCTCGACGTCCTGGCTGCCGCTGCCGGCGAGGCCCGAGACGTGCCAGGTATCACGAACCTGAAACTCGCTGCGATTCAGGATCGCCAGGTGACGAGCCGGCTGGCCATTGGGCGTCTTGCGGACCTGGTCGCCATCGCTGACCAGCGTGCCGAGCGCGATCCACGTACAGTCCTGGGAGGTCGTGGCGTAGGACCATCGGCCGGTCAACCGGATCCCTCCCGGCACGGCGATCGCCTGGCCCTTGCTCGCCAGCACGCACGCGCCGATCGACTTGCCATCGTCGAACATCTCGTGCAGCACCGGCGCCGGCAGCGATCGCGCGACCAGCGCGCTGCACGTGGCCTTGCCGACGCACCAGCCGGTCGACGCATCGCCGCGCGCCAGCTCCTCGATGCAGATCACCATCTCCGTCGGCGTCAGCTCGCGTCCGCCGTACGCGCGCGGGACCGACATGTGGAACAGGCCGGCGTCGAGCAAGGCCTCGATGACCGGCCGCGCGATGCGGCGGTTGCGCTCCCCCGGCTCGGCGTGCTCGCGCACCAGGGGATACAGTCGACGCGCCGCATTCAGCAGCGGCTCCGGCTCGCGCACTGGCGCTGGCAATATCGCATCGTTTCGCATGACCGGTATGGCTCCTCCGAGCAAGCGACCTAGCACTGTCGCACCGGGTCTATCGAGTCACCCTTTTGAGCGACATAGCAACGGGTCGTGCAGTGGTACTTCCGAGCCGAAATGACGGTGTCAGCAACTCGCGAGAAAAACGATATGAGCTCCGGGTCGGTCGTGCAGGTGCACGCGCACTACCCATTCCCGAAAGCGCCGACGTCGCTGGACTGGATCGAGTGTAACTACGACACCAAGGTGCCGTCCAAGCCGATGGGCCCGTTCTTCATGAACTATGGCTATTGGTATCGCAACACCACGACGCTCAAGGAGTCGTCGGAGAACCTCATGGAGAAGGTGACCGCCGGCTTCCAGGGTAAGGGCAACGTGCTCGACGTCGCCTGTGGCTATGGTGGCACCACCGACTGGCTGAGCCGACGCTGGGATCCGTCCAAGGTCACCGGCGCCAACGTCACCGCCACGCAGATCAAGTACTGCCGCGAGAACGTCCCGGGCGTGGCGTTCCACGTGATGGACGCCGCCAAGCTCGACTTCCCCGCCGAGTCGTACGACCAGATCGTCTCGATCGAGGCGGCGCTCCACTTCGACACCCGCGATCAGTTCCTGCGCGCCGCGCACCGCATCTTGAAGAAGGGCGGCACGCTCGCGATGACCGACGTCACGGTGGTCAAGGACGCGAACAAGTACGTCGCGGGCCTGCCGGAGGCGAACTTCATCCCGACGCTGGCCGACTACAAGCAGAAGCTCCTCGGCATCGGATTCTCCAAGGTCGATGTGATCGATATCTCTGAAGAAGGCATGAATAGCCACTTCAGCTACCAGTTCACCACGGCGCACGAAAACTGGATGCACGGCAAAGCGGACTTCGATTTCATGCACACGTGGCTCGGGCCGATCTACATGACTCGATGCTTGCTCGTGCAAAATCTGGTGTGCATCGCTACCAAATAGGCGAGGGATCAACATGAGTGACGTCATTCAGAAGCTCTTCAACGAGCGCCTCCCGGCGGCGCTGACGCGCAACGCCGAGGATGCCCGCACCATCGGTGCCAAGTTTCAGCTCCACATCACCGGCGCCGACGGCGGCGAGTGGTACATCGACGTCAGCGGCGCGCCGCCGTCCCCGCTGTGCGTCGCGGGACCGGGGCCGGGCGCCGCCGACTGCACGATCACGGTGGCGGACGACGACTTCCACAAGCTGCTCGAGAACCCGCAGATCATGGCGATGCAGCTGTATTTCAACGGCAAGCTGCAGGTCGCGGGCAACCAGATGCTCGCGCTGAAGCTCCAGAAGCTGTTCGCGTACCAGTGATCCGGTCATGACGCTGAGCGAGCAAGAAGACGCGTACGGTCGAGCGATCCTCGACTTCTACGAGGGTAAGGGCGGGTTCGAGATCTTCGAGCTCGACGATGGCTTCATCGATGTCGCGATGCGTGGCGGCCTGCCGGCGTTCTACTTCTCGCCGTTCGACCGCTGGTTCGATCACGAGAAGCAGGCCCTCCAGCTGGTCCGCGGCCGCGTGCTCGACATCGGCTGCGGTGCCGGGCGTCACTGCCTGTACACGCAGGAGCGCGGCCACGACGTGATCGGGATCGACAACTCACCGCTCGCGATCGAGGTGGCCAAGCGCCGCGGCGTGCGCGACGCGCGGGTCATGTCGATCGCCGAGATCGGGCCCGCGCTCGGGGTGTTCGACACCCTGCTCCTGCTCGGCAGCAACTTCGCGCTGCTCCAGAGCCGCAGCACGGCACGCACGCTGCTCCAGCAGTTCCACGCGGTGACCGCGCCGGACGCGCAGATCCTCGCCGGCGTGATGGACCCCCATCACGGCGAGCTCGCGTCGTACTGCGCGAACAACGTCGTCCGCAACCCCGACCGCATGCCCGGCCAGCTCCGGATGCGGATCCGCTACAAGGGCCACGCGACGCCGTGGTTCGATTCGCTCAACGTGTCGAAGCCCGAGCTCGAGTCCGTGGTCGACGGCACCGGCTGGGTGATCGAGCGCTTCATCGGGGATCACGTGTTCATCGCGGTGATGAAGAAACAGCCGCGCTGAGCGGCGCGGCGAGGCACGATATGGACCTTCAAACGAATGCCTACGAGGCCGTGGCCGGGATGATCCTGGGCTATCGGCAGACCGCGTTGATCTATGTCGCCGCCCGGCTGCAGGTGTTCGACGCGCTCAAGCCCGGGCCGCTCGCGATCGACGAGCTCGCGCGTCGGGTCCGCGCGCTGCCCGCGCCGCTGCACGTCATCATGCGAGGGGTCACCAACCTCGGCTTGCTCAGCGAGCTCGAGGATGGCCGGTTCGCGATCGCGCCGGCCGGCGAGCTGCTGTGCGCCTCGGCCTCGTCAGGTCTGCACGGCATGGCGGTCTACATGGGGGGGCTGAGCGCCAAGGCGTATACCGGGCTGTTCGAGGCGGTGCGCGAAGGCGGGATCGCGTTCGATCGCGCGTTCGGCACCGGGTTCTACGCGCACCTCAAGGCCGACCCCGAGCTCAACGACGCATACAACAAGACGCTGGCGTTCGGCGGCGCCGCGGCGCTGCTGCTGCTCCATGGCTATGACTTCGCCGGGATCGACACCCTGGTGGACGTCGGGGGCGCCGACGGCACGCTGGCGTGCGCGATCCTCAAGGCCCACGTCCAGATGAAGGGCGTCGTGTTCGATAAGCCGGAGTTCGTCCACGCGGCCGAGCCGCAGATCCAGGCGGCCGGGCTCGGTGCGCGATGCACGGTGGCGCCGGGGGACTTCTTCGAATCGGTCCCCGCCGGGGGCGACGCCTACATGCTGGCCCGCATCATCACGAACTGGAGCGAGGACCGCGCGCTGCAGATCCTCGCGAACTGTCGCCAGGCGATGCAGGCCGGGCACAAGCTGCTGGTCGTCGAGCAGGTCCTCCCCGAACGGGTCGAGAAGGGCAACATGGCGATCGAGGGCGACCTGAACGTGTTCGCCCACCTCGGCGGCCACGTCCGGACGCAGGTCGAGTTCACCGAACTGCTGTCGCGCGCCGGGTTCCGGCTCGACCGGGCGATCCCGCTGGCGCCGGTGCTGCGCCGCGGGTTTCACGTCCTCGAGTGCTCGCGCGCGTAGCCGGCTCGCCGCCGGCGGTCACGCCGCGGAGGTCAGGGCGCCCAGCGACTTGAGCAGCCCGTCGATGGTCTGGCGCACCGCCGGGGTGTCCCAGCGCGCCTCGAGCTGATCGATCCCCGCGAGCTCGTCGACGACCGCGTCCATCCGGCGCGCGTGCTCGTGCACCTCGCGGTACGGCAGGTCGGTGAACGTGATCATCGAGTACAGCGGCATCAGCCGTCCCGCGTAGTCGCGGTACAGCCGCTGCTCGATCGACTTCCGCCACAGAAACTGCGGGTCACGCACCCACTCCGACAGCTCGAGGTAGTGGCGCAGGGCGAGCTCGGTGACCGCGTCGCAGTCCTGCTTGCGGCGCTGCTCGAACTCACCAAAGATCGCGCGCCAGTCGCCGCGCGGGTGGCGGTCGAAGCACGCGGCGAGCGTGACGCAGTCCTCGAATCCGCAGTTGAGGCCCTGGCCGAGGAACGGCACCATGGCGTGCGCCGAGTCACCGATCAGCAACAGCTTGCCATCGACCCGCCACGGGGACACCCGGACCGAGTGCAGCTTGCCGGTCGGGTTGGCGAAGAAGTCGTCATAGACCTCCGGCATGTGCGGCAGGACATCGGCAAAGTCGCGCTCGAACAGCCGGCGCACATCATCCGGAGTCTGCAGGGTCGCGAACGAAGGGAACTCGCCCTCGTGGGGCAGGAACAGCGAGCCGCTCAGGCTGCCATCGACGTTGGGAAACCCGATCAGGACATGACGGCCACGCGGCCACAGGTGCAGCGCATTGTGCTCGAACACACCTGGGGTGTAGGGAATCCGCAGCTCCTTGTAGCCAATCGCGGCGACCTCGCGCGTGACCTCGAACACGGGCCGCTCGTTCGGCGCGCGCCGGACGCTGTGCGCGATCGAGAACGCGCCGTCGCACGCCAGCATGGGCTGGGCGCGCTCGATGCGGCGCACCCCGGCCGCGTCCTCGAGCTCCATCTCGTTGCGATCGACATCGATCCGCTTGCAGCGCTGGCCAAACGCGATGTCGACACCCGCGGCGGCCTCGGCGGCGTCGAGCACCACGGCGTTCAGATCGGCGCGCCGGATCGACGAGATCTCCTCGCCGCGCTGGCCATAGGGCTGAAAGCTCGTGGTGCCATCCTCGTGGTGAATCCGCCGGCCATACAGCGGAACCGACAGCGCGCGCACCTGCTCGGCCAGGCCGAGCGCGGACAGCGCCTTCCAGCCGCGGGTCGCGAGCGTCAAGTTGATCGAGCGCCCCCGCGAGTCGCGCTGGACGCGCGGATCGGCGCGACCTTCGAGCAGCCGCACGGTGTAGCCGCGGCGTGCCAGGAACAGCGAGAGTAGCGGGCCAACCAATCCAGCACCAACAACGTTGAGTTGCATCCGAGCCTCGCGCTCCAAATGCCATCGATCCAGCGCTGACCAGCGTCGTCCAAACTGGTGATACGGCCGCCGAGACGTGAGTGCTAGAGCTAGGCCCGAGCTGATGACCGACGGGACCTTATCTGCGCGCCGCGCCCAGCTGTCCGCGGCCAAGCAGCAGCTACTCAGTCAGTGGATCCGCGGTCGCGGCGTGACCGGCGCCACA
>Ga0070717_10000991_pt1 | contig 19033 bp, 17 predicted proteins | sample LARL113metaG_FD_71366 | JGI IMG/M metagenome (GOLD analysis project Ga0070717, IMG submission 71366) | Corn, switchgrass and miscanthus rhizosphere microbial communities from Kellogg Biological Station, Michigan, USA - LAR L11-3 metaG | ecosystem: Host-associated > Plants > Roots > Rhizosphere ... | reverse complement strand
GGCTTCGTCGTGATCGTTGCGCTCAATTACCGCAACATCGTTGGCGCCACGCTGATAGGCATCCTCGCTGCGGCGCTCGTCGGCGTGCCGCTCGGCCTTGCCGAGTTCAAGGGCATCGTATCGGCGCCGCCTTCGCTTGCACCGACGTTTCTGCAACTCGATTTCTCCCGCGCCGGCGAGCTGACGTTCATCATCATCGTGTTCAGTTTTCTCATGGTCGACGTGTTTGACAATGCCGGCACGCTGATTGGGGTCGCTCATCGCGCCGGCCTCCTCGATGCCGAGGGCAATCTGCCGCGCATGAAGCAGGCCTTGCTCTCGGACAGCTTCGCCGCGATGTTCGGCGCCTTGATCGGCACATCCACCACCACAAGCTATATCGAGAGCGCCGCTGGGGTATCGGCCGGTGGCCGCACGGGTCTGACCGCCGTTTTTGTCGCGCTGTTCTTTCTGCTCGCGCTTTTTTTCTCGCCGCTCGCCGGCATGATTCCCGCCTACGCCTCGGCGGCGGCGCTGCTTTATGTGGCCTGCGTGATGACGCGTGGCCTGGCCGAAATCGAGTGGGAGGACATCACGGAATATGCGCCAGCAGTGGTGGCTGCGATCACCATGCCGCTCACCTACTCGATTGCCACCGGCATCGGGCTCGGCTTCATCACTTATGCACTGGCCAAGCTCATCGCCGGCAAATTCGGCGAGGCGAAGCCGGCGGTGGTGATCCTGGCCCTGATCTTCGCCATAAAATTTGCATTGCCCGGATGAGCGCGAGCGGTGGCCGCGGGGCGATCAGTCGATCACCGCCACTGCGTTGATTTCGACCAGGCAACGCGGATCCGTGGCGAGCCGCACGACCTGCACGGTGGTTGTGGCGGGCTTGGTGTCGCGGAAATATTCCGCCCAGACGCGGTTGAGCGCGTCCTGATCCGAGAGATCGGTGACGAAGCGGTCGGCGGTGACGACGTCTGCGAACGTTGCCCCCACCGCCTCGAGGCCGTGCTTTAGATTCTCGAGCGCGGCGCGGGCCTGGCCCTCCATGTCGCGCGGCATCGCATCGAATTCCTCAGGCCGGTGCGGGTGGTGGTGGTAGACCGGCGCCGCGGTGACCCCGGCGAGATAGACCGTCGTGCCGCCCCTGACCTTGATCGCGGGCGCGTAAGGCATCCACATATCGGGTGCGTCCGGCCAGTGCACGTGCTCGACTGTTTTTGTCATGCGGCGCCTCTCGTCGCTCGTTGCGGATCAACCGCTATGTCGCCAACGCCTTTTTAATCGCGAGAAAATCCCGCCAGGCAAAGCGCTTCTGCAGCGGCTGGCGCAACAGATAAGCGGGATGCAGCGTGGCAATCGCGCGGATCTCGCGTGTGCCAGTGTGGAACGGCAACCAACGTCCGCGGGTCTTGAGGATACCGTCCTTGCTGTTGAGCAGCGTCTGTGTCGAAGGACTGCCGAGGCATACCAAGATGTCGGGGTCGGCGAGTTCGATCTGGCGCAGGGTGAAGGGAAGACAAACCGCGGATTCCTGCGGTGTCGGCGTGCGGTTGCCGGGCGGACGCCAAGGCACGACGTTGGCGATATAGGCCGATCTACGGTCGAGTCCGATCCCCGCCATCATGCGGTCGAGCAGCTTGCCCGAGCGGCCGACGAAGGGCAGGCCCTCGATGTCCTCGTCGCGTCCCGGCGCCTCGCCGACGAACATCACGCGCGCCTGCGGATTGCCGTCGGCGAAGACAAGCTGGGTTGCCGTCGTCCGCAACGCGCATCCTTCGAAGCGCTCGAGCATGGCGCGCAACTGCTCGAGCGTAGCGGCGCATTTCGCCGCCTCGCGCGCCGCCATCACGGCGGCCTCGGGAGGAAGCGCAGGTGCAGGCCGGCTTACGACCTCGCGCTCGCGCGCGGGAAGCGCGCGGCCTGTCGCGCCGGCGCGCGCCTCGGGCGTTGGCAGGGCGGAATCCGTGCGGGATGCGGGGGCGGCGGTTGTGCCGTTGGCAGCGAAACGATCGAGCGGCATCTCGTCGAGCAGCGCGTCGACGCCCGCCTCCCGATAAAAGGCGAGTAGCTCACGGGCAGCTTGATCGCGGGCCATGGTTATCGCCGCTCCCCGTCGGCAAGCAAGCTCAGTTCATAGCGCCTGGAACATTGGGAGTAAAAGGGGTGGACCAGCTACGGTCCGTTGTTACAGTCACGCTGGACCCGCAGCCAGCGCGCTCCGTCTCGCTTTGGAGAAGCCCATGAGCGCAGAGGATCTGCCCGCCCGCGAGGCGATGGAGTTCGACGTCGTGATCATCGGCGCGGGCCCCGCCGGGCTCGCCGCGGCCATCCGGCTCAAGCAGCTTTCGTCCGACACCAGTGTGGTCGTGGTCGAGAAGGGATCGGAAGTCGGGGCGCACATCCTGTCCGGGGCGGTGATCGATCCCATCGGCCTCGAACGCCTGATCCCGCATTGGCGCGGCGAAGACGCTCCGATCAAGACCGAGGTCAGCGACGATCGCTTCTACTGGCTGGGGGCCTCGCGCGCCGTGCGTCTGCCCAATTTTATGCTGCCGCCGCTGATGAGCAACCACGGCAACTACGTGGTCTCGCTCGGCAATGTCTGCCGCTGGCTGGCCACCAAGGCGGAAGCTCTGGGCGTGGAAATCTATCCCGGCTTTGCCGCCGCCGAGGTGCTGTTCGACGGCAGCGGTGCGGTCGCCGGAGTTGCCACTGGCGACATGGGGGTCGCCAAGGACGGGCATCATAAGGACAGCTTCACCCGCGGTATGGAGCTGCGCGCGAAATACACCCTGTTCGCCGAGGGTGCCCGCGGCAGCCTCGCCAAGATGCTCGAGCAGCGGTTCGGGCTTAGGGATGGCCGCGAGCCGCAGAAGTTCGGGCTCGGGCTCAAAGAGCTGTGGCAGGTCGCGCCGGAAAAGCATCGCCCCGGCCTGGTGCAGCATACCTTCGGCTGGCCGCTCGATAATCGCACCGGAGGCGGCTCGTTCCTCTATCATTTCGACGACCGACTCGTTTCGGTCGGCTTCGTGGTCCATCTCAATTACGAAAATCCGTACCTGTCGCCCTACGAGGAGTTCCAACGCTTCAAGACCCATCCGTTGGTGCGTGCAACTTTCGAAGGCGGCAAGCGGCTCGCTTACGGCGCGCGCGCGTTGACCGAAGGCGGCTGGCAGTCGGTGCCGAAGCTCACCTTTCCCGGCGGCGCGTTGGTGGGATGCGCAGCCGGCTTCATGAATGTGCCGCGCATCAAGGGAAGCCACAATGCGATGCTGTCGGGGATGCTCGCCGCCGAGCACGTCGCCGAGGCGCTCAAGGCTGGCAGAGCCAATGATGAGCTCGCGGACTACGAGACAGCTTGGCGCTCCTCCGCGATCGGGATCGATCTGTGGAAGGTGCGAAATGCCAAACCGCTCTGGTCGCGCTTCGGTACCTTATTCGGCGTCGCGCTGGGTGGCTTGGATATGTGGACGAATACGGCGGGGTTCTCGCTGATCGGCACGCTCGGTCACGGCAAACCAGATTGGGCGACCCTCAAGCCAGCGGCACAGTGCGCGCCCCTTGCCTACCCGAGGCCCGACGGCAAGCTCACCTTCGATCGCCTCGCTTCGGTGTTTCTTTCCAACACCAATCATGAAGAGGACCAGCCGTCGCATCTTAAGGTCGCCGATCTCGCTATGCAGAAGGCGTCCGAGCACGATCGCTATGGCGGACCGTCGGCGCGCTACTGCCCGGCCGGCGTTTACGAATGGGTAGAGGAGGGAAGTTCACCCCGTTTCGTGATCAACGCGCAGAACTGCGTTCACTGCAAAACCTGCGACATCAAAGATCCCAATCAGAACATCACCTGGGTTCCTCCCGAGGGCGGGGGCGGGCCGAATTATCCGAATATGTGAGGAGGCCGAGAGCGACGGCCGTTATCGGCACACGATCCGGGCGAGCGGAGCTGGAACATCCGAATACATCAGCGGACCGCCCGTCCCGTCACGATGCTGCCCTTATCGAGGCATTCAAAGGCGGTGGACATGCCCGATCGGGGCAGTTATTGCGGGCCGGGCCCAAACAGTCCATTCTGCCCAATGCGGCCGCGCCAAGGGCGTTCGTCCGCCAGATGGAGTCAACAAGCCGTGATCCTTTCGCCTTCTTTACGGCGTGCGGCTGTGGCCGCACTGGCTGCACTCGCCATATCCTGGCCGGCGATGCTTTGCGCCCGGGCGCAGCAACCGCGTGAGAGCTTTTCCCGCACCTCTCCGGCGGGCAGCTATCTCGCTGCTCGCCACGCTGGCGGTCAGCGCGACGCCGCGGCGGCGGCGTCCTATTACCGTGCCGCGCTGCGCGGCGATCCCCGCAACAACGAGCTCCTCGGCCGTACCTTCCTGGCGGTACTTGCCAACGGAGAGGTTGACGAGGGAGTCAAGCTCGCCGAGCGCGTTCTGCAGGTCGACAAGAACGATCGCATCGCGCGGCTCGTCCTCGGAGTGAGGGCGATCAAGCAGAAGCAGTACGCGAGTGCGCGCCGGGAACTCGCCCAGTCAATTCGCGGACCGATCACCGATCTTGCCGCAACGCTGTTATCTGCCTGGACGATGGCAAACCCGGCCGAGGCGAAGCAAGCGACCGACTCCGTCGACAAGCTCGCCGGCGCAGATTGGTATGCGATCTTCAAGGAGCTGCATACCGCATTGATCCTCGACGTTGCCGGCCAGAAGAAGGAGGCCGCGAAACACTTCGAGCGCTCGTACAAGCTCGATCCGACGGCGCTGCGCGTCGCGCAGGCGTATGGCGGCTTTCTCGCGCGCCAGGGAAGCACCGATGAAGCGCTGAAGGTGTTCACCACCTTCGACGAAGCCCTGCCGCGTCACCCGTTAATCGTTGAGGCGATGAACGAGCTCAAGGCCGGAAAGCGGCTGCCCTTGATGGTCGACACGCCGCAGGCGGGCGCCGCAGAGGTTCTCTACGGACTCGGCGCCGCCCTTGGCCGTCGCGGCGGGGAGGATCTCGGGCTCATTTACCTGCAGCTCTCGCTCTACCTCGCGCCGTCGCATCCGCTCGCGCTGCTTTCGCTGGCCGACCTTTACGAGGCGATGAAGAAGCCGGAGCTCGCCAATAAAATCTATGAGCGGGTGCCGCTGGGTTCGCCGCTCCAGCGCAATGCGCAAATCCAGCTCGCGCTCAACCTGGATTCGCTTGACCAGACAGACGAGGCGAAAGCGAGTCTGGAAAAGCTGATCGCCGCCAATCCCGCCGATCTCGAGGCGATCATGGCGCTCGGCAACGTGCTGCGCGGACGCAAGCAATTCGCCGAATGCGCGGACGTCTACTCCAAAGGCATCGACACCATCACCAAACCCGAGAAGTCGAACTGGGTGATCTACTATTTCCGGGGCATCTGTTTCGAACGCTCCAAGCAGTGGCCCAAGGCCGAGGCCGATCTCAAGATGTCGCTCTCGCTTTTCCCCGATCAGCCGCACGTGCTCAACTACCTCGGCTATTCGTGGATCGACCAGGGCGTCAATCTCGACGAGGGCATGCGCATGATCAAGCGCGCGGTCGAGCAGCGCGCCGACGACGGCTACATCGTCGATTCCCTCGGCTGGGCCTATTACCGGCTTGGCAACATGGACGAGGCGGTAAAGCAGCTCGAGCGCGCCATCGAGCTCAAGCCCGAGGATCCGACCATCAACGATCATCTCGGCGATGCCTATTGGAGGGTCGGACGGGTGCTGGAGGCGCGGTTCCAGTGGTCGCATGCGCGCGACCTCAAGCCCGAGCCCGAAGATCTCGCCAAGATCGAAGCCAAGCTGAAGTCAGGGCTTCCCGACGACGCGTCCTCTGCCGCGCAGGCCGAAAACAAGAAGCCCGGCGGCGGCTGAGCCATGGCGCCAGCCGCGGGCGCTGAGAAAGCGCCCGCCAAGGTCAACCTCACGCTGCGCGTAATCGGCCGTCGGGCCGACGGATACCATGAGATCGAGAGCCTTGTCGCGTTTGCGGGCGTCGGCGACGCCCTGACGTTCACGCCAGGCAGTGCCGTGGCCCTCAGCGTGGGCGGGCCGACCGCAGCCGCCGCAGGCGAGATCGCAGACAATCTCGTGCTCAAGGCCGCGCGCGCGCTGGCCGAGCGCGTCGAGCGCCTCAAGCTTGGACGGTTCACGCTATCGAAGCGTTTGCCGGTCGCGGCGGGGCTCGGCGGCGGCTCGGCGGATGCGGCGGCTGCTTTGCGGCTGCTGGCGCGGGCGAACGACCTTGCGCCGGACGATCCCCGCCTCATGCAGGCGGCGCGCGCGACCGGCGCTGACGTGCCGGTATGTCTTGATCCGCGCCCCCGCCTCATGCGCGGCATTGGAGAGGTGCTTTCCGATCCGCTCAATTTGCCGCGGCTGTTCGCGGTGCTGCTCAATCCCGGCGTTGCTGTCGCCACGAAGGACGTGTTTGCAGCATTGGCCGTCCCAGCGGCGGAGGAAACCGCGCCGGCAGCCATTTGTACGGGCGCGTCGGCGCTGCTTGCCGAGATTGCCCGTGGCCGCAACGACCTCGAGGGCCCGGCGATCGAGCTCGAGCCCGCGATCGCCGATGCTTTGGCCGTGCTTCGCAACCTGCCGGGGTGCCGGCTTGCCCGCATGTCGGGATCGGGGGCGACGTGTTTCGGTCTGTTCGACTCGATGGACGCGGCGAGAGGAGCCGCCCGGCGGCTGCGGGTCGGCTATCCCGCCTGGTGGGTGCGCGCCACGGCGCTCGAGGGTTGAGGGCCGATGCCGGCGCCGCGAGATTGCCCTGCCCGCGAGCGACCGAACGCATCCAGTCAATTCGGGTTGCGCGCTAATTCGACCGGCAGATGCAGAACTCGACTGTCTCTTCGAGCGCTTCTTTCATCGCCGAGGCGGGGAACAAAGCGAGCGCATCCGTGGCGATCGCGCCGTAATGGCGTGCGCGCTTGACCGTGTCTTCCAGCGCGCGGTGCTTGGTCATCAGGCTGATCGCGTGCTCGAGGTCCGCGTCGCTTGCCTCTCCTTCCTCGAGCGTGCGCCGCCAGAATGTGCGTTCGCTCTCCGACCCTCGGCGAAATGCCAGCACCACGGGCAGCGTGATTTTGCCCTCGCGGAAATCATCGCCGACGTTCTTGCCGAGCTTGGCTGCCATTCCTCCGTAATCGAGCGCATCGTCGACGAGCTGGAAGGCAATGCCGAGATTCATCCCGAACGAGCGGCAAGCGCTTTGCTCGTCCTTTGGCCGCGAGGCGATCGCAGCCCCGACCTCGCAGGCAGCGGCGAAGAGTTCGGCGGTCTTGGCGCGGATGACTGCGAGGTAATCGTCCTCGGTGGTGGCGGTGTTCTTGGCGGCACCGAGTTGCATGACCTCGCCTTCGGCGATCACGGCGGCCGCCGAGGAGAGGATTTCCAGCGCCTTGAGCGAGGCGACTTCGACCATCATCTTGAATGCCTGGCCGAGCAAGAAATCGCCGACCAGCACGCTCGCCTCGTTGCCCCACAACATGCGGGCGGCGAGCTTGCCCCGCCGCATCTCGCTTTCGTCCACGACGTCGTCGTGCAGCAACGTGGCGGTGTGCATGAATTCGACCGCGGCTGCGAGCTTGACGTGGCCGGCGCCGGAATAGCCGGCGAGGCGCGCCATCGCCAGGGTAAGGATGGGGCGCAGCCGCTTGCCGCCGGACGAGATCAGGTGATTGGCGACCTCGGGGATCATCGTCACCTCTGATCCGGTGCGCGACAGGATGGTCGTATTGACCCGTTCCATGTCGGCGGCCACCAGTTCATTAAGGCGGTCGATGGTGGCGGGCGAACGGCTTTCAAATGGGACGACGACGGCCAAAAGCACTGCTCCCAAGGCCCCGGATGCAGGACGGGCGAGCATAGAAACGCTATGGTGACGCGGCAAGTGCGTTAAAACGCACATCTTCGCGAGCGAGCGGCCTCGAACGAAGGCGGATCGATGTCCCAAGCGATTGCGGCGCGCGCCGAGGAGCGGCAGCCACGCAGCAGAGAACGGCTGGCGATCCTGGTGCCTTGCTTCAACGAAGAGGCGACGATCGGCAAGGTCGTCGCCGATTTCCGCGCCGCGTTACCCGAGGCTGCGATCTACGTCTACGACAACAATTCGGCGGATCGCACGGTTGACGTCGCACGCGCCGCCGGCGCGCTGGTGCGGCGGGAGATGCATCAGGGCAAGGGCAACGTGGTGCGGCGAATGTTTGCCGACGTCGATGCCGACGTTTACGTGTTGGTCGACGGCGATGCAACCTATGACGCCGCGAGCGCGCACTCGATGATCACGCGGCTCCTCGAGGAGCGGCTCGACATGGTTGTCGGCGCCCGGATCGATCAGCAAGAGGCGGCTTATCGTCCGGGTCACCGCACTGGCAACCGGCTGTTTACCGGCTTTTTCACCTTGGCCTTCCACGCGACTTTCAGCGACGTTCTCTCCGGCTACCGCGTGTTCTCTCGGCGGTTCGTCAAGTCCTTTCCCGTGCTGTCGAGGGGCTTCGAGATCGAGACCGAGCTTTCCGTGCACGCGCTCGAACTCGAGTTGCCGGTGGCCGAGGTTCCGACGCCCTACTATGCGCGCCCGCAAGGATCGACCTCGAAGCTCAGCACCTGGCGCGACGGTCTGCGCATCCTGATTACGATTGTCAGCCTTTATCGTTCGGAGCGACCGCTGGCTTTTTTCTCTGGGCTCGGCGTTGTACTAGCGATCGCCTCCGTCGTTCTCGCTATTCCGATCTTCGTGACCTATTTCGAGCAAGGCATCGTGCCGCGCATTCCGACGGCGATTCTGTCCACCGGGCTGATGCTGCTGGCGTCGCTTTCGATCGTCGCGGGTCTCGTGCTGGATACTGTCACCCGCGGCCGCCGGGAGACAAAGTTGATCGCCTATCTTGAGCAGGCGCCGCCGGGCGAGGAATGGCGGCGGCAGGGCTGAGGAGGAGACGGGTGCGCGAGCGTGAGGACGAGTTCGGGGACGAAAACAAGTGGCGCGAGCTCGTGCGCACCAACGATGCCGTGCTGGTCTCGGCGGTGGGTGCTTTGCTCGATGCCGCTAACATCCCCCACGTAGTGCTCGACCAGAACATGAGCGTGCTCGAAGGTTCGATCGGCATCCTTCCGCGTCGCATCTTGGTCAGCCAATGCTGTATCGATGATGCGCGCGCATTGCTGGAGGACGCCGGTCTCGGACACGAGCTTCGCCCGGATGTCCGCTGAAGTCACCGAGGATGCCGTGCTCGGCGGCAAGCTGCGGCTCAAGCAGCCGAGCGGCGGACACCGGGTTGGTCACGACGCAATTCTACTCGCGGCGGCCTGTCCGGCACGTGCGGGAGAACGCGTGGTCGATCTCGGCGCCGGGGTGGGCGCGGCGGGATTGGCGCTTGCGCGTCGCGTTGATGGTGCCAGGGTCGTCCTGGTCGAAGTCGACGCCGCTCTCGCCGCCCTCGCGGCGGAGAACGCGCAGCTCAATGGGCTGGGCGCGCGCGTGAGCGCGGTCACCCTCGACGTCGCGGCGCCGGCAAGCACATTCGCCGCGGCCGGGCTCGCGCCCGAATCCGTGACGCGCCTCCTCATGAACCCGCCGTTTAATGATCCGGCGCGGCAAAGAGCCTCTCCCGACCGTCAGCGCCGCCTCGCTCATGCCGGCTCCGGCGAGACCCTCCGCGCCTGGATCAAAACCGCGGCGCGGCTACTGCGCTCCCGCGGCACCCTGAGCGTGATCTGCCGCGCCGACCGTCTCGCCGAACTGTTGCAGGCCCTTGCCCCGGCCTTCGGGGCGGCAACCGTCCTCCCGGTCTATCCTGGCGATCGGCAGCCCGCGGTGCGAGTTCTCCTGCGGGCGACAAAGGCCAGTCGCGGGCCGCTCGTGCTGCTCCCCGGCTTTGTCCTCAACGGCGCGTTGGGTCGCCCCACGGCGCCAGCCGAAGCGGTGCTGCGGGGTGATGCAGTGCTGCCGCTGAGTGAAAGCTGATCGGCGCTCGCATCGTCTTGTCGCGCGAGCCAACTTGAGGGCAACATGCAGGCGGCATAAGACGTGACATCGCGCCGCGCCGGCACACAGCCGGGACGTCGCATATCTGCTGAGCAAACGGAAGATCGCAACCTTGACCACGGCCGAGCATTTCCAGCAGCTGTTCACGAGCGCGCGGGACGCATTGCGTCCGATACTGCCGAAGCGGCTGCGCGGCTTGCCCGTCGTGCCGGTGGTGCGCCTCGCGGGGGTCATCGGATTTTCGACGCCGTTGAAACCCGGCCTCACGCTAGCCACCGTCGCTCGTGCGCTCGAGCGCGCCTTCAACATGCGCACCGCGCGAGCGGTCGCGCTGCTGATCAATTCGCCCGGCGGTTCGCCGGTGCAGTCGCACCAGATCTACAGTCGCATCCGCCAGCTCGCGGCCGAGAGCGCGCGCCCCGTCATTGCGTTCGCCGAGGACGTCGCGGCCTCCGGCGGCTATATGATCGCTTGCGCCGCCGACGAGATCTTCTGTGACCCCTCCTCGATCGTCGGCTCGATCGGGGTCGTCGGCGGCTCGTTCGGCTTTCCCAAGCTGATGGATAAGCTCGGCGTCGAACGCCGGCTTTATACTTCCGGCGAGCACAAGGCCATGCTCGACCCGTTCCTCCCGGAGAATCCGCAGGATGTCGAGCGTCTCAAGGCGCTACAGCGGGACATCCATCAGGAGTTCATCGATTTGGTGAAGCGCAGCCGAGGAGCGCGGCTCAAGGGTCCAGAAAAAACCTTGTTCTCCGGCGAGTACTGGACCGGTGGCAAGGCGATCGAGTTCGGCCTTGCCGATGGCATCGGTGACGTCCGTGCCACGCTGCGTGCGCGCTTCGGCGACGATGTCGTCACCCCACTCGTGGCCCCTGCGCGCGGCTGGTTTGGCCGAGTGCAGCCCGCCATTCGCCCCAGCGATATAGCCGGCTTGCCGCGCGCTGCCGACTTCGCCGAGGAGATAATCTCCGCGCTGGAAGCCCGCGCACTGTGGGCGCGGTATGGATTATAAGGAAGCTCTCCAGGAGACCACTCATGCCTCCGCTCGTCATCGCACCTTTGGTCAGGCTTGCACTGGGCGCGGTCGGCACTGGTGTGGTCCTGCGCTGGGTGGTGAAAGAGGTGCGCCGCGTCAACGCGGAGCTCGATCGAGTGAAGGCGGGGAGCGATCCGGCCGTCCGCGAAAGCTTCCCGACGTTACGGCGCGACCCGCGCACCGGCGAATGGCGCGTGACGCGAGAAGGATGACGCCGCTCGCTTTGATGATTGTGGATCAGACTGCCGGCGATCCCCTGCTCGAGCTCACGGCGTTAAAGCTGCTCCGGGTTACATGAGCGACGATCTTCCCGTCCATCTGCGCCCCGCGCGCTCGTTCCAGGGACTGATCCTGGCGCTGCAGCGCTATTGGGCGGACTACGGCTGCGTGATCCTACAGCCCTACGACATGGAGGTCGGCGCCGGCACGTTTCATCCGGCGACGACGTTGCGCGCGCTCGGGCCCAAGTCATGGAACGCGGCCTACGTGCAACCTTCGCGTCGACCCAAGGACGGTCGCTACGGCGAGAATCCCAATCGCCTGCAGCACTATTACCAGTTCCAAGTCATCCTCAAACCGTCGCCGGAGGATATGCAGGAACTCTATCTAAAGTCCCTTTCCGCGATCGGCATCGATCCCAAGCTTCACGATATCCGTTTCGTCGAGGACGACTGGGAAAGTCCCACGCTCGGCGCGTGGGGGCTCGGCTGGGAGTGTTGGTGCGACGGCATGGAAGTGTCCCAATTCACCTATTTTCAACAGGTGGCGGGGTTCGAATGCGCGCCGGTTTCCGGGGAGCTGACCTACGGGCTCGAGCGACTCGCGATGTATGTGCAAGGTGTCGACCGCGTCTTCGACCTTAACTTCAACGGCCGCGAGGGAGAAAAAAAGGTCACGTATGGCGACGTCTTTCTGCAGGCCGAGCAGGAATACTCCCGCCATAACTTCGAATTTGCCGAAACAGACATGCTGTTCGAGCAGTTCAGGATGGCGGAGGCGGCGTGCCGCAAATACATCGATGCCGGTTGGGTAACGATCGGCAACAGCAAGCGCCACTTGATGGCGCTGCCGGCCTACGACCAGTGCATCAAGGCGAGCCATGTCTTCAATCTGCTCGACGCGCGCGGGGTGATTTCCGTGACCGAACGGCAGAGCTATATTCTACGCGTGCGCGAACTAGCCAAGGCGTGCGGCGAGGCATGGCTCGCGACCGAAGCGGGAGGAGCGGCGGTATGAATGCGCAACCTGAAATTGGCGGTCGCGAGCCGCTCGCGATCGATGTCGAGGCCGGAAAAAGCTACTGGTGGTGCGCCTGCGGGCGCTCGAAGAGTCAACCGTTCTGCGACGGCTCGCACAAAGGCACGCCATTCTCGCCGGTCGAGTGGAAGGCGGATCAAGCGGCGCGGACCTGGTTCTGCGCCTGCAAGCGCACCGGCAATCGCCCGATGTGTGACGGCAGCCATAAAAAGCTTGCGCCGTGAACAGGCGGTCGCGGCCTTAATTTACGGCTTGCCCGCGGGCGCTGGCTCACCGGAGGTCGGTTCCGGCTGGCCAACGAAAATGATGTCGCCCTTGATCAAATCCTGAACCTTCGGTGGCCCCGACTTTTGCGGGTCGAGATAGGTGATGTGGAGCCGCGCGATCACCTCCAGCCGGCCGGCCGCGGGCGTGATGAGGAGCGTCGCCGTGTCAACCTTGACCTCGGCGGGTTGCGCCCAGGCGCCGGGAACGGGGCTTGCGGTCAGGAAGCCTTGGACGATCGATGCGGCGACGACCTTCACGAAGCGCGCGAATTCGGGGTCGCGCACGGCGAACCGCGACTTCTCGGGAGGGGCATCATGTTCGAGCACGCGCGGAAGCCCGAGCTTCGTCAGTGCCGGCTCGTATTTGGCGCCGAGATCGATGGTGACGCGGTTATTGACGTCGTCCCAAACGACGCGCATCGGCACCGCAGGCGGCCCCTCGCTCCCCTTGAGATACATGAGATATGCCGTTTCACCGGCGAGCGCGTGAGCCGGGGCAGCCAGCGCGATGAGGGCGCAGAAAACGACGGCACGGGGCGGGAAAATGCGGCTGAGAAATTTCATCCAAACTGCCGACCGCTCGGGTAAGTGGCGTTATGGCGACTGTGGGGCATGGCGCCGAGCCCCGCAGCCGCACGGCGAGGAAACCTAGTCTCGCAGACAAACGCGGCCGCTTTTCGGCTTAACAACGCCGATTGCGCCTGCTACCTGCTCGCGATGCCCGATTTTCTGCTCGAGCTGTTCTCCGAGGAAATTCCCGCGCGCATGCAGGCGCGGGCGGCCGAGGATTTGCGCAGACTCATCACCAACGCGCTGGTCGCCGCCGGGCTCCCGTACGAAGGCGCCAAGGCCTTCGTCACCCCGCGCCGGCTCACGCTCGCGGTCAAGGGCGTCCCGGTCCGGCAGCCGGACGTGAAAGAGGAGAAAAAGGGGCCGCGCGTCGGCGCGCCCGAGGGCGCGATTCAAGGATTCCTGCGCTCAACCGGGCTCAGCTCGATCCATGAGGCCAAAGTTGCAGCCGATAAGAAGGGCGATTTTTACCTGGCAGTGATCGAAAAGCCGGGCCGCCCCGCAATCGATGTGATTGCCGAAATCGTGCCCGAGGTGGTCAAGACATTCCCCTGGCCGAAGGCGATGCGCTGGGGCCCACCGTCGCGCCAACCGGGGTCGCTTGCTTGGGTGCGGCCGTTGCACTCCGTTGTCGCGACTTTCGGTCCGGAGACCGAGGAGCCGGAGATCGTCCCGTTTGCGGTCGACGGCATCAAGGCCGGCGACGAGACGTGCGGCCATCGCTTCATGGCACCGCAGCCGTTCAAGGTGCGTCGCTTCGAGGATTACGCGGCCAAGCTCGAGAAGGCCAAAGTCGTGCTCGACCCGGAGCGGCGCAAGGAAATAATCTTTGCCGACGCGAGGAATCTCGCCTTCGCGCAGGGCTATGAGCTTGTAGAGGATGCGGGATTGCTGGAGGAAGTGGCCGGTTTGGTCGAATGGCCGGTGGTATTGATGGGATCGTTCGACGCGGCGTTCCTCGCCATGCCGCCCGAGATCGTCCGCGCCACTATTCGCAACAACCAGAAGTGCTTCGTGCTGCGCGACCCGCAAATGTCGCAACTCGCCGACAAGTTCACCCTCGTCTCCAATATCGAGGCCGGGGACGGCGGCAAGGCAATCGTCGCCGGCAATGAGCGGGTCATCCGTGCGCGGCTCGCCGACGCCAAATTCTTCTACGACAGCGATCTCAAAACGCGCCTGGAAGACCGGCTGCCGAAGTTCAAGCACATCATCTTTCACGAGAAACTTGGAACTCAATGGGAGCGCATCGAGCGCATCGAGCAGCTCGCCGGCGAGATCGCGAGCCGGCCCGAGTTTTTCTCCGGGCAAGTGCTGTCGCCAGATGAGTTAAAGCAGGAGCAGGACACGTATCGCAGGCAAGTCCGCCGCGCCGCGTGGCTTGCCAAGGCGGATTTGCTCACCGAAGTGGTCGGCGAATTCCCGGAGCTGCAAGGCGTGATGGGGAAATATTACGCGCTGGCGCAGGGTGAGGACGCAAGCGTCGCGGTCGCCTGCGAGGAGCACTACAAGCCGCTCGGCCCGAACGATCGCGTCCCAACCGATCCGGTCTCGATTGCAGTCGCGCTTGCTGACAAGATCGATACCCTCGTCGGTTTCTGGGCCATCGACGAAAAACCGACGGGAAGCAAGGACCCTTATGCTCTCCGCCGCGCAGCCTTGGGCGTGATCCGCATTGTATTGACCAGCAGTCTTGAACTCTCGCCTCGAGGTATGTTCGAGATGCACGTAAAGCGGTTTCGGCCAGAAATGTCCGATACCGAGATGTCAACCGCGGGCGTCGATTTTGTTGATTTTTTCAATGATCGGCTCAAGGTGCAGTTGCGTGAACAAGGAGCGCGGCACGATCTCGTCGACGCCGTACTTTATCTGGGCAGTATCGAGGCAAGTATTGTTTCGATCGTGCGGCGCGTGGAGGCACTGGGAAAATTTCTCGACACCGAAGACGGTAAGAATTTGCTAGCCGGCTACAAGCGCGCGATCAATATCATCCGAATCGAAGAGAAAAAGGACCGACGAAACTATAACCAGTGGTCCGACGGATCCTTATACCGGCAAGAGGAAGAAAGGGCGCTCGCACGTGCGATCGAGGCGGCCAGAGAGGGCCGGGACGCGGTCGCCGGAGAGGACTACGAAGCCGCCATGCGCGCCATGGCGCAGCTTCGCCCGCACGTCGATAGATTCTTCGATAAAGTCACGGTCAATGTCGAGGACAAGCAACTCCGGGAGAACCGGCTCAAGCTGCTCAACGAGATCCGCGAGGCGACCCGCACGGTGGCCGATTTCTCGCGCATCGAGGGTTGAGGAGGCCCGCCGCCACTTACGCCGATGATGACACCGAGTAGAATGAGCTTCGCACGTGGAACCCGCCGCTGACCTCGTCATTAACAACGACTGCCACCTCAGGAGATCCCAATGACCATTACCTTTGCCCATATCACGCCGGTGGTTGCCCTCATTGCTGGCGTGCTGATCCTGCTCGTGCCGCGGCTGTTGAATTACGTGGTGGCAATCTACTTGATCATCGTCGGCATCGTCGGGCTCAATAGTATCCATCACTTCATTCGCTGATAGCGCGGCCGCCGCGCCATGCGCCCTTGCGCCGGCGCCCGTGGCGGTGACCATCAACGGCTGGCGCATTCAGTCATGGTTCCATGGTGAGATCGACGTCGCGTCGTACTCGAGTGAAGAGAAAGTCCGGGCGCCCGGCATCCGGCCGCGACCGCACGGCGCGCAGCGGGGCGCCCACGTCCAAGACGTCGGCACGGGAACGCAAATGGGTCTACCGCTTCGGCAACGGCAAAGCAGAGGGCCGGGCCGATATGCGCAACCTCCTCGGCGGCAAAGGCGCCGGCCTTGCCGAGATGGCAAGTCTCGGCTTGCCCGTTCCGCCGGGCTTCACCATCACCACCGAGGTCTGCACCTACTATTACGAGAACGGCAAGACCTACCCCAAGGACCTGCGTCAACAAGTGGAGGCGGCGCTCGCCGATGTGGGCCGCATCACCGGCAAGACCTTTGGCGACAGCGCCAATCCTCTGTTGGTCTCGGTGCGCTCCGGTGCCCGCGCGTCGATGCCGGGCATGATGGATACGGTGCTCAATCTCGGCCTCAACGACGCGACCGTCGAGGCGCTGGCGAAGAAGTCCGGCGACCAGCGCTTCGCCTATGATTCGTACCGCCGCTTCATCACCATGTATTCCGATGTTGTGCTCGGATTCGGCCATCATCACTTCGAGGAAATCCTCGACGAGTACAAGGACAAGCTCGGCTATACGCTCGACACCGATCTGTCCGCCGACGACTGGGTCGAGCTTGTCGGCCGCTATCAGCAGCGACTCCAAGAAGAGCACGGCGAGCCGTTCCCGCAGGAGCCGGAACAGCAGTTGTGGGGCGCTGTCGGCGCCGTATTCGGCTCCTGGATGAATCAGCGCGCCATCACCTATCGGCGTCTGCACCGCATCCCGGAGAGTTGGGGCACCGCGGTCAACGTCCAAGCGATGGTATTCGGCAATATGGGCGAGACCTCGGCCACCGGGGTGGCGTTCACGCGCAATCCCTCGACCGGCGACGAGCGGCTCTACGGCGAGTTCCTGATCAATGCCCAGGGCGAGGACGTGGTTGCCGGCATCCGCACCCCGCAGGAGATCACGGAAGCGGCGCGGGCGGAGGCGCGCTCGGACAAGCCGTCGATGGAACGCGCGATGCCCCAAGCGTTCAAGGAGCTCAAGCGCATCTACGGCGTACTCGAGCGCCATTACCGCGACATGCAGGATCTCGAATTCACCGTCGAGCAGGGCAAGCTATGGATGCTTCAGACGCGCGCCGGCAAGCGCACGGCCAAGGCGGCGCTGAAGATCGCGGTGGATCTGGCGAACGAGGGATTGATTTCACGCAAAGAGGCGATTTCGCGCATCGAGCCAGCGGCGCTCGACCAGCTGCTGCATCCCACCATCGATCCCAAGGCCGAGCGCAAGGTCATCGCCACCGGGCTTCCCGCCTCGCCCGGCGCCGCATCCGGCGAGATCGTGTTCTCGTCCGACGAGGCTGAGGCACTCAAAGCCAAGGACAAGCGCGTCATCCTCGTGCGAGTCGAGACTTCGCCGGAAGATATCCACGGCATGCACGCGGCCGAGGGCATTCTCACCACGCGCGGCGGAATGACGTCGCACGCCGCCGTGGTGGCGCGCGGCATGGGCAAGCCCTGCGTTTCCGGCGCCGGCGTGCTACGTGTCGATTACGCGGCCGGCAGCATGAGCATTGCCGGACAGACCTTCAAAGCGGGTGACGTCATCACCATCGACGGCTCGACCGGAGAGGTGCTCGCCGGCCTCGTGCCGATGACCGAGCCGGAGCTCTCCGGCGAGTTCGCGACCCTCATGGGCTGGGCCGACGCGGTGCGTAAGCTCGGCGTGCGCGCCAATGCGGACACGCCGAACGATGCTCGGGTCGCGTTGCGGTTCGGCGCCGAGGGCATCGGGCTGTGCCGCACCGAGCATATGTTCTTCGACGAGGCTCGCATCCGCGCCATGCGCGAGATGATCCTGGCCGACGATGAAAAGACCCGCCGCTCGGCGCTCGCCAAGCTGTTGCCGATGCAGCGCAAGGATTTCGTCGAGCTGTTCGAGATCATGCGCGGGCTGCCGGTGACAATCAGGCTGCTCGATCCGCCGCTGCACGAGTTCTTGCCGCACAGCGAGCAAGAGATCGCCGAGGTCGCCGCCGCCATGGGAACAGACGCCAGGAAACTCGCTGACCGCGCCCGTGAGCTGCACGAGTTCAACCCGATGCTCGGGTTCCGCGGCTGCCGGCTGGCGCTGGTCTACCCCGAGATCGCCGAGATGCAGGCGCGCGCTATCTTCGAGGCCGCAGACGAGGCCGCCAAGCGCACCGGCAAACCGGTCGTGCCAGAGGTGATGGTTCCGCTGATCGCCACCAAGGCCGAGTTGGACCTCGTGAAGGCGCGCATTGACGCCATAGCTGAAGCGGTCGCGAGCGAGCGGGGGACAAAGGTCGATTATCAGGTCGGCACTATGATCGAGCTGCCGCGAGCCTCGCTGCGGGCCGGCGAGATCGCTCAGAGCGCGGAATTTTTTTCCTTCGGCACGAACGACCTAACCCAGACCACCTACGGCATCAGCCGCGACGATGCCGCGAGCTTCCTCGGCACTTACGTGGCGCGCGGCGTTCTCCCCGGCGACCCCTTCGTCTCCATCGACCGCGAGGGTGTGGGTGAATTGATGCGGATCGGGGTGGAGCGCGGTCGCAAGATGCGCCCCAAGCTCAAAATGGGAATTTGCGGCGAGCATGGAGGAGACCCTGCTTCGGTGGCGTTCTGTCACGAGATCGGCCTCGATTACGTCTCGTGCTCGCCGTTCCGCGTGCCCATCGCTCGTCTCGCAGCAGCGCAGGCCGCGCTCGGCAAGTCCGCGGCGGGCGAAGCGTGAGGACGAGAGCGACGCAGCAGGCAGCGCATGTCTGAGAGCACCAGTGGGGCGGACGCCTCTGCGCCGGCCGTTTCCCAGGAGCGGCTGCAAAAGGCAGAGGCCTATGTCGAGGCCGAGGAGGGGGTGGTCAATCGCTTGTTCGGCTGGGCCGGCAGGCTGGTCACCTCAATCGCGGTCACGATGTCGCTGTTTCACCTCTATGCCGCCATCGCCGGCGCGTGGCCGTTCACCGATTTTCCCATCATCACCACCCAGCCTTTGCGTTACGCGCACGTCGCCTTCGTGCTGATGCTGAGCTTCCTTTTGTTTCCATTCTCCGAGCGTTTCCGCAATCGCATCCGCTGGTGGGACATCGCGGCCGGCATCATCGCCGCCGCGATTCTCGTTTATGCCATCGAGGGCGGCGAGGAATTCACCGACCGCGCGACCATGCCGACGCACCTCGACGTCGTGCTCGGAGTGGTCTTCATCGTGTT
>Ga0070717_10000990_pt1 | contig 19039 bp, 17 predicted proteins | sample LARL113metaG_FD_71366 | JGI IMG/M metagenome (GOLD analysis project Ga0070717, IMG submission 71366) | Corn, switchgrass and miscanthus rhizosphere microbial communities from Kellogg Biological Station, Michigan, USA - LAR L11-3 metaG | ecosystem: Host-associated > Plants > Roots > Rhizosphere ... | reverse complement strand
GCTCGAACCAGGTCAAGGGCTTCGTGGTGGGAAAGGACAATCCGGGCTTCTCGGTCGAAAAGATCAAAACCAAGATGGCGCTCCGCGTCGTGCAGAATGGCCTGATCACGTTGAAGGACTGCCGCGTTCCCGAGGCCGACCGATTGCAGAACGCCAACTCGTTCAAGGACACCGCCAAGGTTCTCAGGATGACCCGCACAGGGGTGGCATGGTTTGCCGTTGGCTGTCAGATGGGCGCCTACGAGCACGCCCTGCGGTACGCGACCGAGCGGACACAGTTCGGAAGGCCGATCGGAGGATTCCAGCTCGTTCAGGATCTGCTGGTGCGCATGCTCGGCAATGTCACGTCGACCCAGGCGATGATGCTGCGTCTCGCCCAGCTTCAGGACGAAGGCGTGATGCGCGATGAGCATGCGTCGCTCGCGAAGGCGTTCTGCACGGTCAAATGCCGCGAAACCGTCGGCTACGCACGCGAGCTGCTCGGCGGCAACGGCATCCTGCTCGAGAACCACATCGGACGCTTCGTGGCCGATGCCGAAGCGATCTATTCCTATGAGGGTACTAGAGAGATCAACACGCTGATCGTCGGCAAGTCCATTACGGGATTGAGTGCCTTCGTGTGACGCCAAGCGGCTCATTCTACTAGCCGCGCTTTCCTTCCGACGTCCCGGCCCGTCGAGGTCCGCCGACGGTGACACGCTCTGTCGATCCGGCAGATCGCGGTCGCGCCGTTACGCCAATTCCTTCACCGATCACTCTGATAGGTCTTCAAGACTATCCCCGATCGGGCCTCTCTCTTGGCCAGACATAGGTAGCAGGTCGTACCTAAGACATGGGTGACAACCTGGTGCCGAACGGGTTGTCGAGGGGTTGCAAGGTTTTCTGCTCCAGGTCGAAATATCCAAGATCATAATGCATGAAGCGGGCGAGCCAAATGCTCTCGTCGACCTCCTCGTCGCTGCCAGGCTGATCTTCTTCAGCAGCAACGGAATTGGCAGCCAGATTTGCTCCAGCGGCCGGAGCCGTCAGCAGCAGCAAGCGTCGTACCGGTTCTGACATGCCACTATTGGCTCCGTTCGACTGGAGTTCGCTGGGTTGGATTCACGCATCGGACAAGTTGAGCGCCGTGACTCAGCCAAAATGAGGGCGAGAACAACGCCAAGCGAACCAACCTCCTGCGCTGACCAGGACACCGCAGCTCAAAGCCGGACCCGGTGGAACCGCTGTAAAGCGGCCGACTGCTTGTGACTGCGTGCCCGTCTTCACGAACAATTCCGCCATGTGTGGGCTAGATCACTTGTGGTTGCAAGGAATGGTGATGTCATCCCCGCAACTGCAGGTCGATCGCATTTACATCTTCCGACATGGAACGCTCGAACGTTCCGAGTGAAGCGAAGGTTCTCGCCTGCTTCGTCACATGCGAATGCAATAGCGATTCCGGCCGCCGACGCAAAGTTGGCCGCCCGGGTCCACCCTACATTCAATGCGAGCAGTAGGAGTTTGTCATGGCCATCGGTACAGAGGACACGAGCTTCACGCACGACATTCTCGGACGATATGTCTGCAACACGTTCGGCGAGGCGAAGGCAAGCGGCACCTACGACGTCATCATCATTGGCGGCGGAACGTTTGGCCTGACACTCGCTCAGGATCTGTTCGAACGCAGCCGGCTGCCAGCGGGGTCGGCTATCAAGCCGGGCAACTACCGCGTTCTGGTTCTGGAAGGTGGTCCGTTCACCTTGCCGGAACACGTGCAGGATCTTCCGAGCATGGCGCTTGGGTCACCAGGTCCGGTCCAGGCTGATCCTGTGACGTTGCTGGATACGCCGGCCGGCATGAGGCCGATCGGTCCGGGCAATGCACTTCCCGCCACGCGCCAGGAGCTGGTCAACGCCGGCCTCGACAAGTCAGCGGTCTTCGAGATCTGGGGGATGCCCTGGAATTCCACAATACGGTTTGGCGGTCTGGCCTACTGCCTTGGCGGCCGTTCCCTGTATTTCGGTGGCTGGTCGCCGCGCTATCTCGCCACCGAGATGGAGACGGCGCCGACCGATCCCTTGAAGGCCAATTCCGCTTGGCCGCAGACTCTCGTAGATGATCTCAAGCAACGCTATTTCCTGGAGGCTGCGCGCCAGACCGGCGCGTCTACGTCGAATGACTATATCGACGGAACGATGCACAGCTTCTTCCGGCAGAAGCTATTCGATCTCTACACCACGGTCCCCAATGCGATCCCCATCACCGAGCTGCCCGACTATGTGAAGGAGGCGCTGTTGGATCAGGGGCAGGGGATCAAGGACATCGTCTCAGGCGCGGTGCCGCTGCCGTACACGGGCTTCATCGACAGCCTGCGGCTGGATGCGCCGCTCGCTGTGCAGATTCTGTCGCGCCCGGGTTTCTTTCCCTTCAACAAGTTCAGCAGCGTTCCACTCGCGATTGCGGCCGCGCGTCGCGCTTTCAACGACGCCTCGGATAAGATCGGCAACACCGACAAGCGACTGATGGTCGTGACCGATTGCCATGTGAAGGGGCTGCGGACCCGCACCTATATGCTGGCGACCGGAGCAACCATTCAGGAAGTCGATGGCATCTATGTGCACAGCAAAGACACCGGAAACGACTTCCTCGATCTCAGCAGCGGGGTGCAAGGCAATCCGCAGCGGCGGCCGATGGTGATTCTCGCGATGGGAGCAATTGAAAGCGCGCGCATCGCGCTGGTGACGCCGGGCATTGCCACCGCGCCGAACGGCACACTGGTGGGCTCGAACATGATGGTCCATTTGCGCAAGAATGCAACGTTCTCGGTGCCAATCCCGCCCGGCCTGTCACTCAAGGACCTCGAACTGACGGCATTGCTGGTGCGGTGCCGTGCCAAGGTGAACGGGACGTTCGTCCATTATCATTTCCAGATCTCCGCCTCGGCCATGCCAAAGGGATCCGGCGCGGGCCAATCGGACGCGCTCTTGTTCCAGAACGCGCCCGACCTCGACAACATCCGCCATTTCGAACAGACCGCGCCCGGAGAGATCGACGTATCCATTCGCGCCGTAGGCGAGATGCTGCCAAACCCGCAGAACAGTGTGACGGTGCCGCTGACGCCTGCAGATCTCGACGAAGATCTCGTGCCACGCGCGACCGCGACCCTGATGCCTCGAACGGCGGGCGCGAACAATGTCGAGTCACAGGTCATGGACCTGATGAACCAGGGCATCGATTTCCTGGCACAGAATCTGTTCAACGCTTCGGCCGCAACCGGCTACATCCCGGCGGCCAACGTGAAGCCCGATGGGCTTGGCACAACCTTCCACGAATCCGGAACATTGCGCACCGGTGACGATCCCACGAAGTCGGTGGTCAACCCCGACGGACAGTTTCATTTCGCCACCAACCTCTACGCTGGTGACGCTGCCGTGCTGCCGACATGCGGCTCCGCGAATCCGGTGATGAACGGGGTTGCGATCCGCCGCCGATTAGCGCGGCGTCTCGTCCCGGAGGGTGACGCGGCCCAGCCGCTGCGCGACTACGTCTTATACGCGCCGCCGTCTTCGCCACCGCCTACGGGATCGGTGATGACGCTGTTCGACGGCACGTCGCTTGCGAATTGGCGCATGGCCGGCCGCGGCACCTTCCACGTCATCGATGGGGCGCTGCAATCCGTACCGAGCTTCGATCTCGGCCTGCTCTGGTGCACAAGCCCGATGCCGCAGAACTACGTGCTCGAACTGGAATTCTTCATTCGCACGATGCAAACGAATAGCGGGGTTTTCATCCGCTTCAAAAATCCGGACAGCGTCGCGCTGCCCGACGGGACGGCATTCTCCAATCCCGCATGGTCGGCCGTGTTAACCGGCTTCGAGATCCAGATCGACAACACCGGGGCGGGACAGCCGACACCGGGCCTTCCGATCCACAAGACCGGTGCCGTCTACGCCGTCAGCTATCCCGGCAACCCGAGCGAGATTCCGGGCTTTCCTGCGGCAACGCTCGGCGATTTCGTAAATCCGCAAGACGCGCTCGTGCTCGGCTGGAACCAGTATCGCATCGAGGTCAACAACAACGTTATCAAGGTAGCGCTCAACGGCACCAACACGGCGCAATACACCATTCCCGATCCTGCGACTGTGCACTTCCCGCCGCCGTGGGACCAGCGTCGAGGCCGCTACCCGGCAAGCGAGCCGACCTTCATCGGGCTGCAGTCCTATTCGAATTACAGTTACACGGCCGCTTTCAGGAACATACGGGCGACCGTGCTTTGATCGCCCGAATTCTGCGCCTAATCTGAAGCCGACAAATGCGATCCAGACATCCGAGAATGCGAGGTCGGTGGCGCCGAACATACGCCGCCTTCCGAGTTGGTGCGACTGGGGTCCCTTTCGAAGCCCCGCTTTCGGCCGTAGCTCCAACGGTGGGTTTTGGTTTAGAAAGGTCGACAATCCTTTATCTTTCAAGGGAGATTGACTGACTTCCTCTCCGGCACTGGATACGTGTCCGGCCCGGAGACATAGGTAACAGGTCGTACCTCACTCGATGACATCGTCGGCGGCGATCATGACGATCTCGGGGATCGCAATGCCGGAAGCCTTGGCCGTCTTGAGGTTGACCACAACCTCGAACCTCGTCGGCTGCTCGACCGGGATGTCGGCCGGCTTCTCGCCTTTGAGGACGAGGTCGACAATCTCGGCACCGCGCCGCCATTGCGCGCCATGGTCGGTGCCGAAGGACATCAGGCCACCTGCCTCGACGAACTCGCGGTAGCCGTAGATCGCGGGCAATCGCAAGCGGGAGGCGAGCGCCGCAATCTCGTTGCGCTGGCTCAAGGTGAGCGGATCCTCGAAGACCACAAGGCCGCCGGCGCCGGCGGCCTTGGCGGCCTCAAGCTGCGGAGCGATCTCGTCGGGCGCGTGGACCTCGAAGGGGCGGAGCGTTAGCTTTGCAATTTTCGCTGCGGCCTCGAGCTCCTTGTAGGCAAGCGCGGCGTAGGGCGTGCCCGGGTTCAAGATCACCGCAAACAGAGAGGCGGCAGGGGCAACCTCCTGCAACAGCTGAAGCCGGTTGCCCTGTATGCCGGCCGCAAGGTCCGACAGGCCGGTAATGTTGCCACCGGGCCGGGCGAGACTCGGAACGATCCCGGCGCCGACGGGATCGCCGACCGCCATGAAGACCACCGGGATGCCGTCGCTCGCCTCCTTGCCGGCTTTGGCGGCCAACGTGCCAAATCCGGTGACGAGTACATCGGGCTTCATCTGAACGAGCTCGGCCGCTAGCGCTGGCAGGAGTTCCGGCCGGCCCTCCGCGGAGCGATAAACGAAGTGCAAATTCTGCCCGTCGGCGTAACCGAGCTCGCCGAGACGTTGCAGAAACTTGACCGCAAAGTTGCGATCTTCGCCCGGAAGCAAAGCAAGATAGCCGATGGTGAATGATTTCGCCTTTTGCGCACGAGCCCCGTGCGTGACGCCGAGCAGCGCCGCGCCGGCCAGCATCCTCATCAACGACCGCCGGTCCGCCATGCGAATCCTCCGGCCCTCGGGTCTATATGCCGGACGGACGAACGACAACAAGGTTTCGGCACTCCGCCCCGCACTAGCGGGCCGGCGCTGAAAACCAGAGCCTGAGCTTGAGGCCCGGCGAATTATCGAGCATTTCGATCCGCGAGCCATGGAGGCGGGCGACGGCAGCGACCAGACTGAGCCCGAGGCCGTTGCCCGGCGTATAACGGCTCTGTTCGAGCCGGTAGAAGCGCTTGAAAACATGCTCGTGCTCGCCGGCGGGAATTCCGGGTCCGTCATCGGCGATCGAGATGACCGGGCTGCCGTCAATGTTCTCGCTTTCAACCACGACCTGGCCACCCGCGCGGCCGTGCTTGATCGCATTGTCCACGAGATTGGCGATGGCATCAAAGATCAGATCACGATCGCCGGTCACCTGCACGTCACGATCGCCGATGACGGTCAGGCGGGTGCCGTCCTGTTCGGCCGCGGCATCGTACAGCTCGACGACTTCACTGGCGATATCGAACAGGTTCACGGTGCGGAAGCCGCCCTTTCGCGCCTGGGTCTCAATTTGCGCAATCCGCGTGATCGATGAGAATATCCGCAACACGGCATCGAGGTCGGCGATGGTGTCGCCGATCAGCATCTGATCGGCGTCGCCGGCGCGGCTACCGTGATAGGCCTTCTCCAGTCGTCCGCGCATCCGTGTCAGCGGCGTCCGCAGGTCGTGCGCGACATTGTCGCTCACCTGTTTGACCTCGCCCATCAGGATCTCGATGCGGTCGAGCATCAGATTCAGGTTCTCCGCCACGCGATCCCATTCGTCATGGCTGCCGCGGAGCGGGATGCGCTGGTCGAGGCCGCTCTGCATGATGGCGCGGCTGGTGGCGTTGATCTGCTCGATCCGTCCCACGGTCCGGCGCGTCACCAGCACGCTCGCGACCGCCGCCAGCACCAGCAACAATGCGCCGACCAGGATCACGGCGGCCTTGATCTGATCGGTAAAGCTGTCGAGCTCGCTGATATCCCGTCCCACCAGCAGGCGGTCGCCGCCTGGAAATGTGTCGAGCATGGCCCGCAATAGCGGCCGGTGTGCCGCGTCAGGCGAGGGCTCGCCGGCGCGAAACTCTGCCCATCCCTTGGTCGCCGTGACCGTCGACGGCCATGCCTTGAGGTTGCCCGCGAGCGGCGTCAATGACGGATCGACGAGGAGATACACGCGGTCTGAAAAGCTTTTGTCGGCGATGCGTTGCCGGATCATGGGGATCAGCCCATCGCGGCCCGCCAGTTCGTAGGCGGCCCGCAGGCTGGAATACTCGGTCATGATGGCGCGATCCGATCGGCTGCGCACGTAGGAAGAAGTGGAGAGATAGACATAGCTGAAAAGGATCGACACGATCACACCGAACGTTGCAATCGCGATCAGCGCCAGCTTGAAGGTCGATGAGGTGAGGGTTTTAGCCAGGAGCACGGAGACAGTACCCGATACCGCGAACCGTATGGATCAGCGGATAGGCCTGCTGGCCGTCGACTTTGCGACGCACGCGCCCGACATAGACATCGATGATATTTGTCGAGGGATCGAAATGAAGATCCCAGACGTGCTGTAGCAACATGGCGCGGGACACGACGCGGCCTTCGTTGCGAACCAGATACTCCAGCAGCTGGAATTCCCGTGGAAACAGAAAGATCTCCTTGCCGCGTCGGCTGGCGGTCCGCGACACCAGGTCGATCGCGAGATCGCCGACACGCAGGATGGTCTCCTTGACGATGGTATCGCTGCGCCGGCCAAGCGCCTCGACGCGCGCCACCAGTTCGACGAAGGAAAAGGGTTTTACCAGATAGTCATCGCCCCCCGCGCGCAAGCCACGCACCCGATCGTCGACCTCTCCGAGCGCGCTGATGATCAGAACCGGCGCGGCGATGCCGTCGTCGCGCAACTGACGCATCACCGCAATGCCGTCGATGTCCGGGAGCATGCGGTCGATCGTGATCACGGCATAGTCGCTCGCCGCGCCCCGGTCCAGCGCCTCGTTGCCGCTGGCGGCCAAATCCACCTGGTAACCGCTGGTGGTGAGCTGTTCCACGAGCTGATCGGCGGTTTCGGGGTCGTCCTCGACGACCAGAATACGGCGGTGGCCTCCGGTCATGGTCTTCCGTCTCCGAACGACTCGATAAAGGCCGAATTCCCCTCCAAATTGGAAGCCGCAAAGCTGACTTGCATGTCAGAAGCTAACTTGCGCAATCTGAAGGTTGCATGAATGGAGGTGATGGCCGTCACCGGCCGAACCGGATTTCGCTTCGCCGGAACAATGCTCCGGTGACGACCATCCCGATGTCTGGATCCTTGCCCACGAACTGCGCCGACGCGACGGTCCCTGGACAACCACCAACGCATCAGCTCTCGCTCCAGCAACTCACCAGATCAACATGGCAGCGGCGCCACTTCAAACGCTTCAGTAGCGCTAGTAGCCGTAATCGCCGCAAACGTTGACATATTGCAGTCCATATCGCGTCCACACCCTGCGCCAGCAGTCGTCATAGGAGGCGTAAGCGAAGGGCACGCCAATGAACGCAAAGCGATGGAAGCGATGATGGAAGAACCGGTGATGGAAGAACCGGTTATGGAAGCCGTCGTGGAACGCGAACCTCGAAAAGTGCGGCGAGAAATGCGCGGAATGCCAGCCGCCGCCATGCCAGCCGCCACCGCCATGCCAACCGCCGCCACCGTGCCAGCCGCCGCCCATGCCGCCACCATGCCAGCCGCCGCCCATACCGGCATGCATGCCGCCGCCGCCCATACCGCCATGCATTCCGCCGCCGCCCATGCCGCCGTGCATGCCGCCTCCGCCGCCACCGCCGTGAAACGCCAGCGCCGGCGGTGCGAGCGCGAGCGTCGCAGCAAGCGCACCGGCGGTGAGCCAATTGACAAGCCTCTTGGTCATCTCAATTCCTCCGTGGTTGAAGTGCAGCGACGAATGCCGCCGCTGGAAGAGGACGAGAAGCAGACACAAACGATCCAATGATTTCAAATTACTAATGTGACAGTTTCTGACACCAAAGTTAGTTTCGCGGTTCGAAGCCGAGAGCGGCCGCGGGCGCCTCAGGCGGCCCGTCTATACGAGGGCGTTGTTTGCCAGATGGATCGAATCCTTCACGCAGGTTCGGTCGGCCGTCACCGCCACTTTCACGATCCGGCCACGCGCGACCTTGTTGTTGCTGATTTCGGCATTTTTTGCGCGGCCGATGAAAATGCCGCTGTCCGGCGTGGCGCTGTAAAATTGGCCGGCGTCAAAGCTTCCGCGAATGAACGTCTGGCCGATGACATTGTCGATGATCTTCACGCCGTCGGCGTTGCCGACGAAAATCCCGTAGATGAAGGAATTGTCGATTCTGTTGCCCTGGATCGTAACGTTGCGGTTCTGAAAATTGTTCGGAAAGCCCTTGGCGCCCTCGGGCGGCACCATGCCGACATAGATCGTGCCGAGCGCGGCGCTGCCCCCGGTCAGTTCGTTGGCGCCGGTGATGCTGTGGTCGAAGTGGTTGTCCTTGAGCGTCAGATTGTCGGCAAAGCCGGCCTCCGACCAAAAGCCGATGTCGCTCCCGGCTTGCAGCGCGTTGCCCGAGGAATAGGTGAACTGGCAGCCCTCGACCATCGAATCGGGCGACTTGACCAACACGCGGCCGCACGCATGAAAGCTGCATCGCCTGATCGCCGTGCCTGACCCGATCCGGCTCAGGGAAGTGACGGCGTCGGCAATCTTCGGCGGCAGGTCCTGCTGTAGCTCGATGTCGTAAACCAGCTCCGGCTGGGTGGTCGGGCTCTTGTTCTTCCAGATCTGCGCGATTTTCGCCTTCAACTCGGGGGCCTTTCGCTTGGTCAGTTGAACGATCTTGGTGCGCCCGAGCGATCGGAACGTTCCGCTCTCGCAGGTCTCGATGTTGTCGCCGGCCATCAGGCCGATATCCCATTTGGGCGTGAGGATATATTTTCGCGGCGCCGTCTTCTGCACGACGTAATAGTAAAATCCGTGCACGTTGACCGCGTCATCGGAGGTGTTGGCATAAGTGCAATCTTGGATGGTCGGACCACGTTCGACGGTGATGAAGTGCGAGCCGTCGGAATTGGTGGAGATCAGCCGGTCGGTGGTCGCGCCCGCGGGCCTCGACCCGGGAACGATCGAGACGTTTTGCAGCACCATCCCGCCCGCGCCGCCATTTTCCAGGATGCCCATGCCGGGCGAAGCCTCCAGTTTCAGCCCGTAGAAAGTGGTTGCGAGGCTATTGTCCACGACGATCGCGTGCGCCGAGCCGTTGCAGATCGTCACCACGTCGCCGGCCTCAATCGGCAGCTGGCTCGGGAAAGTGTCGTTCGCGCCCCACTGTAAGTGGACCTTGATCAGTTTGTCGCCGACCCGCTCGATGCGGCTCGGCGAGAGGAAATCCCTGGCGCCCGGCTTCAAGGCGCGGGTGCGGCGGTCCATTACCTTGAAGAAACCGTCATTGACGGTGGCGAGGAATTTTGCGTCGTCGGGATAGCCGGGATCGACCTTCACCGTGATCTGCTTAGCGGCGTGGTCGAAGCCGGTGATGGTTCCTTGCGTGAACGGCAGCGGGTCGTAGTCGATGGTGAGGTCGCGGACGGTGACGTGGCTCGCGCCGGAGATCAACAGCGTCGAGGCAAGCGTGGTATTGACGAGCCGCGCCTCGTTGCCGTTGAGTTCGAAGCCGCTGAGCTGTTTGAGCTGAAGCGGCTGTTTGATCCGGTAGGTAGCGTTCTTTTCCAGGTTGAAGACGATGGAGGCCGGCTTGCCGGCCTTGCTCGCCTCAGCAGCCGATTTGGCGATCGCGGCAAGCGCCTTGGCAAAGGCGGTGTCGGCGTCAGGCGAGGTCTTGATGAAATCCGCCATCTCGAAAACGACGGCCCCGGTGCCGGGTTTGACTTGCGCCCGGCTCGCGCTGCCTTTCAGCAACGGAAATGCGGCGGCAAAGGACGAGGCCAGCATGATCGTCCGCCGGCGGCTGAGGATGTTCATTTGAGAGGGCCTCGATCCTCTACTGCGCCTTCTCGCGCTGAGCGGTCGCGGTCGCCTTGTAGTCGTAGGTCGGATAGAACTCGGTGCGATAGGGACCCCAGGCCGTGTTCTCGAGCGCGCGGTTGACCTCGCGCAGCTTTGAGGCCGGAAGCCGCAAGGTGACGACCTGTCCGATCCCCATCATGATGTACCAGCTCACGATTTCGACGCCTTGTGGCGGAAAGGCCTTGTAATAGCCCTGCTTGTCGAGCTGCGCGTTGAGCTCGCTCAAAGGGCGCGACTGGTCGTGCTTCAGGAACACGGTGATCATTACCGCATTGTCCGGCGCCGACGTCGCGTTATCGGTTGGCGTCGTCGTCTGTGTCCTGGCCGACGAATTCAAGATCAGGCAAGCACCCAGCACAGCCATCGCCAAAAATCCGGTTCTCCGTTGCATCGCTTTTCTCCTTCAAAACATCCTGACGGTCGCAGGAATTGAGGCGCGATCATCGCGAGACGAGCGGCGGATGTAAACGCATCAGCTCGCCTGGCAGGCAACCTTGCGCGCTCACATTCCCGTTAGCTGGCCTGGCGTGTCAATTCCGCCGGCGCCGCCGTATGTGAAGTACGTCACAACGCCCCGTCCGCGCCGGCGCTATTGGTGGGCTAGCAAGAGCCAAGTCAACGGCCAGTCAACAGCAGTCAGCAGCAAGCCAGCAGCGAGGGCCGGACGGATGAAGACGCGACGAATGGCGTATTGGTGGTTCAGGTTCGTCATCTCGGGACGATTTTTCGAGACGTTTTTCAATTTGCGGGGCGAGAAGCGTTCGTGACGGGGCGCGAGCGCGACAGCGACTCCACCCCAAGCAATAGCGCCTAGGCCTGGCCAATCAGCTTCATGCAGGAAGCAACGCCGTTGTTGAAAGCGTCGCGTCCTTTCGATGCCATGTGGGTCAGCCGGTCGGCGATCGATTGACGCCTGCGCTGGTTGAGCGATTCCAGCACATGGCCGACTTCCTCGGGAAACTTGCTGACCTCGGCGTCGACGTCGGCGGCGATGGCATTCATGATCTTGTTCAGCCGCATCCCCCATTGGGACTCGTCGAGCCGGCAGATTTGCGCCTGTAGCGCATATTCAGTGTCATAGATGTCGGTCAGAAGGTCCTTGGCGACGAGGATGCGGTTGTTCTTCAGCGCCGCGCGCAACTCCGTACCCTTGTCTTCTAGCCGGTCCAGCACCATCGAGACTGCAAGTGCATAGGGCGTGGCGGCGATGTCGGCTGCGTTCATGGTCGACGCGGCCCTGGTTGCGAGACGCGCCAACTGCCTGAACGTATTTAGCCGCTTCGCCACCAGCGTGAGCGCAAAGGGAATCGCAGCCGCGTGTTGCTTGCCGAATGCGTCGAGCTGCGCCGTTATCGCTGCGACCTGCGTCTGCTCGAACTCTGCGATGCTCGCCGGGAGTTCCTTGTTCAGCTTGGCGAGCGCGTCACGCGCGCTCAACACGGTCACCATCCTGGTCAGGTCGCCAAAGGCCGAGCGCGAGGCCGTATAGGTCGCAAGCCTTTTGCGGGCGCGGTCGGCGCCATCGGGCGAACTGAGCGCGTTCTCGAGATATTTGAAGACCTTGGTCTGGAAGGTTTCCGCGACTTTGCGGATTTCCGCCTGCTTGTCGGCGGCGATCAGCGGTTTCATCTGGGCGATGTAGTCGCTCGCCATCGTCGGCAACAAATCATGGCTGATCCATTCCCAGATCGGGGCCAGCGAGCCGCGAAGGATGCGGCCGCAATTGTCATGCTCGGGCGCGCCGTCCGTCAGCATCGGTTCCAGCGGCGAGAAAAAATGCCGCGACGGATTGGCGACGCGATGGTTCGTCTGTCCGCCCTTGCGAAATTCCGCGCGCAATCTCTCCAGCACCGGCGCCGCGCCCGGAATTGCCGTGCCGCAGACCTCCAGCCGTTCGAGCTCGACGAGAAGGCTGCTGCGTGCCTGCGGCGTCAATTGCCCCAGGTACTCTCCGATCTGATCAATCTGCATCATGACACCGGTTTTCCAAAAACACAGGCGACCGGACCGTCGCGTGCGGCCAATGCTGCACGCATCATCTGTGAAATGTCGCCAAGCAAAGCAGATCGTCGTAAATGAATGAGTAAATCTTGTGCACGTGCAACTACGGATGCGCGTTTATGCTGACGCTTGCCTGCCCGTGAATCTACGGCGGCCGGGCTGGGCCGGCACACAGAACGTCGGAAACGGGGCCGCTAGCTGATCATCTTCATGCAGGAGGCAACGCCGCTGTTGAAGGCGTCGCGTCCTTTCCACGCCATGGTGCTCAGGCGTCGGGCCAGGGAATGGCCGCCGCGCAGGCTGCGCGATCCCAGGACATGGCCGACCTCGTCGGGAAACCGGCTTACCTCTTCATCCACCAGCGTTGCGATCGCGTCCATCAGGTTGCGCAGCCTTACGCCCCATTGGGACTCGTCGAACTCGTTGACGCGGACGTTAAGTGCATGCTCGGTGTCGTAGATCGCGACCAGAATATCCCGGGCCACCAGCACGCGATTCTTTCGTAAAGCCACGCGCAGCGCCGACCGCGCATCCTCCATTTGGTCGAGCACCATCGAGATGGTGATCGCATAGGGCGTGGCGGCAATGTCGGCGGCTTTCTTGCTGGGCGCGGCCTTGGTGGCGAGGTAGATCAGTTGCCAGGATGTCTTGAGCCGCTTGGCGATCAGTGCCAGCCCGAAAGCAAGCGCGTCAGCGTTGTCTTTTGCGAGCGCTTTGAGCAACACCGTCACCTTGGCGATCGCCGCATCGTCGAACTTGTCGATCTTGGCCGGCAGTGCTTCGTTGAACTTCGCCAGCGCGTCGCGCGAGCGCAGCACGCACATCATCTTGAGCAGGTCGTTATAGGCCGAGGGCGAAGCAGTGTAGATGGCGAGCTTGGCGCGGGTCTGCTTGACGCTTTCGGGCGAGCCGAGCGCATTTTCGAGATATTTTACCACCTTTGTCTGGAACGTGGCGGCCGCCTTGCGAAGTTCCTTTTGCTTGTCGCCGACGCTCAGCTTGCTGATCTCGTCGACATAGTCGCGGGCCATGGTCGGCAACAGATCGCGGCTGATCCATTCCCAGATCGGCGTCAACGAGCTGCGCGGTATCCGCCCCGAATTCTCGTGCTCGGGCGCACTATTGACGAGTACCGGCTCGAGCGGTGCGAAAAAGTAGCGCGCGGGATCGCCGGCGCGGCTCTGGCTGGATCCGTCCCTGCGAAATTCCGCGCGCAGCTTGGCCTGAATGTCGGCGGAGCCGGGCATCTCGACGCCGCACAGCTCCAGCCGTTCGAGCTCGGTGAGAAGACAACTGCGCGTCAGCGGCGACAGTCGTTGCAGAAATTCCCAAATCCTTTCGACCTGCATCATTACACGCAATGTTCCGCAGTTTTCCGGCGCCGGATCGGCCCGTCGCGTGGAGGCATTTGCGCGCTCGCAACCAAGGCTTAAGAAAAGCAAGGCCCCGTTAAAGAAGTCGTAATACCAGCCTACCGGTCGGTAAAATTACGGAGTCCGGGCCGATTCCGGCACCCTTGACGATAGGCTGGGAGGTTGCACTAACTCAGGGTTGTATGGCGCAGCGACGCTTCAACACCGTAATCTTACTGGGCATGAAATTAACTGCGGAGCGGGGTCGGGTCCGTTAAACAACTCTTATGTCGCAGCACGAAAACCGGCTCCCCGATTCGCTTTTTTCAACCTGGACCGAACGCACCACCCCTCTGAGTGACGCCGAGATCGCCGAACTGTCGGCCGCGCGCGCGCCGGCGATCGGCAAGGCGGTTGCCGCGATCGCAGGCGAGCTCAACGGACCGCTGACTGCGCTGCTGCTCTATATGGGCGAGATCAAACGATACAGCGATCGGTTCCCGCCGACGGTCGAGGATCGGGCCTATTTGCAGAAGATCGTCGACAATGCGCTTCAGCAGGCGGAGCGCGTCCGCGCTTTGGTCCGGCAGTTTGCGGCCTCACGGGGGGAAGGCGGCGACACGTCAAATTCCAAGGACCTCGGCAGGGAGCGGAGCGAGGACACGAGCAACGACCGCGCCGGCGAGAACATTCGCGCCCCGCATGTCGTACGCGCGACGGCGGACGGCCGAAAACCCCTGACCAGACGCGAGCGCGAGGTTCTGAAACTGATCAGCGAAGGTCATACCAACAAGCAAGGCGCCTTGCGCATGCGCATCAGCCCGAGGACATTCGAGAGCCATCGTGCCGAGGTGATGCGAAAGCTGGGGGCGCGGAATACCGCGGACCTGGTCCGCGCGGCGCTGCTGTACCCCGAAGCCTAGCCGGCTGATCAAGAAAAAGTCGCAGCTTGTAGGACGGGTTGAGCGAAGCGAAACCCATCAGCGGCCTCAACAAAAGTGATGGGCTTCGCTTTGCTCAACCCATCCTACGATTGCACCCGCCAAGTGGCGATAGCACATCCTTGAACTTCAGAAATAATCTTCCGCAAACAGGTGGGTCCGCGGCGTCGACCGCAGGTGAGCCGGCCGGGCGACCTTGGGCGGCGTGGGGATCAGCGTGATGGTCCAGCGCTGCGGCATGCTCGATGCGGCTTCCACCACCGATCGGACGTGGCCGGTCACCGTCGATCCGTCGAGCTTGACGGTCGCCGTGCGGCCATTGAATTGCGCGATGCGGAAACGCCGGACTTCCTTCTGGTCGGCCGTTTCAATTGTGATCATGAAGCTCTCCTGTGCTTCCGCGATCATCGCCGTTCAATGTTAGCCGTATATGAAAATCGACAACCGTAGAAGTACGGTTACTGGCGCAACCCGGGAGTATCGCGGCACGCATGCGGTTTGCTACTCGCCGACCTCGAATACCGCTTCCATCTTGGTCTTCAGCGTCGCAGCATTGAACGGCTTGACGATATAGTTGCTGACGCCTGCCTTTTTTGCTGCGATGACGTTTTCGGTCTTCGATTCCGCCGTGATCATGATGAACGGCGTTTTCGACAGCGACGGGTTGGCGCGGACTTCCCTGAGCAGGTCGTAGCCGGTCATCGGCTCCATGTTCCAGTCGGAGATGATCAGCCCGTATTGCTTGCCCTGCATCTTGGCGAGCGCCGCCGATCCGTCGTTGGCGTCGTCGACATTTTCGAATCCGATCTGCTTGAGCAGGTTACGGATGATCCGGATCATGGTCGAGTAGTCATCGACCACGAGGATCGGCATCGACAGATCAAACTCCATGTCCTTGAACTCCGCCTGAGGTCGCATACCGCCGAACGCTGGCGAGATAGTCGCGACAGCGAACGAAATCGTCAGTCTGTGACACTTATCAGGCGGCGTTGAACAGGCCGTTAATGCCGACTATTAACCAATTTCGCGATGTCGCTGCGGTGAAAACGGCAATTGTGCCAGGGGCTTTGCGATGCTCTTCGGCGTGCGGCGAGCGCTCAGGAACGGAAACGGGTTCGCAACAATCTCTCACAATTCGCCTTGACCGTTGCATAGCATTCGCAGGAGGTCTTGCTGAGACCCTCCAGATTGGTGATCACGATATGTCCCCGGCTGTAGTGGATGAAATTCGCCTGCTGCAACGTGTTGGCGACCAGCGACACGCTGTTGCGGCGCGCACCGATCATCTGCGCCAGCGATTCCTGCGTCAACGCCAACTCGCTTCCGCCGGACAGATCGTGAGTCTGTAGCAGGCATCGCGCCAACCGTGCTTCCACCGTATGCGCGGCGTTGCAGCCCGCGGTCTGCTGGATCTGCGCGTAGACGGCGAGCTCGTGGCGGGCAAGCGAGGCCCGCAAATTGGCGCTGCGCAGGGTCGCCTCGCGCAGCCGATCGAGGTCGACCGTCGAGGCTGTGCCCGGCACCAGCACCACCGCGCTGTTGATCGCCGTCGCATCCCCCAAGGTCGAGAACGCCCCGAAGAGGCTGTCGCGCCCGATCATGGCGATCTGGACGTGCTCCCCCTTCGCAAGTTTGACGACGAGCGAAATGACGCCCCGATGCGGCAGGTAAACGCGCGTGAGCCGCTCGCCGACCTCGACCAGCACGGCCTCCTGAACCAGATCGACGGTTCGCAGATGCGGTCGGATCAGTTCGAAGTCGTCAGCCGGCAGCGCTGACAGAAATCCATTGGGTGGGCGAGAAGTCGTATCTGACGTCATCCCCTTGCCTTACGGGCAATACGGGTCACTAGGTTGCGCGCCCCCAATATGCACGCCATCCATCACATAGTCGAACCCCCCCGACGTTCTGGAGGCAAGAAAAAAGACATTCGGCGGGCGAACAAATTTTCGTATGCGCGCTAGGGTGCAGATAGCAGCCGGTCGTGCGCCGCCTTCACGGCCTGATAGCATTCGCAAGACGTCCGTCTCAGAGCTTCCACACTGGCGATCGCAATCCGCCCGCGGCTGTAGCGGATGGTGCCGGCCTTGCGAAGCGAATGCGCGACAATCGAAATCGCGTTGCGTTGCACACCTATCATGCGTGCTAGAAATTCCTGGGTCAGCGGCAATCTTTCCTCGCCGCTCAGATCGCGCGCATGCAACAGCCACCGCGACAGCCGCGCCTCAACCGTGTGCGACGCGTTGCAAGCAGCGGATTGCTGCACTTGCGCGATCAGGGCCAGTTCGTGCCGCGCCAGCAGATTTTGAACCGTGACGTTCCGGTCGGCCGCCGCCCTCATTTCCGCAACGTCCAGCACCGACGCCGTGCCAGGAAACAGTACAACGGCGTCGCTCGGCCAGATCTCGACGCCCAGCGCGGCCGAGGCCCCGACAAGCCCGTCTTTGCCGATCATGGCCACTTCCACCATCTGCCCTTCGGAAAGGCCGACCGTCATGGAGATGGCGCCGCTATGCGGCAGGTAGATCTGTGTGGGCGCGGAGCCTGCCTTGACCAGGACAGTTGCCCTGACCATTTCGACGGGCTTGAGGTGCGGATGCAGCGCGTCGAACTCCGCGGCAGGCAGAGCCTGCAACAAACGGTTGGGTGGACGTTGCGCTAACGACATCAATTCCCTTGCCGAAAAGGCGGGAGCTCGATCGGTCTCGCTTCAACCCCTGTCCCTGACTTTGTCTGCCGGTGAGCAAATAATAACCTTACGTTGCAGTTTTGCAATTCTGCACTTGGCCAAAGGTTCCAATACCCGGTGCAGGGCAGACAGCTGTCGTATTTGCGGCCGAAATGAGACTTCTGCACTGATTCGTGGCAAGAGATCAGCGCTGACAAGGCCCGGGCAGGATCGCGAGCGGCAAGGAGGCCGTTATGCCTGTATTCTGGTTGTCGACGACGATCCGCATGTCGGCCTGGCCATTCGTGCCTGGCTGGCGCAACACGGCTTCCGGGTCGCGATCGCAGACGGCGGCACGAACGGTCTTGCCGCTCTCGATAATTCGACCTTCGACCTCATGATTGTCGACGTGTTCATGCCCAATATACGCGGCTTCAAGTCGATCAGATTGTTCCACCAGCGCGCGCCTTCGGTGCCGCTGCTCGCTATTTCCGGCCATGCCTTTTCCAATTTGGAGATTTCGGGCGCCGACGTCCAGGGCATGGCCGCCAAACTCGGCGCAACGCGTTGTCTGCGCAAGCCCTTCAGGCCAACGACATTGCTCAACGTGATCGACCAATGTTTGTTGGAAGCCGAGCCGCATCGAAGATATGTCGCCACGCTGTCGGCGGTCGCGAGTGCAATATCCGAGGCGCACCGTGACGCATCGCGTGGATGAGCGATTAACGAAAACGTTGAGCTTCTGGAGGGCGCATGCAGCATATTCTCGTCGTTGATGATGATCCGTTGGTCTGCAAGGCCATCGAGATCTATCTTGAACGCCACAATTTTCACGTGACCGTCGCCGACGGCGGCGAGGCCGGGCTCCGGGCGCTCGAAGGTACCGCGTTCGATCTGATGATCGTCGATATCTTCATGCCGCACATGCGCGGCTTCGAGTCGATCAGGATATTCCACGAACGCGCCCCGTCGGTGCCGCTGATCGCGATGTCGGGCTACGCCTTCGCGAACCTCAATTCGCCGGCGCCGGATTTCCTGAGGATGGCGCTCGAACTGGGCGCCTCGCGCTGCCTGCGCAAGCCGTTCACGCCGGCGGCATTGCAGACGACGATCGACGAGTGCCTGTCGGAAGCGCAGTCGCGCGTTTCGGATATCGCCCAGGCCAGGTAGCGGTCGCACGGACGATCGTTTGCGACCCGATCCCGCCGGGCTTTCCCGGCGGCAGCGCGACGTCGCTTGCACGCGCCGATCGAGCTTGCGCCTGCATCCCCCGTATTCCTACGGAGCCGCCAGTTAACCAATGAGTAGCGTTAAGGGGACAGTGTGGCTGCTCGCCGCATGAACGAATGGCGGTGCGTTAGTTGTGTAGATCCAGAAGGATATGAGTATGACCGGCATTGTTCTCTCGGCATCGGTTCGCCAGAACCTGCTTTCGCTGCAGTCGACCGCCTCGCTGCTTGCGACCACCCAGAATGACCTCGCCACCGGCAACAAGGTCAACTCGGCT
>Ga0070717_10000989_pt1 | contig 19045 bp, 20 predicted proteins | sample LARL113metaG_FD_71366 | JGI IMG/M metagenome (GOLD analysis project Ga0070717, IMG submission 71366) | Corn, switchgrass and miscanthus rhizosphere microbial communities from Kellogg Biological Station, Michigan, USA - LAR L11-3 metaG | ecosystem: Host-associated > Plants > Roots > Rhizosphere ... | reverse complement strand
ACTTACCTCCAGTGCGACACGGGCAAACGGCACAAGTCCAACTTCGCTCATGCCCTCCCCATTTATACACAACTACAGATAGTACAAGTACCTTTTCAACAGAGCTAGATGGCTTCTAGGGATTTCCGCTGATGCCAACGGGCGAGCGATGCTTGTAGCCTTTGTTCAAAGCGTCATCGGCCCCTTCGATAAAGACTCTTCCCCACTCGATGAGCGCCGCCGCGAAAAACGCGGCAATCGCGCAGAGAATCACCTTTTGGAAAAAAGTCGCCTGCACCGCATTTAAAAAAGCAGCGATAGTGCCAGCGGCGGGGTGAATTACCAAAAGCCCCATTGTTTCGTCGCCATAATCCAAAGGCCGAGCAGCAAGTTGGTTACGGCGTGCGCCAACACACACGACCAGAGACTTTTCGTCCTGTAAGCGGCGCCGTTGTAAATTGCGCCGGTGAGCAATGCCGCGATCCAATCATCCGCTGAGTGCGAAAACCCGAAGCCAGCGGTCACGACGATGAACGAAAACCAAGAGAACGTTCCAAATGGGACGCACTCGAAATGTTCATCGACTAGAAACCGCAGCAAAAATCCGCGCCAAAAAATTTCCTCGATAAGTGGGACAACAACCACGAGACGCAGAAAACGAAAACCGACGGTTGGCCAGTAGAACAACGGCTGATTGGCAAAAACATTCGGATTAAAACCGACGTTACGCACGGGAAATCCCAAGAATTGCTGCGGTGAAATCCAAAGGACAAAAACGAGCGCGCCAACTAAAATCGTAAACGCGATTTTTCGCAGTTGTCGGAAATCGTATTCGTGACGAAACCAGATCAGCAAACCGCCGCACAGAATCGTTTGGAGCGGATACATCCAGTATTCGGCCGAGGCGAGCCAAAATCGGTTGTCGATCTTTTTTAACGCGGCGTTCAGCGACAACAGGACCACGAACACAGCCATCGGCGCCGCGTAAGCGATTAATTTCCTTCGGCTCGGCATATTACTTGCGGCAAATCTTTGCGTGATTTCGCATGTTCCCGGCAAGCCTGAATTAGCCGACAATGACCCGGAGAAAATCAGCCAACTTCTGGAATTGCAGCTGGCGCAGAAACGCGCTGAGTGGAAGCGGGCCGGCGCGAGCTATCGTACGCTCCGGTTGCTCAGTTTTTTGTTTTTATTTTTCGTCATCGCCGGCGGACTGTTCGCATTTTTTCTGACCTTTTCTCGGGTCAATGAAGGGCGCGCGAGCCGGTCGAACGCTACAACCACCGCCGTTTCGCACCGATGATGTCGGTCCTGTTTACTCTCCGTAACTGACGCGCCAGATGGTGCCGTTGCCGTCTTCACTGAACAGCACCGCGCCGTCTTTCGCGACAGTAATCCCGACGGGCCTACTCCAGATAAGACCATCCCGCATCACGAAGCCGATAACGAAATCTTCGTATTCGCCGAGCACTTTGCCGGTCGAGTGATCAAAAGGCACACGCACGATTTTATAACCACTGTGGCCTGTGCGATTCCAGCGGCCGTGGAATGCGGCAAAGATATCGCCTTTGTATTCGGCTAGAAACAGTGCCGGGGCAAAACGCGATGCCAACGGCGTTGCGAATTCCCCACGCGTAAACTTTTTGGTCCGTGCCGTCCGGGTTGAACTCAAAAATGCGCGCGCGGTTCGTTTCGCTGGCATCGTCGGAATCATTCGAGCACGAACCGATCGCATCGCTTGTCCAATCGCCCATTGCCGTCTCGCCAGTTACCAAACGACCAGGTTGAGGGACACGTTGGGCGCTAAAAACTACAGCGAGCGTCAGCAAAACGATCGCGACGAGCCCGCCGGTCGTTCTATCTCCCGACGACCCTGGATGGCGCTCTCGAAACGGAAACCACGCGTTCCTCTTCCTTACGATCATTGATCACGAAGGCGTTGTTGTCCCCAAATCGCGACCACGGACCGCGCGGCACACCATTAAAATCGACAAACTGCCAATCGGTCACGTCGGTTTCCTTCAAGCCGAGATAATCTCGCACTGCCGGCGAAACATCGAGGCCGGCTCCTTTGTTGAGATTCGGCTTCGGACGCTCGTTGCCGAAAACGTACTGCCAATGGTCGGTGCGAAACGGGCCGGCATCTTCCCATTGCGCGTAGGCGATTCTGTCTCCTTTGCGAATGGCAACCCAGCGGCCTTTGCACACCGAAACGCCTGGCCCTTGATACGCTTCGTTGAACCACGGAACGACGCGCGACGCTTCCGGGCGATGACCGGTGGCGGCCTTATCGTTGTAAGGCAGCGCGCAGTAAAATGGATTTTGGCGCGGCGTGAATTTGACCGGAATGTAATCCTGGCGCCGCACCGGGTTCGGATCGTCGAAGCCACCGTAACTTCGCGCCCAGTTTTTATCCCAGGAACTCGATCGATTCGGCACCGGGTTGTTTGCGGTCGGTGTTTCACCAATCCAAAAAACCGTGGTCACAATGCCGCGCTTCCACGGATAACGTTCGCCGGGCGACGGCGGCGCCGATTGCAAATGCCGCGGTGCAAACGCAATCGAATCGAGGCTGACCAAAGTGTCGTCCGCCGATTTTTCAGATTTTTTGCTCAACTTCATCTTGGCGGGCTCTGCTTTTTCGGCAACGCCATGCGCGAACAGCGACGAGATCGATGATAATAAAACTGCGGTCGTATGCGTGATCTTTCCGGGTTTCATAACGAGAATCAGCGCAACGCGCTGAAAAATTAGACGCAATAGCTTCTTAAGTGATTCGAATTAAATCGCGCCACTTGCGCGTGAATAAATCGAATGTCAAGAGCATAAAGAGAGTTCAACTTGAGAGGAAATCTTGCTCCGTCAAGTCCGAAAACTTTCAGGGTCCAGGAATTTACCCGGATTCAAAATTCCGTTTGGATCGAGAACCTGCTTTAGTTTGTTATGCAGGTCGCGTGAGACATCGCTGGTCGCTTGCGGCCACCAGCGTTTTTTCGCCAGACCAATGCCGTGCTCGCCCGTGATGACTCCGCCCCACTCCAGCACCTGCGCGAAAAGTTCGTCGAGCGCGCGCTCAACTTTATCGCGCACGGCCGGGTCGCGATTGTAACGGTTGGCCATGATGTTGACGTGAATATTGCCGTCGCCGGCGTGACCAAAACATGCGATCGGGAATCCGTGCTTCGCTTGCAACTTCTCCGCGGACTCGACAAGATCGACAATGTGACTGCGTGGCACGACCACGTCCTGGTTCAATTTCGTTAGGCCGGTGGCGCGCAACGAATTGCTAAACTGGCGGCGCAGCGCCCACAGTTTTTCGCAATCCTCCTCACCAGTCGCCATTTCCAGCGCATTCGGTTTCTTACTCGCAAGCAATTCGCGAATCGCTTCCGCTTCGCAGCGGACGCTCTCTTCCTGTCCATCAAGATCGACAAGCAGATGAGCGCTCCCCAGCGGCACGATCGCTTTGCCAAGGTCTTTTCGCGCCGCTTCGAGCGTGAAGCCATCCGCTATTTCAAGCGATGAAGGCAGAAATCCTTGCCCAAAAATCTCCTGCACGGCGGCAGCCGCTTGCGACATTTTTGCGAATGCGGCCGACAACGTAGCTCGGGCCGGCGGAAGCGTCAGCAAGCGCAACGTGACTTCCGTCACCACGCCAAGCATTCCCTCCGAGCCGACGAACAGCCCGATCAAATCAAAACCGGTTTTGTTTTTGTGAACGCGCCCGCCGGTCCGTAAAATTTCACCGTTCGCGAGCACGACTTCGAGACCGATCACATAATTGCGCGTCACGCCGTACTTCAAACAGCGCGGACCGCCTGCATTGGTGGCGACGTTGCCACCGATGCTGCAATCTTTCATGCTGGCCGGGTCCGGCGGATAAAATAATTTCTGCGCACGCGCCGCTGCTTTTAGATCGGCCGTGATCACGCCCGGCTCGACGATTGCAACCGCGTCGGCAAAATGAATTTCCTTGATGCGGTTCATTCGCATCAGCGAAAGGGCAATTCCTTTTCGCACGGGAACACAGCCGCCGACATAACCGAACCCTGCACCCCGCGCGGTGACAGGAACGTTTTCCTGCGAAGCAAACTTCAGCAGTTTCGAAATATCCGATGTCGATCTTGCGAAGACGACAACTTCGGGCGTTTCCGCTGCAAACCATTTGTCGCCGGCATGGGCGGCGAGCGTCTTGGGATCGTCGGCAACAATGTTTTCGCCTAACAAATACCGCAGTTCGTCCGCGAGCGACATCACACAGCGATTCGGTAATGACGCGAACGTTCCATTCGCGTCAAAAGTGGTTCGGCTTTCGGATAGATCACCGGTTTACTTTCGTCAGGTCCGGCGAATTCTCTTATCCCTTCCAGCGAGTCAAATCGTAACAAAGTTACGAATTCGACTTCCTCGCCGTCTTCGCGAATGAACAACTCAGCTCCGCGATAACCGGCAATGTTTCGGGTCGCAATCGCCGGAAAAATCTCATCACGCAAAAGCTTCTCGTAAGTCTTCGCATCCGCGGCTGTCGTCCACCCGTGCCAAATCCGCGCTATCATGCGTTCGATTGTTCCTTTCCTCAGTTGCTAGGCGATAAACATTTCTCAATTTCCCCGCGCGCGGAGCTCCCTCCGTGGCACAGACTTCCAGCCTGTGCCACGCTCACATGCCCATGATTTGGTAGCCGCCATCGACGTAAATCACCTGGCCGGTAATTGCCCCCGCCGCGTCACTCGCTAAAAAAACGCCCGTTGCCCCGAGTTCGGCGGGATCGCAGCTGCGTTTCAACGGCGCGCGTTCCTGATGGTGTTTTAGCATTTGCGTGAAGCCGCTGATGCCGCGCGCCGCCAACGTCTGCACTGGACCAGCGGAAATACAATTTACCCGAATTTTTTTCGGGCCGAGATCGTACGCGAGATAGCGCGCGCTCGCTTCCAGGCTGGCCTTGGCCACACCCATCACATTGTAATGCGGCACAACTTTCTCCGAACCGAAATACGTCATCGCAAGAATGCTGCCGCCGTTCGTCATCATTGGCGCCACTTCATGCGCGAGCGCGACTAACGAGTATGCGCTGATGTCGTGCGCGACGCGGAACGCTTCGCGGGTCGTGCTCACAAAATCTCCCTCGAGCGCTTCCTTGGGCGCGAAGGCGACCGAGTGCAGCATAAGATCAACATTGTTGGTTTCGCGCTTCACGTTTTCGAAAAAATTCTTGATCTCGGCGTCACTCGAGACATCGCACGGAAAAAACGGCGTTTTCTCTCCAAATTCGCCGACCAGTTCCTCGACGTTTTCCTTCAGCCGTTCGCCTTGATAGTTAAAAATCAAGCGCGCGCCCGCAGCGGCCCAGGCCTTCGCGATTGCCCACGCGATGCTGCGTTTGTTTGCGACGCCGAAAACGAGACCGACTTTTCCTGCCAGAGCTCCGTCTTGCATACGCCAATGGATAATAGCCAGCTTCGGCAAGCAACAAAGCAAGACCAAAATTGTAGGGCAGGCGGTCCGCCTGCCACGCCGTGGATTTGGCAAGCGATGCGCTTGCCCTACAAGATGTAAATCGCGATGATCGACACCATGATTGCTCGATCCCTTTGTTTCCTTGTCGTGTTGTTTTCATTCAATCTGTTGTCGCTGGCGCAAGAGGAGACTCCGCCAAACCCCTCGCCGGTTGGCGGCGCGTCGCCAAGTGCCTCGCCGGCGAACACGACTCCACCTTTGTCTTCGAATGTTACGCCGGCGCCCGCGCCGGGTACGCCGCAGCTCACGGATGTTCTTTTCAAAAACTTGAAAGCCCGCTCCATCGGTCCGGCGGTAATGGGCGGTCGCGTTTCCGATATCGCGATCGATCCGCGCAATCCCTTTGTTTTTTACGTCGGGCTCGGACACGGCGGCGTTTTCAAATCCAATGATAACGGCGTGACCTTTGATCCGATTTTCGACAAGCAACCCGCGCTCTCGATTGGTGCGATCGCAATTGCGCCATCCGATTCGGATGTGCTGTGGGTAGGCACGGGCGAAGCCAACGATCGGAATTCGTCCGATTGGGGCGATGGTGTGTATCGATCCACCGATGGCGGCGAGCATTGGCAAAATGTCGGTCTTAAGAATAGCCGGGCGATCGCGCGGATCGTTGTCGATCTAAAAAAACCGGAGGTCGCGTATGTGGCGGCAATGGGTCATTTATGGGAAGATGGCGGTGAGCGCGGTCTGTTCAAAACAACCGACGGTGGTAAGAACTGGAAGCTGATTTTGCAAGCGCCGGCTCCGCACAACGCGCGTACTGGCTGCGGCGACGTGATTGTCGATCAAAGCAATCCTCAAATCGTTTACGCAACGCTTTACGCACGACAACGGACGCCGTGGAGCTTCACTTCTGGGCCGAGCCTGACTGGTGGCGAAGATGTGGGCGGAATTTTCAAAAGCACGAACGGCGGTGCGACCTGGAAAAAATTGAGTGGCGGTTTGCCTGGGCAAACCGGTCGTATTGGTCTCGCCATCAGCGCGAGCAATCCAAAAGTGGTCATGGCAGTGGTACAAAGTTACGAAGGCGGTTCGGGAATACTTACCGATTTGCGCAGCAAAAGCGGCGGCGTGTTTCGATCCGAGGATGGTGGTGAAAAATGGACGCGCATGAGCGCAATGGATCCGCGTCCGTTCTATTTTAGCCAGATTCGCATCGATCCGGCGAACGATCAGCGTATTTACTTGCTCGAATTTGCAGTCCTCGTTTCCGATGACGGCGGAAAAAATTTCCGCGAAGATCTCTCCGAAAAAGTCCATCCCGATTGCCATGCCTTCGCGATCCAGCCGGGCACAGTTCCACCGTCCAAACCACCAAAGCCTGAGGATAAAAACAAACCGCCAAAACCATCGGTTTGTCAGCGATTGCTGCTCGGAACTGACGGCGGGCTTTATCAGAGTTTTGCCGGCGGAAAAGGATGGGATCACCTAAATAAATTTCCGGCCGGAGAATTTTACCGGATCAGTTTGGACGGTACGAAGCCGTACTTTCGCATTGCCGGCGGACTTCAAGACAACGAGAACTGGGTCGGGCTGAGCGGCGTCCAAAGCAAGGAATTGATTCGCAATTGCGACTGGACCGCGCTCGCCGGCGGCGACGGTTTCTATGTTCTGTTCGATCCAACCGATCACGACACGTTTTACGCCGAAAGCCAGGAAGGCGAAGTGCACCGGATCAATTTGCGCAATGGCGAGCTGCGCCGCCTGCGTCCCCAGCCACCGGAAGGTCAGCCGCGATACCGGTTCCACTGGAACTCGCCGATGGTCATGAGCCGGCACAAACCGGGCGTCATTTATCTCGGTGGGAACTGCGTCTTCAAACTGACGGAGCGCATGGAAAAATATTTCGTCATTAGTCCCGACCTGACGCGAAATGATCCCAATCGCACGAACGCCATCGGAAGCGGCGCGGAAAATTACGGCGTCGTCTTTTCGTTAGCCGAATCACCGAAACGCGCGGGACTGCTGTGGGCGGGAACAGATGACGGGCGTCTGTGGATGACCGAAAACGACGGCGCCAAATGGACGGAGCTGACGAACAATTTGCCCGAGCCCGCGCGTGGCCAATGGATCGTCTGCATCGAGCCTTCCAGCCGCGATCCAAACGTCGCGTACGTAGCGACGAACGCATACCGTTCAGGCGACGATCGGCCAACGATTCTTCGTACTGCCGATCTCGGCAAAACGTGGCAACCAGTCACGGGCGATCTTTCCGCCAACGATTCGGTCGAAGTTGTGCGCGAAGATCCGGTGAACCCCGAATTACTCTATGCGGGTACGCATTTCGGAATCTTTGCTTCGTTCGATCAAGGCACACACTGGGTTCGCATCGGCGACGTCCCGGCGGTGCGCGTGGATGATATTCAGATTCATCCGCACACAGCCGATCTCGTCATCGCCACTCACGGTCGCAGCATCGCCGTGCTCGACGACAGCACTCCGTTCCGCGAGTTCACGCCCGAGATTGCGGCCAAACCCGCGCACTTATTTAGCGTTCGCTCGGTTGTCGGCGCATATCTCCAGCCCGGATTTGCCGACTGGAATGGCAAAGGTGTTTATCGCGGTCAGAATCCGGCCGAAGGCGCGCTCTTGACCGTCTGGGTACGCGAATTTACTGGTGACGAAATTAAAATCGCCGTGACGAAATCGACCGGAGAACCGGTCGCAAATCTCAAGGCGCCCGGCGCGCCCGGTTTCACGCGATTGAATTGGGATTTGCGGCCCACCAAAGACGTGAGCATCGAATATGGCGGTGAAGATCCGAAGCGGCTTTTGCCAGCCGGAGATTACAGCGCGGAACTAAGTTTCGGCACAACAAAGGTAAAACAAACCTTCCATGTTGATCTCGCCGAGGGGATAACACCCAGGTAAGGCTTTTACCAAAACGTCCGACGAAATTGTAGGGCGTCCGTCTTAGTCCCGAATGCTTTCGGGGTTCGCAGAAACGCCCTACAATTTTAGCACGCTATCGCGTGCCGTCGGTAAATTCCAGAGAGCATCTCCCAAAGGGCGTCGAGAACGCGGCGGACTGACCCGCGCACACTGTCGATGTTGTGACTGTCGATATACGACGCAAGCATTTTGCGCTCAGCCGCGGAATGTTCGCGGTCTGCTTCGATATGGACGCTGAAATACTCGTAATGCTTCGGATTCCTGAAGCCGTAATGTTTTTTCAGGCCGTCGATCTTGGATTCACAAATCGCCGGAATCTGGCTCTCGTAGGCGTAGAGCGCGGCCATGCCATCCGCGGTTGACCCTTCGCCGCAAATTGAGCGAAACGTGTCGATCAGGTTTTTCGTTTCCGGCTGTTTTTTCATCTTCGCAAAATCGCTTTGGTCAACGCCGAGGCCCTCGGCGAATTTCTTCCAAAGCTCGGGATGATTGGGCGAGCCGGCTTCCTCGTCGATTAGATTAAACAAGAGCTGTTTCCGCGTCGTTTGATCGTCGCACTTAGCGTGTACGGCCGAGAGATACGTCGGAAACGCGGCAACATGGTGATAATATTGCCGCGCATACTCCCTCAGCGCCTCCTTGCTCAATTCTCCGCGCGTCCACGCGAGATAAAACGGATGCTTCAAGAGATGTTTCTCCGCGATGTCAATATCGATTTTATCGAGATGCTGGTTCATGATGTTCAAATGTAGCCTTTCTTATGGCCACAGATTGACACAGATTTTCACAGATGAAAAAAATAGAATTCTTATCTGTGTTTCATCCGTGTCCATCTGTGGCGAAATCTCAAGCCGACTTCAGAATGTGTTTGATACCGCGGATGGGGATTACGACCCAGTCGGGGCGATTGTTTAGCTCGTAGCCGATTTCGTAAACGGCTTTGTCCAGCAGGTAGGCTTCGAGCATGATTTGCAGGTCCCCGCTGTTTTGCGGGACAAACATAGCGCCAGCCGCGGTCTGCAAATAATTTTGCAGAAAGACGCTGCTCATCTGGCGATACCAGAGATCGGCCCATCGCTCAAGGAACGGGACGTCTTCGGCGCGCATGGCTCGCTGCCAAAGCGCGCTGTAGGCTGCGTATTGAAATGAACGCATCATGGCAGAAACGTCGCGCAGCGCGGAGCGTTTGAGTTTTCGCTCGCTCAGCGCGCGCGCAGGTTCGCCTTCGAAATCGAGAATGACGAAATCTTTTCCGGTGTAGAGGACCTGCCCCAGATGGTAATCGCCATGAATCCGAATCTTGGCTGCGTTTGTCTTCCGATCGAGCAGACGTTTTTCACGTTCGAGGATTTGTTTTTCCGCGCCAAGAACTTCGCACGCTTCAGCGCGGAAGTTTTCGGGGAGATCGTCGATCTTTTTCTCGAGCAGCCCAAAAGTTCGCCGCAACAAAGTCCGCATATTTTGATAAACGGAGCGCTGGGCCATGGCATTGAATGGCTCGGGCGCGAACAGCCGGTCGTCAGGCGATGATGCAAGTGCAAGATGCAGTTCACCAGTGCGTTGCGCGAGTAGTTTTGCTTTTTCAGGGTAAATACCGCCAATCAGCTCATCAAGAAGTGCACCGGGCGGCGCGGTTCGATTCTGCAAATCAGCCTTGCGCCCGAGCACGCGTTCGTAATAACGCCCGACAGCGTCGAGTGTTATGGTCCAGGCGTCGGCTTCGCTTGTAATGGCGTCCTGCAGCAAACAAACCACCATCGGCGTAGATTTGCCGCGGCGATACTCGATGGTCCCTCTAAATGCGGGCACGTTTGCAAAGTGTGCGCGCTCAGTCAGGAAACGAGTTATTTCGACGTCTGGGTTCACGCCGTCCTCGAGCTTACGGTAAAGTTTGAGAAAGAATTTATCTTCGAAGAGCATCGACGAATTGCTCTGCTCGGCGCCGAGGACGTGTGAGGGCGGAACAATCGTGATCTCGCCAAGACGCTGACTAATCGTGCCAACGAGATTTCCATTTTTTCCGCTCGCGCGTTGTCGATCTAACATGAGCCGAAAAAGTTTTTCCCGGAAATCGGCGTCCCAAACCGCGTCGAACAAAATGGATTCGTCGCCATCGAACCGGGCAATGACAGCGTGAGGAGCGGATTGCGAAATCGCGCGTGCCTTGTCGCCGGAGGCGATCTTTACCGGTAACGCGTAGGTTTCGTTAGGCGCGTCGAGATAGCTCACCTCAACAAACCAAAACATCGCCGTATCAGCCTCTGGAGAAATCGTTGTTTGCTCGAGCACCCGCATGTGGCGCAGATTTCTCGCCTTTGCGCCAAACCAGCGGCAGGTTCCGATGTATTTGGGCAAAATTTCGTTTTCGATGCGTAGGCGCTCGTCGCCATTCAGCAGCGTCTGCAATTCGGGACGGCCGTACACCGTTGGCAGCGTACGTTTTTTCTCGAGCCGGCGGCGCTCGCTCTGCGGCTGCAGGACAAACCAGTAATGCGAGTGTGGTCCGAGCGCGAGCACATAGCGGGATTTCTTGATCGTCGGAAACGGATTGCGGCTAAAAACTTCGATGAGTCTGCAACCGCTGAAGCGAGACAGATCCAGTTCGACCGACTGCGCGAAGCGGGAAAGATTTACGACGACGAGAACCGTCTCATTGTCGGTCTTGCGCAGGAAGGCGAGCACCTTCGCGTTGTCCGGGTAAAGAAATTCGAGAGTGCCGCGCGAAAAGGCGCGGTGGTTTTTGCGCATCCCAATCACCCGACGCATCCACCAAAGCAGCGAAGACAAATTCTTCTGCTGATTTTCGACGTTGATCGCTTCGTAGTGGTATTCAGGATCGATGATGATGGGCAAATGCAACTGCTGCGGGTTGGCTTTTGAAAAACCGGCGTTGCGGTCCGGGCTCCATTGCATCGGAGTGCGACAGCCGTTTCGATCGCCGAGATAAATGTTGTCGCCCATACCGATCTCATCTCCATAATAAATGATCGGCGTGCCGGGCATGGAGAAGAGCATGGTATTGAGCAACTCGATTTTGCGACGGCTGTTGGCGAGCAGCGGTCCGAGGCGGCGGCGAATGCCGAGATTGATGCGGGCATGCGGATCGTTCGCGTAAACACGCCACATGTAATCGCGCTCCTCATCCGTGACCATCTCGAGCGTGAGCTCGTCGTGATTGCGCAGGAACATCGCCCACTGGCAATTCTCCGGGATCGGCGGTGTTTGATCGAGAATGTCAATAATCGGAAAGCGGTCCTCCATCTGCAGCGCCATGAACATGCGCGGCATGAGCGGGAAATGGAAACTCATGTGCGACTCGTCGCCGTTGCCGAAATAAGCGGCGGCATCTTCCGGCCATTGATTCGCCTCCGCCAGCAACATGCGACCTGGAAATTTTGCATCGACATGTGCGCGCAGTTTTTTCAAGAACGTGTGCGTCTCAGGTAAATTTTCACAGTTGGTGCCTTCGCGTTCGTAGAGATAGGGCACAGCGTCTAGCCGCAAACCATCGACGCCCATGCCCAACCAAAAATCGCAGACCTTCTCGACCGCTTCGTGCACGGCGGGATTATCGAAATTGAGATCAGGCTGGTGGGAGTAGAAGCGATGCCAGTAATACGCTTTCGCGCCGGGATCCCACGCCCAGTTGGACGTCTCGAAATCTTTAAAAATGATCCGCGCTTCTTGATATTTTTCGGGCGTGTCGCTCCAGACGTAAAAGTCTTTGTAGCCAAGGTCGCCGACCTCGGCCGCCGAACCGGATCTTGCCCGGCCGGGGTCACCGAGCCCGGCTGCAGCTACAGCCTTCCTCGATTTTTGGAACCACGGATTTTGATCCGAAGTGTGATTGATCACGAGTTCCGTGATCACGCGCAACCCACGCTGGTGCGCTGCATCTAGGAAAGCGCGGAAGTCATCGAGCGTTCCGTAGCTTGGATTGACGTCGAAGTAGTCGGCAATGTCGTAGCCGTCATCCCGTAGCGGCGATGGATAAAACGGCAGCAACCAAATGGTGGTGATGCCGAGCTCCTGAAGATAATCAAGCTTTTCGGTCAGCCCGCGAAAATCGCCAATGCCGTCGCCATCACTGTCGTGAAACGTTTTGACGTGCAGCTCATAAACAATCGCGTCTTTGTACCACGCTGAATCTGTCACTGGTTCGCTGGCGGTCCCCGGCATGCCCCTAACTCTTGCGCACAAATCGCGCCACGCAATCAGGGCGTTTGGTAGTTGGCACTAGATTGGCAATCGGCCCGCGTGTTCGAGCGCAAGCAAAAGGCGGCCACATTTTAACGTAGCCGCCTCCAGGCAAAATATGCGCTGTCAGCGCAAACCTTATTAGCCCTTAAGCTTCATTACGTGGCTGGCAACGCATTGCCATTGGCCGTTGCGTTCCACCCATGTGTCGGTAAAGCGGAAAGCGCGATCGAACGCTTTCCCATCCTTGCCGGTGCCTTTTTCCCTTGCTGTGCCGACCACAACGGCGATACCGGGACCGTACGTGTGCACGGACAACTTCTCGTTCACCGCGGACTTGTAGGTATCCTTATCTTTTTTTATCTCGCTGATCATGCCAGACTTGCTCATGACTTTTCCGTCCCAATACACGCCGATGAAATCATTCGCGACAAATGACTGCGCTCCGGAGACATCATGCGCTGCATAAGACGCTTCCCATCGGTTCTCGTTATCTTTTAAAGCGGCTTCCACACTGACTTTCTTGGCCGGAACTTTGGCAGCGGCGGGCGAAGCTTCCTTCTTCGGAGTCGTCGCCGCCGGCGTCTCTTTCTTTTGAGCCGCGGGCGATTCAGCGGATGTGGCCGTGGGGTGCTCTGTGGGGCTCGCTGCGGGCGATTCTTCCACAGTGGCCGAAGCTTTTTCTTCGACGGGTGGAGAAGGCGATTCTTCCTGCGCAATGGCCGATGCGATGAAGCTGATAACTACAACAAACGAGATGATCGATTTCATTTGGATTTTCCTTTCGTGATTTGGACTTTGAACGCCGGCCCACACAAAACCCATTCCCCCACTTTGGCGGCCACCCAGCGCACCATGCGCTGCGATTCGCGTTACGAATCGAATCGTATTTGGGGAGCAATCTGGCGGTCAAGGTTTATCGCGAGCGGCAAAAAATAGATTGTGCGATTGCGCCAAAAGCAGTGGACGAACATGCGGTCGAATGAATAGAATGCTTCGATGCTTTGCGCTCCCGCATGAACCAAGAATCGCAAACGGGGGCATTCGTAGATGGCGAAGCCGCGCTTGAGCCAAGCACGGTTAGAGGTACGGCCTTTAAACCGGGCGAGACAAGTGATGCCGATCTTATGCGCGGTCTCCAGGCCGAGGATCCGGAGGCGCTTTCTCAACTTTATGATCGTTATAATGGAATCCTCAAGGCACTGATTTTACGCGTCATTCATAATGAAGCAGAGGCGGAGGATTTGCTGCAGGAAGTGTTTATGGAGATCTGGAACCAGGCGAAGAATTTCTCCTCGAAAAAGGGTAAGCCCCTTGGCTGGATGGTGACACTGGCGCGCCGGCGAGCGATCGACGGATTGCGCAAGAAAAAGGCCTACGTACGCGCCGAGGAGCGTTTGCAAGCCGAAACTGAGCAGCAGCCGGGTGCCTGGGTGCAAAATGTGACCGAGGAAGCAATTCACTCTAGCGACGCCCGTTTACTCATGGGCCAGGTGATCAATTCTTTGCCGGAAGCCCAGCGAACCACCGTTGACCTGGCATTTTTTTACGGTATGAGCCAGCGCGAAATCGCCGCAAATACGAATACACCCTTAGGGACGGTGAAAACCCGGCTTGAATTAGGCCTGAAAAAAATCTATGACGCGCTTAAGGAATTACGGCATGAATTTTGAGGAGTTCCAGAACCGCTCACGACTCTACGTGATTGGCGCGCTCGAGCCAGATGAACTGGAGGAGTTCGAAGCGGCCCGTGGGGAATTTGGAACGAAGGGCGAGGACTTCATCAACGAATGCTATGCTTTGCATGAGGCCTTTGCGCTGAGCCTCAAGCCCGCGAAGTCATCAACCGCCTTAAAGGAACGCCTCATGTCGATGGTAAAAGAGCGGAAGCGGCGGGAAGATTAGCCGGCTGGCTCATCCGTGAGTCCGCTAGTCTCCCGCAGAATAAATTCCTGTAAAAACCCGTAGAAATTTATCTGGAATAGACTCAGGTCGCGTCGCGATCCGATCGGCGAGCGTTCGTGATCGCACAGTTCGGTTTCGGTGAAATTGCATCGGGCCGCGATCGCAAGCCGGGCTTGATTGAGCGCGTTCAACCAGGCATCGGCGTGTTGCGTCGGGATTCGCAACGTGCAATTGCTGACCGACTTTTCCTTGCCGTTCAATTGTTCCAAGTCGCTTACGACGGTTTCGGCGGCGCTCTGAAATAGACGCCGCAGCTCCGGTTCGACATACAGTTTCCACTCGGCGCGAATTTCCTTTTCGCTGGCACTAGCCGGCGCGCTAAAGAGCCGCTCACGCGCCGCAGCCGAGTCTTCCGTGTTCGTGCTGGCGGGAATCTGACGCAATAGCTCAGCTAGGAATGGATCGAGATCGGATATTTCGAGCTGGTCACCTCGGCGGCAAATTTCCATATTAGATTTTTTCGAGTGTGGCGAGCAGGAGATGGCCATGAAGCTGTTGGACGTATAGCTCGGCCCGTTCCCGCGCGCCGCTCCAAAGAATAGAACGCCCTTTGTGATGCACTTCCAGCATGTGGCGCTCGGCCTTTTCGCGCGGATAACCGAACACCCGCTGGAAAACCATCGTCACATAAGTCATGAGATTGACCGGGTCGTTATGCACGACCACTTGCCACGGCGGGTCCAGCTCCTCTTCCCCGCGCGTTTCTTTTTCCAGCTCAGGCCGCTCCACCGTTGCAGGACTGGCTTTCTCGTCCAGAACACGCATCGAGCTCGCACGCCAGCTCATGCAAAAATGCTAACACACCAACCGGTCAGTTCAAACGACCTGCGCTTTGCAAAATCCGCTTCTGTACCACTTCCATTTTCCGCGCCTCACCTCTCCCTCGATCGCTAAAGCCGTGCAAATGGAGCAATCCATGCACGACATAAAGCCGAAGCTCTTCAGCGAGGGAATTTCCAAAACGTCGAGCATGACGTCGCGCCGTCTCGACACTGATAAAAATTTCGCCGTGTTGAAATGCGAGCACGTCGGTCGCCCCACTTTGACCGAGAAATTGTCGATGTAACCACGCCATTCGCCGATCGGAGATGAGCAACACCGAAATTTCGTCTAATCGACGCAGTTGCGTGCGCCTGCCGGCGCGAATGCGCAAAACCAATTCGAGAATTTTCTCCGCGGATTTTTGTAGCGCGAGCAGATCAATCCGCAGCGCCCGCTGGAGGTTATGAACGAACATCCGTGGCCGCTTGGAGGCGTGCAAGCTCATCCTCCCTCGGAAACTTGACCGCTTAAAGCGGTCAAGTTTGCAGAAGCGCCTAATTCGTCGGTAGCGCGGCCGCGGGCGGCATGTTGGCGCGCAAGATCGACATGTTTGAGCAGCGCATAAACGGTTTCCAGTCGCGGTGTCTTCACCATCGCCGCAGCGGCGCGACGCAGCGGCTCGCCCCAGATCGCCTCGATCTCGAGCGGTTTGTCCGCCTCCCAATCCAGCGACGTTGAAGGTTTGTACGCACCCATTGTTTCCGTCCGTTTCATCTGCTCGATGGCTGCCGCGCTTTCTAAGGCGTGTCCGCATTTGTTCGCGGCTTCGATCACTTCGTGCATGAGCGCCAGCGCCGCGCGATGCAACGCTTCGTCTGCCAAAATCGCCGCAGTATCGATCCCGCCGGCGAGGATCGACAATCCGTTTAATGGGATATTCCAGACAAGTTTGCGCCGGTGTTCCAGCGCGAGGTCATTCGTCACGCTGCACATTACTCTAGCGCGATTGAATCCCCGTACTCGCCGATCACGATGTGCCCGTAATCGTAGCGCTGCACCTCCGTTCGCGAAGGCCGGATCAAACAAATAAAGCAAAGCCCGCCCAGCACGCGCTGCGCGCCGAAATGCTTGGCTAGAAATTCTTGGTTGCCCAAGCCGTTTTGTACAGTGAGCAACATCGTCAGCTCGTGCAGCAGCGGTGGCATAGGATCGACAATCTCCGTGTTGGAGATTGTCTTAACCGCAATCAAAAAGAGATCGCATGGACCGATTTCCTTGGTCGAGTTGTGGCAGTTGATTTTTGAGATCTGAATGTCTTCACCCGGGCCGCGAATTCGCAAGCCACCGCGCCGGGCCTCACTCAAATCGCTGCGCATTAGGAAATGCACGTTGCATCCAGCGGCGGCAAGTTTGCCGCCGTAATAGCTCCCAATCGCGCCCGAGCCGACGACTGCGACCCTTGCCATTTAATGACTGAACGATTTAGAGATTTAACGATTTGATTTGGCGGTAGCCAACGAGGCTGAGAAGATTTTCAAGAGCTCTTCACACTCCAACATCAACGCCTCGACCGTTTTCACTCTAATCAGTTCCGATTCGACCAATATTTCGAACCAGAAAAGAGTTTCATCCGCTTCCTCGGTCACCATACTGATCTTCGAAATGAAGTCGGCGGTGGAACGTGCTCGACAACCGGCCCGATAATTCGCAGCCAGCGAAGCTCCCGAGCGAAGAAATTGGCGTCCGATAACACGCGCAGCCTCGTCCTTTGGCAGTCTGGCGAACGCATTGACAATACGAACAGCAAACTTCTTTGTCCTATCCTGCAACTGTCTAGCTCGATTGACTGTATTCATGACTCAATCGTTAAATCACTAATTCGTTAACTCGTTAACTACTTTCACGCTAGCGGCCTCCGTTCCGCTTGGAAATTCCGCGTAATCAGGCGCGCGCCTTTATTGAAACTGAAGTAGGCCCACGCCCATTGAAAAAGCACAATCAATCGATTCCGAAAACCGACCAAAAAAATGATGTGCACAAACAACCACGCCAGCCACGCCGGGAGGCCGCTGAGGTGCAACAGCTTGAGGTCTGCGACAGCCTTGTTTCGCCCAATTGTGGCCATGCTTCCCTTGTCCCAATACCAAAAACGCTGCGGCCTTCGACTGTCGATCATCGCCAAAATGTTGCGCGCGGCGTGGCGACCTTGTTGTATCGCCACCGGCGAAACGCCGGGCAGCGGTTGGCCTGTTTGATGGGAAAAATTCGCCAGGTCACCGATCACCTGGACTTCAGGGTGGCCGGGAATCGTGAGATCACTATTAACTAAAACGCGACCGACGTGATCGATCGCCACGCCGAGCAAACTGCCAACAAAAGATGCATTATTGCCGGCGGCCCAGATTTTCACGCGGCATGGAATGAATTCATCGCTTACATATAATCCCTCATCCGTCAGGTTAGTCGCGTAAATGCCGGTGCGCACTTCCACGCCAAGATCGACAAGTTGTTTGATCGCGCTAATCTGCAAATCCTCCGGGAACGCAGCCAGCACGCGCGGCTGGCTTTCGATGAGAATGATGCGCGCACTCGAAGGATCGATGTGTCGAAAATCGCTGGCCAGCGTGTAACGCGCGATCTCCGCGATCGCACCCGCCATTTCCACGCCGGTCGGTCCGCCGCCGATAATCACAAAAGTCATCGCGGCTCTGCGCGCCGCTTCGTCATTAATTTTTTCTGCGTACTCAAACGCCATCAAGATTCGGCGCCGAATTTCGATCGCGTCTTCCAAACTTTTCAGACCCGGTGCGAGCTTTTCCCATTCCGGATGCCCGAAATACGAATGGCGCGCGCCGGTTGCGAGGATGAGAAAATCATAATCGATGTCGCGATCGCCGATGTTGACCTTTTTTAGATTGACGTTCACCGACTGAACGTCGGCCAGAATGACCTCAACGTTTTTGCATTTCCTCAAAACGCCGCGCACCGGCGCGGCGATATCCGCCGGCGAAAGCGCCGCCGTCGCGACTTGGTAAAGCAGCGGCTGGAAAAGATGATAATTGGTCCGGTCGATCACCGTTAGATCCACATCTCGGCAAGCCAGTTTCTTGGCCGCCTCCAAACCGCCGAAGCCAGCGCCAACAATAACGATACGCGGCTTCATTGTGGGCACGTTTTCCATGCGGAGAAAATGTTCCAGCAAACGTCCAACCCGCCTACGCCGAAAGCTTCAGCGGAGCAAGCGCTCAATTGTCTCGCCGTAGGTCGCCGCGGCGACTGAAAGAGGAATGTCCAACGTCCAATTGATTCGGTAGGGCGCGACGGTTCGCCACAGGACAGATTCGTCCGATAGGCGAAACGAATTCGCCGTAGCAAACCGGGCACGTGCCAAAAGGAAGTTGTCAGAATCCACCAGCCCAACTATCTTTCGCGCCTCATGCCGAAACCCATTGCTCGCAGCAAGACCAGGAAATCCGTCGCAAAGCGTTTTAAAATCACCGCACGCGGCAAAATCTTGCGCGCGCAATCGTCACGGCGTCACTTACTCTCGGCCAAAAACGCGAAACGCAAACGGCAGTTAAGCAAAATGGCGCTTGTCGATAAGACGGATGAGGCCCGGATTAAAGCAAACCTGCCGTATGCGTGAAACTGTAGCGGCAGTGAGCGACCGCCCGAAATGTGACGCAAGTTTTCAACTTGCGGGCTGCCAAATGCGCAACTTGCAAAGTTG
>Ga0070717_10000987_pt1 | contig 19049 bp, 15 predicted proteins | sample LARL113metaG_FD_71366 | JGI IMG/M metagenome (GOLD analysis project Ga0070717, IMG submission 71366) | Corn, switchgrass and miscanthus rhizosphere microbial communities from Kellogg Biological Station, Michigan, USA - LAR L11-3 metaG | ecosystem: Host-associated > Plants > Roots > Rhizosphere ... | reverse complement strand
GTTTCAATCCGCGCTCCGCTCGGGTGAGCGGAGCGATGATTGGCCGGAGCCTTCAGCAGCCGTCAAGTGACGGGTTTCAATCCGCGCTCCGCTCGGGTGAGCGGAGCGATGGCGCGCCCTTCTGCATGGGCGGCCTCGTAAACGTTTCAATCCGCGCTCCGCTCGGGTGAGCGGAGCGATGCCACCGATTTCCAAGTTCCAGGTCATCGAGGCCGTTTCAATCCGCGCTCCGCTCGGGTGAGCGGAGCGATAAACCAGAGGTGAAACCTCAAACGCAAAATACAATGTTTCAATCCGCGCTCCGCTCGGGTGAGCGGAGCGATTTCCAATCTGAGGAATCCATCGCAAAGCGACCGTAGTTTCAATCCGCGCTCCGCTCGGGTGAGCGGAGCGATGGCGTTCAGTTTTGAAGGCTGAGCGCGAACATGTTGTGGGGCGGTTTTGCGAAGCTGTCAAAGAACGGAGAGGTGTATTCGCTTTGATCTGACTTTCTGCTTTGTGTCCTCCACGCGGACAAGTCCTTACCCAAATTGCGAAAGGGTGCATCGGTTGCCGAGGCGTCCGCTTCGCGTGACAAGGCGATCACTCTCCGGCCATTCACCGGAGCCATGGTCATCATGATATTCGATCTTACTAAATTCCGTGATTCATTTCACCGCTAATGAACACTGATGGGCGCTAATCCAGGAGTTGTGCTTAAAAAGCCAATACGGTCTTCATCACTTACGGGGTGAACGATCATCTTTCACAACTGCTTTTATTAACGTTAGGGCCCGCGTCAAAATAAGGTGACAAGATAAAACCATCGCCCCGGCCGTTTCGACTCCGCTCAAGGTCCCGAGCCAGTCGAGGGAGACGGGTCGATCCACCTCGAACCACTCTGTTCTCGACCCGAGGTGGCGCGACCCGTCCCGGGGGCGCGAGTTCGAGTTCGGCAATATCAGGTGTCAGGTTACTTTTGCGGGGCGCTTATTCCATTTCGCTTTCAAGATGAGGCGATGTTCTGTTGTAGCCGGGGGCGTCGACCCCGGGTGTATTGGGTTCGTCAATCTCGAACCCCGGGGTCGGCGCCCCCGGCTACAATTTGAACAGAAGGGATGCACGGCCGATTCCCCAACGGAATTCGTCTCAACTTGAACGCAAATTGGAATTGTGAGCGAACTAGTGGCGTCTTCTGTGGGTTTAGGCTTAACGAGTATCGGATCTGATTTTCAAGCTGTGAATCCGTTGGTGTCGATCCGCGTCTGCTAGCTGCCTGATCGATCAGAGGAATCTAAGTCCGTCCACGCGGTTACGGATGAGGTGTAACCATAAGAGGGATACACGTTGCACTCCGACTAGGAAATACGGTTGGCCTGCGTCGGGCGGGGGAAAATAGTGCGTATGGCTGGTTTTACTACGACAGAGCGTATTGTAGTTATATATTAGCTACAAAAAGCAGGTTTAATTGCCTACCAATTATTTGCGTCAATCAAAGGTGGGAGCTTGCCTTGTCGATACGGCCGCCTAAGACCTTGGGGATGGGGCTTACGGACACCTTCGCGGGGGGCGTAGTGGAGCGGGAAACCAGAGCTAGCGCATCTCTTGATGCCTGAGATCCGATAAAATCGGAGACGAAATGCAATCGCCCGCCAGCGATCTACCCCGTGACCAGAAAAGACCGCTGCGCTATTATGCCCACACCGCCGACGATGATCAGGGCAACCCACTGCCGGAGAGTTCGGGCCAGTGGCAACTGTTAGCCGAGCACCTCCGCAAGGTCTCTGAACTTGCCGCAAAATTTGCCGCACCTTTCGGCGCAGAGGACGAGGCTCGCCTCGCGGGGTTGTTGCATGATCTGGGGAAGTATCAACCGGATTTCCAGCGGTACCTCCGCTGTGGCTCTCCGCGAACGCCTCATGCCATTCACGGCGCCGCCGTGCTTCGTCAACACCGGCAGGTGGCGAACGCCATCGCGAGCCATCACGCGGGTCTGCACGATGAAGACGACAATTTTGCCTGCGATCTAAATGCGAAGGTCGCGACGCCAGAGGGCAAGGCCCTCCTCCAAACGCTTCTTGCCGCTTATCGTGCGGATGGCCTGACCACCCCAGTTCAACCTTCGTTCACTGGCTTTTCCGCTTCAGGAGACGCTGTCGAAGATCTTCGTCTTCGCCTGTTGCTTTCCGCATTGGCCGATGCCGACTACCTCGATACCGAGGAGCACTTTCTCCGCACGGCGGGCAAAAGCCGCCCCGCCCCATGCGACATTTCGGTGCGGGATCTCGTCGTGAAGCTCGACGCGCACTTGCATGGCCTCGCCAGCCGAGCGGCTCCGACGTCGCTCGATCGACTGCGTTCCCGAATTGCCGCACGCTGCGTCGAAGCCGGCAGTTCGTTCCCGCCGGGGGTGTTTTCGCTCACGGTGCCCACGGGAGGAGGCAAGACTCTTGCCTCGGCTGGGTTTGCCCTCCACCACGCCGTAACTCACAGGTTTCAGCGGGTCATCTACGTGATCCCTTACACCTCGATTATCGAGCAAAACGCCCGTGTTTTTGCGCAGATCTTCGGTGCGGAAGCGGTTCTCGAACACCATAGCCTGGCGGACTGGAAGGAGAGCGACGAAGCCGAGGATGCGCCTGAGAGTCTTTCGAGCCGAGCAAGGCTCGCGGCTGAAAATTGGGACGCACCTTTCATCGTCACGACGAACGTCCAGTTCTTCGAGAGTCTTCACAGTCACCGACCCTCTGCGGTACGAAAATTGCACCGCCTTCTCGGCGCGGTGGTGCTTTTTGACGAGTGTCAGACTTTTCCAGCGGAGCTCCTCGACCCGTCGCTTGCCACCCTTCGCGCGCTCCAGGCGTATGGAAAAACCTCCTACGTTTTTTGCACCGCAACTCAGCCGGCCTTCGAGCAGCGGGAATTTTTTCCGATGGGTTTTCCATCGTTACTCGAAATCATTCCGGGCGACCCGTCCTGGCGACTTCATGAACGCTCTGAATTTCGACGCACCCGCATTCGTCGTGCTCCTGCTCCGGTCGATTTGAACACCTTCGCGCAACGGTTCGCGGACTGCGATCGCGCTCTTGCAATCGTCAACACTCGTCGTTCCGCCCGGGAGCTATTCGAAGCGGTCGAGGGCCGAAGTCCCGGCACGCATATTTACCATCTTTCCACCTTCATGTGTCCGGCTCATCGCCAAGCGATTTTCGACGCGGTCCGGATTCGGCTGAAGACGCCGAACTGCCCGTGTCTGGTCATCGCCACGCAGTTGATCGAGGCCGGAGTGGATCTTGATTTTCCGCGTGTCTTCCGCGCCCTCGGTCCGCTCGATGCCATTCTTCAAGCGGCAGGTCGCTGCAATCGAGAAGGTCGAATGACCGATTCCGCTGGCCAACCGATCCTCGGTGAAGTCGAGGTCGTCGAATGGGTGGACGCGAAGCTCCCGCCAGGTATCTACCAACGCGCTACCGCTCTTGCCGCCAAGTTTCTTCCGACCGGGGAGGGGGGCGATATTCTGCCCGAGGCGATTCGTAATTATTTTCGCGAACTCTACCACGACACCGAAAGGGACAAACAAGCCATCGCTCACCTGCGGGCTCAACGACTTCATCGCAGCGTGGGACTGAAGTATCGCTGGATCGAGGAAGACGAGCCTACTGAAACCGTGCTCACTGAGTACAACGATGTGGCTCGCGCTTGGATCGCTGCGTTCGAAACCCAGGACTACGCTCCACCGAGTCGCCAACAACGCCGAGCCATTGCCCGACTCTGTCTCAATTTGCGCGCTTCCGAAGTCAGACGTGGTGAAGCGGCGGGAATTCTCCGTAAACTCCATTGTGGCCTCTACGTCACCCAGCACGGCTACGATCCCCGTTTTGGATACAACCCGGCGGGAGTGCTCAAGGAGGGGTACAATATTTTCTGAAAAGGGTCGCCCGAATGGTCGGGCGACCCAGTGAACTATATGCCCCTGCTGACTAGGAAGTTTCAATCCGCGGGACGTGAACTATTGACGCCCCGAAATATAATCCCATCGGCTAAATCGCACGGTTCAGCAAGATCATGGCGATCGCGGTTGACAAAGGAAATCCGGCGTCTTCCTAGTCAGCATAGTGAAAACGAGATTATTTCTAGTCGTTTTGCGGGATTTGGACGCTGGGTATGTGGCCGCTTCTACTGCTTTTCCCGATTTACGTGGTTACGGATTTTCCCCTGTCGAGGCAAAAAGGGATGCGATCGAGAGAGTGTGCGCATGTTTGCAAGCGACTCATTTCCAGAACGATCCATCGCTAAATTTTGTTTCGTTGGACGAAGCGGAAGTTGAAATTTCGTTTTTCGAGGACCCCTAAATCTAAGCTACCATGCCCGCCGCCATCCCTGTTTCCCTGAAAGTCTGGGGCGATTTTGCTTGTTTCACGACCCCCGAGGCTCATGTCGAACGCCTCTCGTATTCGGTGATCACTCCCTCGGCCGCGCGGGGAATTCTCGAAGCGATTTTCTGGAAGCCACAGATCCGCTACGAAATTGATCGAATCACGGTCTTGAAGCCGATCCGTTTCACGTCGATTCGACGGAACGAGATCCAAGGCACGGTCACGGTCAAAGGAGCGGGTGGGGTGAACGCGTGGATGAAAGACCCCTTGGGTTTCGAGCCGTACCTGGTCGACTCGGCCGGTCGCGACGATGTGCAGGGCGAGAACCGAACTCAGCGCAACAGCGTTCTTCTTCGAGACGTAGCCTACCTTCTCGATGCCCGTCTCATTGTGAAAAATCCCACTCCGGAGGATTCGCCCGCCAAATACCGAGAGATGTTCACCCGCCGCGTTGTCCAAGGCCAATGCGTCCGTCAACCGTGCTTGGGGATTCGGGAGTTCGCAGCGTATTTTTCTCAGCCGGACGGCACCGAAACGGCGGCTGACGAGACGCGAGACTTGGGCGTCATGCTCTACGATCTCGACTTTCCCACGGAAGGGCCGACCGGTGCCCGCCCTCCGGATTGCGCTCTCTTTGCTCCGGCCCGCCTGGAAGCCGGCGTCCTCGATGTCACCGCGATGCGTCGAAACCTCTATCGGCGTGCCTGAACCATGATCTTTCCCGCCCTGCACCGGTTCGCCCAATCCCGCGGTTTGTTGGACGATCTCGATTTCACGGACCAAACCATCCACGCCCGCATCGATCTCACCGCGGACGGCTCGCTGGTGGGCATCGTGCCGGTCGGCGAGAAAAAATCGCCGGTCAAGAAAGCCGTCTCGCGGATCGGCGCTCGCAATTCCGCGGCCATCCCTTGTCTCGGAGCCGACACCGCGAATCGGATTATTCCCGGGCTTGATCCTGAGGCCAATCGCTTGGCGGTTGAGTCGCAGGGGCTTTTTCTCGCGCAACTGCGTGAAGTCGCAGCCGCGACTCAACATCGTGGTGTGGCGGCGGTTGTTCGATTCCTCGAAAATCTGCAGCGAGAGGGAGCAGCGCGTGAAGTCATCAAATCGGGCTTCGATGCCCAGAAACTTAAAGTTTCCGATTGGATCACCTTTATGGTGGACGGATTCAGCGGCTACTTGGTGGAGTGGGCTGAACTCAAAGCCTGGTGGCGCGACCACTGCACTGCAGGACGGACCATGGCTGCGACCGCTTCGACCGAGCCGTTGATCCCATGCATCGTAACGGGCGATCTCTGCATTCCCGTGCGAACCCATGGCACTCGGATCAAGGTGGCCCCAGGTGGGTTACCTGGAGGCGTTGCGCTGGTTTCGAGCGACAAGCCGGCTTTCTCCTCGTACGGATTTGAAAAGTCCCTGGTCAGCCCGATGTCGGAAAAAGCAGTCGAGGGGTATGTCCGCGCGATCAATTACCTCGGTGACCGAGCCCATCCGGACCACCATCACCGCACTGCGGATACGATCTATTTGTTCTGGTGTGACCGTCCGGAGCTGAAAGCCAATCCCGCCAAGGCGATCGAGGAAGGCGACGACGCATTAGCGGTTGCAGACCTTGACTGGTTGTCCGCCGGCGTGGCTCAGGCAAGCCCATTCCCTTCCCTGTCCGATAGTCCCAAGGCTGCCCGCGACGTATTCAGAAGTCCCGACGCGGGAGCCGTTGCTTCCGGCGCTGAAGCTGCGTCGGCTCGATTCTATTGTCTCGCTCTCAGCGGTAGTTCCGCCCGCGGCGTGATCCGCAATTGGATCGATCAGCCGCTGCCGGACACCGTCCGGCATGTGCAGGCTTGGTTCGCTGATCTCGCCATTCCCCTCGATCGACCGGTCTTCGATCCAAATGACAAGGCGGAGGATCCGAAGAAGCGTCGCCGATTGATGGATACGGGCGAGGTTTCCTCCCGCTGGCCCTTGTGGAAACTGACCTCAGTGCTCGAAGGCAAGGGAGATACATCGAACGAACTGGCCCGTTTACGCACCCTCCTGTTCTCCTGCGCTCTCCTGGGTCGCAACCAGCCCGTTCCACTCGAACTGCTGGTGGTGGCGGGTCGCCGGATTGCCACCTCCGGCGACTGTCCGCCCGCCCGCGCGGCCCTGATCCAACTTTTGCTCCGTCGGCGTCTTTTCCAACAACCCGAACTCGCTCTCACCACCATGTCTTCTGTCGATGCCCGTATTCACAATTCCACTGCATTCCTGTCTGGACGTCTCCTGCGTGTCCTTCACGGCATTCAAGCCAAGGCGCTAGGAGATCGAAACTCATCCGTGATCGACAAATTCTACAGTTCGGCCTCGGCCACGCCCGCCGCCGTGCTCGGCGGACTTGTCGCCAAGGCCCAGCCTCACCTTTCGAAAATTCGCAAAGACCATCCCGGTCTGGCGTTCTGGTTCGACCAACAATTGACCGAGATCGTCGGCGGCATCGTCGAGCAGAACGGCTTCAAAACCACGCACGATCCCGTCGAGCAAGGGGAGTTTGCCCTTGGTTTTTATTATCAACGCGTCCTAGCCCGCAAAGATAAGCCGGAGGCCGACGATGCCGATCCCGCCGAAAGCTCCGCCGCCTGATCCTTTTTCAAAACTCATCCTCAACTCACCGACGTTATCCCATGACCAAGCCCATCGCTCAACGGTACGACTTCATCTATCTCTTCGACGTGCAGGACGGAAATCCCAACGGCGATCCAGACGCTGGCAATCTTCCGCGGGTCGACCCCGAGACCTATCGAGGTCTGGTCACCGACGGCTGTCTCAAGCGCAAGATTCGTGATTACGTTTTGGTCGCCAAAGCGGCCGGCCCGGAATCTGCGGAGGCGGGTTACGAGATCTACTTTCAGACCAAGGGAGGTCCGGAAAAACGCGTCCTCAATACGCTGCACGAGCAGGCCTACACTGCAATCGGAGCTAAGTCGGCGGACAAAAAATATGCCGATCAGGTGAAAGCCCGCCAGTGGATGTGTGCTCACTTTTGGGATGTCCGGACCTTCGGCGCGGTGATGTCGATGAAAGAAAATAATTGCGGGCAAGTGCGCGGCCCGGTCCAGCTCACCTTCGCGCGTTCGGCCGATCGAATCTTCCAGCAGGAGATCACGATCACACGAAAATCGGTCACGAACGAGGCGGACGCCCAGGATCAGATCAAGAAAGACGGCAATATCACCGGTACGATGGGCCGGAAATCGATTGTCCCGTACGGGCTGTACCTCACCCATGGCTTTGTCTCGGCGCACGAGGCGGCGGGAACCGGCTTCGGCGAGGAAGACCTTTCCCTGCTGTGGTCGGCACTGAAAGGCATGTTCGATCATGACCGCTCCGCCTCGCGCGGACTGATGGCTCCGCGCAAGCTGGTTGTTTTCAAACACCAGAGCGCGTTGGGGAACGCGCCAGCTCATAAGTTGTTCGAGGCGCTGAAAGTGGTGCGGAACGATACAACCTCCGCTCCTCGCGCCTACTCGGATTACACGGTGACGCTCGACCGATCGGCGATTCCGCAAAATGTGGAAGTAGTGGAAATGCTGTAACCACAAAATGGAGCAGCGGCCTCCGAGTGAGCGCGGATGGGGTTCGCCGCCCGAGCGCATTCCGCTCTCGGCGCTCAACCACCACCTCTATTGCGCGCGCCGCGCCTACCTCATTCATCGCGAAGGTGTTTTCGTGGACAACGAGCACACTGTCTTGGGTAACCTTGCGCATGGAGCTGTGGATACGCCGGGTTTCGAGCATCGTGCCGGTTGGGAGCTGCTCCGGGCTCTGCCGATTTTTTCGGATATCCTCGGACTCTCCGGCAAGGCCGACTTGGTCGAGGTCCGGCGGGATTCGGCGTCTGGCGGCATCCTCGAAGCTCGACCGGTTGAATACAAGAAGGGGCCTGCTCGCCGTTGGATCAACGATCAGGTGCAACTCTGCGCTCAAGCGCTTTGCCTCGAGGAAATGCTCGGCCTCCACATCGAAGGTGGCTTGGTCTTCCATGCTGCCTCGGCCAGACGCACCGAGGTGGTATTCGATGAAACCCTACGTGTTCTCACTCAAGGCACACTCGAAGCGCTGCGTGTCACTCTGGCCGAACCGGTCGCTCCGGCTGCCGTGCTCAAGCCGCAGTGCGACGGGTGTTCTCTGCGCGGAGTTTGCCTGCCCGAGGCGGCTGGGCTGCGCCGGGTCCGTCTCTTCGAACCGCGCGAGTATGCCTGATTCGAATACACCAAGCTATAGCGGGGTTTCGTTGGATCTATGAAGCTAAAAAACGCAGAAGGAACCACTAATTCTCACTCATGCCCACTAATATAACGAGGTGCTAAATTATAAACCTTCACCTCATGAGTGACGCAGGCGGTATTGGTTTTTCTAACACAATTTCTGAATTAGCGCCAATGAACGTTCATTCGTGGTTAAATGGATTGAGGAATATAGGATGAATTTGTTCGGATGTAGGCGGGGTGCCCCCACCCCGCATCAATGTCGAGCTATAGACGCGGCTTCACTGTCGCAGGGTGGGGGCACCCTGCCTACACCCGACCGCTCAGCGACGATTCGTCCCCTCAACTTAGCGCCATTCATGCCTGACCCTTAATGGTGGTTTCCCATGGCCCAGACCCTGCAAAACGTCCTTTATCTTTTGACTCCGGGCCTTTCCCTGCGTCGCGACGGCTTGGCCCTGCGGGTGGAACAGGAGAAGCAGCTCAAGCTCTCTCTGCCGGTCCATAACCTGGAGTCGGTCTTTGTCTTCGGAGCCGAAATCTACGTATCCCCTTCGGCCATGCGGCTGTGTTGGGAGCAGGGCGCGAGTGTCTGTTTTTTCACGGAGTGGGGACGCCTGGAAGCGAGAGTGGAAGGCGTGCCGCAAGGCTCGATGATGTTGCGGCGGGCTCAGCACGCCGCGGCGACGTCGACCGTCAGAACCGCTGCGTTGGCCCGCGCGTTTGTGGCCGGAAAGCTGCACAACGCCCGCTGGCTGCTGGCCCGCAGCGCGCGCGACGCGGCGGAGGACGAGGATAGGGAACTCCTCCGCACCGTGGCGGAGGCCCACGCCCAAGGCCTCCGTGAACTGGGTCGGTCGCCTGACGACCTCGATGTCGTTCGTGGAATTGAAGGCCGGGCGGCCGCGCTTCATTTCGAAGTATTCACCCGGCACCTACGTCCGGCGCTGCGGGCGGCCTTTCCTTTCGATGGACGGAGCCGCCGGCCGCCGCGCGATGCAATCAACGCACTGCTCTCGTTTCTTTACGCCTTGCTGCGACATGACTGTGTGTCGGCGCTCACCGCCACCGGTCTCGACCCGTTTGTGGGTTTCCTCCATGCCGATCGGGCGGGACGCGAGTCGCTGGCGCTGGATCTGATGGAGGAATTCCGACCGTGGGTGGAACGGCTGGCCCTGACCTTGCTGAATCGGGGAGAAGTGAAGGCCGGGCAGTTCGTGGAAAGGGAAGGGGGCGCGGTGGAGTTGAGCGAGGCAGCGCGCAAGACGCTCGTCGCCGCTTATCAGCAGCGCAAAACCGAAGAAGCGGTGCACCCCCTGTTCCAGGAAAAAGTGCGCCATGGGCAACTCGTCTTTATCCAGGCCCGGCTGCTGGCGCGGGCGTTGCGTTCGGAAATCGATTACACCCCGCACCTCTTTAGCTGAGGACGCCGCATGTTTTTGGTCGTGACCTACGATGTGAGCACGCGGGACGAAAAAGCGGGAGCGCGGCGACTTCGACGCGTGGCCAAGGCCTGCACCTCCTATGGCATCCGCGTGCAAAAATCCGTTTTCGAAATGCAGCTCGGCCAGAAGGAGTGGGTGGAATTGAAGGCCCGTTTGCTGGCGGAGATGGATTCGACGCAGGACTCGCTACGGGTCTACTTCATCGATCAGTCCAGCAAAGATAAGATCGAGCACTACGGGAAGCAGGAGCCGCCTAACGTGGTGGAGGATACGCTCGTGTTGTAGCGGCATCCGCGCGAGCCCGCGAACTGGTCGCCTCGGCGAGCCGCGCACCCTTTCGCAATCGAGAATAATGCCTTGGCCGAAAGGCAGTAGAGGAAGGAGCCGTTGTGAAAGTATGGATACATCTTTAGGTTCTTTGACAGGTTCGCAAAACCTGAGCAGAACTCCTTCGCGGTCAGCCTATAAAACTGAACGCCATCGCTCCGCTCACCCGAGCGGAGCGCGGATTGAAACGGGTGCTTCATTTGCTGATACACTACAGGCCGCCGCATCGCTCCGCTCACCCGAGCGGAGCGCGGATTGAAACCGCGACCATCAGTTGCCATCCATACTCGCCGTTTATCGCTCCGCTCACCCGAGCGGAGCGCGGATTGAAACGCCACATAGGCCCGATGCCGCTCTGTCGACCAGATCGCTCCGCTCACCCGAGCGGAGCGCGGATTGAAACTGTTGCACAGTCAGATTTCCCGCGAGGGTATTCTGATCGCTCCGCTCACCCGAGCGGAGCGCGGATTGAAACTTGAAGGAGATTTTGAAGGATCAGGATTTAACCATCGCTCCGCTCACCCGAGCGGAGCGCGGATTGAAACTTCATGCATGACCGGTGCTACGGGGATATCTCCGATCGCTCCGCTCACCCGAGCGGAGCGCGGATTGAAACGTGAGTCTCATTCTTTGGAGAGTTGAGTTTCCGTTATCGCTCCGCTCACCCGAGCGGAGCGCGGATTGAAACAGGTAATAGCAACGGTGCCCGTGGTGCCGCCCTTGATCGCTCCGCTCACCCGAGCGGAGCGCGGATTGAAACGAATGCTGATCTGACCAAGAAATTTGCCGACTCGGTGATCGCTCCGCTCACCCGAGCGGAGCGCGGATTGAAACGCGAAATTCCCAACGGCTGTGCTTGCGTCCGGATCGCTCCGCTCACCCGAGCGGAGCGCGGATTGAAACCGGTGTATATGCCGCGTGGATACTTCGCGGACAATCGCTCCGCTCACCCGAGCGGAGCGCGGATTGAAACCGCTTATTCGCATTCACTATTCCTAGATTCGGTGATCGCTCCGCTCACCCGAGCGGAGCGCGGATTGAAACTCCATTGAGTTTGGCGTGATCTGGCCTAACGCGCATCGCTCCGCTCACCCGAGCGGAGCGCGGATTGAAACAACTAGAGCGGGGCATTTAACTAAATGCACCTGCATCGCTCCGCTCACCCGAGCGGAGCGCGGATTGAAACAGCTAAAGACATAACCCCAGCCAAACCAAATCCTATCGCTCCGCTCACCCGAGCGGAGCGCGGATTGAAACATCCACTTCTGGGGCCGCTTCCACCGCTTCGTTTTATCGCTCCGCTCACCCGAGCGGAGCGCGGATTGAAACATTTTGCCTAGAGCTATAGCGTGTGGATTTTTAATCGCTCCGCTCACCCGAGCGGAGCGCGGATTGAAACTATCTCCACTGTCCCGACTTTCAGGATACGTGCTATCGCTCCGCTCACCCGAGCGGAGCGCGGATTGAAACGACGAATAGATAGCCCTGCTTATCACTCTCCACTTATCGCTCCGCTCACCCGAGCGGAGCGCGGATTGAAACTTGAAGCGTCGCGTTTTCGGCGCGCAAGGAGTTTATCGCTCCGCTCACCCGAGCGGAGCGCGGATTGAAACCCGCTCAACAAGCTGGCCATCCCGCTAAAGGATGCATCGCTCCGCTCACCCGAGCGGAGCGCGGATTGAAACCCCGAACTTAGAACGAAACCCGCACACAAGCGAATCGCTCCGCTCACCCGAGCGGAGCGCGGATTGAAACAGTATGAACCCTTAAGCGGTATCGAAGGTGTGGATCGCTCCGCTCACCCGAGCGGAGCGCGGATTGAAACTACATTTCCGGCTCTCATTATTTCGACTGGACCGGCATCGCTCCGCTCACCCGAGCGGAGCGCGGATTGAAACTCCGCGATCGACGCTTCCGTTTTCGTGATCGAATTATCGCTCCGCTCACCCGAGCGGAGCGCGGATTGAAACTTGCCCGACTCCTGGGGCGGCATAACAGCCGTTAATCGCTCCGCTCACCCGAGCGGAGCGCGGATTGAAACTTGCAAAGCGGGGTGCCCTCCCAATCGGAGTGCGTGGATCGCTCCGCTCACCCGAGCGGAGCGCGGATTGAAACTGGTCTGCGTCCCGACACGAAGACGGGAATTGTGATATCGCTCCGCTCACCCGAGCGGAGCGCGGATTGAAACCCTTTCCCCCAGCAGCGTCGTGACCTCTACCCACTATCGCTCCGCTCACCCGAGCGGAGCGCGGATTGAAACTTTCTTTCACCCCTCCTCCGCGGCGCAAGTACCAATCGCTCCGCTCACCCGAGCGGAGCGCGGATTGAAACATCGTTTTCCCGCTTCGGTACGCATCCCCGGCTTTCATCGCTCCGCTCACCCGAGCGGAGCGCGGATTGAAACAAGTATTTCTGCCAGGCCCGGCCGGCGCGCCGACATCGCTCCGCTCACCCGAGCGGAGCGCGGATTGAAACTAAATCGACTTCTTCAATTGATTCGTCGTGAACCATCGCTCCGCTCACCCGAGCGGAGCGCGGATTGAAACAGATACTACCAAACCCGAAGCGCCTTGCTCCGAATCGCTCCGCTCACCCGAGCGGAGCGCGGATTGAAACACGTAGTAGCCTTTAGGCACCCAATTTTCCTCATATCGCTCCGCTCACCCGAGCGGAGCGCGGATTGAAACTCGGCAACCGCCGGGGACTTAACCGCAACTGCTTATCGCTCCGCTCACCCGAGCGGAGCGCGGATTGAAACACCCCACACGCTGAATAAATACCACGCTTGCGACGTATCGCTCCGCTCACCCGAGCGGAGCGCGGATTGAAACGACCAGCCCCGCCCACGGCTCCTCATTGAGGAGAATCGCTCCGCTCACCCGAGCGGAGCGCGGATTGAAACCGCCGAGATCAAACACCGACTTTCCGAAAGCGAGATCGCTCCGCTCACCCGAGCGGAGCGCGGATTGAAACAACGTCCCTGCCGCTGCGGTGACAGTGATATTAGCATCGCTCCGCTCACCCGAGCGGAGCGCGGATTGAAACTACGGTCGCTTTGCGATGGATTCCTCAGATTGGAATCGCTCCGCTCACCCGAGCGGAGCGCGGATTGAAACAACCGTCGACTTAGATACGCCCACCGCCTGGGAATCGCTCCGCTCACCCGAGCGGAGCGCGGATTGAAACGCGCACCACGTGAGCAGCATGATAAAAAGTAAGCTATCGCTCCGCTCACCCGAGCGGAGCGCGGATTGAAACGAGTTACCAGCGATAGGCGCAGCGTACACACCAGATCGCTCCGCTCACCCGAGCGGAGTGCAGATTGCCAGCCCGGCAGGATAGTAGTTGAGAAATAACGACGAACGACCTTGTTGCTCGCTAAGGCCTAGATACGCCCGCTTGCATAGGGAGGCCCAAATCAGCAAAATCGGTTGAGACCGTTCTCTCAAATCCCGGAGCTCAATCCAACTTTACCCGGTCCTCACTGCCGCCCGCTGCTGCGGCCGGCTAGGTGAAAGGCCTCAGCGGGTCTCAATCTCCCGGCATTTTGTGCCGATAGGGACCTTGGCCATCTGGTGCCCCCTCGATTTCCGCCCCGGCGATCCTGCTGCGCAATAACTCGCATTGCTCGGATCGGTGTGCGCAAGATCGTTGGCCCGTTTGGCAATCTCCGGGTTTGTCACCTGGCGTAACACCTCTTCTTTTAGTTCCATGTTCATCGACGAATGCGTCATTAAAGTTCTGGCCGGCGACGGCGGTCGCGGCTGCATAAGCTTTCGTCGCGAAAAATACGAACCGTGGGGCGGTCCCAATGGTGGCGATGGAGGCCGGGGTGGCGATGTCATCCTCGTAGGCGACGAAAACACGAACAATCTCATCGATTATAAGTACAAACCGCACTGGAAAGCCGAGCGGGGCGAACACGGCCAAGGGGCCGATTGTCACGGTCGCGACGGCGCTCCGTGCATCCTGAAACTGCCGCTCGGTACGGTGGTGATCGATACCGAAACAGAAAAGGTCGTCGCGGAAGTGATTCACAACGGCGAACAGATCGTCTTGTCCAAAGGCGGCAATGGCGGCTGGGGAAATACCCATTTCAAAACCTCGACCAACCGGGCCCCCAAGCGGGCGAATCCCGGTCAAGAAGGCGAACGCGGGACCTTCCGGCTGGTGTTAAAGAGCATCGCCGACATCGGCCTAGTCGGCTTCCCCAATGCCGGGAAGTCGTCGTTGACCAATTGTATCACCAAGGCGCGGCCCAAGACCGCGGCCTATCCTTTCACCACCCTCCACCCGCAGATCGGGGTCATCGAGTATCCAAAAACTTACGACCGCTTGCTTCTCGCGGACGTTCCGGGCTTGATTGAGGGCGCGAGCGAGAATCGCGGCCTGGGTCACCGGTTTCTGCGTCACATCGAACGCTGCGCGCTGCTCATGTTTCTGGTCGACATGGCGGGGGTGGACGGGCGCGATCCGCGCGAGGATTACGCTACGCTGGTCAGCGAACTCAAACTTTACGATCCCAAGCTGCTGAAGAAGCCCCGTGTCGTGGTGGCGAACAAGATGGACATGGAAGACGCGGCGGCGAACCTCACGAAGTTCAAGCGTCGTTACAAAGTGGATATACTCCAGATCTCCTGTCTGACCGGCGAAGGAATCGAGGAATTGAAGGATGCGTTGCGCAAACGGGTGCGCGCCCACCGGGCCGTGCCCAAGGTCTCCGCCGAACCGGTGGCGTGATCCCAAAAGTCTAAAAAATGTCCCAGGAACACCGTTCGTTGTTGATGCGCGCCAACCGTCTGCTCGGCGCCAATCTGGTCGAGCAGAACCTCGTGAAGATCGAGCATCTGGAGGCGGCCAATGAGCGGCTGCTCGAATTGATCGCGTCGGAAAATCCGCGGAAAAGCACCGTCCTCGGGGTTCTGGCCTACGAGATGAAAGTGGTGCGAGAGGACGATATTCTCCATCACTTGGTTGAAGATCACTCGCTTGGTTTGATCGACCTGCGCAATTACGAGGTGTCCGAAGAAGTGAAGAAGAAACTCGATCTCGGGGCTTGTTGGGCGACGTGGTCGGTGCCCTTCGACAAGGACGAGGATTTTCATTTTATCGCCACCGCCTACTACATGAGTCCGGCGGTGCGCACGTATTGGGAAAAGCACTTCGACGGGCCGATCATCTGGTACGGCGCCACCCTTGAGATGGTCGCCGACTATTTGGAAAAGCTCGGACCCGTTGCTCCCAAGAGCTAAACCTTCTCTCCCATGCCCCTAGGTAAATTCCAGCTGCAGATCGTCGCGAAGCTCGAGGAGATGGAACGAATCAACTCGGCTCAACTCCAGGAAATCGCTCAGTCGCCCGATGAAATGACGGGCGAGGAGTTGGACAAGCTTCTTCAGGAAAACTACAAAGTTGGCGCCTTTCAGCTCCTCGTGGCCAAGGGCCGCGCGTTCGGATTGCCGCCCTACAACGTCGGCCGCTACCGCGTGAGTCCGACCACCTTCGAACGGCTGCCTCAGGATTTTTGCCAGGAGCACCTTGTGTTGCCCGTCGGCCAGGCCGGCGATTTCCTCCTCGTGGCGTTCGCCAATCCTTTCGAGGTTTCCCTTCCGGCCAAGATTCACGAGATGACGGGGATGCGCGTGGTGCGCATGCTCGGCCGCGAAAAAGACATTCGGGAAAAGTTTGCCGCCACGGCTCAAGCCGCCGGTTTCGCCGACGTCGTCGATCAAATCGGCGAGGAATTCGGGATCAAGGATGCGGATATCCAAGAAGGCGGCGCGGTCGACGAGGATTCAGGTCCAATCATTCAACTGGCCAACCGGATCATCGAGGACGCGTTCTACGGCGGCACGAGCGATATTCACATCGAGCCGTGGGAAAAAGAGGTCATTGTCCGCTACCGCATCGACGGTATTTGCCAGGAGAAACTTCGGCTCCCCGGCAAAGTCGGCCCAGCCCTGGTCGCGCGGCTCAAGATCATGTGCAACCTGGACATCGCGGAGCGCCGCATGCCGCAGGACGGACGTATCATTTTCAAGCAATTCACGAAGAAGAGCATTGATATCGATCTTCGTGTCTCCACCGCGCCGCTCAATCACGGCGAGGGTGTGGTCATGCGTATTCTCGACAAGCAGAAGTCGACCCTGCCACTGCCCAGCCTCGGTTTCTCCGAGGAAAATCTGGCCCGATATCGAGAGGTCATTCGCCAGCCCTATGGCATGATCTTGCACTGCGGACCGACCGGTTCCGGTAAGTCCATGACGCTTTATTCGGCGCTCAACGAAATCAATTCACCGGAGTTGGTCATTCGCACCGCCGAGGATCCGATCGAATACACTCTGGCCGGCATCAATCAGATGCAGATGCACCGGCAGATCGGGCTGACCTTCGCGGCCGCGCTGCGCTCTTTCCTCCGCCAAGATCCCGACATCATTCTAGTGGGCGAAATTCGCGACAAGGAAACCGCGAACATCGCGGTCGAAGCCGCGCTGACCGGTCACTTGTTGATCAGCACGCTGCACACCAACGATGCGCCGAGCACGATCGCGCGTCTGACCGACATGGGGATTGAGCCCTTCATGATTTCCTCCTCGCTGCTCTGTGTCTGCGCTCAGCGCCTGATGCGCCGGGTCTGCAAAGTCTGCAAGCAGGAGATCCAGCCAACTCAGCGCGAAAAAGAGATCCTGGAAAAAGCCATCGGTTGGTCCGGCACGATTTTCAAAGCCAATCCCCGCGGCTGCCCGAAGTGCGCCAGCAGCGGATACAAAGGCCGCGTCGGTATCCACGAACTCATGACGATGAACGAGGAGATGATCGAGGGGATCAACAAGGAGATGGAATCCTCCGAGTTGAAGAAGATCGCGATGCGCGGGGGCATGAAGACGCTGCACCAAGACAGCATGCTCAAGGTGAAGGAAGGCCTCACCACGATGGAAGAGGCGATCGCGACGGTCCCGATGGACCTTTAATCCGCATTTTATGAAGAAGTGGAAGGTAGCGTTAGGGCTGACGCTGGTCGGGCTTGCCCTCGTAGCGGCAGGCTGCAAAGGCAAAGAGAAGGCCAAACCGAAGGAGGTTTCGGTTGCGGCGCGGGCTGAAGCGGCCCAAAATTTCAGCGAGGCGGAATTCGCGACCCAGATCCGCGACCACGCTCGCGCGGAAGGACTCCTCGCTCATGCGGTGGAGCTCGATCCGGACGTGCCAAATTATTGGCTCCAGCTCGGGGCCTCGCGCAAAAAGCAGGGCAATGTGGAAGGGGCCCGGAAGGCGTATGAGCACACCCGCGAGCTACTGCATCAGCTCTATGAGCAGGACAAGAAGTCCGTCGCCCCACTCTTTGCGGAAATGGAAATCTGCGTGCTCTTGGGCAAGCCCAACGACGCCAAGCGCCTCTTCGACCAAGCGCTCAAGGAACACCCGGATGATCCCGAGGTGAAGAATTTCGTGAACAACAAGACCCTAGATGCTATGTTGGTGGCGCCGAGCTTGAAAGAAATGGCGCTCTGAGTTGCGGTAGTGAATGGTTAACTACACGGCGCAATTTCTCACCATTTGCGGCTTGCATCTCCTGGCGGTGGCGGCCCCGGGTCCTGATTTCGCCATCGTCCTTCGCCAAAGCATCACTCACGGCCGTCCCAGCGCACTGTGGACGAGCGTCGGCATTGGGAGCGGAATCCTGGTCCACACCAGTTATTCGCTGCTCGGCATCGGACTCCTGGTGAAAAGCTCACTCACCGCCTTCACGCTGATGAAAATCGCGGCCGCGGCTTACCTCGCCTGGATCGGGGTGAAGGCGATGCGGGCCAAACCCGCGGCGGTGGACAGTATTCAGACGGGGACTACGCCGACGCCGGTGCCGTCGGGGCGCTCGGCGTTCATGATTGGATTCATGACCAACGCCCTGAATCCCAAAGCCACCTTGTTTTTTCTCGCGGTTTTTTCCGTGGTAATCGATCCCCAGACCCCGCGTCTGGTGCAGGCTGGTTACGGTCTCTGGATGGCAGTGATGACCGCCGCTTGGTTTTCGCTCGTGTCGCTGGTCTTTACGCAAGAACCGGTGCGCCGCGCCTTCCTTCGCCTGGGCCACTGGTTCGAACGCGCGATGGGGGCGGTGCTCCTCGGACTCGGCGTACGACTGGCCTTCGCCTCCGCGGGAAAATAGCTAAAAGGTGCGCAATGGTGCCGTTGTAGCCGGGGGCGCCGACCCCGGGACGCGCCCAAGCGCGCCAGTTCGAAACGTTCTCGTACTCTTACCGAGCCTCTGCAAAACGGTAAACGTTTTGGGATTCTGGTAGGCCGTTCCGAGGGTAGGGCGAACCGCTTGGCGCGCCATAGCCTTGGCGACGGCGGGTCCCTGGTGAGCCGCGTTGACTACGGCTCGGCCGGGACGCCTCGCCCTACCTTCGAAGCCGCTTCGCCACGTTTTTGAGAGGTTCCTTTAATCGTTGTCGAAGATCAGAAATTTGGCCCGCCCCTGCAGGGCTCATGTAACCAGGCAATGGATACCCAGGGCGTTGCCCGGGGCTACCTTAGCCCGCGCCGTTGGCGCTGAGACCAGACCGCTTCTGCGGCTTGCCCATTTTCAGTTTCTCAATGCCCGATGCCCGATTTCACGGTTCCCGAATTCGCGAGCCCCTCAATCCCTCAATCCCTCAATCCCTCAATCCCTC
>Ga0070717_10000986_pt1 | contig 19059 bp, 17 predicted proteins | sample LARL113metaG_FD_71366 | JGI IMG/M metagenome (GOLD analysis project Ga0070717, IMG submission 71366) | Corn, switchgrass and miscanthus rhizosphere microbial communities from Kellogg Biological Station, Michigan, USA - LAR L11-3 metaG | ecosystem: Host-associated > Plants > Roots > Rhizosphere ... | reverse complement strand
CCGTACTCACGCCAGGTGCCGAACCTGTGGGTGGAGTTTGGTTGGCTGACTCACCCGACGAGGTGGGCGGCGATGCGGCGCAGACTGCGCCGTCGGCCCCAACGACTGCAGCGCGCGATACCCCTCGGCGCCGCTCTCCTACTTGTCTCGATGGTGCTCCCCTCGTGTGGCCCGGTATCCCGCGTTGGACAGCGCACCCTGCCGCGGAACCTGGTGCCGGCCAGTTTCGGTGCTTTGCGCTTTCAGAGGGAGCCCAAGGCTGAGGTCGCATACGCACACGCCGGGCCGGATGCCCTCGTTTCCCAAGGAATGGTCTACACGGTGCGACACGACGACTTCGTCGATGGCACAGTGCAGGTGTCGTTGTTCAAGCCGGAGGTCGACACAAGTGACCTGACCGACCGGTACTCGGACTACTGCATCTCTAAGCCTGAGGAATGCACCGGGCACGAGGCATTCAAGCTCGTCCAGAAGAGCCTCGGGGCCGGGCGCTTCCACCGACTCGCATATGACGGTGAACGGGAATACGTCATGCAGTTGATTGACCAGCGAATCTACGTCTGGTTCCCGGCTCGCACCGAGACGATGGTCCTGCTGATCCTGCGCAACCAATTCACGGCAGGCGCCAGCGACGCACTCTTCCACGCACTGATCGACTTCGAGAACAACAAGAGTCCGGCGCCGATCTCCCTTCCCGGAGGCGGCGTCGCCAACGCGACCGCGAGTGGATGATGGGAGGAACGAGAATCCGCAAGCTGCTGTTCTTAGCTTCCGCCGTACTCCTGACCGGGTGCGGACCTGCACTATCGCTTGACGGTGGCTTGAAGGAAGCCCCGGTGGACATCAAGCTGGGTCAGCAGAACGCCGCAAGACCGAGCCCCCAACCACCTCCGCCCCTATATCTCAATCCCCTTGCCGACGCGCCTGCCCCGTTCATCGCGCCGCCGCCCCCCTTCGACCTTGTGGGGCCACCTCCGCCGGCGCCTTCTCCCAGTGCCTGCCCGAGCCCGCCTTTCGATGCCTTCCCGGCGCTGGAGGCCCCGACCGTGGCGACCAAGGTGCCCGCTCAAGCGACGTACCCGTTCCGCTACGCCGGGACCGAAACGTACTACCAGTCGGACGGAACCACGGTCAAGAAGAAGGTTTCGCTGCCGGCGACCGGCACAAGGCAGGTGACCAACACCAGCCCCGTAGCGGGTGACGGCAGCTATTCGTTCGACGTCGTTGAGCTGTACGACGGATATAAGACGACTGACTCCTTCTCTGTCATCCCGAAGGGTTCGGGCGTGGCGGGGGTTCCGGGCCAGGCGCCCGACGCCGGCATCTACCTGACCTCCCTGGTCCAGAGCGACGAGACCGGCAGCGCCGGGACGTGGCGATTCCAGCCACCTCCCCCCGGGGTCGAGATCATGGCCTTCCCGGCGCAACCCGGCGCGAGTTTCCAGGGAGCGGGGACTGACCCCATCAACAGGACGTCGATGGTCATCCCGCCCGGGAATGGAACGATAACTGGTCGACAGCGAGTTGCGACGTGCGGAGACAAGGTGGACAGTTGGTCGGTTCACCTTGTGGGCAAGTTCCTCAATGGGAGCGAAGAGAAAGACTTCGACATTACGATGGGAATCGCGACCCAGTTCGGCGGCCTCGCGGTGACACAGTCCACCACAGAGACCGGCACCGATGCGACGAGTGGCGACCCGTATCGCTACGAGGTCCTGTACACGATCGATGTCGTGCCCCAGGTACCACATGCCTGACCTGGAGCTTTGAACGTGTCGGCCGGTCGCACGCAGGCAATGTGTCTCCTCATGGCCACCGTGGCGGTAGGCCTCAGCGCCTGCGCCAATCCGTTCACAGCGGCGACCCTGGCCAACCAGATCATCCTCGACGCCGACTCAAGCGCTTCCCAGGCACGCACGGCCACTTTCACCGCCCCGGGGAGGTGGGATCTCAAGTACAGCTGGGACTGCTCCACGCAGCGGTCGCAGGGACAGCAACAGGCGACTGGGATGGGGATCATCGTCTACAACGCCGACGACGACTCCACCGCCGTCGAGAATCCGGAGGTCCACCAAGCAGGGAAGGGGGGTCAAGCCACACTGCACTTCAAGCTGGGCGGGCCCTACTACCTCGTCGTCACCTCCGAGTGCACGTGGCGGATCCAGGTGTTGGACAAGTCGACCTCTCGATGAGCGGGACAGGTGCGGCCGCGCTGCCTCTCTCGCGTGGCGCGGCAGAGGGTCCGTAGGATAAGCGCCGTGGAGTCGAAGATGCCGCGTCACGGCAATGGGAACACCCACTCGGCGCGTCTGCGAGACGTCGCCAAGGCAGCCAAGGTTTCGGTCTCTACCGCCTCCCGCGCGCTGAAAGACGATCCTCGGATCAGCCAGCGGACCCGAGAGCGCGTTCACCGTCACGCGAGCCGCCTGGACTACCGGGCGGACCTGGTGGCCAGGAGCCTGTCCCTTCGTCGCACGTTCACGGTGGGTCTGATCGTCGGCGACATCGGGAACCCGTTCTATGCGGACCTGGCACGCGGTGTGGAGACTGTCCTGCACGACGCGGGCTACATCTATTTCCTCGGCGACTCGAATGGGCAGGCCGAGCTCCAGCGGGAGATTGCGCGTCGCATGGTAGAGCGCCGTGTCGACGGGCTGCTGGTAACTGTCCCTCACGACCGCGACGTCCTGACGCAGAAGCATGTCCCTGTGGCAGGAATTGGCCGCTGTCCACCTGGCACACCGTACGTGACCGTTGACCACGTGATGGGCGCGACGCTCGCTGTCGAACACCTCGTCGAGATGGGCTACAGGCGGATCGGGATGCTTCTCGGCGAGCCTTCACTCACACCGGTCATCGATCGACGGAAGGGTTACCGTAAGGCCATAGCCGCCGCCGGAATGGGTGATCCGCTCGAAGTGGTCTGTCCCGACATCACCTACGAGGCCGCCTACATCGGCGCTCACAAGCTCGTCGAATCTGGTGCGGATGCGATCTTCGCCATCTCTGACACGCTGGCCGTCGCCGCAATGGCCGCGGTCATGGACAGCCACAAGAGAGTGCCAGGCGACATCGGCATAGTCGGTTACGACGACACCGCCATGGCGGGGTGGCCGTTCTTCAACCTCACGTCGGTCGCTCAGTCCACGACTCGTGTCGGAGAGGAGGCGGCGCGGATGATCCTGCGGTTGATCGAGGACGGGGGCGCCAGCAGTGAGCCCGTAGTTCTGCCACCGCACCTCGTCGTCAGGGGCTCATCGCGAGGCCCCCTCCACGGCCGGAAGGCCAGTCCGCGGCGTCTCCCTGGCGGTCGCTGACAGAATGCGCAAGCGGTTGCACAAAGGGACCTTTAACAGCTACGATTCAGGGGTTGCGCGAACCAGCGCTGCCGGGGAGGGAATGGAGTCACCAATACCTGAAGCCGCCGGGCGGGACGATGACCTTGCGGCGCGACTGTCGAAGCTCTACACCGCTGCCATCGTGGACGTCCTGGAACGGCACGGGGAACATCACGCCTGCCTTCCCTCCGCCGTGGCGGCGCTGGTTCCGGAAGCCCGTGTGGCCGGCCCGGCTTACCCCTACACGTACGTGCCATCTACCAGCCGCGATCGCGACGTCGTGCACAATGCGACCCTCGTGGCGTACAACGCAGCCCCAACCGGCTCAGTCTTCGTCTGCGCGCCCACGCCCTTCGATCATGCCGAGACGGGTAACTTCGGCGAACTCGGGCACATGATGAATCGCGGCAACCAGATTCGCGGTTTCGTAATCGATGGTGGGATCCGGGACGCCGCCAGCCTGGTGAAGGCCGGGATCGGGGTGTTCTGCCGTTACCGGAGTCCCCGCCCCTTGCTAGGGCGTTGGGAAATCGGAACTTACGGGGAACCTATCGAGATCGGAGACGTGCGTATCAGGCCGGGAGACTGGCTGGTCGGTGACTGGGACGGCGTCGTCTGCGTCCCGCATGAGATCGTCGAAGAGATAGTCGAAGAAGCTGAAGCCTACGCCGCCATGGAGGAGTCATGGCGCGCCGCAGTGGAAAGCGCGGAGAATCCGATCGCGGCTTATCGCGCGCTGGAAGGGGAATACCAGCACACTCGCCACTGATGCCCAGCCCGGAGCACCTCCGTATCGCGCGAGTGCGGGCCATCGCGGTGCGCGGATTCCTCGATACCTGCGGCTTTGTGCGGGTGTGGGCTGATGATGGCTCCTTCGGAACCGGCGAGCTCATAGACGCCGTCGGCGCTGTCGAGATCATCAATCGCCACATCGGACCGTCGCTCGTCGGCCGGAATCCTCTCGACATCGAAGCGTACTGGCACGACATGTGGACGTGGTCGGAGCTCACGGGAGCCATTCCGCCCATGTTCATCCGTGGCTTGGGCGGACCCTTTCTGGCGGCGGCCAGCGCAATTGAAGTCGCTCTCTGGGACCTGGCCGGTAAGGTGCTGGGCCTCCCCGTCTACCGGTTGCTCGGGGGGAAGGTTCGCGACCGGATCCCAACGTACTTTCATAGCGCGGGTCCGGGCGAGGCCGAGAGGGCTCTCGCGGTGGGGGCGACGGCGATCAAGTCGCGCCACGGATTCCCCGAGCACCTCGCTCAGATGGCCGATCGCCGGAACTGGACCGGCAGCCCCTCCGACATCGACCGGATCGTGGGCGCCGTCACGGAGCTGCGGAACGCGGTAGGTAGGGACATCGGCATCGCCGTCGACTGCCTCGGGATGTTCGACGCAACGACAGCCGTGCGGCTCGCGCGAGCCCTGGAGCCACTCCAGCTCCTCTGGCTCGAGGAGCCGACCACGAGTGACAACGCGGACGTGATGGCCGAGGTGACGCGGCGGTCAAGCCCGGTTCCGATCGCCGCCGGCGAGAACATCCACACGAGATACGGCTTCCGGCCCTTCCTCGAGAAACAGGCACTTAGTGTGATCCAGCCAGACATGTTCAAGAGTGGCGGCTTTCTCGAGACGAAGAAGGTCGCCGCTGCCGCCGAGGTCTATCGCATTCCAGTCGCGCCGCATGGGGTGCCGTCCCCCCTTGGCATGCACGCTCTCGTGCACCTCTGCGCGACGATCCCGAACCTCCTGACCCTGGAGTGGGCCAACTTCTTCACCGACGGTCTCAACGCATTGGCCGCGCCACCTCGGATGGTCGATGGCTATGTTGAGGTTGACGACGCACCGGGCCTCGGGGTTGAGCTCAACGAAAGTGCGCTGAGAGAGGTGGCAGACCCGTGGGAGGAGTCGTGAAGGCTGCGCGGCTCGACAGGGTGCGGAAGATGCGCGGGATCGTATACGTCCCGTCCTATGCGCGCGGCCCGCAGGACTCGCTTGGGGTCCTCTTCCGTCACGACGTGATCCGACGAGAGCTCGCATTCATACCGGCCCTCGGACTCAACGGCGTCAGGCTGTGGTTACAGATCTCAGCCTACGAAGCGACGCCCGACCTGTACCTGGAGAACCTTCGATTCTTCCTTGACTGGTGCCTCGAGCTTGGGCTGGACGTCCATCTCAACCTCTTCGACTCCGTTGGTGTCGACCCTGAGGACACGGAGGCGCGGCCGATTACCAAGGCCGAGGCATTTCGATCAAGCCTCCGTAACCGAGCCATGAAGGTCCTTTTCCGTATCGGCCAGACACAGGACCTGATGCAGGTGCCGGAAACCAACAGCCCACTTGCCCTCATGGCCGAGTTCTGGATGGCTGGACCAGGCTACAGGCATCTCGGGGACGACGAGTGGCCGCGCTGCGAAAGGTATGTGCGCGCGATTGCCTCAGTGGTACGCGATCACCCCTCAGTGGTCATGCTAGAGGTCATGAACGAGCCGGAAATGGCGACGTTCTTCCGACGCGCCGACTACGCGCCCGTGACGAGGTTCTACAAGGCGATGCTGCTCTGTATCGCCGACGCTGCACCCGACATGCCGACGACCATCGGGTCGTCGAGCCTCAAGCGTTTCCAGCAAGCTGACAGCGACACGGGGCGTCAACTGGACGTCATCTCCTTCCACTCCTTCAAGGCAAGCCCCAAGGGTTTGGAGCGCGACTTCGAGAAGGCGATCCAGTACGCCGCAGCCACCGGGGACCGTCCTGTCATGTGCTCGGAGTGGGGAACCTACCCGGGGGCGACGGACGAAGACCAGTTAAGGATCTTTCGCGATTGCCTCCCGGTGGTCCTCAGGAGCGGCGCCGGGTGGGAGGTGGTGCACCTCATCGCCGGATACTGCAACGGAGCGATGGCGTCGCTCCTCAACACGAACGGGAGCATGCGTCCCGCCGCCGTGCAGCTACGGAAGACCATGCTCGGCGTCGGCTGAGTCCCAAGGACCCCGCGTCGCCCACCCGCCAGCTTCGTCTCGCCAGTAGTTGACGATGGCTTCCAGTGTCCCCGGGCCTACTGAGTCAAGCACCTCCTTCAGGAAACGGGCGATCGGTACCTTGGCTTCGCTCGCCTCCGCGAGCTCAAGCACGTACTGCAGGTCCTTCCGGCAAAGAGAGACCTGGTCGGGCCCGGAGAAGTCCTTGCCGAAGACCCGCTCCGGGATTCGCCATTGCAGCTCGTCGGACAGCAGGCGAGGCTCGAGCCCGACCCGGCGGGCCAGTTCGACTGCCTCGCACTGCAGGGCGACCTGCCCGAAGACGAGGAGCTGGTTGGCGAGCTTTAGCAGCTGCCCGCTTCCAGGCGCACCGACCTCGATGACCTGGCCCGCCGCGTCGAGAACCTCGCGACCGTTTGCGGTCAGGACACCACCGACGAGAAATGTGCGGCCGATGCGCAGCGTGATCGGTGCGTCGACGAAGGACGCGCCTCGCTCCGCACATATGCGCGCGCAGCGGATGTCGACAGACGGCAGCGTGGTGCCGACGTCGATCACCTGATGGCGACGGTCGAGGTCCGGCAACAGGCGGTCGACGATGTCGTTGACGGCATCGCTGCCAGTCACGGCGATGAGGATTACGTTGGCACGTTTGGCGATACCGGCGGGCGAGGTCTCTAACCGCACCCCCGCGGGGTTCTTCGACGAGTCGAGGTCGTAGCCCGCTACCGGGAACCCCTTCAGTGCGAGGTCCTGCGCCAGCGCGGTCCCTATCTCTCCGAGGCCGATCATGCCGACGTCGATCATTGCCGCCGACCTGGAATGTGCGACTCCAATCAGCTCCGGCAGTCGACGAGGATCTTGCCGTGCCTCGCCGGCTCTGATCTCAACGGATCGAACCCGTCTTCGATGACTCGGCTCAGCCGGACCCGGTCCGATACCAGCGGTTCGAACTGAACCACGCCCTCAGCCAGCATCGCGACAGCCGGAATGAAGTCTTCCTGGAAAGTGTGAGCGAGGCTCGTCGTCAGCTGCCGCTCCTGGAGCAACATGCCGAGGAGGTCTATGGGCCGGGGCTCGACGTGGATTCCCACGACGACCGTCGCACCACCGCGCTGTGTGTTGGTGAGTGCGCTCTCCAAGCCAGATGCTGATCCGCTGCATTCAAACACGACATCGGCCGGCGGAACCTCGTCGCCCGGTGACACCGCCTCCAGGCTGAGGGAGGCGGCAGTTGCGCGGCGCCCTTCCGCAGGGTCACGCAAGACGACCCACTTGGCGCCTCGCGCGCGCGCCACCTGCGCGGCCAGGAGACCGACTGTACCGGCCCCAATCACCTGCACGGTGCGCCCATCCACGCCCCCAGATCGCCGCTCAGCTCGAACGGCGACTGAAAGCGGTTCCGCCAAGGCCCCCGCCTCGTCGGGCATTGTGGGCGGCATGACCGCGCACATTGCCGCCGGCACGTTTACTGCCTCGGCGAGGGCGCCGTCAAGCATGAACCCGATGCCCGCGATCTGCGGGCAGAGCTGGGTCAGTCCCTGCCGGCACCACGTGCAGTCTCCACACGTCATCGTTCCCTCGATCGCGACCCTGTCACCCGGCGCGAGCTTCACGCCAGCGCCCACGGCTGTCACGCTGCCGGTTCCCTCGTGGCCAAGGGTGATGGGTAGCGATGCGCCGGTGAGGGGGTGTGGCTCGGTAGGAACGATGGCCGGTCCCTCGGTGATCTCCTCGATGTCGGTCCCACAAATGCCGCAGTACGAGACCGCGACGGTGAGCCAGCCGCGTGCTGGTGGCGCGGGCGCGGGACGATCAACAAGTCGGACGTCGTCCCGACCGAAGTAGACGGCGGCACGCATTCGTCAGCTCGCGGCCGCGCGCTTGAAAGCAGTGGCACGCGCACCGCCTTGACAGAACAAGGCGTCAAGCATCATCCAGCACCGGAGTCGCAAGTATTCGTGAAGAGCACCGAGTCGTCGGTCCTCCAGTCGGTACGATGGCGCGTGCCGTGGTCCACGTAGCAGTACGCGCCTGACGAGCCATCCCGGTCTGGCGCCGATGGCGACCACCAGACCTCTGCGGCGTCATCTGTCATCGAGAACCCCCCCGGCCCGAAGCGCACATGGCCTGCGTACTGCGGTGTGTCGGGGTTCGGAAAGATCGTCCGCTGGAGACCCTGCATGAAGGTCTGCGGAGTCAGGTGGGGCCCGGCCATCTGTAAGCCCGACATCATGGTCAAGACTTCCTTGTACCACTGAGTGAAGGCGGACAGGTCGTAAGTGTTGTTGTAGGTCACGGTCGGATCAACCTCTCGCGTCGCCCAGTACATCGAGTTGTCAGCCGCCGGGACCGACTTGGGGAAGATCGTCAGGCCGAACGCGTTGCGCCACTCCTGAGAGGGCATCGTTTTCCCGATGAAGTTCTCGGTCATCTGAGCGTACGAGTTGATGAGCCACTCCGGAAAATAACCGAGAGATTGGGCCCGGTTGGTCCAAGCGACAGCCCCCTGGCTGGTGTCAGTGTTGCCGTTGCTTCCCCCGATGGGCGACACGAAGAGCGCGATCGAGGTGACACCCGCGTTCCTCATTTGTATGAGGGTGTTGGTCTGGGTGCTAGCCGCATCTTGGGAGCTCTGGTCGTTGCGCACATACGAGTACGTATAGGCAAACTTGGTATTGCATTGTGCGAGGGCGGTGGTCAGGTCGTCGTACCCCGCCTTCTGGAGATCGTCTGAATACTCAAAGAGGAGCCCGAACTTGCGAGTCTTGCCCTGGATGTCAGGGGAGCCGACCCCGACGTAGCGAGCCGGCTTGCCAGCCAGCTGCTCGCATATCCATGACCCGAAGAACTGTTCCATGCGGTTGAGCGCCGCCGGGTACTGCCATCGGTACGGCGCGTACTGCGCCAGAGTCTGGTCAGTGTCGCGGGAGTAGATCCAGGTGCTCGGGACCCCCAACCGTGCCATCTCGATGTTGTACTCCTGAGAGTCGCCGAAGGCACCTTCAAGCCGGAGTGATGCGAAAGGCTTGAAGGTTTTGTAGACCTGGTCGGCGTATGCGCGATCAGTCGCGGGATCACTCGCGGCGCCTGGCTGTGACGGGTCGTTTCCCGGCTTGCCCGCGGATGCATCGACCAAGTGGACCTTGCGGCCGTAGAACTCGAATCGCTTGTTGAAGAAGTTCTCGAGGTCGGCGTAGAACTGGGCCGCGCCGTTGGGACCACCGTACCCGCCGAAAGGGATCTCCTTGTACTGTGGCACCGCGATCGTGATCGAATCGCCTGTGACCCCCTGGTATGTGGCGCCGCCGTTGTCCCCGCTCCAATACGAAACACAGGGCGGCGACTGAGGGTCTTCAATCTGACGTGGGGGATTGCCCACGCACAGCCGCACCTTGGGGGGCGCGGGCGTCTGCAGGAGACTCGCGAGCGCGCTCGGTGTTGGCGACGGGGAACCACCTGGACCAAGCCCGCCGCCAGGGCCCTTGCCGAGCAGCGACGTCTGCTCCTCGAGGCTTTGCTTGATCTGCTGTTGTGCCTGGGGAGCGAACTCAGCGATCGCCGGCGGAGGGGGCTGGAGCGACGTCAGAGCGATGCCGAAGACGACCAGGATGACGACGAAGGCAAGGGCGGAGTAGAGGGGTCCGGGGACCCTTGAGTCAGCCTGGTTCAAGCCCCTGCCAGCCATTCGCCCTCAGCCGTCTTAGCCACCCCGCGCCCCCAACAGGAGTCCCGCTGGGGCCGCACGACGGCTCAGCCTAGCACAGTTGTGCTAACGGTTGCACAGAAGGAGCCGGATGGCGCTTACGCCAGAACGCGGTAGCGGTTATGCTACCGGTTGCACGAGTGTGAGGAGGCCGGTGAAGGAGCCGGTTTCCACCGAGGATGGGAGGTGTCATGAGGGAAGAGCGGCTGGCGCGAATCCGTCGCCTACGGGGGATCGACTACGTACCTTCCTATGCGCGCGGTCCCCAGGACTCGCTCGGCTCCCTTTGCCGCCGCGACGTTCTGACGCGCGAGCTCGGTTTCTCGCGGGGCCTTGGTCTCAATGGCGTGCGACTCTGGCTGCACATAGGGTCGTACGAGGAGGACCCGGCGCTCTACCTGGACAACCTGGTCTACTTCCTTGACCGCTGCCAGGAGGAAGGCCTGGGGGCGCACCTAAACCTCTTCGACTCGGTTGGCGTGGACCCTGAGGATGCCGCCAAGCCCGCGACCACGAAGCAGGAATTGCGCCAGCGGTTTGTAGGAAACCCGTTCGTCGACCAGATGATCCAGATCGTCGGTGACCGGCATGACCTGATGCTTGTTCCTGACTGTGAGGCTCCGGTGGCCCTGCTTACGGAATTCTGGATCGCGGGGCCGGGCTACGTTCATGTCCAGCCTGACGAGTGGCAGCGGTGCGAGTCGTATGTGCGCGCGGTGTCGGAGCGTGTGCGAAGCCATCCTGCGCTGCTCATCCTCGAAGTGATGAATGAGCCGGAGGCATGCCTCTTCGGGCGCGAGGTCGACTACGAACCCGTTCGCAGGTTCTACTCGGCGATGCACGCCGTGCTCGCCGACACTGCGCCTGATGTCCCCACCACCATCGGTTCCTCGAACCTAGAGGCGTTCAAGCAGGCGGACATCGATACCGGGATGCGCATGGACGTCGTGTCATTTCACTGTTTCGCACGGGATTCCGAGACGTTCAGGGCCGCCTGGGAGGAAGCCAAGGCCTACACCGAGGCGACGGGCAATCGGCCTGTCATCTGTTCTGAGTGGGGCATATACCCCGGCGACGTCGACGAAGCGCAGCTCGCCGCGTACAAGATGCAGCTGCCTATCGCCCTTGACAGTGGCATCGCATGGGAAACGATTCACACAGTAGCCGGCTACTGCAACGGCGCCGACGCGGCCCTGCTCTACGCGAACGGCACCATGCGTCCGGCCGGTGTCTACCTGCGCCAAACCATGCGTGAGTTCACGCCCTAACAACACCAGCCTTCAGGAGGGATGAATGTGAGCGAGATCGGGGTCGGCCTGGTCGGCTACAAGTTCATGGGCAAGGCGCACAGTCACGCGTACCGCGACATTCCCATGTTCTTCCCGGACTGTCCGCGGCCCGTTGTCAAGGCCATCTGTGGCCGCGACGCTCAGGCTGTCGCGGAGGCTGCTCCAGTCCTGGGTGCCGAGCGAAGCCTGACGGACTGGCGGGAGCTGATGGGTGCCGAGGACGTGGACCTTGTCGACATCGCGGCCCCCGGCGACGCTCACCATGAGATCGCGATCGCGGCCGCTGAGGCCGGGAAGCATGTGCTTTGCGAGAAACCCCTCGCCAACTCGCTGGCCGAGGCGAGGGCGATGCTGGCTGCGGTCGAGAGGGCAAAGGTCCAACACATGGTGATCTTCAACTACCGGTATGTGCCTGCCGTGCAGCTCGCTCGGAGGCTGATCAGCGACGGGCGCCTCGGCCGCGTCTACCACATGCGTGCCCAGTTCCTGCAGGACTGGATCGTGGACCCCGGCTTCCCGCTGGTGTGGCGCCTTCGCAAGGAGGTTGCGGGCTCGGGGTCGCTGGGCGACCTGGGTGCCCACCTCATCGACATGGCCCGCTTCCTCGTCGGGGAGTTCACCGACGTGGTTGCCGCCACCGAGACCTTCATCAAAGAACGGCCGCTGCCCACCGAGTCCGGCGGACTCAGCGCGAGCGGCAATCCGTCCACGGGCCGGGGAGAGGTCACAGTGGACGATGCTTCGATCTTCCTCGCGCACCTCGAGGGGGGCGTCCTCGGGACCTTCGAGGCCACGCGATTCGCCCCCGGCCATCGCTGCACGAACGCGTTTGAGGTCAACGGCAGCAAGGGAAGCGTGCGCTTTGACTTCGAGCGCATGAACGAGCTCCAGGTGTACTTCACCGAGGACGGGGCGGACACACAGGGTTTCCGGTTGATCAACGTCAACGACTCGGCCCACCCGTATGCCGGCCGCTGGTGGCCGGCCGGCCATGGGACCGGCTACGACGTGACGTTCGTGCACCAGATCGTCGACTTCCTTGAAGCCATCGATTCCGGCAACACCGCGGCACCGACCTTCGTCGATGGCGTCCGCTGCCAGGAAGTCCTCGAAGCGGTGTCTCTCTCGGCCGCCAATCGGACGTGGGTAACCGTCGCAGATGTCTGAGGGGCGCGGCGGCGAACCGGAGCTCAGCAACAACGAAGGAGAAAGGAAATGAAGGTAGGGGTATTCCTGGTACTGCTCGCCGACCGATCGCTGGAGCAGGCCCTCGACTACGTGAAAGAACTCGGAGCGGACTGCGTCGAGATCGGGACCGGTGCGTATGTCGGCAACGCCCATGCTGACCCGGCGAAACTGCTGAGGAGCAAAGGCGCCACTCAGAAGCTGATCGATGCCGTGGCGAGCCGGGGACTCGAAATCTCCGCGCTTAGCTGCCATGGCAACCCCGTACACCCGAAGAAGACCATCGCCCGCGACCATGACAAAGCGTTCCGCGACACGGTGGAGCTCGCTGCCCGCCTCGGGGTGAAAACGGTGGTCACATTCTCAGGGCAGCCGGGTGACCGTGATGGCGGGACCTCACCAAACTGGGTGACCCAGATCTGGCCGCCGGACTTCCTCGAGCTGCTGGAGTGGCAATGGAAGGAGAAGGTCGGACCGTACTGGGCCGAGGCCGCCGAGTATGCGCGCCAGCGGGGGGTCCGGGTCGCCATCGAGCTCCACCCCGGGTTCATCGCATACAACAGCGGCTCCTTCCACCGGCTTCGGAAGGAGGCGGGCAAGGCGGGCAAGAACCTGTACGTGAACTTCGACCCAAGCCATCTCTTCTGGCAGCAGATGGACCCGATCGAGTGCGTCGATTCGTTGCGCGACGCCATCGCGCACGTCCACGCGAAGGACACCGCCCTGCATGCGCGCAACGTCCAGTTGAACGGAGTGCTGGACACTATTTCTTATGGAGATGTCGCACAGCGGTCATGGATCTTCCGCAGCGTCGGTTACGGCCACGGCCCGGAGTTCTGGAAGGCCCTGGTGTCCCACTTGCGCCTCGCCGGCTACGACGGCGCCATCTCGATCGAGCACGAGGACGGGCTCATGAGCATCGACGAGGGGTTGCGCAAGGCTTACGCGACGGTACGCGAAGCCGTGATCAGCGAGCCGCCACCCCGGATGTGGTGGGCCTAGAGCCGCCGTCCCGCCTAGCTGCGGCTCGTCGCAGGACAGATAGCCCTTCGACGAGCCCTGCCTGCCGCCTGTCGACTGGTCCCCCGAACGCGCCCCAGTTCGTGTCCTCGTGCTCGATGCTCACGACTCCGTCGTAGCCGCAATCAAGCAGGGCCTGCAGCCACAGCGTCCAGTCGACTACGCCGTGGCCAGGCAGACGGTACATCCAATAGTTGCTGCCGTAGTCGGGTGCGGGATTGAAGTAGCCCGTGCTCTGCAACCGGTCGGGATAGATCTCGGTGTCCTTGGCGTGGGTTAGGAAGACCCGGTCGCAGAACTCCTTGAGCGCGACCACGTGGTCGATCCCCTGCCACACGAGGTGCGACGGGTCAAGGTTCAGCCCCAGGTTGGACGCTGGGACCGAGGCAAACAGCCTGCGCCAGCCCGCCGGTGTCGTGGCGCACCAGCCGGCCGGGAGACCCGGCCAGTTTTCGAGCACCAGCCTGACGCCGACCTCCGCCGCCTCCGCGGCGATCGAGCGGAGGCATTCGGCCAGCGCCGCGTAGTTGGAGTCTTCGTCGATCGAGGAGTCACGCCCGGCGAAGCCGGCCACGATGTCGACCCCACAACGGCCCGCCGCCCGCACCGCGTCAGCAAGGCGCTCCCGAGCCGCGGTTGCAGCGTCGCGGTCAGCGTCGAGGATAGGGCCCCATGAGGTCAAGGCGCAGACCTCCAGGCCCGCGCCGCGAACCGTGTCCACTGCCGATTCGGCGTCGCCTAGGTCGCCAAGGTGGTTCCTGATGTCGATCTCAAGCGTCTCGAAGCCAGCGCTTTTGGCGAAGGTGGCGACATCCGTGAGCGGGACGTCTCCCAAGACTGAAGTGTAGAAGCCGAACTTCAACACGTGTTCCGTCTACGACGCGGCGAGAGGGGCGGAGTCGAGCACACCTGAGCGCGCCATCACCTCGGTCAGCGTCGAGATGCCAAGCCGGACAGTCTCAGGCACGGGCAGGGCCCAGTACTCCGGTCGGAAGATCTCGAGCGAGAGGAAGCCGGTGTAGCCGATGTCCCGCAGTGCGGCGAGGTCTTCGGCCAGGGGTAGGATGCCGAGGCCCGGCATCAGGCGATGGTGATCGCCGAGACTCTCTATGGGCAGGTCCTCGCAGTCGTTGATGTGGACGATGAGCATCGATTCAGCCGGTACCGCACGAATGCGATCCGGCTGCACCTGCGACAGGTAGTAGTGGAAGGTGTCCATCATGATGCCGACGTTCGGGCGCCCGCTTCGCGCCGCGATCTCCCGGGCCGCATCCGGACCCCCCATCAACTCGGCGCGCCCGATCGGCTCCAGGGCGATGCTCACGGGGGCGGCAGCGTCAGCGTAGGCACCTGCCCGCTCGGCGGCTCGTCCCAATGCCTCATCGTGACTCATGTTCCGCGGTATCTCAGCGACGCAATAGGTCAGGAGGGTTGGGCAGTCAAGGTCAACGGCCAGGCGGCTGGCGCGGCGAAGATTTTCGAGGTGAGGAGCGGCATCGCCGAATACCTCCAACTGGAACGCCATCAGGGAGGCAACGCCCAACCGCGAGGATCGAAGCATTGACTTGACTTCCTCGAGGGAGTGCTGCTGAAGGCACGCGTCGAGATGATCGAGATCGATCTCGACGCCCTGAAAGCCGGCCTCGCCGCATGCAGTCAGGATCTCGAACAGATCGGTGTCGCGGCCGGCCGTGATCGTGTTGAAACACGTCTTCATGACTCCACTCCCAAATACATGCGGTAGATCTGCTCGCACAGACGTACATCGGTGAGCGTGTCCTCGCCGCTCGAACGGAATTCCTCCCCGCTCCTTAATGCCTCGATGAAGGCGACCGCTTCCTCGCGGTACGGCCACGCGGCAGGACAGCCCGGATCGGGTTCTTCATAGGTTGGCATCTCGCCCGCGGTGTAGAACTCGACGGACGAACGGCTGGGGCGATAGAACATCGGCTCCGCCGCGAGCCTTACCCAACCCTTCTCGAAGTACACCTGAGTGTGCTCATCCCATCCGTGGTGTTGGGATTGCGCGCTTTCGACGACAGCCCGAGTCCCGCCGAGATCAAGCACAACCAGTCCGGTCATGCCATCGGCATCCAGGTCCACGGCCCGGACGCGAGCCTCGTCGCCAGTGCCAAGGAGAAAGCGAAGCAGGTTGATGTTGTGCGTCCATTGCTGGAGGTACCAGATGTAGCCCTCTCCGCCAGCCGATGGCAGCCACGACGGCATCAGATGCGATGCGTCCATCACCTCGGCCGCCTCGTCGGTGGTGATCATGCCGCTCGTGTCGAGCCCGACCAGCCAGTTCCCGCCGAAACCGTGGTTCCTCGCGTAGAGGACCGGTCCGCGCGAGCCATCGGTGCGCCACGCCGCAATGCGGCTCTGGGCCAACATGTTGCCCGGGTCGTATCGCTTCATGTAGGCGACCATGAGCCGACTTCCACCGGCCCGCGCCGCCTCCAGGATGCGTTCCGCCTGGGCGACGGACACGGCCATCGGCTTCTCCATGAAGACGTGTTTGCCGGCGTGCAGCAGGTCGGCGGCAATCTCACCCTGCTCGGCAAAGGCGGCCGAAAGGGCTACTGCGTCCACTGCGGGGTCCTCGGCCAGCTGGTGATGGCTCTCGTAGATGCGTTCTATCGCATACCTGTCGGCCACCGCCTCGGCCAGCCGCGGGCGGCGCTCCGCCAGCGCGACGAGCCGGCATCCTGGGATCGAGCTGAAGTTTGGGAGGTGGGCGTTCTGGGCCATGAACCCACACCCGACGTACCCGAGCCTGACAGTCGCGTCGTTCACGGACGAGCCCCCCTCGACGCGGGCCCGACCTGATCCGGGCGCGCGCTCACCAGGGCGCCAGCGCGTCGCGGACGAACCGAGCCGCGGGGCGCATGGTGCCGTTCGGGTGCAGGATCGCGGTCAGCGCGGCCTGGCCGTACCCGCTGATGAGGTGGGTCAGCTCCCAGGCGACGCCCGATTCGTTCAGGATCGGGAAGTGGGAACGGTAGAGGTCGAGCTGTTCGGTGTCGTGGGCCCCCGGGAACGCACCCCATTCGGAGGCAATGACCGGGCGACCGCCCGTCTCGTTCGCGAAGGCCTTCGCCGCTTTGATCCGCTTGCGGAAGTCCGCCTTGTTGAAGGTCAGCGGGTGGATCGATACGGCGTCCATCAGCGAGGGCAGGTCCGCCTCGTACTGCCGGAAGACCTCGAGGTTCTCGGCACCTATCGTGACCGGGATGTCGGGTGCCAGCTGTCGAACGAGCTCATACGCATGCGTGTAGAAGCGCCGGACGGGGTCAACGTCCACGCCCCAGCGGGCGACGATGAAGGGCTCGTTCATAACGTCGATGATCAGCAGACCAGGGTGGTCCCTGAAGTTGGTCACAAGGTCATCGACGTACGCGTCCCACCGGTCCCAGTACTCCTGGCCCAGGTGGGCGTATCCCGGGCTGGCCACGAACCACGGCTCGCGGAAGACCGGGCTGACATCCCAAACGGCGATGGAGCCATCGCGCTCGGGCACGCTGACCAACTGGGGCATGCCGAACACCTGCATCCCCTTGGTGAGAATCTTGCCTGCGAGGAGCGACTGCAGGAACTCGTCGCCCTCGACAGAGGCCCTCACGTCCGCCAGCGAAGGGATCTCGCCGTCAGCGGCGGTTTCAGGTCCTCCTCCGCCACTGTCGAAGAGGTTGAGGTGGATCCCGATCCCGCGCTTGTGCGCCTCATCGAACACAAACGTGAGGTTCTGCCGGTACGCGGTTGGATCGTTCTCGTAGCCCCAGACGTTCGTCCAGATGCGCAACGCGTTCAGGCCAAGCCCGGCCGCATAAGAGACCTCCCGAAGGAATTGCGATGGCTGGAATGCAGAACCCCAGGCATCCAGGGTCGTCCTCGACCAGCTGGGGATGTAGCACGCGCCCTGGATGTCCCGGACCCGCTGAATGCGATCGTCGTTCACCTCAATCCTCCTCCCCCGGCGCCGTTCGCGGCCAGCCTCGCGGCACCCGTTGCGGGGACATGGTAGCAACTCTTTGCAACCGGTTGCACGAGTGCCATTTCCCGGTGTAGCATGTCGCCTACGCGGGCAAGCCGCAGGGAAGGTGGAGGTGGTATGGACGACGTCGTGATCCTCGGCGTGGGGATGACTCGATTCACTAAGACGCCCGAGCGGTCCGTGGCAGACATGGGCCAGGAGGCGGTGCTGGCGGCACTGCGTGACGCCGAGCTCGAACGCTCCCAGGTCGAGGCGGCGTGGTGCGGCACTGAGCTATCGCACCCGGGCGTAGGGCAACGGGTCTTGAAAGACATCGGCATGACAGGGATCCCCATCGTCAATGTCGAGAACGCGTGTGCCAGTGGCAGCACGGCCGTCCAATCCGCGATGGCGGCCATCAAGGCGGGCATGTGCGACATCGCGCTCGCGGTGGGGGTTGAGACTTTATCGGGCAAGCCGGGTCTCATCACGGAGGACCCAACGACCGACGTGATGTGGGGGAGCGGGTGGCTGCTGCCGAGTTTCTACGCCCTTCTGACTCAGCAACACATGCATCGGTACGGCACAACGCGGGAGCAGATGGCCCGGGTCGCGGTCAAGAGCCACCAGAACGCCATGCACAACCCCTATGCGCACTTTCACAAGCTGGTGACCGTGGAGGAGGTGCTCAACTCGCCGTTGATCGCGGACCCGATCACCCTTTACCAGGCTTGCCCCACGACGGACGGTGCGGCGGCAGCGGTTCTCTGCAACGAAAAGACTGCCCGACGCTTCACGAACAAGCCCGTTCGCATCGCCGCCTCGGCGCTGACATCGGGAACACTGAAGACACGGGCCGCCGCCGTCGAGGAGATGGTGTCCCGGGCGGTGCAGAAGGCCTACGAGCAAGCCGGGCTGGGCCCGTCGGACATTCATGTCGCGGAGGTCCACGACGCATTCGCCCCTGGCGAGATAATGGCGTACGAGGACCTTGGGTTCTGCGCCCCCGGTGAGGGTGGTGAGTACGCCGAGCGCGGTCTGGGCGAGATCGACGGTACCGGGGTGCCCACCAACACAGGCGGTGGCCTGCTCTCCCGCGGGCATCCCCTCGGCGCGACCGGGATAGCTCAGCTGACGGAGTTGACCTGGCAGCTTCGCGGGCAAGCCGGGCAGCGTCAGGTCGAGGGCGCGAAGAACGCAATCGCGCTGAACATGGGCGGCACGGTCTTCGAGCTCGAAGCCAACGCCTGCATGATCACCATCCTCCAGGCTTAGCGGTGGCACCGACCTCCGGCGCAACGTCTGACGAAACCGTGGAACCCCTGCCACCCGAATACGCGGAGCTCTCGAACGGCGAATGGTTCCTCGTTGGGTCGCGCTGCACTGAGTGCGGCTCGAAGTTCTTCCCCGAGACGCTCATCTGCGCCGACTGCACAAGCCGGGCGATGGAGCGGACCCACCTTGCCCGCGAAGGCACTGTCTACACGAAGACCACCGTCGCGCTGGCGCCGGAAGGCTTTGAGGCACCGTATGGCATCGCCTGGGTGGACCTACCGGACGGACCAAGAGC
>Ga0070717_10000985_pt1 | contig 19060 bp, 16 predicted proteins | sample LARL113metaG_FD_71366 | JGI IMG/M metagenome (GOLD analysis project Ga0070717, IMG submission 71366) | Corn, switchgrass and miscanthus rhizosphere microbial communities from Kellogg Biological Station, Michigan, USA - LAR L11-3 metaG | ecosystem: Host-associated > Plants > Roots > Rhizosphere ... | reverse complement strand
AATTCCTTGTTGTAAGAGCTCGCGGCCTTATCGGCGATATCCTGCGCAGTGTCTTCGTCGGCGCTGCGGCCGTCCTGTTGGGTGCGCGTAACCATCCGCCGCAATTCCTGCCGGCGCGTCTCCAAACGCTTCTTGAAACTTTCCAACTTCTTTTTGTCCATCTGCTTTACCAAAACTCCAGCCCCTATATTTGGGGCTAACAAGTCGAACGGGAATAATATTCGCGTCAAATAAGATGCGTCAACTGCCCGGAAGGGTGCTGAACCTTAATTTGGCGAAACCGGGAATGATTACCGCGGCAAAGGTTCTTGCGTTTCCGCCAACGCATACCCCATCACGGCCATGCAGGCGGCGTTCTCACGCAACTCCTCGGGAACGACTTTGTCCAGGGTGTCGGCAGCGGTGTGATGGTAGGTGAAATAGGTCAGCCCATTTTGCCACACGCCGAAGCCCGGCACGCCTTTGCCGACCAGCGGTTCAATATCGGTATCAGGGGCATCCGACACCTGCTCGAAGAGGTTCCCGCCAAATGGCCTGAGCACTTCGGCCACCGGTGACAGCTCTTCTTCCGCCGCCTTGCTGATTTTGACGCGGAATCCCAGCGGATGTTCAGCGCCACCATCGCTTTCCATCGCGGCAACGTGATTTGGCAGCTCGGCCGCGTGGTCTTTGGCATAGGCGTCCCGCCCGCTTGCGTCCATTTCTTCATTCATCCAGGCGATAACGCGAATTGTGCGTTTGGGATGGAGGCCCAGGCGATGGACGAGTTCAGCGGTTTCCATGGCGACCACCACGCCGGCGCCGTCGTCAATTGCGCCGGTACCCAAGTCCCATGAATCAAGGTGGCCGGAGACAATCACGATCTGCTCGGGATGCTCGGAACCTTTCAAATCAGCGACAACGTTGTAGCCCTGGGCTGCGGGTCCCTGGCGCGTAGTCAAAGTAAGGTGGAGGCGAACCCGGCCGCGTGCGGCCAGTCTGGCGATCAGGCCCGCGTCTTCTGCGCTTACTGCACCGGCAGGAATCGGGGCGTCGGCACTCCAGCCAGCGTGGGCCAGGCGAAAGGCACCATCTCCGGCAGAGCGCACCAGCGAGGCGACGGCGCCCAGTTCAGAAGCGGCTTTAGCGCCGCTGGCACGGTAACGCACAGCTTCGCTGTAAGCAGCCCCCGACCGCCCGGCGATTGCTTTGCTGTGGTCGTAAACGTAGGTGTACAGAACGATTTTTCCGGCGACCTTCTCCCGACCCAATGCCCTGAGTTCATCAAAGTTGTTGACCACGATGACATCTGCCGTGAGGCCCGCATCGGTTGTGGGTGAATTACCGTACAGCGCAGTGACCACGATTTTCTGGTGGGTTCCTTCTGCCTGTCCAGGATACTCGACCAGTTCCGCCGTATCAGTTCCGCGCATAAAACGGTGCACCGGAACCGGTTCAAGATGAACGTCCAAGCCGAGTTTGCGCATTTCGTCGGCCACGTAATGCGCGGCGGCATCGGCCTGTGGAGAGCCTTGCGGGCGCGGTCCAATGCTGTCAGTGAGGTACTCGAGTTGCTTGTAGGCGAAGTCGTCGGACAGGGCAGCGTCGCGTAAGCTAACGAGTTCGCTGCGCAGTTGAGGCGGGAAGGCGCGCGTAGCGCTCTCCGACTCATGCGGGATTGTTCCCCAGATTTGGGGTTTCTGACCGTACAGTTTCTGACCGTACAAGAGAGTTGAAATCAGCAGAGGAAGGTACAGCAGTCGAGTTGAACGCATCGCGGCCTCGAAACAGAGTTTACGTTTTCTAAGGTAACATCTCAGCACAGGTACGGTTGGCTTGCCACAGCCAATCGGCAGCACACTTTCAAATCGGATTTCAATGTCCAAAGCGACGATCCGGGAAAATTTCGTCAGGCTCTTCGCCGGCGCTGTTCCATTTGTGTGTTTGATGGGCGTAGCGGCCCAGGAACGGGCCACGCTAGATAATGCTACAAATCCGCAAGATGGCGGAATCTAGTGCACGAAAAAGGCCCCATTTCTGGGGCCTAAATCGAAAGGGCTGCTAGTGGGTTTAACTCAGGAAAGGAATCTGAAGTTGTCGCTCTTGCTGAAGGAGCGGCGTGGGTCGATGGGTCGAGAACAATTTAGAGAAGAGGATCAAATTCATGGGTTTGCAGCCTCTTTTTTCTTGCTTAGGAAATTGCACTTGCCGAGCCAAACGTCAAGGCAAAGAGGAATGCGATTGGAGAGTGAGTAAGTTCTCATACGTCAAAGAGTTGCAGACGATTCGGTGATGAATTCCTGAAATGACAAATTTTGCCAAACTGCATAATTCTGCACATAGGCGGCAGCCGGTGGTGCGATAGGTCGGCTCGCTGACGTGGTCTGTGGAAATTCTTGTCAAGCCCCTGATGGATGGTTTTTCAGATAAATCGAAGAAACTAAACCGAAAATAAATGTTCAAAACTTGGCCATTTAACCTAGTCGAGTTGCTATCATAAAAGTAGTAGGAGAAATAGCGCGGAATATATCCGCGCTATTTTTTTGCCGACGAGACGGCGTTTCGCGCGGGCTGCGGTCGGAAGCGGGAGATGCTAGAATCAAAAACTTCTGTGGAACGAATCACCCCAACTTTAGAAAAAGTAATTGCAGGAGGCTTGCGCCGTGCTCCCGTTGGGCAGGGGCCTTTGCTGGCCTGGCCGCTGGCTTGCGGATCGGCGGTGGCGGCCCGCACCAGCGCACTAAGTTTCGATAAAGGTGTGCTCCGCGTGGAAGTCCCAGATGCGGGATGGCGGGCGGAACTGCGACATTTGGCGCCTCAATATCTAGCAGTCATAAATCGCTACTCCAACAGCTCAGTCGGCAAAATTGAGTTCGTGATTCGTCCAGCCAAGTCGTGCGCCTGAGAACTTATGAAAGTAACTGAACGAGACGTGGCGTACGTCGCCGATCTCGCCAATCTGGAATTGAGCGATGACGAGCGCACCCGCATGGTCCGCGATCTGAACTCGATTCTTGGACACGTAGATTCGTTAAACGAACTCGACACCACGAACGTTCCACCCATGGCGCAGGTTTCGGACCGGTATGGTGTGGATGAGTCGAAGCAGGGAACGGAGCGCTTCGCGTACGCCAGCCGTGAGGATGTGCACGAGGGGTTGCGCAAGTCTTTTCCCCCGGAGGTCGCGCTGGCGAACGCTCCCGATTCCGATGGAACATTCTTCAGAGTTCCCAAGGTAATCGAAAGATAGTCGCTGGCAGTTCCTTGTGCTCATTGATGTCAAGAGTCGAGCTCACAACAAATTCCATGAATCTCACTGGTCTCACAATTGATGCTGCCCGCTCCGCGGTTGCCGAGCGCACGAGTACTGCAGCGGCATTGGCAGAGGCGTTCTACGCCAAAATTGAATCAGACGATCCGAAGATTGGCGCATATCTCATTCTTTCGAAGGAGCGGGCGCTGGCGAAAGCGACAGAGATCGACAGATTGGCGGAAAAAGGCGAGAAGCTGCCACCGTTGGCTGGAGTTCCAGTCGGAATCAAAGATGTCCTGGTCACCAAGGGCGTGCGCACGACCGCAGGATCGAAGATTCTGGGCAACTACATTCCGCCGTATGACTGCACTGCAGTCTCGCGGCTGGAAGCGGCGGGCGCGGTGGTTCTGGGCAAGCTTAATTGCGATGAGTTCGCCATGGGATCGTCAAACGAAAACTCGGCGTTCATGCCGGTGCACAATCCTCGCGATCTGAGCCGGGTGCCTGGGGGATCGTCTGGCGGTTCTGCTGCGGCGGTGGCGGCGGACATGGCGGTGGCAACTTTGGGTTCTGATACCGGCGGTTCGATTCGTCAGCCGGCGTCATTCTGCGGAGTGGTCGGGCTGAAGCCCACGTATGGCAGAGTTTCGCGCTATGGACTGATCGCCTTCGCGTCATCGCTCGATCATATTGGGCCGTTCGCGAAAAGCGCGAAGGACGCTGCGCTTATGCTTCGCACCATTGCGGGGCGCGATCCGATGGATTCAACTTCGGCTGAGCTTCCAGTGCCCGATTATGTCTCTGAACTGGACAAGCCGGTCAAGGGACTGAAGATCGGAGTCGCAAAAGAATATTTCGGTGAGGGTTTGGAGCCGGAAACCCGTAATGCTGTTGAGGCCGGAGTTCAGAAACTGGCCAGCCTGGGATGCGAGGTGGTTAACGTCTCGCTTCCGCACACAAAATACGCGATCCCGGCGTATTACCTGGTGGCGACGGCCGAGGCGTCTTCTAATCTGGCGCGCTTCGATGGCGTGCGTTACGGATTTCGGGTGAAGGGGGCGCGGTCGCTTTCGGATATGTATCGGCGAACGCGTGATGAGGGCTTTGGCGCTGAAGTGAAGCGGCGGATCATGCTGGGTACCTACGCTTTGAGCGCAGGATATTACGACGCGTATTACTTGAAAGCGCAGCGAGTGCGAACCATGCTGACGCGCGACTTTGAAGAGGCGTTCAAGAAAGTTGATGTAATCGTCGGACCGACGTCGCCCACGCCGGCTTTCAAGCTCGGCGAAAAAGTGGACGATCCGCTGGCGATGTATTTGGCCGATATATATACGGTCACTGCAAATCTGGCCGGCATTCCGGGAATTTCGATTCCGGTGGGAGTTTCGAAAGAGAAATTGCCGATCGGCATGCAGATATTCGGCAAGCACTTTGATGAAGCTACGATTCTTAGAGTGGCCAATGCGTATGAGAAGGCGGTAAGTAGACAACTTTCTTAGCTCTGTCATCCTGAGCGAAGCCGGAGCATTTGCTCGCGAATGCTCTGACGAGTCGAAGGATCTCTGCACTTCAAGGCTTCGTACACGCCAAACGCAAGTGGGTCTTTACGAAATTGCATAGGTCCTTCGTCGCCGTCTGTTTCGTGTACGAAACAGATATGCTCCTCAGGATGACAGGGTTTCGCAGTGCGGATGGTCATTCGAGCATTTGATAATAGCGTTCTCCCGCGCAGCTACGGCAAAGAACCTTGCCGTCACGGCGGATCTCGCGGTGGAAGTTAATCCCTTCGCCGCATGAATCACAAACAATTCGTTCACCTTTGTATCCGGGAAATTCTTCGGGAGGCAATTCGACTTTCACCCATTGCGTGGTGAACAGGTCGTCGTGTGCAATCTCGCGATACGCCCGCATCTGCTGCTGATTTTTGTCAGTGATTTCTGGATGCAGAGTTCGCGCGAGAGCCTTCGAAGATTCTTTCGCGGCTATACGAATCGCTCGCCCGGTTTGCAGGTCAACAAAAGTCGCCGCGACTTTGCCCCAGTCACGAAACTTTAATGCTCGTTTGCCCAGCCGGCAGCCAGTCACTACCGCAACCGCATCGGTTGCACAGCGGTCAATCTCAACAAAAGTAACCAGGCGCTTGCGGTTTTCATTGCTGCGGGCGTCATCGATCCCCAACTTCTGAAGACCAAGCATTGCCAGACGGACGCCGAGGACCTGTCCGGCGCAAAGGTGTCCGTGTGCTTGCTCGGCTTCGCGGAGGTAGGAGTCAAGAGAAGGCATTTCAGAAAGTTTCAAGGTTGCAAGGTTTCAAAGTTTCAGCAGACGGGAAACGTTGAAACCTTGAAACATTGAAACTTCAAAAGGAGTCCACATGAATTCTAAATCGAAATCACTTCTTGCTCTTGTGCTGGCGATCGCAATCGCTACCACGGGATGCAGCTCACAATGGATCAACATTGCTCTGCAAGACATGCCTGTGCTCACGCAAATGGCACTGAACATCGCCACTCTGGCCGCTACGCTGGCTTCAGGAAATCAGGCTAGCACCGCCGATGTTGCCGTCATCCAGAACATTTCAGCGCAGGCCAGCCGCGACCTGAATCTTCTGCAGACTCTTTATAACGAGTACAAAGCCAACCCGAGCGCAAGCACGCGGCTGAAGATTCAGAATGTGATCTCCGACCTGAATCAGAACCTGCCTGCGTCGCTCGAAGCGGCGCATATTTCCAGTGCTACGCTGACCGCCCGCGTAACTGCTGCGGTCAATCTGATTCTGACGACGGTAAACAGTTTCGCATCTTTGATTCCGCAATCGACGATTCCGCAGGCGACGCCAGCAACATCGCAGAAGACTAAAGTCTCACTTCCGCGCCCAACGGATTTGAAACGTCAATGGAACCAGCAGGTGTGCGTCCCGACCGGAGATGCTGGCTTCGATGAGGCGCTCAATATGTGTGCCATAAAGTAAATCGCCTTCGGTCGTCGGCTCTCGGCTTTGGGGCAGCGCGACGCCATTCCATCACCAAAACTAACTCGACCGTTTCGGAGATCTCATGGCACTTCCGGTAATCGCAATTACAAACGCCTCCACCTGTCTGACGGACACTCAGGTGGAGGCAGTGCTTCCCGCGCTGCAAAGGCAGGTAAGCATTGACTTCAGGGCCTATTGGGACCTGGATTGTGCGTTGTACCCCTTGGCAAGAAACCAGCCGCTCACGCGCGGGTGGTGGCAGATTGTGATCACCGATGATCCCGATCAGGCCGGCGCGCTCGGCTATCACGAGATGACAAGTCAAGGAACGCCGTTAGGAAAGGTTTTTGCCAGGCTCGATCTCGAAAGCGGCTCTTCATGGACGGTGACACTAAGCCACGAACTGCTCGAAATGCTCGCCGACCCATGGATCAACTGGTGCGCAGTGGGGAGTGACAGCAAAGTCTACGCACTCGAAGTGTGTGATGCCGTCGAAGCTGACGATCTTGGATACGAGATCGACGGCGTGCTGCTTTCGGATTTTGTTACGCCAGCGTCGTTCGAGCCAACCAGCGCGGACCGGTTCGACTTCAAGCAGCGAATTTCGAAGGAGTTGCAACTGGCCCGCGGGGGATACATTTCAGTTCTGAATCCGAATTCGGGGTGGACGCAGGTTACAGCAAGAGGTGAGGGCGATCCGCCGATTAGTAATGGCAGCCGGAGAGCGAGAAGAAGGTTGGAAAAATCGCTGTGGAGGAAGAGTCAGCGCTGATCCCCGTGTACTTCGAGAAGCAGGTTCCCGTTCGACTACTTCGCTGCGCTCAGGCGCTCAGGGCAGGCTCTCGACTCCGGAGAATGACTCGCAAGCGAGTCATTCTGCTGAGCTCGGCTACTTCCGTCTCCACCTCACGCCATCTTTGGTCTGCTCAATGATGATTCCAGCGGCGGTAAGTTCGGCGCGGATTGCATCCGATTGGGCAAAGTTCCGGGCGGCGCGTGCTGCTTTCATCTCTTCGATTTTCTGATTTATCTGCTCATCGGAGAGCGCGGCAGAGCGAACGACGTCAAGCAGTTCCGGGCTGATGTCCTTCTCGCGGCCTTCGGCTTTCGCCCATTCGAGAACAGGCTGCATTTTCTCGGCGTCGTCGTCTTTCAAGACAGAAAAGATTTCGTCGAATTGAGCCAGCGCCGCAAGCAGGGGCGGCACGTCATCTTTCTTCAAATCTCCGGAATCTATGGCCGCATTGGCGGCTCGCACCATATCGAAAATGGCAGCCTGGGCCTGCGCAGTGTTCAAGTCGTCGTCAAGCGAATCGCGCAGACGCTTGCTGGTGGCCTCGGCGAGAGTGGTCATGCTCAGGTTCGATCCATCGGGAAATTTGCCACTGAGCCGAAGCTGGAAATTCCGCAGGCGCTCGACCGACGCTGCCGCCTGCTGCAGCCCATCAAAGGTGAAATTCAGTTGATTGCGGTAGGGAACGGATGCCAGCGAATATCGAATGGTCGAGGGCTTGTGACCTTTCAGCACCAGGTCGCGCAAAGTAAAAAAATTGCCCGAGCTCTTCGACATCTTCTCGCCTTCAACCAGAAGAAATCGCGCGTGAAACCAAAAACGAACAAACTGGTTTCCGGTTTGTGCTTCTGATTGCGCAATTTCGTTTTCGTGATGGGGGAAAATCAAGTCTTCGCCGCCGGCGTGCAAGTCGAAACTCTCGCCCAGTTCCTGCATGGACATTACGGAGCACTCAATGTGCCAGCCTGGGCGGCCCGGGCCGATGCTGCTCTCCCAAAAAGCCTCACCGGGTTTCGGCGCTTTCCACAAGGCAAAATCACGGGCGTTGTCTTTTTCATACTCGTCGACGTCCACGCGGGCACCATCTTCCATGCCGGCAAAATCCTTTTTTGAGAGCTTGCCGTACGAAGGGAACTTTGCGATACGGAAATAATAGGAGCCGTCATCGGTGCGGTACGCGAAGCCCTTTTCTACAAGTGACGCGATGAATTGCGCCATCGGCGGGATGTTTTCCGTGGCGCGAACGATCTGCGGCTGCTCAATGTGCAGAGCGGCGGCGTCTTCAAGAAAGGCTTTCTGATACTTCGCCGTGTACTGTTGAACGGTGACTCCGGCCTGGGCGGAATTGCGAATAATCTTGTCATCGACGTCAGTAATGTTCATCACGTGATGAAGTTTGTAGCCGCTCTGGCGCAGGTAGCGGCGCAAGATGTCCACGGCGACGAAGGTGCGAAAATTTCCGATGTGCCCGTAGTCGTAAACCGTGGGCCCGCACGCATACATCCGGACCTCGTTGTTCACAAGCGGCCGAAACTCCTCGACTTTGCCGGAAAGGGTGTTGAACAGGCGAAGGGCCATAGAGGGAAAAAGAAGTTCAATTCTAGGGGGATGTGAGAAGAACGGCAAATAACCGAGACGCGGAAGCACAGCACTACCACAGCCTCAACTATTTCAGCTTGGTCTCCTGGGCCCACAGCTGCTTCCAGTCCGTACCGCTCTTAACCCAGACCTCGCCGTAAACCGTCTTCATGTTCAGAGGCTGTATGTCGTAGGTGCCCTCGTATTGCGCGGAGTAGGTCACCAAAGCGGCGGTGCCGCCCAGCGGCCGAACTTTAAAGTTGCTGAGCTCGTAATGGGCAAGAGTGAAGTGGTCCATCTCAGAAAGCTCGGTGTCTTTGCCGAATGTGCCTTCGGATCCGTCGGTGACTTCGGAGAAGTCCGGCGCCAGACTGGCGGCAAACGCTTTCTTATCTCTGTTTTTGTAATCTTCCCAGGATTTTTTGACCTTGGCTTCGAGCACCCTGGCTGGTGTTGATCCCTTCGCTGATGATGCTGTGTCAGCAGCCTTTTGCTCTTGTGCGACCCCGGACGCGAGCATCATCAGGCAGGCAACAAATGCGAGCATGGTTTTCATAAGTAATCCCCTCGATTAGAGACCAGCAAGTATACCGATGCGGGCCAGAGCGGCCAACTGCTATCCAGCGCCGGCGGATTCTATCCGGCGCAGGCGCACGCCCACCAGATAAACGTAGTGCAGGGCGGAAACAATCGTGAGCGCGAAGGTTGCGCTCAGAAAGAAGCGGCGCGTCACACGGACCCAGTGCGACGGGTAGACCTCGAGCAGCATGACGAAGATCACTGCCGCGACTTGCGCGAGTGTGTTCGCCTTTCCGAAGATGCTGGGGCGGAAATCACGCAATCCGGCAATGGTATAGAGCACGCCGCTGACCAGCAGAATGCATACGTCCCGGCTGAAAACAAGCACGGTGAATTTCCACGGAATTTTATCGACCACGGAAAGCACAAGAAAAACCGTGCTGAGCAGCATCTTGTCGGCAATGGGGTCGAGATACTGGCCGAGGAGTGTCTGCTGGTGGAGGCGTCGTGCCAGCAAGCCGTCGAGGCCGTCGCTCAGGCCGGCGATGACAAACAAGATCAGCGCTCCACCGTAGTGATGCTCGAGCAGTTTGATCACAATGAACGGCAGGAAGGCCATGCGCGCGAGCGTAAGCTGGTTGGGCGCGGAGAGGATCTGAGAGATTCGTAGAACGGCGGTCTTTGAGGCTGCGCCGCTTGTGGGCATTACGGAGTGCACTCAACGATTCTCGCCGCAAGAAACGCCATTGGCAACCGCAAAGGGCTTACGGTGTTAACGGAAGAGTTCGGCGCTGGAGTTTGCCAACCCAAAGAGCGGGTCATTAGAATGGTTGTGCCGCAGAATGGTGTGCTGCGATCGCGAAAGCCTGTAGGCGCGTAGCTCAGTTGGTTAGAGCGCTACCTTGACACGGTAGAGGTCTGGGGTTCGAGTCCCCACGTGCCTACCATATTTTCAATTGCTTCCGACGCTGGCAGGCTTGGCGAACTCTCTCTTGTGTCGTGGTTTGTGTCGTAACCCTTGCTTTTGCTCCCCTCGAGCATGCCACCCGTCGGTTTGCCGAGAGTGCCATCACCGCTTGCGGTCTGGCTTCTGAACGCACATGCGAGTCAAGCGCGGGCATCTTTGGCTCACGTGCCAAGAACGCTGCGGTCATGGCAGATGAGGTGATGTTTCGAGCGCGGGTCCTTGCATCAGGAATCGAAATCGTCCTGATGCTGATTCAACCGGTACGGCGCTGATCAAGAGAAAGTCCATGCTGGACGAGCATTTGGGGCATGCGGGAAAGATATTGCCTTTCAAGAGCCTGATGTCGCGTATCACATGTCCGTGTGAAACTCTGTAAGTCCCGCTTCTTGGGACTTGTTCATCGGTTTTCGACATAGTTAAACGATACTCGCCCGATGTTTCGCTGTCTGTTCAGTTTTGCTCAACACTTCCTATTGATACGAATGACGAACTCGGGGCGATTGCACTCGTTGACCGGATAACTAAAATTCACACGCGAGATTAATTCGTGCGGTGCCGTCAGACCGACAGCGAGAGATTATGCCGCCTTTTCCAGTCCGGCATTCTGGAAGGAAATGCGGGCGATAGCGCTCCAATCGTCCTCGATCATGCCTTGAGCGATCGCGGTGACGAACCGGTCGTGAATTAGATTCGCCATTGGCATCGGCACGGCTGACTCTTCGGCAGCAGCTAACACCAGCCGATTGTCTTTGAATCCGAGCGGCAATTTGAAGCCTACGGGCTCGAATCGGTTGGCAGCGATCATGCCACCGTAGTTTTTGTAGATGGGTGCAGAAAACAAGGACCCGGTAAGCACGTCCAGGAACTTGTTGGGATCGACTCCGGATTTCCGCACCAGTGACACCGCTTCCGCCATACTCTCGATTACTGTAGAAATCAGAAAGTTTCCTGTCAGCTTTACCAGGTTCGCCGCCGGTGCGTCCTCGCTGAGAACGAATGTTTTCTGTCCCATCACGTCGAACAGCACCTGGCAGCGCTGGATTTGGTCGGTAGGTCCAGCTACAACAATAAAGAGCTTCGCCGCCTCAGCCGCTTCGGGACGACCAAAGACCGGAGCAGCGACGTAGTGCTGGTGCCTTTCGCGGTGAGCTGCCTGGAGTCGTCGTGACATAGCGACACTGATGGTGCTCATCGAGACGTGCACTGACCCTGCCGGCAGCGATTGAAGAGCTCGCCCCGGACCCAGGATGGCATCTTCCAAGGCATGGTCGTCGGCCAACATTGTGATTAGAACTTCTGCGCTGGCGGCCGCTTCTCCCGGATTGGCCGCGACAGACACGCCCAGGTGCGCGAGTTCCTGGGCGCGAGATCGCGTGCGGTTAAAGACAACTAACGTGTGTCCTGCCTTGATCAGGTTGCGGGCCATGCCTGATCCCATCATTCCCAGACCGATAAATCCAACTCTCATTGCCGCCTCCCGTTTCAAAGTTGATGTGGAACGAAGCAGTCGCTCTTAATTTAATCCTCTGACGCTGGCTTTGCTTGAACGCTCACTCTTGGAATGGAAAGATGCGAGTCTTCCACGTTTGGGCGGGTACTTAGCGGTCTGTCGTCTTGTCTTGATTATTCGTAACGAAGGGCTTCGACGGGATCAAGCTTCGATGCGCGCAGGGCCGGAACCAGGCCGCTGATTACGCCCACAAACAGCAAAACGATGCTGGAGATTGCGAGGGTCATGACTGAGATGTGCAGGTGGATATCGCCTCTGCCGGATTCGTCTTCAAACAAAGGACCCATCAAAGGTAAAGTGCCAACGGACGCGGCAACGATGTAGGAGACCAGTACGCCTAGAAGTCCGCCGAGCAGCATGATCAATAACGTTTCCGCGAGAAATTGCAGTTTGATGTGGATCTTTTTGGCGCCTAGAGCCCGGCGCAAGCCGATTTCGCGAATGCGCTCATCAACCGAGACCAGCATGATGTTCATCACGCCAACTCCGCCGATCCCCAAGGTCAATGCACCCACAAAGGTCAGCAGGACTTCAAGTCCGATGGTGATCGCATCGATGACGGGCCGAAATTCGTCGCGGCCAAACATCTGGAAGGCTTTCTTGTCAGTCGGGGAGAACTGCTGGCGGGCGGCGATCGCCGCAAGAACCTGCGCCATGGCCTTTTTTTCAAATTGGGGAGCGATTGGTTCGAATAGAAGCACAGCAGCGTAGCGGGTATTCCACAAATCGCCTGCGGTCGAAAATGGAATCCATACTGATTCGTCGTCGCTGGAAAAATAATTGCTTAGCTGAATTTTCCGTTCCATTACTCCGACCACGGTGAACCTTACGCCGCCAATTGCAACCGTTTCGCCGACAGCGGGACGGCCGCTGAAGAGCTGCTCGCGAATTCTTCCTCCCAGAAAACACACGCGCCTGCGCTCGAGTTCATCACTGGTGTTAAACCAGCGGCCCTCAGAGGGGACTTCGTTCCGCATCTCGCCGTATTCGGGGCAAACACCCCGAACGGCCGCGGTGCCGACCATGCGGTCCTGATAAGCGATTCCCGGCCGTCGCACCGTCTCGCGGCATACGTATTTGACCAGAGGTGCATTGGCTTTCACCATGTCAACGTCGGCTTGTTCGATTACAACTTTCTTGCCGGCGCGCTGGCCGCCAGGTTGCTCGCTAGTCTGCTGCGGCCAGCAGATAACGACACTCTTGCCGAACGCGTTGAAACCGCCTACCAGGATGTTGCGGAAGCTGCTTCCGTAAGCGATCAGCAGGGTTACTGTGGCAATGCCCCACACGATGCCGAGCATGGTCAGCATGCTGCGTGTGTAGTTGCGCTTCAGCGCTATCCAGGCTTCGCGAATGATCTCAGTAAGCATAAATCGGATGATCTGGCGATGGGGTCATCGGGTCATCGCTTTCCTCACTCGAGCCGGTCTCAGATGGCCCGATCACCAGATTTTTATCCTCCGGCCTCAAACCGCAATGCCTCGATGGGATCGATCGACGCCGCTCTTCGCGCGGGATACAGCGCCGATATGACAGCAATTCCGCCCAGCATTGCGCAGGCGAGCAGCCCGGTTTTCCAGGTGGGAATCAGCCCTGCGAAGAAGTCGGGCATAGGCATCAGGTCAACCAGCCAGCAGAGGCCGTAAGCCACACCCATGCCAAGTCCTCCGCTGACGAGCGCAATGATGAGCGCTTCAACGAAAAACTGCCTCAAGATGGCATTTGCTGGAGCGCCGAGCGCCTTGCGCACACCAATCTCGCGAGTTCGCTCGCGCACCGCGACCATCATCACGTTCATCACACCAATACCGCCCAGGAACAGCGTGACTACCCCGACCGCTCCCAGGAAATATTTCATTCCGTCGGTCATCTGGGTGAAGGCCTTGGCTTCCTGGACCGTATCCCAGATTGGACAGGCCTCTTTATCAGTCGGATCGAAGTTGTGCATCTTGGCGAGTGCGGCTCGCACCTCCCGCTTGCAGGCTTCATGCTGCGGCACGGATCGAGGCGTGACCAACAGCTGATCGAACGTACGTGCGGTGCCCGGCGGCTTGTCAGGGAAATCGCGCCGCATGGCCGAGAAGGGGACGAACACTTTGTTCACGTCCCACCCGTCATAGCTGGAGTCCTGTTTCTTCTTCTCCATGACGCCGACGACAAGATAAGGAATGTCGTTCAAGTAGACATTTTCGCTGAGAGGATTGCGGCCTTCGGGAAAGAGTTGCTTGGCGGCATCGCTTCCGACAAATGCCACCCGCCGGCCTTCTCTTTCGTCGTCCCAGTCGTAAAACCTGCCCTGGCCGACGGTGAGGCTGCGAATGTCCGCGAACTGAGGGTAAGAACCGGTGACCAGGAAGGCGGCATTGTTGTAGTTGCTGTGTATGCGCACATCCTGCTGTTCGAGTTCTGGGATTGCATACTGACAATCGGGCCCCTCCGACTCCACCGCCTGCACGTCGGCATCTTCCCAATGCACCGTGCGGCCGGCGCGGGCCCCGCCGGCTTGCAGGCTGGTGCGGCCATGGAAAACGATCATTATGTCTTTGCCAAGATTGCGGGATTGTTCCTCCTGGCCCTTGCGCAGGCCCTCTCCGGCGGCAACCATGAGCACGATAGAAACTATTCCCCAGGCAATGCCGAACATGGTCAGGAATGTGCGTAGCTTGTGCGCCCACAACGTGCGGAAGACATCGCCGATAAGATCGCGCAGAACCATGGATATAGTTGTGGCTCAAGATTGGACGCCTGCCCAGGCGGAAAGTTAGCCGGGGATGCGCCTGCAGTTGATACGAAACAAAGATCGAGTTTGTTCACGACGAATTGCCGGGAACAATCATGTAAGATTCGGTGTCCCAACATGCGATGAAGCTGGTCACGAGAACCTTTGCCAGAACCGGGCGGTTTCTTGCCGATTGTGTCCGAAGTCCCGTTGTGTGGTTATTCACCGGACTTCATGCTGGATGGTTTTTCGCGGCCATTGCGAGAATGGGACCGCCTTCCCGCGCTGCAGCCGGCTTTTGGGAGAGTTTCCAGGGGGCAGACTGGACACTGTTCGCCGGAAGGCCTTTTCATTTTTACTACGAACCATGGATCGTGAAGGCTCTTTTCGTTGCCGATCTGCCGGTATTAGTGCTGACAGCACCAGTAGATATTCTAGTGTCTCCTCTTACGCGACTCGCGCATATCAGATCGTATGAAGCATCCTACTTCGCAGCTGCTGAGCTTTTGCTGGCTGGTACTTTTCAATGGCTGTTGGTTGGACGATGGGTGGAGGTTCGGTGGGTTGCCAGAAAGTTTTCTAAGAAGCTTGGATGAGTGCCGCGCCTGAGGTTATTCCCTTTATCCAACATCCCAGATCCTGCAGCGCCAGTTCGCACTGCAACCTATGTCGCAGCTGGCGATCACGAACCTTCTTGTCGAGTGGAGGGAGCAGGTCAAAGGTGATGTTTGCGGGTTGGAATTTCTTTGGATCGGCATGAGTGATGTAATGCAGCAACGATCCCAGTGCGGTTGCGCGTGGTGGGGAAACCGGAGCTTCCCCGCAGACCAGCGCGGCTGCAAGCATTCCCGCCAGCATGCCAGTGGCGATTGATTCGACGTATCCCTCCACGCCGCAAAGTTGTCCGGCGAAGAAAATCTTTGGATGAGCTCGCATCTGCAAAGTCGAGTTCAGTAGCGCAGGAGAGTTGATGTAAGTATTGCGATGGATTTGCCCGAAGCGCAGGAAGCGGGCACTTTCGAGTCCAGGGATCAGCCGCAGAACGCGGGCCTGCTCGCCAAATCTCAAATGATTCTGGAAGCCGACCAGGTTGTAGGAATCGGCGCGCAGATTTTCCTGGCGCAGCTGCACGACCGCATACGGCGGCTTTCCGGTACGAGGGTCACTTAATCCCACCGGCTTCATGGGACCAAAGCGCAGGGTGTCGCGCCCGCGGCGCGCGATTTCCTCGATTGGCAGGCAGGCTTCAAAGTAATTCAGCTTCTCCCAGTCTTTGGATTCGACCGGCTCAGCCGCCAGGAGCGCGTCGTAAAAGCGGTCGTACTCTTCTTTTGACATCGGGCAGTTGATGTAATCCGCGGTGCCTTTGTCGTAGCGCGCCGCCAAATACACCTTTGACATGTCAATGGAATCGGCTTCGACGATGGGGCTGATGGAGTCGTAAAAATATAGCGTGTGTGGCGGAGGCGCCCCCGCTCGCGAAGTGTCGGTCTTCTCGGACTGCCCACACAGCCGCGCAATCTCAGCCGCGAGCGCATCGGAGGTCAGAGGACCGGTAGCGACAATTGTGACCTGGTCGTCCGCGACGGAGGTCACTTCTTCCCGCCGGATGCTAATCAATGGCTCGCGCGAAATCACTTCTGTAACCTTCGCCGCAAAAGCTTCGCGATCCACGGCAAGCGCATGTCCGGCAGGGACGGCACATTCGCGTGCGATCTCGATCAGCAGCGATCCGCATCGCCGCATTTCTTCCTTGAGCAGCCAGGGCGCGGTGTTCTCGCTTTCAGACTTCAGAGAGTTGGAACAGACCAGTTCGGCGAAATCACTGGTCTGGTGAGCTGGCGTCGAACGTACCGGACGCATCTCGAATAACTCGACCTGCACTCCGCGACGCGCACACTGCCACGCCGCTTCTGAACCTGCAAGGCCTGCGCCGATAATTCTTACTTGCTGCATAAAAGATTCACTACGGAGACACTGAGACACGGAGAAGAAACTCCTGCATTACAACTTCTCTGTGCCGGAGCCTGTCGTGAGCGTCGTCCAATTAGCTCCGTGTCTCCGTGCCTCCGTGGTGAAATGAAGTTCTATTTGCCTTCCGCTACTCTTTGCAAGGCTTGACTGTCGAACGTTACTACCTTGCGTTCGTTCAAGAAAGTTGCTCCAAGCTTTTCGTAAAACTCAATTGCGGGAGTGTTCCAGTCCAGCACCTCCCAGCGTAGAGAGAAGCAACCTTCCTCAACCGCCAGCTTACAGACGGCGATGAGGAGTGCTTTCCCAATTCCGTTCCCGCGAAATTTGTCGAAGACAAACAAGTCTTCAAGAAAAAGCGCGGGCCGGCCTTGAAAGGTCGAGTAGAAATAAAAAAAGGACGCGTATCCGGCTGGTTCGCCGCGCCAGTCGGCAATCAGTGCGCGGAACTTCGGCTGCGGGCCGAACCCGTCACGCAACAGATCGTCCTCGGACACGATAGCTTTGTGGAGCTTCTTTTCGTAAGTCGCTAAGCCTCTAATTAGCGCGAGAAGTTGTGGCACGTCATCGCGAGTTGTCGGGCGAATATTTAGCATTGGACCAAAGTTTAGTTCCGCGCTCTGCGCGGCCGGGCGGGTTAGGGCACCCGCCCCCTACATGGACATCATTGCCCCAACATGGACATTTTTTATGTTCTCAACTCCGCCACCGTTGCTCCCGCGCCGCCTTCATTTTGCGGCGGCTCAGCGACGGACTCCACGTGCGGATGCTGCTGCAACAGCTGCCGCAACGCCTTCCGCAAAATTCCCATGCCGCTGCCGTGGACAATTCTCACCCGGGGCAGACCTGCCAGGAAAGCACGGTCGACAAATTTCTCCACCTCGCGGCTAGCGTCATCCACATTGTGACCGATCACGTTGATCTCAGAGGGAACGTTTTCGCCGTCCCTTTCGAGCAGCACTGAAACGCCCTGAGCGCGTGCGGATTTCAGCGGATTGTCCGACGCCCGGCTCACCACTTCGGCAATGTCCTCGCGGGCCGCTCGCATTTTCATGGAGCCAACTTCGACTTCGAAATGGTTGTGGTCCAGGCTCCGTGCAATCCTGCCGTTTCTTCCCACCGACTTGAGCTTGACGAAATCACCCTCTGAAACGTGCTGCACTAATTGCGGCTGTGCATTGGGATCGCCACGGTCTGCGCCACTGATGTGGGCAACGACAGAGGAATCGAATTGTTCGCGGAAATCTCGGCGCAGCTTTGCGATTCGCCGTTCGGCATCTTTCGAAAGCTTTTGCGCCGCGGCACGATCTTGAATGGCAGCGATTGCTTCGCGCGCGTGGTATTCGAAATCGCGCAACAGTGCTTCAAGTTTCTTTTCAAGCTCGCGTGCCTTTTCCTGCTGCTCGCGCTTCCCCTCGGTTGCCAGTCGAGTTCGCTCACGATTCAATTCATCTTCTTTGCTCCGCAACTGAAAGCGCTCGATTTCTACTTCACGCAATTGCGCGTGCAGACGATCAAGAAACTGGCCTACGTCTCTTGCCTGGGAGCCAAGCCGCGAGCGCGCAGACTGAATGATGGCCGGATTCAGCCCCAGCCGCTGGGCGATATTGATTCCCGCCGACGCACCGGGGACGCCGGTCTTTAGTTCGAATGTGGGTTTCAGCGTGGATTCATCAAACCCAACTGCCGCGTTCACCACGCCGGAAGAATTCGCAGCAAAGACTTTGAGGGACGTATGGTGAGTCGAGATGATGGTGAAGCACCCGGTCCGCAGAAAATGTTCAGCAATCGCAACGGCCAGTGCCGCTCCTTCTTCGGGGTCAGTTGCCGACCCCAGTTCATCCAGCAGGACCAGCGAGCGCGCTGTCGCAGTGCGGGAAATGGAATCGATGTTGGTCACGTGCGCGGAAAAGGTGGAGAGGCTCTGCTCGATGGATTGATAGTCGCCGATGTCCGCCAGCACGGCATCGAAAAGTGGAGCTTCCATGCGGCTAGCGGGCACGGGAATTCCGGTTTGCGCCATGAGCGCCAGCAGACCCAGAGTTTTCAGCGCGACGGTCTTGCCTCCGGTGTTGGGTCCAGTGATGATCAACTCACGACGTTCACCTTCGAGTTCAATGGTGGTGGGAACGGGTGAAGCATTTTGCGCTTTTAGTTTTCGCTCCAGCAAGGGATGGCGAGCGTCTCGCAGAATTAGGGCGGGGCGGTTAGAGTCAAAATCCCCACCCTGTCGCAAAGAACGCGACAAGGATGGGGCACCCTCTGACAAAGGCTGGGCACCTTCGGACAAGGGTGGATTGCCCTCGAGTGATGAGACAAGCACTGGCGCGATACAGTTGTAATCTTCTGCAAAGCGCGCTTTGACGAACTGAACTTCAAGTTCTGCCAGAACTTCGACGGCCAGCGAAATCTCTGAAGAGCGCTCGCCGATGCGCTGTGTCATCTCCAGGAGAATTCGGCGTACTTCGGCCAGTTCGTCTTCCATCAGCCGTACGAGTTCATTGTTTTGCTCAATGGTTTCGAGCGGCTCGATAAAGACGGTTTGGCCGCTGGAGCTTGCCCCGTGCACCACTCCCTTCACGCGGCGCTTCTGCTCGGACTTGACCGGAATAACGAAACGTTCGCCGCGGATGGTGATCAGTTCGTCCTGGGCGGCGCCGCCTTCTGCGAGCCGGCGCAGGTACCCACGCAGCGATTCTTGAATCTCTCGCCGCTGTTTCTCAATTTCGCGTCGAATGCTCGCCAGTTCAGGAGAGGCGCGGTCATCGAGATTTCCATCCGGCAGAATTTTGTT
>Ga0070717_10000983_pt1 | contig 19067 bp, 17 predicted proteins | sample LARL113metaG_FD_71366 | JGI IMG/M metagenome (GOLD analysis project Ga0070717, IMG submission 71366) | Corn, switchgrass and miscanthus rhizosphere microbial communities from Kellogg Biological Station, Michigan, USA - LAR L11-3 metaG | ecosystem: Host-associated > Plants > Roots > Rhizosphere ... | reverse complement strand
GGTGACCCGTTTCACTTTGGCGTCGGCAAGCAGCTCGCGGCATTGTTCCCGGCAGAAGAGTTCGTTTGCCTGCCGCAGCCATCCGCGTTCAGCCTCACCGCCGCAAGGATGGGCTGGTCGCTGCAGGACGTTGCGCTCGTCACGCTCCACGGTCGCGCGCTGGAGGGCATTATCCGACATTTGCAACCCGGCGCGCGCATCCTGGCGCTCTCCTGGGATGGCGCGACGCCAGCGAAGCTCGCAAAACTTCTCGACGCCCGGCGCATGGGACAATCGCGTATCACGGTGCTCGAGGCGATGGCCGGCCCGCGCGAGCAGGTACGCCACGCCACGGCGGCGAATTTCAACATCGCGCCGATCGATCCGCTCAATACCATCGCGATAGAGGTGATTGCGGAACCGGAGGCCGCGATCATCAGCCTGGCACCGGGTCTTGACGACACGTTCTTTGAACATGATGGCCAGCTGACAAAACGGGACATTCGCGCGGTGACGTTGTCCGCGCTGGAGCCGCGGCAGGGCGAACTGCTCTGGGATGTCGGGCTTGGCGCCGGATCGATCGCGATCGAGTGGCTGCTGCGCCATCCCTCCTTGAGCGCGATCGGCATCGAGGCGCGCAGCGACCGGGCAGACCGGGCCGCCCGCAACGCCGCGGCGCTCGGCGTGCCCGAACTCAACATCGTGCAAGGTCGCGCACCTGAGGCGCTATCAGGGCTCGCCCCGCCGGATGCGGCTTTTATCGGCGGCGGCATGATGGACGATGGTGTGTTCGAGGCGGTCTGGGCGGCCCTAAAGCCTCGCGGCCGCCTCGTCGCCAACGCGATATCACTCGAGACCGAGGCGCGGCTCTCCGAATATTTCCAGCGTTTTGGTGGCGATCTCGTACGACTGCAGGTCGCGCGTGCAGACAAGGTGGGAACGATGTTTGGCTGGCGGCCGGCGATGCCGGTGACGCAATGGCGGGTGAGGAAGCCATGATCGTTGCCGGCATCGGGTGCAAGCGCGGGACGTTGTCCGAAGAGATCGTGAGCTTGATCCTTGCAGAGTTGGCGTCATCTGGTATCGCGCGCGAAAACCTCGACGCGATCGCGACCGAAGCGTCGAAAGCGGATGAACGCGGGATTGAGGAGGCAGCCCGATGTCTGTCGGTTCGTCTGATCCGGTGCTCGCTTGCCGAGCTGGATCGGGCGGCCGACCAGGTCATGACACGCTCATCGCGCGTTCAGGCGCTCAAAGGTGTTCCCTCGATCGCAGAAGCCTCGGCGCTGGTCGCAGCCGGTCGCAATGCAAAACTTCTCGGCGCGCGCGTCGCGGCCGAGAAGGTAACGTGTGCCATCGCAATCGGTGAGGGCTCATGACCGTTCATTTCATCGGTGCCGGACCGGGAGCAGCCGACCTCATCACGGTACGGGGGCGCGATCTCGTCGCCACTTGCCCGGTCTGTCTCTATGCCGGTTCCCTGGTGCCGAAAGCTTTGCTGGGCCATTGCCCGGCGGGAGCGCGCATCATTGATACGGCGTCGATGGCACTTGACGAGATCATCGCGGAGATGGCGGCGGCGACGGACCGCGGCCAGCATGTGGCGCGCCTGCATTCCGGAGATCTGTCGATCTGGAGCGCACTTGGCGAACAGTTGCGGCGCCTCGAGGCGCTCAATATCCCCTATACGATCACTCCGGGTGTTCCAGCCTTCGCCGCGGCCGCCGCGGCGCTGGCCAGGGAATTGACGCTGCCCGAAGTGGCGCAATCGGTGGTGCTGACCCGAACCCCCGGGCGGGCTTCGGCGATGCCCGCGACCGAGACGCTCTCAAGCTTCGCGGCAACCCGCGCGACCCTTGCCATTCATCTCTCCATTCACGCGATCGACAAGACCGTCGAAGAGCTGGTCCCCGCTTACGGGGAAGATTGCCCGGTTGCCGTGGTGTTTCGTGCAAGCTGGCCCGACGAGAAAATCATCCGGGCGACGCTTGGCACCGTCGTCGCGGAGGTGAAGAAAACCAGCATTGAGCGTACCGCGCTCATCATCGTCGGTGATGTGCTGGCGGCTCGCGATTTCCGGAACAGTGCGCTTTATGATGCGGCGTATCACCGGAGGTTCCGGGGAGGCGGCGGATGACCCGAACCCTATCCCCAGCGCCCGACGACATGGCCTTCGCGGTCGAACACCGCGATGTCCAGCGCGATGCCCGATCCATCGAGAACCTGGGCCGCGGTCTTCCACGCCGCCTTGGCAACGAACTGACCAATCGGAATCCCACGCCTTTCGGCCTCCTGAAGCACCAGCAACGCCGTATTGGCGTCGCGGCAGAGCTTTATGAGATCGGCCGGCGCGTCCGCTTCCCGCAAAAGCTCGGAAAGCCAGATACGGTCGACGCTGCCGGATTTGGAATGAAGATCGAGCAGACCTTGTCCGAGCTTTGTGATCTTGGCAAAGCCGCCGGCGACGGTGATCCGCGGGACGGGGTGTCGTTTGGCATATTTCAGCATGCCCCCGACGAAATCGCCCATGTCGATCAGGGCGGTTTCGGACAGACCATGAAGTTTCTGCACGGCCATCTCGGAAGTCGATCCCGTGGAGCCGGCAATGTGCTTCAGCCCGCTTGCCCGAGCCACGTCGATACCGCGATGAATGGAGTGGATCCAGGCCGCACAGGAATAGGGAATGACGATCCCTGTTGTCCCCAGGATCGAAAGTCCGCCGACAATGCCGAGGCGCGCATTGAGCGTCTTGGCGGCGAGCGCTTCGCCGCCGGGTATGGAGAGTTCGACGACGACATCGCCGGATGCCCCAAAACGTTCCGTCACTTCGCGAACGGCCGTTCGCATCATCTCGCGCGGGATCGGATTGATGGCGGGCTCGCCGGTTGGGACCGGGAGACCTGGCTTTGTGACTGTTCCCACGCCTTCGCCCGCAAGGAAGACAACGCCGGAACCCGGCGCGCCCGATCTGACCGTTGCCTTGATCAAGGCGCCATGCGTGACGTCGGGATCGTCACCGGCGTCTTTCACAATCCCGGCCGTCGCACCGTCGTTGCGGGCTTCGAAAACAGCAACCGCAAAGCTGACGCGCGCGCCGTTCGGAAGCCGCACTTCGACGGGATCCGGACATTCTCCGGTGACGAGCGCTTCATAGGCGGCGCGCGTCGCGGCTGCCGCGCAGGTCCCGGTGGTCCAGCCGCGCTTGAGCGGCGGCTGCGCCGGTTTTGTCTCGTTGGTATCTTCAGCGTCGCTCACATTCCGTTCCGATCGTGCGCGCCAAGACTTATCACGATTTCCCCATGAAGCCGCTTGCCGAGAGCCTCCCTGAATTCCCGGATTTCCCGCCAGGTGAAGTCTGGCTTGCAGGTGCCGGCCCGGGCGATCCCGGACTTCTGACATTATATGCGCTGCACGCGTTGCGGACAGCCGACGACATCGTTCACGATGCGCTCGTCGATCCGCGTATCCTGAAACTTGCGGGCAACGAAGCAAAGCTGATCTTTGCCGGCAAGCGCGGCGGCAGGCCCTCTGCTCAGCAGGCCGACATCAACGAACTCCTGATCGAGCGCGCCCGGATGGAGCGACGTGTGCTGCGCCTGAAGGGTGGCGATCCCTTTGTGTTTGGGCGCGGCGGCGAGGAAGCTTTGGCACTGACGCGGGCCGGGCTTCGGTTCAGGATCATTCCCGGGATCACGTCGGGGCTTGCCGCCGCAGCGCTCGCCGGCATTCCCGCGACCATGCGGGAAACCAACCACGCCGTCATCCTGATGGCGGGAAGCAGGGCAGCGGACGGCACGTCGTCGGCCGAGTGGGAGAAGCTCGCGGCGACCGGACAACCGATCATCGTCTATATGCCAATGGCGAACTTGCCTGAAATTACGAGCGCGTTCCGACGCGGCGGCATGGCCGATGACACGCCCGCTGTCATCATCACCTCCGCCACGACAGCCGAGCAACGCATTGTCGAAACACGTCTTGGGACGGCCGCCGGGGATGCCGCGGCACAAGGGATCGGCGCGCCCGCGATCGTGATCGTTGGCGCCAATGCTGCCGTCAGGCAGCAGCTTGTCGCAAACATGGTGGCTGGTGATGATCTCGCCCGTTAGCCCGCCGGGACTCGTCATCGCGGCGCCACGCTCGGGCAGCGGCAAAACAACCGTGACGTTGGGGCTATTGCGAGCGCTGCGGCGTCGCGGCTCAACCGTGCAGCCCTTCAAGTGCGGCCCGGACTATATCGATCCGGCATTTCATGAGGTCGCCGCGGGCCGGCCGAGCTTCAACCTCGACAGCTGGGCAATGGGCGCAGGGTTGATCGCCGCTGTTGCCAACGAAGTGTCGGCGGGTGCGGATATTTCGATTGCCGAAGGCGTGATGGGACTGTTCGACGGCGCCGCGGCACCTGGGCAGTCCGGCAATGGCGCGACCGCCGACCTGGCGGCTCTGCTTGGCTGGCCGGTGGTGCTGGTGCTCGATGTCGCCGGCCAGACCGAGACGGCTGCCGCGGTCGCGTTCGGTTGCGCCCGCTATCGGGACGACATCGATATCGCAGGCGTCATTCTCAATCGCGTGGCAAGCGAGCGGCATGTTTCGCTGGTGGTGCCGGCGTTCGACCGGATCAAGATGCCAGTTTTCGGCGCGATTTTGCGTGACGACCGTCTCGTCTTGCCCGACAGGCATCTCGGTCTCGTCCAGGCGCGAGAAATAGCGGCGATCGATGACCGCATGGACACATTGGCAGATGTCATCGATGCTGCCATCGATCTCGATGCGATCAGGCAATCGGCGCGGCCGACCAAGGCGGCTATAGGGCCATTGAATGGAGCCGGACTTCGGCTGCCGCCGCCTGGGCAGCACATCGCGCTCGCGCAGGACCGGGCCTTTTCCTTCATCTATCCTCATCTCGTTCGGCAATGGCGGCTCGCAGGCGCCGAAATCATTCCGTTTTCGCCGCTCGCCGACGAGGCTCCCGATGCATCGGCGGATGCGGTCTGGTTGCCGGGAGGCTACCCGGAGCTCCACGCCGGCGTGCTGGCGTCTGCTGATAGGTTCCGAAGCGGCGTTGAGAGGCTCGCGCGCCGCTCAATTCCGATCCACGGCGAGTGTGGTGGCTATATGGTGTTGGGGCGCGGCCTTGAGGATGTCGACGGCAACAGGCACGAAATGACCGGTCTGCTCGGGCTCGAAACCTCTTTCGCCGACCGCAGGCTGCATCTGGGCTATCGGCGCGCGCGACTTCGCGCGGCCTGTTCGCTGGGTGCGGAGGGAACGGAAATGCTTGGCCACGAGTTCCACTACGCGAGCACAGTAATGGCGAGCGGCGATCCGCTGGTTGATTGCCGGGATGCCACTGGCGTCGAAGTGCCCGAACAAGGTACCCGGCAAGGCTCGGTAACCGGCACGTTTTTCCATGTCATCGATCGAGTGGCCCCATGAGCGAAACGCCCGATCCGTCATCTCAGATGTTTGATGCCGCCTTCCGGACGGCGTTCCGTGATCTCGTGCTCTGGCGCCGGGATGTCCGCCGGTTTCGCCGCGATGCCGTCGATCCGGCGCTGATTCAGTCGCTGCTTGAACTTGCGAGCCACGCTCCCTCGGTTGGACACTGTCAGCCCTGGAGGTTCGTGCTGGTCGAATCTGCCGAATGCCGGGAAGCGGTGAGGTCGAGTTTTGTCCGCGCCAACGCGAAGGCGCTTGAATGTTATGAGGGCGAGCAGCGCGCGCAATATGTGAGGCTGAAGCTTGAGGGTCTTCAAGATGCTCCCGTGCATCTTGCCGTCTTCGCCGATGAGACGACGGAGGCGGGCAGCGGGCTTGGTCGTCAGACCATGCCGCAGACCCTGCAATATTCAGTCGTTGCCGCGATCCAGACCCTGTGGCTTGCCGCGCGTGCCGAGGGACTGGGGCTAGGCTGGGTTTCGATCCTCGAGCCAAAGCACCTCGGTCGGATCCTTGAGGTGCCCGAGACCTGGACGTTCATCGCCTATCTCTGCATTGGCCGGCCCGTGGAGGAGCATTTGGATCCCGAACTCGAGCGCCATCATTGGCAGGAGCGTCTTGGCGCCGAGCGATTGATATTCACGCGCTGAGCCGGGCAGGCGCCAAATCGAACGAGAAAGCCCGCCGGCTGCACCGGCGGGCTTTGCACTTGTTCGGGCTTTGAAGCCTTTACCTCTCGTCGTGGTCGTTGCGTTCGGCGAGGTCGGTCACCTCGTCGATCAGAGCCTTCGCGCGGTGACCGAGGCCGTCTTCCGAACCCTCGTCCACCGGGCGGTTGTGGAATGCGGCATTGTTCAGCACGGTCCTGATTTGGCTGGCCAGTTCATCGCGATCCTCGGTGATGTCGCTGATCTGCTTCAGATAGCGGGCATAGACCTTGTCTGTGCTGGTGACCGAGCGGTTGGACCAGACCAGACTGGCGCGGCCAAGTTGCCCCTTCGGGGCGTCAAGCTGCTTGAACACCTGAGCGAGCTCGATGAAGTTTTCCAGCCGGTCGCGGATGCCGTCCGGAAGCGCGTTCTCGTGCATCCATTCGGCAACGACGCGTCCCTCGTGCACATAATCGTCCTTCAAGCCGAGCAGGGCCATGAGCGTCGGCCGGACGTCGGCATGATCTGTGAACACCTCGTCGTTGCGGCCGAGCTGCTTCACGCCGGGTCCCACCATCGCGACCCAGGTGCGAGTGATGTCCTGCTGGAAGTCGCCGTGGTTCCAGGCAAAGCCGGGAGCTTCGCACACGGGGTCGGTCTTGGTCGTGCAGCCGTTGTTGTTACCCGTCTCGAAGAAATAGTTGTCGTCGCCGAACATGGTGAGCGTCGGCGTGCGCGCCGGGCTCGCGGTGACCATGTGCAGGAGCTTCATTTCGGCCCGGTCGGCCAGCAGCTTCGACAGCTTGTCGGTGCTCCCGGTGATCGGGCTGGTGGCGACCAGTGCGTCGAGGTCATGCTCCATGGTCCGGGTGAGAGTGTCGGTCGGTCCCGGATTGGTGTTGATGTACATGTTCGGGGCGTCGTCGCTATGCACCGAGAACGGCGTGCTGTTCATCCGCTCCGAGAGCAGGACCTTGTCGAGCGACACCTCGATCTCGCCGACATTCGTGTAAGTGCAAGGCGTCGTAACGCCGTCGCAGTTGGCCGGGCTCGGCTTGCTGCCGACAAAATGGTCGTTCTCGTCCGGCACGACAACGAACAGCGTGTTGCTCGCGTCGATGCCTTCCGCTTTGAGACGGCTGAAGAAGTTGCCAAAGGCCTGGTCGTAAGCCTTGAGCGCCGCGACATAGCCCGCTTCGCCCGGACCATAGGCATGGCCGCCGTTCGGGTTGCCGGCACCCGCATTCGGAACGTCCAGATGGTGCGGATCATGCACATCGGCAACATAAGTGTAGACGACTTGAATGCCGGCCTCGAGCATTTTTGCGGCATAGCCCAGCGAGGCCGTGGCCGAAGGATCGAAGTCGGTGGGGAAGCCCGGCTTATTCGAGAAAGGATCGGTGATCACGATGCCATCGAGATCCGTCACCGGACCATTCGGCGAGATCACCGGCTGAACGTTGATGTTGCCATAAAGCGCGGAGAAACCGCTATAGCCGCCGGGCTCGTCGGGGAGAAGATCGGGCTTCGCGAAGGAGTTGCTGCACAGGGAGCTACCCTTCGCGCAGTGAACCGCTACGCCTTCGTAATCCTGGGTCGCGGCCGTACTGGCGACGGACGAACCAAAGATGTTTGCGATGTCGGTCTTGTTTTCGATTGCCAGCCCATTCAAGGAGAAGGCGCCCACGTCGCAGCCAGCGCGGGTATAGGCTACCCACGGCGCCGGCGCGTTCTTTCCATTCTCGTTCAAAAGGACGGGCAGGTTTTCGCCGGCTTCAGGATGGCTCTGCGCCGTGGTGGTCGTCCAGTAAACGAAGGAAGTCTGGAAAACGGCGGAGGAGTTGTCGGCCTTGTAGATCCCGAAGCTGTTCGAGACCGGGCTGCCGTGGCGATCGCCATAGACCCCCGTCAACCCCGTGAGAATGTCGTCGGCCGTGTGGGAAATCAGTGGCGTGAAGTGATTGCCGCTGACGACCCCCTTCTTCAGGAAGTTGAGCAGGTTCGGCATCTGTTCGAGATCCGACGGCACATTCGGATTGTCGCGCCGCAGGTGAACGTTGTCGAATATAATGTAGACGACCCGTTTGATCTGGCCGCCGGGTGAATTCAATTGACATCCCGCAGATGCGGACTGCGTCGCGGCGCCCAGCAGTGCGATGCCAAGTGCCGATGCAGTGAAAGCAGCTTTCAATAGTTTCATCGCGTTATCTCCCAAAGTCGGCATCATTGAATATTGAGTGAACCAATTGCGACATGCTTCGCCGACGCCGGGCATCTAACTCGCGGGTTATTGCGGACGGTTGACACGACGATGACGCTGAGCGGCCTCGCCCGACATTTGTAGGGACTCGTTGCTCGAAGAGCACGTGCGCTTATGGCCGCCCGGGCGCCCAGAGCAAAGCGAGCCGCTGTCCCACAACAATCTGATCAGGAGACATTTTGGACGCGACAGCGTTGCGCAGCCGCAAATAATATTCGCGCTGCCGTTTCGGCGCACGGGCGGCCGCAAGGTTCAACCATTTGTATGCCAATATGAAATCCTGCGGCACGCCGTGGCCCTTGTCATACATCAGGCCGAGCATGCATTGGCCGAACGGGTTGCCCCTGATCGCCGCCTGGATGTAGAGGTCGGCGGCCGCGTCATAGGCTTGCGGCGCGCCGAATCCTTGTTCGTACATGAAGCCGAGAAAGGCCTGCGCGTTGGCATCGCCGCGCAACGCCAGCGGCGTCAACAGATTGACTGCCCTGACATAGTCGCCCCTGGCATACGCCGCCGAGGCGCTCGCGACCGTATCGGCATGTGCCGGACGCATTTGGCCGGAACAAAACGTGATGACAACGAGACCAGCGGCGAGCAGACGCATCATTCTCGACAACATCTTCGCTCCGCGCGGCGGCTTGGCGACAATATCAGCGCGTCGTGTGAACCACCAGATCATCGGTGCTCGCTCCTACGCTGCCACGCAATTTCGACCGCAATTCTTCCGCGACATGGTGAGCATCGGTACCGTCGCGGATGATCTGAGGACGGATGAAGATAATCAATTCGGTGCGGGTTCCCTTCTTGTCCTGATGCGAAAAGGCGTCGCCCAAACCCTGGATTTCGTCCAGCAGCGGAATCCCGTTGCGGGTTCCGTTTTGCTGTTCGCTGATCAATCCTGCGAGCAGGACCGTCTGCCCGGTCGCCACCGAAATCGAGCTTTTCACCCGGCGCTCCGAAACCGTCGGCGTCAGACTCGCGGCCGTCGCTGGCGAGACATTGCTGATTTCCTGTTCCACCTCGAGCCTGACATTGCCGTTGACGTTGATGCGAGGCGACACCCGCAGGATGATGCCGGTGTTGCGATAGTCGATGGTGTTGACGACGGTGTTGCTGGTGGTAAGCACCGTGGCGCTGCCGGTCGACACCGGCACCACATCGCCGACCTGGAGCGTCGCCGCCTGATTGTTGATCACGACCAGCGATGGATTTGACAACACCTTGACGCTGGTGACGGTATGCAGGGCGTCGAGAATGGCGGCCGGTTGCGCCTCCTGCCCAATCAGGAAATTGAAACCAGGGAAGGCGCGGTTGATGAAGGCGTTGGTCACCGTTCCGGCCGCCGCGGCGGCGCCGGTTGCGGCGGTCGTAGCCGTCGTAGCGGCGGGGGTGGCCGAAGCGGGCGCCGATGTCGACTGCGTGTTGAGGATAGAGCCTTGATCCGGCCTCAAGCCCAGGCCCTTGCTGGTCAGAAAGGCCTGCACGCCGTAGCTCAACTCGTTGGTGAGCGTGACTTCCGCAATCGTTGCGTCGATCGCCACCTGCAGCTGCGGTTGGTCGACCTGTTGCAGGGTCGCTTCGATGATCCGGTAGTTTGCCTGATCCGCATAGATCAAAAGCGTGTTGTTGACGACATCGGGTGTGATGCGCACCCCTTGTAGCAGCGGCTGGCCGCCGGCGCCGCCGCCCGTGCTTCTGCTGTCGAGCGCGCTGGTGGGCGAACCGGCACCGGCCGGCGGCTGGGACTGACCGAACGCCGACGTGCCACTGGCTATCCCACCGGATTGCGGGCGCGGGCCAAAGCCGCTTGTCTGCGAACCAGAGTTGTTTGCGCCCAACGACAGGCGGTCCGCGCTCGACGTCGACGTTGAGCCGGATCCCGGCGCCAACTGATTGTCCGCACTATCAAGCGAAGCCCCTGATCCGCCGACGAACATATCGGTGAGCACCCGCGCGATCTGGCGCGCCTCGCCATATTTCACCCGATAGACGTGGACGCTGTTGCGCGCCGTGTCGGCGTGGTCGAGCCGCTTGATCCAGGTCAAGGCGGTATGCAGCAGTGCCGGCTTGCGACTGACCACGAGAATGGCGTTAAGCCGGCTGATCGGCTGGAATTTGACCACGCTCTGCGAAAGGCCGCTGTCGCCCGAATCCATGATCTTCTCCAGTTCGGAGATGATCGGCTCCGGCGCGCTGTTGGAGACCGGGTAGATGCCGATCGATTGACCGCGCATCCAGTCGACATCGAAGCTCATCACGGTCTCGACAGCGGTGCGGCGTTCGGCGCCGGTGCCCTGAATGAGCAGGAGATTGCGCGTGGAGTCGGCGCGAACGCTGCCGGGCTTGGTGGCGAAGGAGTCCATCAGCTTCAGGATGGTCTGCGCCGACACATATTGCAGGGGTACCACGGAGACGCCGTAGCCCGGCTCGGGGTTCGCCGCGGCGGAATCAACTCTTCCCGTGCCAACCGCGTCGCCAAGCGGCGTCAGCCGATAGCCGGCGCTGTCGCGGACCAGCACCACGCCGCTGAGCCGTAGTGCGTTCTCGAGCACGAAGACGATGTCGGATTTCGGCACCGGCCGCACTGATACCAGGCTGACCGTGCCCTGTACGCGCGGATCGATGGTGTATCCGGTGTTCAGGATGTCGCCGAGCACCACCTTGGCAACCGTCGCCACCGGGGTGTTTTCAAAGTTCAGGTCATAACCGTTGCCGGTCGCCGCGCGATCCACCCGCGCATCCGCAACTTCGGAAATCTCGGTGCCTTCGAACACCGCGGCGCGGCCTCGCTCGCCTGCATTCGGCTGCAGGTTGCTTACAGGCTGGGCCTGCCGGGGCAGAATGTCCAACGAGCGCACCTTGTCGAGCACGTCGATATCGGCCGGCGCCGTTGTTGTCCCAACTGTTACCGAATTGCAAGACACCAGAAGGGCGACGGCACCAAACGCCATCGCTATTGCAAGGGCGCTGCGCGCAGCCGTCCGGGATCGGCCCTGATCGCTGACACGCACCATACGTATGTTCGCCCGATCCAACTCTATACAACAAGCCGCAGACCATGCACGGGGCCGATCCGGGCAAGCTCGCATGCGTAGCGGGGAAACATGACAGTCGTATTTAGCGTTGATCTTTGATGACGAGATGACGACGGCGCGTGTCTTGCGAGCAACAGTCGGCGGCTTCGCCTGAGTTTCGTACAGGTGTCACATTCGAGGTCAATAACGCTAGCTCCGGCGACGAATGGCAAAGCCCTCGCCGCCTCATCCGCCCACTGAAAGCAGTGCGACTGGAAGACGTATGACGGGTCATCAGTCTTTGCAGTTCATGGAATATCTGCGAGAGGGCCGGCACCTGAAGCCGACGGACGCGCGGGAGATTACAGACCAGCCGCAAGGCGATGTCCCGCGCAATCCGCAAGCCGCTTCCCAGGTCAGGATCTGGGAAGCCACTGACCTGACGGCCAGCGAGTTCGCCGATCAGGCAGCGCGCTTCTACCACTACGAACGCGTGACGCTCGAGGACATGCTGTCGGCCACCCCGCTGGTTGCAGCCTTCTCGCAGCGGTTCTTGCGCGAAACGCTGGTGTTTCCCTATCAGGCGGCCGATCGCGGCACCGTGCTCGCCATCGCCGATCCGACCGACCTTGCGGCAAGGCGTGCAGCGGAAATCGTGCTCGGGCCGAATATCGAAATCAGGCTCGCCGCCTTCGACGATCTGGCGGTCGTGCTGGACCAGCGTCTGGTCAGTGACAGCCTCGAGGGGCGCGGTGATACGGACGCCTTTCAGCAGTTGCGCGAGGACGATGTCGAGAGCCTGCGCGATCTTGCCAGCGGCGCACCCGTGGTGCGCGCGGTCAACGATCTCCTCGAAAAAGCCATGGAGCTGCGGGCAAGCGACATCCACATCGAGCCGTTTTCCACCGGCCTCGTCGTCCGCATGAGGATCGATGGCATGTTGCGGCCGGTGGCGACGCCAACCGGCGTGCTGCCGCAGGCCGTGATCTCACGCATCAAGATCGTCGCGAGCCTCAACATTGCCGAGCGCCGGCTGCCGCAGGACGGCGCCGCGCGGCTGCGTGTCGGCCGCGCCGACATCGACATTCGTGTTGCCATCATGCCGACCCAGCACGGCGAATCCGCCGTGATCCGCATCTTGCCCAAGGACCGCGGGATGCTGGTGGTCGACAAGCTCGGCTTCGCGCCCGCTGACGATGCCAAGCTGAGGCGGTTGTTGAAGCTGCCTCACGGCATGATCGTCATCACCGGACCGACCGGCAGCGGCAAGACGACCACGCTTGCGACCATTCTGTCGGTCCTGAACGAGCCGATCCGCAAGATTCTCACGGTCGAGGACCCGGTCGAATACGAAATCCCCGGCATCAACCAGTCGCAGATCAAACCTGCGATCGGACTGACATTTGCGAGCGCGCTTCGCTCGTTCGTGCGCCAGGATCCAGACGTCATCATGGTCGGCGAGGTGCGCGATTCGGAGACCGCCCATGTTGCGGTTCACGCCGCGCTGACCGGGCATCTGGTGCTGACCACGCTGCACACTGAGACCGCCGCGGCTGCCGTACCGCGCCTGCTCGATCTCGGCATCGAAGGTTATTTATTGCGCTCGACGTTGTGCGCGGTGATCGCCCAGCGCCTGGTACGGCAGCTCTGCGAGCGCTGCAAGTCGTCGAAGCAATTGACCACAGCGGATTTCGCCGAGGACCCGCGGCTTGCCGCGCTAGGCTTTCAGGCCGGGCAAACCGTTCACCTTCCATCCGGATGCGAACGTTGCGGCGGCACGGGCTATCGCGGCCGGCTCGGCGTATTCGAGGTGCTCGAGCTCGACAATGAACTCCGTGAATTGATCGGAGAAAAGACCGATGGGCTGAAGATCGATCAGGCCGCGATCCGCGGCGGCATGACGACGATGCTCGACGACGGCATCGCCAAGTGTCGCGCCGGACTGACCTCGCCCGCGGAAGTTCTCCGCGTCACCACTGCACGGTGAGGTGTAGCGTGCCGCGTTTTCGATACCGGGCGCTGACGCAGAGCGGGGAGATCGTCAACGGCACGCTATCGGCGCCGACGGCGACCGAAGTGGCGGCCCGCATCGAATATCTGCGCCTGCTGCCGATCGAAACCGTCGAGGAGAAGCGGGCCATCTCCGCTTCCGGCGCCCCGGGTTTCTTCAACCAGCCGGGGCGGGCGGAAGTCACGACCTTCACCCGCGATCTCGCGCTGCTGCTGAAGGCTGGCGCGCGGCTCGACGACGCGCTCGAACTGCTGGCTGGCGATGCCGATGTCGGTAAATTGCGTCCGGTGGTCGGCAGATTGCGCGCAGCACTCCTGAGCGGCGAGAGCTTTGCCGACGCGGTGGCCGCGCATCCTTCGCTGTTTCCGCCGATGTATGTGGCGCTGGCGCGGGTCGGTGAGGTGTCCGGCACGCTCGACCAGGTGCTGGAGATGTTGAGCGCGGAGCGCTTGCGCTCCGAACAGATGCGCCGCAAGCTGACGGATGCGATGCAATATCCGGTGTTCGTGCTGATCGCGGCGATCGGCGTGATGCTGTTCTTCATCCTGTTCGTGCTGCCGCAGTTTTCCTCGGTGCTGCAGGATTTCGGCTCCAAGTCGGATTCCGCGCTCAGCGTCTTCATCCGCCTCTCGGATTTCATGCGCGCCAATGGCACCGCGTTGTCGCTTTCGAGCGCAGCCCTGGTCGCCTCGATCTGGATGCTGCTGCGCCGGCCCGGCACCAGGGTAGCCATCGTCGGCAAGATCGCACAGATACCTGGGGTCGCCGGGATCTTTCAATTTTATCGGACCAGCCTTTTTACGCGCAATCTCGGCGTTCTGCTCGGCAGCGGTGTCAGCCTGACCGCCACCTTGCGCATTCTGGTCGACATCATGGCGGTGACCGGCAATGTCGAAATCTGGACGGCGGCCGCCGATCGGGTGCGGCACGGCGGCAAGTTGTCGGACGCGCTCGCGGTGGCGAGCAGCCTGCCGCCGATGGCGGTGCGGATGCTGCGGCTTGGCGAGGAAACCGGACAGTTGCCGGTGCTGGCGGGCCGGGTTGCCGAATTCTACGAAGCGAAATTGCAGCGTAGCCTCGACCGGATCGTCGCCGTCATTGGGCCGCTCGCCATCGTCTCCATCAGTACCGTGGTCGGTGGGTTGATCGTCTCGGTCATGACCGCGCTGCTGTCAGTCACGCAGCTCGTTGGGTGAGATAAGGATCATCACGATGTCGAAAAAACTCTCCACTGGAATCTTCAACCTGCGCGCCCGGGAAAACGCCCGGCAAGGCGAACAGGGTTTTACGCTGGTCGAAATGCTGGTGGTGATCGCCATCATTGGCCTGATCATGGGCCTGATCGGGCCGCGCGTGCTCAACTATCTGAGCGAGTCGAAGGTCAAGGCGGCGAAGATCCAGATGCAGAGCTTCTCCAGCGCGCTCGATCTGTATAATCTCGATGCCGGCCGCTATCCCTCGACCGCGGAGGGTCTGACGGCGCTGGTTCGCCGCACGCCCGGGGTTGCCGCCTGGAACGGACCTTATCTGAAGGGCGGCAACGTCCCCAACGATCCCTGGAACAATCCTTATATCTATCACGCGCCCGGCGAGCACGGCGCCTACGACATCGTGTCGCTGGGCTCGGACGGCCAGGAGGGCGGCAGCGGTGTCGCTGCCGATATCTCGCTCGACACCATGACGAGCGCCAGAAATGAATAAAGTCAATGAATGACGCCAATGAATAGAGCTCGCGAACGCGGCTTCACGCTCCTCGAGATGGTGTGCGTCATCGCGCTTGTCGCCATGCTCGCGGCCGTGCTGTTGCCGTTCCTGCCGCACCACACCTCGCGCTCGCGCCTGCAAGCCTATGCGCTGGAGACAGCGACGCTCCTAAAGGCCGATCGCAACAGCGCGATCCGGCGTCGCGCCGACGTTGCGACGCTGGTCGATGCGCCGTCGCGCGCGATCCGCTCCGGCGCGAGCTCGGAAGTTATCCGCATTCCCGACGATGTGCGCTTCGATGCCCTGCTGCCGCAGACCTGCCGGCAGCGCGTAGCGCTTTCCACCATCAGTTTTTTTGCCGACGGCATGTCGTGCGGAGGATCGATCGCGCTGACGCGGCTCGACAGCACTTACGAAATTCGCGTCAACTGGCTGACCGGAAGGATTGAAATTGTCTCCCGTCCGACGCTTGCCAACTGACCGGTGCGATGCCGGCTTCACCATCATCGAAGTGCTGATTGCGCTCGCGATCGTCGCCGTGTCGATTGTCGCGATCGGATCGGTGATGTCGACCAACGCCCGTGGCGTGCGGGCGCTGGAGAACCATGTCGCGCTTATACAAAGCGCGCAGACGGTATTTGTGACCGCGATACCCCCGCGCAAGCAGCTTGCGCCCGGCGCGCTTGCCGGTCAGGTCGGCGACTTCCGCTGGCAGATCGATATCGGCCCGGTGGGTGGCGACTGGATCGTGGAAGGCGCCGATGCCGCCTGGTTACCGGAACTGGTCAAGATCCGCGTCCGTTCGCCCTCTGGCGCCACCGTCGATCTTGAAACCGTCCGCCTGATGCATGGGCCGCACCGATGACGATCACGCGCGCGCGCCGGAGGATCAGTGAGGAAGGCTTTACGCTGATCGAAGCGCTGGTGGCGCTGGCGCTGACCGGCCTCGTGCTGTCGGCGCTCGGCACCATCACCGCGCAATGGCTTCCGAGCTGGAATCGCGGGCTCGACCGCATTCAGCAGAGCGAACTGATCGGGATTGCGATGCAGCGGATCGCGGCGGATCTGGCGGCCGCTGAATACGTGCCGCCCAATCGCGACACCCGCAAGCCGCTGTTCGACGGCTCGGCGCTGTCGGTCACCTTCGTGCGCACGGCGCTCGGCCCCAACGTCGGAGTGGGGCTCGATGTGGTGCGGATCAGCGAGACCACCGATCAGGGCGGCCTCGAGGCGGTGCGCACGCGCGCGGCGTTCGGGCCGCTTCCGCCCGGCGTCTCGCCGTCGGAGCAGATCCATGGTTCCGATCCGGTGGTGCTGCTGCGGCCGCCGCTTCGCCTGTCATTCTCCTATGCAGGTCCAGACCGGATCTTCCGGGACAGCTGGCGCGACGCCGACAAGCTGCCGGCGGCGATCCTGCTCACGGTACGCGATGGCCGAAGCGAACGTGTGCTGTCGGTGTCGACGGCAACGCCGGTTCATGTCGATGCGCCCGCCCGCAGCGGAAACTCCGATGATTCCAAGGACGATGCGAAAGACGACGCAAAGGATGATGGCAAGAACGCTGGCTCGGCGCAGAAGCAGGGCGGTTCCTGATGACAAGACCAATCCAGCACAGCGCAGGACGGTCGTCCGAGCGGGGCTTCATCATCGTCGCCGTGTTGTGGCTTGTTGCCGGGCTCGCGGCACTGGCGATGATCTTCTCGGTCTATCTGTCGAATTCGGCGCGGGCGCTCGCCGTCAACGACACAGCCTTGCAAGCGCAGGCGCTGGTCTCGGCGGGCGTCGAACTCACCGCCTACCAGTTGCAGCTCGCCGGCACTGACGCGCGCCCGGCGCAGGGCTCGTTTCAGACCCGCCTGAATGGCGCGGAGCTCGCCGTCTCCTTTGTCACGGAGGCGGCGCGGGTCGATCTCAATTCAGCACCGAAGGAGCTGATCGCGGGCCTATTATCCGTGCTGGGTGCGGCCGAGGACGACGCAAAAGAATATTCCGATCGCATCATTGCCTGGCGGACCAAATCGACACCGGGGACCGCGGGAAACGAAGACGCGCTGTATCGGGCCGCCGGCCGGTCCTATTCGCCGCGCCAGGCGCCTTTCGCCCATGTCAACGAGCTCGGCCTCGTGCTCGGCCTTCAACCGGCGCTGGTCGAGCGGGCGCTGCCGTTCGTGACCGTGTTCAGCGGCGCCTCCGGCGTCGACGTGGTGACGGCGCCGTCTGAGGTGATCGCGGCGTTGCCCGGTATGACCCCGCTCACGCTCAAGCAATTTCTGACGAATCGAGCCGCATTGCCGAATGATCCCGCCGCGATCGCGGCTGAGCTTGGGGCGGCGAAAGCGAGCGCGACAACGCAAAAGAGCCAGGCCTATCGGATCCTGATCAGGGTTCGCTTCGCGAACGGGAGAGAGACGGTCTCGGAAGTCGTGATCGGTCTTCGCAGCGAGGAAGACCCTTACCGCGTATTGTCGTGGCAAGACGATGTGACCATGCGACGGCAGGCAGCGATAGGACTTTAACCGCGATGATGTCGGAACTGAAAGACCTGTTCGGAGCGTGGATTGCGGCTGTCGCCGCCGCGATCCGCGCCGTCACGGCGCGGATCGTGCCGCAGCGGCGCTTCCTGTTCGTGGAAGGCGAGGGTTTCGGCTTCACGGCGCGGGTCACTTCGGCGGGGAAGGGCGGCTTGCTGCCGCAGGCGTCGTTTCATCTCGTGCAGCGCCGGCCCGAGCCGGCTCTGCCGCCGGAGTGGCGGGCGGCGCTGCGCGGCAGCCGCATCGACATCCTCATGCGACCGGACCAGGTGCTGTTCCGTACCGTCGATTTTCCGAGGCAGGCGACCGATTTTCTCGACGGCATGATCCGCGCCCAGATCGACCGCCTGACGCCATGGGCCGCGGGCGAGGCGGTGTTCGGCATCACGCAGCCTGCGCCGATCGCGAACGAGCGCATCGCCCTAACGCTTGCGGCCACCTCGACGCAAAAGATCCAGCCGCTCGTCAAGCTTGCAACGGATTTCGGTGCGGCGTCCGTGGCGGGGCTGGTCGAGGTGCCCGAGGCCGGTCGCGATTCGAAGCCGGTCATGGTATTCGACAGGATGTTGACGAGCGCCGCCGGCGCGGCCATCGACGCGCCAAAACTGTTGCGCCTGACGCTGCTCGGCGCAGCCCTTGCGGCGGCGGCCTCGCTCGCGATCTCTGCCTATGCCGGCAGCATGCTCGACGCCGAGCAGGAGGACCTGCAACATCGCATCGCACAGCGCCGTGCAGCGCTGCGGATCAATCAGCCTGGTGGATCGGCAGAGACGATGTTGGCGAAGCGCAAGCAGACGTCGCCTTCGAGCGTCATGGTGTTGGAGGCAATTTCGCGCGTGCTGCCCGACAGCACCTATGTGACCGAATTGCGGGTCGAAGGCGACAAGATGCAGGTCGTCGGCCTGACGCAGGACGCACCGTCGCTGATCAAGCTCCTGGAACAATCGCCGCAGTTCACCCGGGCGACCTTCTTCGCGCCGACCACGCGAGCCCAGAACGATCCGGGCGAGCGGTTCCACATCGAGGCGCACATCACGCCGTATTTCGGGTCGGGATCATGAACCAGGTCGCAACCTTGCGAAAACTCCTGACCGCGCCGCTGCCGGCAGCGGCACTATACCTCGGCGTCATGGTCCTGCTCATGTTCTTGATCGTCAGTACGTTGACCGACATCTTGAGCAAGCGCGCTGACGTCGCAGCCTCGGCCGCCATGCTGGAGCAGTTCGAAGGCCGCAGGCCGGCTTCTGTCCGCGCGCAAGCTTCCGGCGCCGGGCCGTCCGGCTCGCCGTTTCTGGAGGGCGCAACGGTGACGGTTGCCGGTGCAGCACTGCTGCAGCGCGTGACTGCGGCCGTGACGAAGCTCGGCGGCAACGTGCTGTCGTCCCAGGTCGATCTGCAGGGGACGCAATCCAAGACCGGATTCCTCACCATTATCGCAAGCTGCGACATCGACCAGCTGGGCTTGCAGCAGCTGCTCTATGA
>Ga0070717_10000982_pt1 | contig 19085 bp, 20 predicted proteins | sample LARL113metaG_FD_71366 | JGI IMG/M metagenome (GOLD analysis project Ga0070717, IMG submission 71366) | Corn, switchgrass and miscanthus rhizosphere microbial communities from Kellogg Biological Station, Michigan, USA - LAR L11-3 metaG | ecosystem: Host-associated > Plants > Roots > Rhizosphere ... | reverse complement strand
CGAATGCACGCCACGGCGGCCAGCGCCGCGCAGCGATTCGGTACGGCGCATTCAAGGCTGTCCCGAGAACTTCATCATGGCGGGAATCTGCCCGGGTTCAACATTTGAGATTGGCCGAAATCGGGTAAAGCCGACGCACGCGGAGGAAAGGGAGCACGCCGCGCCGCCGCGCGTTTCTGCAAGCGCCATGAAAACGCGCTAACGGGTCGTTTTCAGCGCCGCGGCGGCGCGCGGGGCGAAATAGGTGAGCACGCCGCACGCCCCAGCGCGCTTGAATGCGATCAGGCTTTCCAGCATTGCCTTTTCGCCGTCGAGCCAGCCATTCTGCGACGCCGCCATGATCATCGAATATTCGCCGGAGACCTGGTAGGCGAAGGTCGGCACGCCGAAGGCCTCTTTCACCCGCCGCAAAATGTCGAGATAGGGCATGCCGGGCTTGACCATGACCATGTCGGCGCCCTCGGCGAGGTCGAGGTCGACCTCGTGCAGCGCCTCGTCGCTGTTGGCGGGATCCATCTGGTAGGTTCGCTTGTCGCCGAGGAGCGTCGCGGCCGAGCCGACCGCGTCGCGGAACGGGCCATAGAAGGCCGAGGCGTATTTGGCCGCATAGGCCATGATCGACACGTCGGCGAAGCCGGCACGGTCGAGCCCCGCGCGGATCGCCGCAACGCGGCCGTCCATCATGTCGGAGGGCGCGATGACGTCGCAGCCCGCCTCGGCCTCGACCACCGCCTGCCGCACCAGGATTTCGACCGTCTCGTCGTTGAGGATCACGCCGTCGCGCAACAGCCCATCATGGCCGTGGCTGGTGTAGGGATCGAGCGCCACATCGCAAAGAACCCCGACCTCCGGTACCGCCTGCTTGATAGCCCTTATCGCGCGACAGACCAGATTGTCCGGGTTGAGCGCCTCGCTCCCGTCTTCGTCGCGCCGTTTTGGGTCGGTATATGGAAACAGCGCCAGGCAGGGAATCGCCAGCGTCGCGGCCCGCTCGGCTTCGCGCACCGCCTCGTCCACCGAAAGCCGTTCGACGCCAGGCATGGAATCGACCGGCATGCGCGTATTCGATCCATCGACGAGGAATAACGGCCAGATCAGATCGTTCGTGCTCAAGTCATGCTCGCGGACGAGCCGCCGCGCCCATTCGGCCTTTCGGTTGCGGCGGGGCCGCTTGGCGAGATCGAGAGCGGGCCGGCGCTTGATCCTGGCCTCGACCGGGGCAAGACGAGATTCGATCGGCCGGCCGTATTTGATGGCCATTACGGTGCTCCCGGGTGAAGACGCTGCCTGTTGTAGCGCCTCTGCGGCGTGCCCGCCAGCGCGCGAAGACGGTGGTTGCTCTCGTCCGCTCACGCCTGCATGTTCGATAAAACGGCGCGGGGTGATCGCTGAGCAAGCCGGGTGCGACCGAGGGCCCTCTGGCCCGCCTTTGGAGGCGGAGGCAACATCGGTGAGGCGGCATTCCATGCCGGCAACGGGAGGACGGTATGCGTGTTGGGTCAATAGTCCGCGCCGTCGCGCTACTGCTGCTCTGCCCGATCGCGCAGGCCCAGGCGCAAAACCCGGCAGCGTTCTACAAGGGCAAGAGCATCGATCTTTACATCGGCTATAGCGCCGGCGGCGGATATGACGTCTACGCCCGGGCGCTTGCGCGCCACATGGGGCGTTTCATTCCGGGCAATCCGACGATCGTGCCGAAGAACATGCCGGGTGCCGGCAGCCTCGTCCTCGCCAACTGGCTCTACAATGTCGCGGCCAAGGACGGCACCGCATTTGGCATGATCGGACGCGGCACGGCTTTCGATCCCTTGCTCGGTTCCACGAAAGCGCAATTCGATCCGGTCAAGTTCAACTGGATTGGTAGCATGAACGACGAAGTCAGCGTCTGCGTCGCCTGGCACACCAGCGGCATCGCCAAGCTCGAACAAGTGGTGCAGAACGAGTTGACCGTCGGAGGAACCGGGCCGGCTGCCGATACCGACCAATTTCCCAAGGTCCTCAATGCCACCATCCGTACCAAGTTCAAGATCATCCCCGGCTACCCCGGTGGCAATGACATCGATTTGGCCATGGAGCGCGGCGAGGTGATGGGGCGCTGCGGCTGGTCTTGGTCGAGCGTGATCGCAACCCACAAAAGCTGGGTCGATGAAAAGAAGATCAATGTTCTGGTGCAGCTCTCTCTGAATAAACACGCTGACCTGCCGGATGCCCCTCTCGTCATGGATTTTGCGAAAACTGACGAGCAGCGGCAGATCTTCAAGCTCGTGTTCGCCCGCCAGCCGATGGGACGGCCGTTTCTAGCGCCCACGGGCGTTTCCGCGGAGCGCACGGCAACCCTGCGCAAGGCTTTCATGGACACGATGACGGATCCGGGCTTTCTCGCCGAAGCGGAAAAAATGAAATTGGAAATCAACCCGGTTTCAGGCGAGGCGGTGCAGGCCATCCTGCAGGACGTCTATCAAACGCCGAAATCGATTGCGGCGGCGGTCGCTGACATCCTTAACCACTAGCACTAGCGCGTTGACCAGCTTCCAGTGTCTGCCGAGGCGACGCCATGCCCGTGGTTGCCGCCCGGGACAATCGCGCCGCGTGTGCGGGAGCTGATGATATCGATGCGGCATCCTGCCTCGGACGGTCGAGGCGTTGTGCCGCCGCCCCCCGCTGGTCGATTGACGGTCCAATGCGTGGTCGCTATCGGTCGCCGCGTGGACTTCGAACTCACCGAGGAACAGCGGGCCATCAAGGATACCGCTCGTGCCTTCGCGCGCGAGAAGATGCTGCCGTTCGCGCGCCAATGGGACGAAGACGAGGTCTTCCCAGTCGACACGCTGCGGCAGGCGGCGGCGCTCGGCTTCGGCGGCATTTATGTGGCAGCCGACATCGGCGGCTCCGCGCTCTCGCGACTTGACGCTGTGCTGATCTTCGAAGAGTTGGCGCAAGGCTGTCCCTCGACCGCCGCTTATTTGTCGATCCACAACATGGTGGCGTGGATGATCGATGCTTACGGCTCGAGCGAGCTGCGGCGACGTTTTCTTCCCGACCTCTGCAGCATGGCGAAGTTCGCCAGCTACTGCCTCACCGAGCCGGACTCGGGCTCCGATGCCGCAAGCCTGAAGACCCGCGCGCAGCGCCGGGACGATCACTATCTGCTCGACGGCACCAAGGCGTTCATCTCCGGCGGTGGCCGGGCCGATCTTTATTTGGTGATGGCGCGCACCGGGGAAGGGGGGCCGCACGGCATTTCTTGCTTCGTGGTCGAGAGCGGCACGCCAGGGCTGAGCTTTGGGGCGCAGGAGAAGAAGCTCGGCTGGCACTCGCAGCCGACCGCCATGGTCATCTTCGAAGCTTGCCGCATCCCGCTCGCAAACCGCGTCGGCGCCGAGGGCGAAGGCTTCAAGATCGCCATGCGCGGGCTCGACGGCGGGCGCCTCAATATCGCCGCCTGCTCGCTCGGCGGCGCCCAGTTCTGTCTCGAGCGCACCATCGCCCATATGCGAGAGAGGAAGCAGTTCGGCACGCGGCTCGCGGACTTCCAGGCGCTCGCCTTTCGCATCGCCGACTATGCGACCGGACTCGAAGCATCGCGACTGATGCTCTACCGGGCGGCCGACGCGCTCGACCGGGGCGAGGGCGGCGCCACGCGGCTGGCGGCCATGGCCAAGCAGCTTGCGACCGATACCGGGTTCGAGGTGGTCAATGGCTGCCTTCAGCTCCATGGCGGCTACGGCTACCTGCGCGACCATCCCATCGAGCGCGTCTTGCGGGACTTGCGTGTGCATCAGATCCTCGAAGGCACCAACGAGGTTATGCGGTTGATCGTCAGCAGGGCCTTGTTGGGCAATTGATGGCGCAAGCGATGGCTGAGAAAAAGGCGCTAACATACGGGTTCGAGATGGATAAAGCGGAGTATAAGATCCCACTTCCGGGGCCAGGATGATGCATCGCGGCACATGGCCCGGCAGCAAGGCGGCTCCTCCCGGCAGGGCTGGCCTTCACAACGCTGTTCGCTCGCAGCAGTGCCGTCCCTAGCAGTTGCATGCCCCTCGAAACCTTCATGGCGGAGGAATTGGCGCTCGTGACTGCGGCGGCGTTTACCGGCGCGGCGATCTACGTCAACGTGGCCGAACAGCCGGCCCGGCTCGGGGTCGACGACAAGGCGTTGCTGGCGGAGTGGAAGCTCAGCTACGCACGCGGCTTCGCCATGCAGGCCAGCCTCGCGCTCGCTTCGGCGCTATTCGGGCTATTGGCATTTTGGTTTACGCGGGACTGGCGCTGGCTTCTCGGCGCGGCGCTGATCTTCGCCAATTGGCCGTACACGCTGCTGGTCATTCTGCCCATCAACAATCGCATCGCGGCGACGCCGCCGGATGCGGCGGCAGCCGAGGCCCGCCGTCTCATCGAAACATGGGGAATGCTCCACGCCGGCCGCAGCACGCTCGGACTCGCGGCCACGCTCTTCTATCTGTGGGCAAGCGCGTGAGGTCGGACGATCTCCTGTTCGAACGACGGGGTGCGGCGGGTCTCGTCACGCTCAATCGGCCGCACGCGCTCAACGCGGTGTCGCTCGCGATGGTGCGCGAGTTGACGCGGCAGCTCGCGGAGTGGGAGAGCGAACCGCGCGTGAGCCGCGTTATCATTACCTCGAATGACGCCCGCGCGTTCTCGGCGGGCGGAGATTTGCGCGCGCTCTACGATCTCGGGCGGGCTGGACGCTACGACGAGGCGCTCGGCTATTTTCGTGAGGAATACGCGCTCAATGCCCGCATCAAGCATTACTCCAAGCCTTATGTCGCGTTCATCGACGGCATTGTCATGGGCGGCGGCGTCGGCATCTCGGTTCATGGTTCCCATCGCGTCGCCGGCGACAAGTTCATCTTCGCCATGCCTGAGGTCGGGATCGGCTTCTTTCCCGACGTCGGAGCGACCTTTGTCTTGCCGCGTCTGCCGGGAAAACTCGGCAGCTATTGCGCGCTTACCGGCGAGCGGTTCGATGCCGCGGATGGGGTGGCGGCCGGCGTTGCTACTCATCGGGTTCCCTCGGCGCGATTTGCCGATGTGATCGAGGCGTTGTGCCGCGGCGACCCCGTCGAGGCGGCATTGGCCGGGCATGCGCGAGATCCCGGTCGCGGCCCGCTGGCGGCGCGAAGCACGGCGATCGCGGCGCTGTTTGCGGGCGAGCGGGTGGAGGACATTCTCGCCGCGCTCGATGCCGCGGCGGCGGCGGGCGGTACCGACACGGCCTTCGCCTGCGCCAGCGCTGCCCTGATGCGCACAAAATCGCCCATGAGCCTCAAAATCGCGCTCGCACAGATGCAGCACGGCCGGGCGCTCGACTTCGCCGGGTGCATGCGCACCGAATTCCGCATAGTCTCCCGTGTGGTGCGCGGACACGACTTTTACGAGGGGATCAGGGCGGTGATCATCGACAAGGACCAGGCGCCACGCTGGGAGCCGCCAGCGCTCACAGCCGTGAGCGCAGCCGAGGTGGAGCGGCACTTCGCTCCGCTGGCGAGCGAACTCGAGCTCCCATGACCGACGCCGAAGGGCCGCACATCCTCGAGCCGGTTCACGCCGGCGAAGGCGAAGCCGACGGCAAGCCGTGGAGTCGTCGACTGTTCCTATTCCTCCGCGCGATGGCCGTTATCTCCTTGTGCAAGGGCCTCTATCATTGGGCGGTCATTTGCGGCATCGGCGCGCCGCTTCCGTCCGGCTTCGACTCCTATTCGACGCCTTATCAGGTGGCGACGGTGTTCTTCGCAGTGATCGACCTGGTGGCCGCGGTCGGCTTGTGGCTGGCCGCGCCTTGGGGCGCGGTGGTGTGGCTCACGTCGGTCATCTCGATGGCCGCAGTGGAGCTCTTGTTTCCGCAAATCTATGGCGGGAACATGTGGGTCATCGTGGCGGAGGTGCTTTTGCTCGGCGCCTATCTGTGGCTCGCGCTGATGGCCGCGCGCGAACAGCCGGGATGAGAGTAAGAACAAAGACCCGAGGTGGAGGACGCCATGACGAAGGTTGGTTTCATCGGGCTCGGCAATATGGGAATGCCGATGGCTCAGAACCTGCTCAAGGCCGCCTATGAGGTGACCGGCTTCGACCTCAACGTCGATGCGACCGAACGGCTGGCGGCAAGCGGAGGCAGCACGGCGAATTCGATCGCCGATGCATGCAAGACCGCCGAAGTCGTCATTACCATGTTGCCGGCGGGCGAGCAGGTGCGCGAGGTCTATCTCGGCGCCGGCGGCGCGCTGGCGACGGTCGAGCCGGGAACGTTGCTCATCGATTCCTCGACCATCGACGTTGTGACGGCGCGGGAGATGGCGCAGGCCGCGCGGGACAAAGCGCTGGCCATGGTCGATGCCCCGGTCTCCGGCGGCGTGGCCGGCGCGGAGACCGCTTCGCTCACCTTCATGGTCGGCGGCGACGACGCGGCTTTTGAACGCGCGCGACCGGTGCTGGAGGCGATGGGCAAGACCATCGTTCATGCCGGCGGGCCCGGTAACGGCCAGGCAGCTAAGATTTGCAACAACATGATCCTCGGCGCGTCGATGATCGTCGTTTCGGAGGCCTTCCTGCTGGCGGAAAAACTCGGGCTCGACGCGCAAAAGCTGTTCGACATTTCCTCGAAATCGTCCGGACAATGCTGGTCGATGACGAGCTATTGCCCGGTACCGGGGCTGGTGCCGACCTCGCCCGCGAACCGCGACTACAAGGCGGGTTTCACCGCGGCCATGATGCTCAAGGATTTGAAGCTCGCCCAAGCCGCCGCGCGCGCGACCCACGCCACCACCCCGCTCGGCGCCGGCGCCGCCGCGGTCTACGAGCGCTTCATCGAGAGCGGCGACAGCAGCGTGGATTTTTCCGGCATCATTCGTTACCTGCGCGGCGACTGAGAGGCCGCGTTGCGCCTGCCCGCATATGTGCCGCTCTGCGTCGGAACCGGGATTCCTCTGCGGCTTAGACCGAAATAGCGCGATGATGGTGAAGCGATCGTAATCGATGCACCTTGGCCCGACACATTTCATCAACCTTTCTTGCTCATCCCTCCTTTACTCTGAGATGGCGAAAACCGGTTTCCGCAGCGGGGAACAAAGTGTCGAACTCCTGCCGTCACACAAGATCGCTGCATGACGTCCAATATTTTGCTTGCGGCTGCGCCAAACGAGCAGCTCAGCATGAATCGAAGGTTACGGGCTTGGCTCACCGGCACGGCGTCAATGGACCATTCACCGTCGCCAATAAACCTTCTCTTTAGCGTGTTGATTAAAGCGATTTTAGACGCTGCGTCGTAATCTCCCCGTCGAGCGAGGGAACAAAGCCTCGCCGTCAAAACAACGATAAGCCACGGGGAAGGTGTCATGTTGAACGTCGTGAAGGCGATGGAACCGGCCGCACGCGAAGGGACCGTCGAGCACGTCCGTCCGCACTATCTCGAGACCTTGACTCTGGTCGAGCGGCTGCATCGTCGCCTCCTCGACGTAATCAAGGACGAATTCGATCGCCGGAGCCGCGCCGACATCAATGCGGTGCAGGCACTGCTTCTGTACAATATCGGCGAAAAAGACCTCACCGCCGGTGAGCTGCGCACGCGCGGCTACTATCTCGGCTCAAACGTATCCTACAACCTCAAGAAGCTGGTGGAGATGGGATATCTCGATCATCAGCGCTCTCACATCGACCGCCGCTCGGTGCGTATCAAGCTCACCGATAAAGGGCGCGAGGTGCGCGACATTGTCGAGATGCTTTACCAGAAACACGTGGCCACCGTGGCCCAGGTTGGCGGCATCCGCTGCGACGAGTTTGCAACGCTCAACAAGTCGCTGCAGCGCCTCGAGAGGTTTTGGACCGACCAGATCCTCTACCGGCTCTAACCTCCGTTCCGGTAGTTGTCGGCCCTGGCCCCGGCACATCGCCGGGGCCTTTTTTCGAACTGAAGGGGGCGCCGGTGGGCGCCCTCGTCGTCGGCGCTCCTCGTTCCGGCGGCCCGCGAGTCGTCCCGCGACGGAAGGTCGCCCTTAGCTCACCGGTGGCCGCCGACCCCTAGATGTGGGCAACCCCGCCGTACCGGCGCCCTATAACTTGGCGCTCTGGAGCGGGTATGCTATCGCCCGGCAAACCTCCGGGCGTGGAGGGGCAGCCCCAACAGCGTGATGTCCATGATGCGCGATCCGTCTCGAGCCCACGCCGATGCCGCCAACCTCTTCACGGTGCCGTTGGCCGAAGCCGACCCCGAGATAGCCGACGTCATCAAGTGCGAGCTCTCCCGCCAGCGCGATGAGATCGAACTCATCGCCTCGGAAAACATCGTCAGCAAAGCGGTGCTGGAAGCGCAGGGGTCAGTCCTGACCAATAAGTACGCGGAAGGCCTGCCGGGGCGGCGCTATTACGGCGGATGCCAGCATGTAGATGTGGCAGAAAGCCTTGCCATCGAACGTGTTACCAAGCTTTTCGGATGTAAATTCGCAAACGTCCAGCCGCACTCCGGCGCTTCAGCGAACGCCGCCGCCTTCATGGCACTCATGGCTCCGGGCGACACCTTCATGGGCCTCAACCTCGCCGCCGGCGGCCATCTCACCCACGGCTCTCCCGTCAACATGTCGGGGCGCTGGTTCAAGCCCGTCCCTTACGGCGTGCGACGCGACGATCACCGGATCGACTTCGACGAGGTGGCGAGGCTCGCGCGCGAACATCGGCCGAAAGTGATGGTTGCGGGCGGATCGGCCTATCCCCGAATCCTCGATTTCCGTCGCTTCCGTGAGATCGCCGATGAGATTGGGGCCAAGTTGCTGGTCGACATGGCGCATTTTGCCGGCTTGGTGGCGGGCGGGGTCCATCCCAGTCCGTTCCCGCACGCCCACGTCGTCACCTCGACTGCGCACAAAACGCTGCGCGGCCCACGCTCGGGCTTCATTCTCACCAACGACGAGGAGCTCGCGAAAAAGCTCAACGCTGCGGTCTTTCCCGGCCTGCAAGGCGGCCCGCTGATGCATGTGGTGGCCGCCAAGGCCGTTGCATTCGGCGAAGCGTTGCGCCCGGTCTTCAAGCTCTATGCCCACAACGTCGTCGCTAACGCCAAGGCGCTAGCGGAAACGCTCAAGTCGAGAGGCCTCGACATCGTCTCCGGTGGCACCGACACCCATCTCATGCTGGTCGATCTGCGGCCGAAGCGTTTGACCGGCAAAGTGGCGGAACTGGCACTCGGCCGCGCCCGCATCACCTGCAACAAGAACGGCGTGCCTTTCGATCCCGAGAAACCGGCGGTGACCTCAGGAGTGCGGCTTGGCACCCCCGCCGGGACAAGCCGCGGCTTCGGCATTGCCGAGTTCCAAGAGGTGGGGGAGCTGATCGTGGAGGTGCTCGACGCCCTCTCGCGCAAGGGCGTGGAAGAGGATTCGCTCACCGAGGCCGCTGTGCGCGAGAAGGTGAGGAAGCTCGTCAGCCGATTTCCGATTTACAACGGATGAATCCGTCTCGGTGTCATCGTCCGCGAACGCGGACGATCCCGTAAAGCCGAATGCGAGTGGCGCCCGGCCGAGGCGGCGAGGAACGCTTTGATGACCGGACGCGCGCTCCGGGCATGACGCGACACGACGGGGCGATCGAGCGAACGCGCTGAGAGGAACACCCCATGCGCTGTCCGAACTGCGGCAGCCTGGATACGCAAGTCAAGGACTCGCGGCCGACCGAGGATTCCTCCGTCATCCGCCGCCGGCGCGTATGTCTCGCCTGCAATTTTCGCTTTACCACCTTCGAGCGCGTGCAATTGCGCGAGCTGGTGGTGATCAAGCGCAACGGCCGCCGCGTGCCCTTCGACCGGGACAAGCTCCTGCGTTCGGTGCAGATCGCATTGCGCAAGCGTCCCGTCGAGCCGGAGCGCATCGATCAGGCGGTCTCCAAGATCGTGCGCGAACTCGAGAGCCAGGGCGAGAGCGAAGTTTCTTCCGAGGCGGTCGGCGAGATGGTGATGGAGGCGCTGCGCGCGCTCGACGACGTTGCTTACGTGCGCTTTGCGTCGGTCTATCGCAACTTCCGCGAGGCCAAGGACTTCGAAAGCGTGCTCGACGAGCTGTCGGAGGACGGCAAGCCGGGCGCGGCGGTTAGAAAGTGAGCCAAAAGGCGCCGAAAAGGCGCCTTTCACCCCATCGATGCGCGCACGCCGGGGCGAGCTGCGACACGAGTGGAGATCGCCATGAGTTTCAAGACGATCCTTGTGCCAGTCGAACAGCATGACCTCATGAACTCGACCTTGAGCGCCGCTCTTCTGCTCGCACAAAAATTCGACAGCCACATCGAGGGGTTCGCGTTGCGAGTTGCGATGCCCACTGCCTTCGCGCTGGGCGACGTAGGTCCTCTGCCGATACCGGCATTGGAGCAGGAGATCGTGGACAACGAGAAACGGAGCCGAAGCCTTTTCGAAAGTTTCATGCAAGAGCATGGCGTGCCGCTCGCAGCCGACAGCAAAACTCCCTCAAGCGGGTGGTTGGAAAACGCCCCTGAGGGTGACCACTTTGTCGGTAGCAATGGCCGAGTGTTCGATATTATTGTGTTGGGAAAGCCCGGTCGCGATCCGAAAGGCCCGCGGATGACCACACTTGAAGCTGGCTTGTTTGATAGCGGCCGGCCTGTCTTGATCGCACCCCCATCGCCGCAGCCGCAGATGGGCGCGAATGTCCTGATCGCATGGAATTGCAGCACCGAGCAAGCGCGCGCCACGGCGTTTGCGATGCCCATCCTCCAGCGCGCCAGCCGGGTGACGGTGTTGACGGTCGAGGGCGGAGCAGCGGTACCGGGACCCAGCGGGCAGCAACTGTGCCGTTATCTGCAATTGAACGGGGTATCGGCAAAGCCCTTGACCGTCGGCCTTGATGGCCGCCTCACGGGTGAGGTGATCTTGGCGCACGCCAAGGCGTTGGGCTGCGACCTCCTGATCAAGGGTGCCTACACCCAGAGTAGACTGCGGCAGATGATCTTCGGCGGTACCACCCGCCACATCCTGAGCAACACGGAACTGCCGGTACTCATGGCACACTGAAGGCCCCGCGAGCGAAGTTGGAATTCAGTCACAAAGCCAGCTTTACCGCGATATTTCGGGCTTTTTGCCCAAGTCTGCTACTATTTTGCTACCGGAATGCCGCATCCATGATCTGGGCTGCCCGATCATCCGTGCCGCCTATTAAGTGCCCATAGACAGAGAGCGTGACCGTGGGCGTGCTGTGACCAAGCCGACGAGAAAATCGTCAGGATATCATGCCGGCGGCGATCAGCATCGAGGCGTGAGTATGCCGCAAGCTGTGCAGGTCCGCCTCCGGCATTCCGATTCCGTTCACGGCGCGCACCCACGCGTTGGTGATCGCGGTGGGGGACTGCGGCTTCCCGTCGAGGGTTGCCGGTACCGGGCTATCGGGCGGCGCCTTTCCCATGCCGAGCGCGAGACGCTGTTACTGCTCGCTCGCCAATGTGCCCGCAGCGCCTCTAGGGCGACCGCTGGCAGCGCTATTGTGAGGGCCAGCAGCTCGTTTGCGCCTAGCCCCAGTATGGAGAGCGAGGACCGCGAGCGTGTGCAGACGATGGCCGTCGAGTCGCCTGAGCAACTCCCGCGGCTGATCGGATTCCAGGACTCTTTCTCCTGATCGGGCGCCGGCGGCGGCTTAATGACTTCGGTTACGTTGTCGCGGATTACGCCCCACGTCTTCGCCTGCCGAGCGCGCGATGTGGGACGCGATGAACCATTTGCACGCTCCGTGGTGCTAAACCGGAGCGGCTTAGCGTGGCATAGAGCGCGGCAACGTCGGCGGGCCGGACTTCTGAAGCTGCGCATTGCCAAGCTCGGGGCGCCCATGCGCGAGGGCACCTCGGTAGCGCTCGGCGGTCCTGGCACCGGTATGGATCGCATCCAGTCGCGCTCAAATCGGTCGAGGAATTCGGCAACCTAATTCGGGATGGATCGACCACAGCGCCGCTCTCCATTTCCGATATCAGGCGAGCGCACTCGATTTGGGCTTGGCGCTTCGTCCCTGCGAGGGAGTGCCAACGGCGTTTGCCCGTAGTCGGGTCACGCACGTCGATGACGATGGCCCAATGACCCGGTGACCGTTCGCGGATGTGGCCTTTCATGGTTCCCCGCCCTTCGGTATGTCAATTTCGCGGACATTCGCTTCGCGCCCTCGCTTACCGCCGAGATTACCGAGGCGGTTGAAGCAACCCCTCTCCGGCGACGTGAGCCGCGAGAGCTTGCGCGCCGAACTCGCCGAGTTGCGCGAGACGATGATGAGATGAAGGAAATACGCCGCGAGCTAGATAGCAAATCATTGCGGCCTTTCCTGAACTGAATAACGAGGCAGCCACCCGCGACGCCTACGCGCGCAATCCCGCACGCGTCCGGCGTCTTCCCAGAACAAAAAAAGGGCGCCGGCCATCCCTTCTTTCAAACGGAGTTTCCACGAGGACTGCGACGAAACGAAAAGACCCAATCCCCAGTTTGCGAGAGCGCATCTCGGTAGCCTTCGGAGAGCTACTCGAAGCCCCGAGCGAGGAACAGCGGGACATCGGGATTCCGCAACATGCTCGATGCCAGGCTCTACGACATTGCTGAAGCGCGCCGTTGCAAGACCGAGCCCGGCGCGATTCCTGTCGGCTGGGTTCGCCAACAGCTCGACAATAAGGGTTATGGCGCTTGCCACTGCAAAGCGATGGCGGAGGCGCTCAAGGATGCATAAACGCTTCGAGCCCGGAAACACGTTTGGCCCTGGCCGACCGCGTGGCGCGCGCAACAAGCTCGCAAGCCATGTTCTTAAGGACGTCTGGACTTCTGGGCCGAGCCCGGAGGCGGCGCTCTTGGTTGCGATGCGCGCCACCGAGACAGTTAGGCCTGCTATAGTTAGTCCGCGATGCTTGGCCTTGGGGTATACCATGTTTGCCCACGTGAAATTTGAAAGTGCACTTGTTGGGTTGGTTTGCATCGCAGTTGGATGCATGAACGGCAGAGCGTCAGCTGTTACCGCACAGGTCGCCAGAAAGTGCGCTGCTCTAACCGCCAAAGCGTATCCGCCGCAGGTGCCCGGTAACCCCGCCGCAGGTCTCGTAAAAGGAACGGTGCAATCCAAACGAGACTACTTTCACAAATGCGTGGCCAATTGGGGCAACATGGCCGATGACGCCCCCGAGCATCCGCCTCTCCCACACAGCCGCGGCGCAGCGAGCGTGCCGCAGCAGGACCAGACGAGCGAGCTATCGCAATCGCTTTGCCCATTGCTCCAATCGGTGGCGGCGCAGAACGAACTGCCGGTCGAGTTCTTCGCGCGTCTGATTTGGCAGGAAAGCCGCCTGAGACCCGATGCGGTGGGACCCGTGACCCGCAGCGGCAAGCGTGCGCAAGGCATCGCGCAGTTCATGCCTGCGACGGCCGCCGAGCGTTTCTTGCTCGATGCGTTCGATCCGGCCCAGGCGCTGCCGAAATCGGCCGAGTTTCTGCGCGAGTTGCGCGCCCAATTCGGCAATCTCGGGCTCGCGGCCGCCGCCTACAACGCCGGTCCCAAGCGCGTGCAGGAGTGGCTCCGTGGAAAACGCACGCTGCCATCGGAGACGCTTGCTTACGTTCGCAGCGTGACCGGTCACTCCGTCGAGGAGTGGAAGCGGCCGGACGCGCGGACCTGGCAGGTCAGCATTTCCAGCGACACGCCATGCGTCGAGACGACGAAGGTCGCGGCAAAACCGGCGCCTGCGGCCCCGAGCGCGCCGCCTGAGCCAAGCGCCGCCTGGGCGGTGCAGCTCATCGGCGATCGTTTGGAGAGCAACGCGCTTTCCCGATACGCGCAGCTGCAAAAGAAATATCAGGCGATCCTCGGCGGCCGTGAGCCACTCGTCATGCGCACGACCATGGGCAACACGGCGATCTGGCATCGCATCAGCATCGCGGCGGATACTCGCGAAGCGGCCGAGACGCTGTGCTCGCGGCTGCGCGCGGCGGGCGGCAGTTGCCTCGTCCAGAGCATGTGAGCGTTACCAGACGTGCACTCCGCGCCGATACCTGCGGATACAATCAAAACAACGAGCGCATTCAATAAGGGTAAGGCAACGCCCTGTTCTTGGCAAAAAGGCTACTGTTTATAGTTTCTCGGGCGGCTTAGCGCCGTCTAATCGGTTCTAAGCGGTAAGCAGGGTCACCGTTCGGATGGCATCACTTCTCGGCGGGAGGAAGGCCCATGTCCGGTGAGATCAGACCTCGCAACACCAATCGCGGGATGACGCGCAAATGCGTGTGTCGGCGTGCCCTCGCCTTTTTGGCAATAACTTTCGCGGGGTTTCAACGCATGTTGGTAGCGCACAGACGCCGGACCTTGAATGTGCGCAACTTTCCAACGCGCCCGATGACGGGTCTCCCTTAGCGGTCGGCTTAAAAGTCTTAGTGCCCAAAATAATCAATCCCTCACAAGCAGAATCGGCATGTCGATCTGCGCTTAGAGCCGATCAACTAATCCGATTTTTATGTTCCTGCTGGGCAGAGCGCTTTCCCTGGGGAGCAAACGACTGGAGGCGATAAAGTACTATCTTGATGCCGCCGATCGCGGCCATGCTGGTGCAATGAATGATCTCGCCGGGATGTGTGTGCTGCGGTGTCGCGACGGACCGGGCGACTAACAATCTCTTCAAATCGTTGAACGGCTTATCTGGCAAACAGAAATGGCCGGGCCGCGAGCAACAATTTCGGCGGTCCGATTCGATATCGATGTCCGAAAAGTTTTGCCGGTATAAATGATAGGACTCTATCAATGGGATTGCTGATCACGCCGTGTACTCGTTAACAAGCAGATCGCAGCGGGACGCAAGTTATGCGCTTATGCTGCGGTTACGTTGCGGCGACCTATTTTCACAAGCGGTGCATCAGAATTTCTTACTCGTCGTTACTTCGTCATGCCCTTGTTACGTCGCCTCTTCTCAACGCGACGTGTAGAGAAACGGGACATAGGAGCTGATCTCATGAAGATTGGACGCGCTTTGGTGATTTGTGCCGGATTTGCTCTTTCGCTCACTGCACCGATGCTTCCCGCTGATGCAGAATCCATTACTTCCGCTCGCCTGATGGGCGAGAAGCCGGAGCAGGTGACATGCGCTTTTTAAGTCCTACACGACCGGTCTTGTATTTCTGGCGAAAGTCCTTCGCGTCCACGTACCAGTTAACATCAGACACATTCTGCACTGGGGCGTACTTTTTCGATCGCCGTTCAAGATCTTTCGACTCACGTCAACCCTCCCGCAGTATTCTCTCTACTCGCTGAATCGAGCTGCATGTCGTGGATCAAGAGCCTCGTGCAGCAGACTTCGCTCCCGGATCAGGAGCCGTCGCCGCTGGTCGTCGTCCAACGCAAACTGCTTGATGGCTACGGCCTCAGCGATCGGGCGCTTCGACCGAGCCGAGATATTAACCGCGGCTGCGCATGATGGTGACGCGCCAGCTTCGGAGCTTTGGCGGCGCTGGGCTTTCTTTCTGGCGGTTTTATCGCAGAGGTGTGGCAGCCATTCGCGCGGGTCGGCAGCCTTGAACGGCGTTGCACAAACCGGAAAGTAGGGGCCGCAGGCTGTCTTTCGATAGTCGAGCCCCGCGCTACCCGACTGGAGATAACCCCGCTTTCCGTTGACTCCAAGAATGGGGCGGCCTGCACCCCTAAGCCAGTCCCGGCCCCCGGGAGGCCGGGACTTGTCATCTGTGCCGATGCGTGAGGCACAACGACAAACTAGCGAAACCACTCAGTGCACGAATACGAAGGAGTAGTCGACAAACTCTGTGACAGGCATTGCGCTGGCTTTCATTATCATCTGGTGCGGATCAATCCCCTGACTTAATGAGAGGCCCGCGCGTTGCTGGTCGAGGCCACCCATAATCCAAAAGCGACTGCGATCATAGCAGCGGCAATAGCGACCTTGCGCATCTGAGTCCTCCCCTTTAATCAGCAGCCGCGACATGCGGAAGCTCAAAGCCGTCTGGCTCGGGAGGAACATCCCGGGTTATTGCTCCGGCCGCTGTGACGGCGACCACAAAACGGGCGATTTCAGAAAACTGAGTTTCGATTTTGTGCACAGTGAGCTTGCTAACATTTTGCTACCCAATTAGACGGGACAGGGCAGAACGGGACGGTATGGCCATGTGCCACGGATGCAATTTAGACCCGAAAACATTGACTAACTGACACTCCCCGGGACGGGGCGGGATGGCTCCATTCGAAGTTGGGTTTCGATGCCTTGAGTGACGCCGACCATGAGTAGCGCGGAGGATGCCCGCTTCATGGCGCTCGCGCTCGCGCTTGGCCGACGCAGCCTGGGGCGCGCCTGGCCCAATCCCGCCGTCGGCGCGGTGATCGTGAAGGACGGCGTGATCGCCGGTCGCGGCTGGACGCAGCCCGGCGGGCGACCGCATGCCGAAACCGAAGCGCTCGTCCGCGCCGGTGCCGCCGCAGAGGGGGCAACGCTCTATGTCACGCTCGAGCCATGCTCGCATTACGGCAAGACACCGCCCTGCACCGACGCCATCATCAAAGCCGGCATCGCACGCGTGGTCTCGGCGCTGGTCGATCCCAATCCGGAAGTCGCGGGCGCCGGCCATTGGCGCTTGGCCCAGGCCGGCATCGTCGTCGAGGTCGGCATTGGCGCGGAGGAAGCGCGGCGGGCGCATGCCGGCCACATCCGGCGCATCGAGGCGGGCCGCCCGCACGTGATCTTTAAGCTCGCCGTCTCCGCCGACGGCAAAGTTGCCCGCTCCGACCGCAGCCCTACGCCGATCACCGGCGAGGCGGCGCGCGCGCGGGTGCATTTGATGCGCGCGAGGAGCGATGCCGTGCTCACCGGCATCGGCACCATCATCGCCGACGACCCGCTTCTGACCTGCCGTCTGCCGGGCATGTCCTCGCCGGTGCGTGTTGTGCTCGATGGAAAGCTGCGGCTGCCGCTGGCGAGTAAGCTGGTGTCGACCGCGCGGCAGGTGCCGCTGTGGGTCCTCGCCAGCGAGGCGGCAGAGCCGATGCGCGAGCAGGCGCTCGCGGCCCAAGGTGCCGATGTTGCGCGCGTGGCGACGACGGATGGCAGGCTCGACCTTGCCGATGTGCTGAAGCTTTTGGCCCGACGCGGCGTCACGCGAGTGATGGTCGAGGGCGGGCCCATTCTCGCCGCCGCATTTCTGCGCGCCGATCTGGTTGATGAGGCCGCGCTATTTCGCTCCCCGAACGTCATCGGGCCGGAAGGGATCGATGCCCTCGACGGCCTGCCGCTTTCCGCATTAACTCGGTCGCCGCGGCTCAAGGCGCTCGGCAGCGAAGCCGTTGGGCCGGACACGGTCGAGACATTCGAGCGGGCGTGACATGTTCACCGGCATCATCACCGATATCGGGGAGGTGATTGCAGTCGAACCGCGCGCGCAGGGACTGGCCCGCCTCACGATCGCCTGCGGCTATGATCCGGACAGCATCGGCGTCGGTGCTTCAATTGCCTGCAGCGGCGTATGCTTGACCGTGGTCGCGCGCGGCAAGGAAGGCAACCGCGGCTGGTTTGCCGTCGAAGCCGCGGCCGAGACATTGCGCCTGACGACGGTTGGCAACTGGCGGCGGGGCACGCGCATCAATCTGGAGCGCGCGCTCAAGATCGGCGACGAACTCGGCGGACACATGGTTGCCGGTCATGCGGATGGCCTCGCCGGCGTGGTCACGCGCGAGGACTTGACCGACATGGCGCGTTTCACTTTGCGCGCGCCGCAGTCGCTTACCCGGTTTATCGCTGCGAAGGGCTCCGTGGCGCTCGATGGGGTGTCGCTCACCGTCAACGAGGTCGCGGATCATACGTTCTCGGTGCTGATCATTCCGCACACGCTCAAGGTCACGACGCTCGGATCACTTGCTGCCGGTGACGCGGTCAATCTCGAGGTCGACCTCATGGCGCGCTATGTGGCGCGGCTGATGGAGCAGCCGTGAGGCGGCAAGAGCTGCGCTCACTTGTTCCGACGCGCTCTGCTTGCTACGACCGCTCGGCACTGGAGACTGGTCATGGCCGAGCGCCGCCGCTCCGTCGGCAACGATGCGTCCGACGGCGATTCCGGCGACCTCAACGGCGCGCGTATCCTCATCGTGGAGGCGCGCTTCTACGAGGACATCGCCGACGCTTTGCTCGCGGGCGCCACGCGTGCGCTGCAAGAGGCGGGTGCGGTCTTTGACCGCGTCAGCGTGCCAGGCTCGCTCGAAGTGGCACCGGCCATCGCGATCGCGGCCGATGCCGCCGAGCGTTCAGGCCGACCCTACGACGGCGCGGTTGCGCTCGGTTGCGTCATTCGCGGCGAGACGCTGCATTTCGAGATCGTATCGCAGGAATCGGCGCGTGCGCTGCTCGAGCTGTCGGTCGCGCGGCGACTGCCGATCGGCAATGGTATTCTCACCGTCGACACCAACGCGCAGGCCTGGACGCGGGCGCGTCCGGAGGAGGCCGACAAGGGCGGCGATGCGGTGCGGGCGGCGCTGTCGCTCGTGCGGCTCAAGCGCCGTCTCGCGATGGGGTGACGCATGGCCCGCAGCGGCGCTTGGAAGGACGAACGCAAGGCCAACCGCCGCGGCGCTGCGCGCCTCGCCGCGGTGCAGGCGCTTTATCAGATGGACATCGCCGGCACGGGACTGAACGAGATCCTCGCTGAGTTCGCGAGCCATTGGATCGGCCGCGAGGTGGAGGGAGCGCAATATCTGCCGGCGGAGGCGGCCTTCTTTCGCGACGTGGTTTCGGGCGTGGTGCGGGAGCAACGCAGCCTCGACCCGCTGGTCGACAAGGTGCTGTCGCAGGGCTGGCCGCTCAAGCGCATCGAAGCGATCTTGCGCGCCGTGCTGCGCGCGGGAGCCTATGAGCTCGGGCATCGCAGCGATGTGCCGGCCCGTGTGGTTGTCTCCGAGTATGTCGACGTCGCCAATGCGTTCGTGGACAAGGATGAGACCGGCATGGTCAATGCCGTGCTCGATCAAATCGCGCGACAGTTTCGTGCCGGCGAGTTTGCGCCGCCGCCCACGGGCTGACAGGCCTCTCGTTCAGCCAATCGCAAACGGCAAGGCGGCAGGGCTGCGAAAATT
>Ga0070717_10000981_pt1 | contig 19098 bp, 17 predicted proteins | sample LARL113metaG_FD_71366 | JGI IMG/M metagenome (GOLD analysis project Ga0070717, IMG submission 71366) | Corn, switchgrass and miscanthus rhizosphere microbial communities from Kellogg Biological Station, Michigan, USA - LAR L11-3 metaG | ecosystem: Host-associated > Plants > Roots > Rhizosphere ... | reverse complement strand
CCCAAAAGTGTTACCTATGTATTGAACCTACTGTGTTACCTATGTTCTGAACCTGCACCTCTGTTTCAAGAAATGAATTCTTATACGCATCCGCTTACGCCCGAGCAGACGACAAAACTTCGCGCGCTGCTTCATGAGCTCGCCTTCGAATTTTCGCCGAAACAGTACACGCTTTTCTTTGCGCAGAAAAACAAGCTCAGCGTCGCAGTTTACGAAAAAGGCCCGAAAGTGCTTGTGCAGGGCAGAGGCGTGGAAGAGTTCGTGCAATTCGAGCTTGAGCCGAAGATTTTGGGCGAAGCCAAACTTGGTTACGAGGAACTGCATTTGCCCAGAATGTTCGAACCGCACTTTGGGATTGATGAAAGCGGCAAGGGGGACTTTTTCGGGCCGCTTGTGATCGCAGGCGTGTATGTTGACCGCCGGATCGCGCGCACATTTTTGGATGCGGGCGTGCAGGACAGCAAGCGCATTGGGTCGGATGCACGCATTCGCGCTCTGGCAAAAATCATTCGCGGGGCGGCGGGTTCGATTGTCGATATTGTTTTGATCGGGCCGGCGCGTTACAACGAGTTGTACGAGAAGTTTGGCAACCTGAACAAGTTACTCGGCTGGGGGCATGCGCGTGTGATTGAAAATTTGCTCGCAAAAAAGCCGGATTGTCCACGCGCATTGTCGGACCAATTTGCCGACGCCCGCGTAATTGAACGCTCTCTGATGCAGCACGGCCGCAAGATCCACATCGAACAGCGGACGAAAGCCGAATCGGACGTAGCGGTGGCAGCGGCGTCGATCCTTGCGCGGGAGGCGTTCGTTGGCTGGTTGGATCGACAAGGCAAAACGCTCGGGCTGCAGCTGGGTCGCGGCGTCTCGGCGGAAGTGAAAGCCACGGCTGAGAAACTGGCGGCCGAAAAAGGCCCGGAGATTTTGCGTCAGGTCGCGAAGGTCCACTTTCGAACGGCGCATGCGGTTGCGCCGACGCATTTTGCGGCGCCGCTGGTGCGCGGGCCGCGGCGGAAGTAACTCGCTCGGGAACACGCCACAGGCAAGCTTCTTGCTCTCATGGTTGTTACGACCCTTCGAAGCCGTGGAAACCAGGGTGCTCATTCTCAACGCCGATCCTGTCTTTCAAGATCGGGCATTGGCCGTTTTCGATGGCTTGGATCTGGAAACCGACGTTGTGCGGACTTTTTCGGAGGCAATCGTCTCATTGCTTGCCGAGAATTTTGACGCTTTCGTGATCGAAGGACAACCGGAGGCGGCGATGGAGCAAGCGACCAACGCACGCCAGCATTTTCCGTCGTTACGCATTGTTTGCTTGGGTACCCAAGCACACCGGCACGATGTCGCTTTGGTTGGGGAGCAGCAAAAAATCGAACTGATTTCGTACGCGCGGACAACCGGTGGATTGCGCCGGCGGATCGAGCGTTTTGTGCGGTCAATCGAGACACAGGGTGCGCCCTCTGCGGAAGGTATTGACCCGTGCCATTCACTGGTCGGCAATCTCAACCAGTTTTCAGCGGCTGAGATTTTGCAAATGAGCTGTTTGAGCCAGCGGAGCGGCCGCTTCACATTTAAGTCCGGCCGAGGGAACAGCGAGATTTACTTGCAACATGGTTCAGTGCGGCACGCAGTATTTGGTTCGCTCGAAGGCGAGTCGGCGGTGGCGGAAGTTTTTCGTTGGCGGCAAGGCCGATTTTATTTTGAAGAAGGCGTGATCAGCCAAGTGCAGACGGTGGACCGGCCGTGGGCGCACCTCTTAATCGACAATCTGCAAAAGCTCGACGAAACGCTGGAGTTGGCGAGCGTTTAGGGAAACCAGGATTGTACGATCATGAAAAGCCGGGAACTGGAAACGAAGCTCCGTTTACTCACGCTTCAGCTGGAAAACTGGAAAAAGCTCCATGACTTGATCACCTACGGTCTGGACAAGGCGAAGCCAATCATTTCATCCGAGCAAGAGCGTCAGTTCACCGAGGTTCGGGCCAATCTTTTGCAGGAAACCGAGTACGTCTTGCGGCAATTGAACATTCTGGACGGCTTATCGGGCAAGGCGATGAACGTGTTGCAAAGGACCGCCTCCGTGCGCGGTGTGCGCGATCTCACCGGCGAGGATGTTCGCCGCCTCGAAATGGAATGGAACGCGGTTTTCACTAAGCTGGGGGTGGCGCAAGGCCAACTCAAGGCGCGGCGCAAGCAACTGGCCGGACAAACAGCCATTTCTTATTATCTAGGTCGGCTTTTCCGGCGGCCAGCCGTGGCTGCTTGATCGGCAGCATTTTCCTTCATTGCAAAGCGATTAAGCTGGAAAATTTTTCTTTCATAATTTAATTTTGCCGCCACTTTTGTCGCGGGCAGCGATTACTTTTTGGTATGGCAAAACTTACGAAACGGGACATTGTGGTGGCAATTAGCAACCAGACGGGCATGGTTCAGCATCAGGTCTTTGATGTCGTCCAGCGCACATTGGACAAAATCACCGACAGCCTGGGCAGCAACATTCCGGTGGAGCTCCGCAATTTCGGCGTATTTCAGCCGCGTCTGACTAAGCCGCGCGTGGGCCGCAACCCAAACCAGCCCGGCAGCAGCTTTGTCATTCCATCCCGAGTGACCGTTAAATTCAAGGCGGGAAAAATTATGCGCCAGCGGGTCGAGAAACTTTCCCGCGAACTAAAAGAGGCGCAGCAAACCACCCCGGCCGCAAACCGCGCCGGTCGTTAAGGTCGGCAACTCGCGCGCCGGCGGCGGCTTCAACTACCGAGTCATCTCGAGTTCAAGCAAATTGTGTATCACCTCTTCGAGCCGCTCAAAGTTGATCGGCTTGGTCAGATGATCGGAAAAACCTGCGGCGCGCGCTTTGATCACGTCGCTTTCCATGCCGAAACCGCTGATCGCGATGCCGCTCAGACCCTTCCTGTCACGTAACTCTCGCATCAATTCGTAACCGCTGCGATCGGGCAATCCGATGTCGCTGATGAGCAAATCGAACTTTTCCGCTCGCGCTTTTTCCATGGCCTGATCGGCGGAATGCGCGACCGTGATTTGATAGCCGCGCCGTTCCAGCATCATCTTCATCCCGGTGCACGTATCGGCATGATCGTCCACCACAAGAATGCGGCGTTCTCGCGCGGTGAGGCGTTTTTCTGCCGAATCGACGGGCCGTTCTACATCTGTGCCATCAGGCGTGGAAACAGGCGCCGAAACCGTTTTCAGTTTGACCGCGAAAGTGGCGCCTTTGTCTTTGCCCGGACTTTCGATGGTAATTTTTCCCCCGTGTGCGTCCACCATTGTTTTTGAAATGGCTAAGCCAAGCCCAAGGCCGCCGAATTTTCTCGTGATCGAGCTCTGCCCTTGCTCGAAAGCATTGAAGATCTTGTCGATCTTGTCCTTCTCGATCCCGATGCCGGTATCGGAGATTTTAATCTCGATTTCATGCGGCGCGGGATTTTCCGTGGCGATCGTAATGCGGCCGTTCGCCGGCGTGAATTTCACGCCGTTCTTGATCAGATTCCAAAAGACCTGCTGCAATCGGGCGGGATCGCCTTCGACGTAGATCTCCCCAGCACGGAGCTGAAATACCGTTTCGATATTCTTGAGCGCAATGTCTTCGCGGCAAATCTCGTAGGCGCGGCGCAGAATTTCATGTGCGCTGACCACTTCGAAGCTGAGCTGCAATTTCCCTTTGGCGATGCGAGTGACGTCGAGCAAGTCGTCGATCAAGCGGGCTTCCAATTCCACGTTTCGCCGGATGACTTCCAATGCATGCCGAACTTGCGGCGACTGCGGCGTATTCGCTTCGAGTTCGCCCACCATGGCGATCACCGGCGTAAGCGGATTGCGCAACTCATGAGAGAGAAGCGCGAGAAATTGGTCCTTGGCGGCGTTGGCGTCGATGAGCTCATGACGCAAAGTGACGTCGCGCGTTTTGTCTTCGACAAGGTAAAGCACGCCTTGGATAGTTTGATGGGAACCTTGGAGACGCAGCAGGTTGACATTGACGAAGTGCGTCATCCCTCCCTCGCCTTTGAATGGATGCTCAATCAGTTGGAAGGGCGTCCCGAAAGAAAGCACTTTCTCGATTGCATCGGCCGGGGCGATTTTTACGTCATCGTAAGCCGCCTCGGTTATATCGCAGGGAGGCAACCCGCCAAACCGCCGCGCCATTTGAGCAAAAGCGTCGTTCGCCTGGAGAAATTTTCTCGAAGTTGGATCGACAAACGCGATGCCGATCGGCATGTTCGCAAGAATCTTTTCGTTGAAAATAACTTCCCGCTCGATCCGCCGCGCCGCTTCGATTTGGCGTCGGTAGAATCGCCCGCCAAGCCAGGCGAAGACAGCGGTAACGCCCATCAGCCAGGTGGCCAGAACGGTCATTCGCCCGCGCCAATCGTAAATCGATTTGTAAGCGACGGCTTTCGGCTGCTCCACCAGTGCGACCCAGCCAGTCGATTCAATCGGACTAAAAGAATAAAGATTACCGTTCCGCTCGAGGTGGCCTCGCTTGTTCGCTTCAACCTCTTTGATCAAACTTGCCCCGCCCGCCGGACGTCCGGCCGCGTTCGGCTTCAGATCGTTCGTGAAAAGGGCGCGGCCAGCTTGATCGACTACTTGGCAGATCGACTGATCGGCAAACTCGATCGTGGATAAGCGGCGGCCGATCCTTTCCACGAGCACCGAAACTCCGATGTAGCCGGCGATTGTTCTGTCCGGAGCTCGCACAGCACCGACAATGTCTGTCGCCATGCGATTGTCGGGAAAGCGCGGATGCACGACCGAGACATAGGCTTCATCGGCTGCGCTTGCCTGTTGCTGCCAAAAACTCGCCCCGAAGTCCTTCCCGATCATCTCTGGATTGGATGGAATCGACGCGATCAAGCGGCCATCGGCTCCGGCAATAAACATTCCATCGATGCGTGGATGCGAATAAAACGTAGTGGCGAGCCATTGTTGTGCCGGAAACTGTGGGTTCGACCAGGTGAAAAATTTCGCCACCTCGGGCAGCGTCTGATAATAATCGATGATGCCGCTTGTACGGGTAAGATCGTCACCGATCAGGTGGCCGATTAATTCCACAAAGGTTTGCCGATCGCGCAGGATCTTCGATTTCAGCGTTGTAGTCAGGATCGTGTAGGAAAAAAACAGCGATAGGATCGACGGCAGCCATCCGGCCAGAAGGATCGCAAAAACAATGTTGAAACGCTCGAGCCGATTGCGTGTGGCTCTCTTGGCTGCATATCGCAAGGGCATACCGCTGAAGGAATAAGATAGCATAAAATCGACCAAATCGGAGTCGCCACTGCGGTTCGACGTGGCTGCGCGTTAACTAACCTGTCGTATCGCTTCGTTAGCGGCGCCCACCTCCGCATGAATCGCGCGTACATTGTGATCTCCAGACCCCGCAACCTTTCCGCCCAAGCTGGTTAAATGGGCCATTTTTTCGTCCCCGCAGATCGATCATCGCTTGTTCGACATCGGCTTGGGTCGCGATTAATTCCTTGCGTACACGCGCCCAATCTCCGCTCCGGCCCAGCTCGGTGACGCTTGCGCTGTGCCGGTCACGCAATCGGCAACGCCAAGACCGCGGGCCTCCCGCATTAAAACGCGTCCGAAATCCTCCACTATATTCTTGCGCTCCGCCTCAACCATGAGAAAACCGTCCGCGATGAGGCCGCCGAAAATTAGCCCCTTTTGTTCACGGCTAGCGGAAATCGGTGGAGGGAAATCACGTTTGAGTTGATCAAAGGGCAGCGGTTTTGAGCTGGTTTGAGCTGGTCGAGCTGCTGAAAAATGCGCGCGATCGACGGGGCAGTGTAGGAATTTACGCCGAGCTCGTCGCGTTCATGCTCCTCATCTCCGAGGGGCTCTTACTCTGTCGATACAGTTGAAGCCGCAGCAATCATTCCGGCGAATAGGATCGACAACAACCTTTTCGCGGCGCCGAACTCAGCGCTTCTCAGAGGCAAGCGAGCCAATTTTTGATTTGACGCCTGCGGCGGAAGAGCCATCATGCGCCCGTGCTGCCTTAACCACTGGCAGTTCCAAGAACCCTTATGCAAGGAAGCCTCGGCCACATCGTTTGGACGTTTTGTTACCTCGCCGTGCTCATCGGCCTTTCCGCCTACGGGGTCCATCGCTATTTCATTATCTATTTGTTTCTAAAAAACCGGAAACGCAAAGCCGAGCCGGTTCGCCAGTTCACCCAACTGCCCAGGGTGACGATGCAGTTACCGATCTTCAACGAAATCTATGTGGTGGAGCGTTTGCTGCGTTCGGTCAGCGAACTCGATTATCCAAGGGAGTTGCTGCAGATCCAGGTGTTAGACGATTCTACCGACCATACGCGCGAAATTACCGGTTCCTGCACTGAGGAATTGCGCCGGCGCGGTTTCGATGTCCAACTGATTCGGCGCGTGGATCGAACCGGATTCAAAGCCGGCGCGCTGGCCGTTGGGCTCGATTCGGGCGATGGGGAATTTCTCTGCATCCTTGACGCGGACTTTGTCCCGCAGCCGGACTTGCTCAAGCGCACGATCCATTTTTTCACCGACCCAAAAGTGGGGATGATTCAAACGCGCTGGGGCCACTTGAATCGCGGCTACTCGCTGCTCACGCGCGTGCAGGCGATGTTCCTCGATGGCCACCTGCTTCTTGAGCAGACGGCCCGTAGCCGCAGTGGACGTTTTTTTAATTTCAATGGTACGGCTGGTCTTTGGCGCCGCTCGTGTATCGTCGAAGCCGGCGGCTGGCAGCACGACACACTCACGGAAGATCTCGATCTTAGCTACCGGGCGCAACTGGCCGGCTGGAAATTTATTTTCCTACCCGACGTGGTCACGCCGGCCGAGCTGCCGGTGGACATGAACGGTTTCAAATCCCAGCAGCATCGCTGGACGAAGGGCTCCATTCAGACCTGCAAAAAGCTTTTGCCGCGAATCTGGCGCAGCCCGTTGCCGTTTCCCATCAAACTCGAAGCGACCGGTCACCTGATGTCGAACTTCGCTTATTTGCTTCTGGCCTGTTTGTGCGTGCTTTTGCATCCATCGACTGGCGGTCCGCAATCAGGCTGGATCCGCACCCTTTTGATCGATATCCCGATTTTCTTGACGGCTTCGGTCTCGGTGGCGGTTTTTTACGTCTGCGCGCAACGTGAGCTTAATCCGCGCACATGGATGCGAGAAATGTTGTTGCTCCCGTGTTTGCTCGCGCTCGGCATCGGCCTCTCTCTCAACAATGCGCGCGCCGTTCTCGAAGCCATTTTTAATCATCACTCCGATTTCACCCGAACGCCCAAATATGGCATCGAGCGGAAATCACAACCCTGGCGCACCTGCCAATATCGGCCAATCAAGTCAACACTGGCGATCGCGGAAATGGCTTTCGCTCTCTATTTCAGCTACTTCGTTTGGTTCGCGGTCATCCATCAGCAATTCGTCTCGGTACCATTTTTGCTAATGTTCCAAGGCGGCTTTCTTTATGTCTCGCTCTCTTCACTCGCACCTTGGTGGCCGAAATTTAATCTCGGCAGTTCCCGTGCTCCGGATGCAATTCCTGCGTGACAAAATGCCAGTTTTGAGTAAAACATCGCGAATGCTTCGTTTCTGTGTTGCCGCGCTTGCGCTATTCGCTTGTATTCCGCCGGCCCGCAGCGCCGACCTCTTGACCGAGCCTGCCACCCGAATCATCGTCAGCGTGCGTGACCAAAAGCTAATGTTTGTCCAGAGCGGCGCGAAACCAATCACTTATCCCGTTTCCACTTCCAAATTCGGTCTGGGCGATGATTGGGGACGGATGACGACGCCGCTTGGGTTTCTGCAAATCGTGCAAAAAATTGGCGACAACGCACCCCCGGGAGCCGTGTTTCACAATCGCCGCTGGACTGGCGAAATTCTCCAGCCGAATGCGCCCGGGCGTGATCCCATTGTCACGCGCATCATCTGGTTGAGCGGTCTGGAAGTGGCCAACGCGCATGCTTTCAGCCGATGCATTTACATTCATGGCACTCCCCAAGAGAAAATGATCGGGCGCCCAGCTAGCTACGGTTGTATCCGAATGACGTCCAACGATGTGGCCGCGCTTTTTAGTCGGGTAATACTCGGCACAATCGTGCAGATCGTTCCCGACCATCTGCCGAGTGCAAAACGCGCTTTGACCGAGCTCGCGGTTCCTCTCGTCAGCGCGCCGCCTACCGATGGGATGACATTAGTGCACCATTCGGAAAAATCGGCCACGACTACCCACAAAAATTCGAGTGTTTCCGGCGGCCGCGGCGCCTAGGAAAAGTCATTCAGCGTTCAAGATCGACATCTTGACAAGGCGCTTTTGTTCAACGAGCCTGCACGCCCGTTTCTTTTCAACGAATGGCGAATACAAAATCTGCGGCGAAACGCGCACGACAATCCATTAGCCGCGCGCGCCACAATCGCAGCGTGCGCATGCGGCTGCGGACCCTGCAAAAGCGGGTTCGCGCCGCGCCAGCGAGCGATCCCAAGGATGTTTACGCGCTCATCTCCGCTCTCGATAAAGCAGCCAAGCGCGGCATAATTCATCGCAATGCCGCTAATCGCCGCAAAGGGCGTTTAAACCGCGCTCTGCCCGGCCCAGCCAAGGCATAGCGAACACGGCCACTCGTGGCCATCCAAAAAGTCGACATCGAGTAAGATCGACATCGCGTGACGCGCCTAATGGGGCCAAATGAGAGCTTTGCATATCGCGCGGGACGGATAAATTCCTCGACGATGATTCCAGCTCTTCTTCTCATCATCTCAGCCGTGGTTTATCGGATCGCCACCGGGCTTCTCATTCAATCCGGGGCCACAGGATTGTCCAACTTTGCCCCACTTGCTGCCATCGCCTTGTGTGGAGCAGTTTATTTTCCGCCGAGATTCAAATTCTCGGTCCCGCTCGTTGCGCTTTTTATTTCGGACGTTGTTCTCAACTATCATTATGCGCGTTCGATTCTCGACCCGCACATTCTTTGCCGCTATCTTGCGCTTGCTCTCGTCGGTTGCATCGGGCTTCTGCTCCAAAACCGCGCCTCGCTCAAGACGCTTTTGCCGGCATCGATTGTTGGATCGACAGTTTTCTACTTTATCACGAACACGTTTTCCTGGCTGAGCGATCCCGGTTACGTGAAAAATTTTGCTGGCCTGGTCCAGGCGCTCACGGTCGGCCTTCCTGAATACAGCACCACCCCCACTTGGATGTTTTTCCGCAACTCGCTTTTGAGTGATCTCTTCTTCACCTTGCTCTTTGTTGCGTGCATGAGCTTTGGGCGAAATGCCGGCCGGTCGGACGCTGCAGAGGCATTGCCTCGCCTCACGTAAAACTTCATGCAGCGCGACGACCAACGCGACGAGGTCGAGATGCTCGCGCTGATGCTGTTGATCCGACGTTTCGAAGAGCGCGCGAGTCAACAATATCAAGCGCAGAAGATCGGAGGCTTCTGCCATCTTTACATTGGACAGGAGGCAGTCGCCGTCGGGGCGGTGGCGGCCACACGGCCGGATGATTACATCATTACTGCGTATCGCGATCACGGTCACGCGCTGGCCCGCGGCACGAGCGCCAACGCTTGCATGGCGGAACTTTTCGGCAAAGAAACCGGCTGTTCGCGTGGGCTCGGTGGCTCGATGCATTTTTTCGACAAGACGAATCACATGTACGGCGGGCACGCCATCGTCGGGGCGCACGTTCCGCTTGCCGCCGGGATGGCTTTCGCTTCGAAATATCTGGGCGAGGATCGCGTGACGCTTTGCTTTTTCGGAGATGGCGCGATCAATCAGGGTTCGTTTCATGAAGCGCTCAATCTGATCGCGCTTTACAAGCTGCCGGCCGTCCTCATTTGCGAAAACAATCTCTTCGCCATGGGCACGTCCGTGAAAAGATCGACATCGTTGAAGCAGATTGTTGACCGCGCGGAAGGGTACGACATTCCCGGAGACATCCTCGATGGAATGAATTTTCGCGAGGTCCGCGACAAACTCGCCGAAATTATCATTTCCATTCGCAAAGATTCGCATCCGGCGTTCGTCGAGGTCCGCACTTACCGGTATCGCGGGCATTCCATGTCGGATCCAGCCAGCTATCGGACAAAGGACGAACTGGAAAAATATCGGCTGGACGACCCGATTATCCGATTGCGCGCGCAACTAACGCGTGAAGGCAGACTGACGAATGAAGAATTCGACAGCATCGATAAGAAAGCGAAGGAAACAGTGCTCGCCGCCGTGAAATTCGCCGAGCAGAGCCCAGAGCTACCGGTGGAAGGAGTTTACGATTACGTCTACGCAAATTCTGTAGCGGCAGGCGTGTCGTTTGCAAAATCTGGAGGGCCCGCAGCCGACACGGCTGCCACCATAGGATGAGAGAAATCACTTATCGTCAGGCGGTCAACGAAGCGCTCGCTGAAGAACTTGAGCGTGATCCAAATGTTTTTCTCATGGGCGAGGAAGTCGCCGAGTATCACGGCGCTTACAAAGTGAGTCAGGGTTTGCTCGAACGTTTCGGCCCGAAACGCATCATCGACACGCCGATCAGCGAAAATGGTTTCGCCGGGCTTGGCGTCGGCGCAGCCATGGTGGGACTGCGGCCGATCATTGAGTTCATGACATTCAGTTTCTCCCTGGTCGCATTCGATCAGGTCGTGAACAACGCGCCAAACATGTTTATGATGTCAGGCGGGCAATTCAACATTCCAATCACCTTCCGCGGACCGAACGGGCCCGCACATCAACTCGCTGCAACACATTCACATGCGACCGAAAATCTCTACGCGAGCGTGCCCGGTTTGAAGGTTTGCACACCGGCCACCCCGCGTGACGCGAAAGGTTTGTTAAAGACCGCGGTGCGCGACGATAATCCGGTGCTCGTTCTCGAAGCTGAATTGCTTTACAGCTCGAAAGGAATGGTCGAGCCGCCGGACGAAGAGCTGCTCATCCCGCTCGGCGAAGCGCAAGTGAAGCGCGAAGGGAGCGACGTGTCGGTCATTTGCTACGCGCAAACCGTGTCGCTTGCGCTGGCGGCCGCGCAGCAGCTGGAAGAAGAAAACATCTCGGCAGAGATTATTGATCTTCGCTCGATCAAGCCGCTCGACGAGAAAGCGATTTTCGATTCCGTCGCAAAAACGCACCGTGTGGTCATTGTGGAGCAAGACCGGCCATTCTGCGGTGTGGGAGCGGAAGTTTGTTATCGGATTCAAAAGAATATTTTCGATGCGCTCGACGCGCCGATCCTGCGCGTTTCTCAGGAGGACGTTCCGATGCCTTACAACGAGCGCCTTGAAAAATTCGTTTTGCCAAACGCTGACAAGCTCATGTCCGCCGTAAAAAAAGTTTGCTACGCGTGATTGTCAATTTTCGCTTTAACGGTTCAACGTTTTAACCCTTCAACGAATCAGATGCCTGAAATTCAGATGCCCAAGTTGAGCGACACGATGACGGAGGGAACTCTTGTCGCGTGGAAGAAGAAAAAGGGCGACAAAGTTTCAGCCGGCGACGTGCTCGCCGAGATTGAGACCGACAAGGCGACGATGGAATGGGAATCCTCGGAGGATGGAACGCTCGCCGAGATTTACGTCGAAGAAGGCGGCAAGGTAAATGTCGGCGATAGGATCGCGTTCATCGGCGAAGAAGGCGAAAAAACGCCGAAAGAAGACGCAAAACCGAAAGAGCAGAAAAAGGAAGAGGAAAAACCGAAAGAGGCCAAAGCCGAAAAGAAGCAAGAGAAGGCCGAGCCGCAGAAGGAAAAGAAAGAAAAAACTGTTGAGACAGGCGTGTCGCGTGCGCAGCCGACATCCGCCTCAGGCGGACCACCACAACTTGAAGAAGCCCGAGTGAAAGCGTCTCCGGTTGCGCGACGCATCGCGGCTGAGCTCGGTATCGATCTTTCCAGCGTGAAAGGCACAGGCCCGGAAGGCCGCGTGACCGAAACTGACGTGCGCGCCGCGGCGAAATCAAAAACCGCTGCGCCGCAAAAGGCACCGGTCACGGCAAAAGCCCTAGCAGCCTCGATCAACGCCGGTGAAGCCGCGCGCATTCAACTTTCCGGGATGCGCAGGATCATCGCGCAACGCATGGCCGAAAGTCTCGGCCCCGTTCCGCATTTTTATCTTAGCATCGACATCGACGCCGGGCCGCTCATGGCCGCGCGCGAAGAATTGAAAGCAGCGGGTGAAGAAAGCGACACTTCGAAGATCACCGTCAACGATTTCGTTTTGAAAGCAGCCGTAATGGCCGCGGTCAAAGTTCCCCGGGTGAATGCATCATTCGATGGTGACGCGTTTGTCCAGTATGCCGATGTTGATCTTGGCATCGCGGTCGCGATCGAAGACGGGCTGCTCACGCCAGTCGTTCGAGCGGCGCAAACCAAATCGCTGCGCGAGATTAGCGCCATGGCGAAGGACCTGGCGCACCGCGCGCGCAACAAGCGAATGAAACCGGAAGAATTTCAAGGCGGAACGTTTACGGTTTCAAATCTCGGTGGGATGGGGATCGACAGTTTCTCTGCCGTAATCAATCCACCGCAAGGATTCATTCTTGCGGTCGGGAAGGTAAACAAAATTCCCGTGATTGACGATTGCGACCGAATCGTCGTCGGTCACAGCATGTCGATCACGATGAGCTGCGACCATCGCGTCATCGACGGCGCCCTCGGCGCGGATTACCTCAAAGAGCTCCGTCACCTCCTCGAAAATCCCGCGCTGCTGTTGGTCTAAGGCGAACGCGCTAGTTAGCTCACAGCTGGACCGTTGCGGTTTCCCACGTCATGAAGTCATCCAAAGTTTGCCGCGTTCTTCGCACCGCTAACGCTAAGACGGTAGCGTCATCAAGAAAGCCAAGCGCTGGGATCGCATCAGGAATCAGGTCGAGCGGATTTACGACATAGATAACGGCGGCAACAATCACCACGAGCGCGCTTTCCGTTACATCGCGATACTCGCCTCGATAATAAGCACGGATTAAACGCAGCATTGTCTGAAAGTATGGCCAGGTCTCTTGAAACGGATCTCTCGGCAGCGACGCGGCCTGCTTCGCCGCTTCCTGGAAGAGTGCGCGCAAGCGCTGTGGATCCTCGACGTAGAATTTCGCGCTCTTCACCGTTTCCGCAAACTCCGCTTCGAGGCGCTCTTTCAGAGCGGGACTACGATTCATCTCTTTCTTTGCCGCGGACTTCCTTTTACGGGATCGCGTTTTCGGGGTGGCCCTTTTCATCGCGTTGTTTATGAAAGCACCGCGACCTCTCCAGGAAAAGAGGATTCGCTCGCCCGCGAGAACGACAATTGATCCTACCTTTTTGTTGCTAGAATTAGTGGTGATGGGCCCGGCGCCTCGAGTTTGCGGGCTTTTTTAAAACTGGCTTCCTCGAGCCAGCTTTTGATTTCGTTGAAGCTGAAGGTGTCGCCTTTCTCCGTGTTCACGAGCATTTGCACAGCGAACATGAGCGTGTGCATAGGCTCTGTGCGTCGATCGTTCACCAGCCACTCGGCGATCGCGATCGTGCCGCCGGATTTTAGGGCGCGGGAAGTTTTCTTGAGCAACTGCCGGCTGCGTTCTTCGCCTTCGCTGTGCAAGATATGCCCGAGCGTGGCCACATCATAGCCATTGCCAAAATCTGCTTCGAGCAAATCGCCTTCGATGAATTTGAAACGATCGCCCACGCCGAATTTTTCGGTGATTCGTTTCGTCGTCGGAATCATCCCGGCCCAATCAACAGCAGTTACGCGAACATGTGGTGATTTTTGCGCGAGCGCGATTCCCCAAATTCCAGAGCCGGCGGCAAGATCGAGAACGCGCGCCTCGCCTTTCCCTTTCGCGAGCTTCAAATGGTCGCCCAGTTTTTGCGCGCCGCCGTAACTCATCGGAATAATGTTCTCGACCAGCTGCGTGAAAAATTCCGTGCCTTCGGTTTCCTCATTCACGGCCATCGCCGGCTGGCCGGTGCGCACGATCTCGTCCAATTTCATCCAATTCTGCATGAGACGGACACGATTCGTGCTGAAAAATCCGGCGAGCGTGCCTGGTTTGTTGCTCACGAGAAACGCGGCGCTTTCCGGCGTGAGTGAATATTTCTCATGTCGATCTTTTTTCAGAAGCTCGAGCCCGACCAGCGCATTCATGAGGATGCGCAAACCGCGCCCCGACGCTCCGGTTTGCGTGCTGACCTGCGCGACCGTTTTCGGCCCGCTTTCCAGCGTATCGAAAATTTTGTTGCTGACCGCTGCGCCGATCACCAGTGGCGGCGCGTAAGCAAAACCAAGTTGCATCAGACGTTCCGGCGTGAGCTGATTTTTTTTGCCAGCTTTTTTGGACATGGCTGGATTTGAAGTTTTGGGTTGTAAGATCGACAAGTATCGAACACGTCTGTCTTGGCAAATGGAATGACGAACAAGTCGCCGGAAAAAAAGCCTCTGCGCACGGTTTCGTTCATCGTGCACGCGACCCGGGGAGTCATTCGCGACCACAACACGCGACGCAAAACCATGTTGATGCTGGTTGTCGCAGCGCTAGTTCTTTTGTTCTCGGGGAGCACATTTTTGCAGGCAATGCTCAATTCGCGCGCGCATCCCGGCTGGTTCATTTTGTTCTGGCTGATCTGTGCATGGCTAACCTTGACGGCAATGCTGCTGGCGATTTTCGATTTGCTGATCGTCAAACTCGACGCCCGCAAAGCGCAACGCCTCTTGCGACAGGGACTGAAACCCCCCTCGCCAGGAGCGACATCCGGCAAATAATGGCGGCTGTGAAGAACGGCTGGAAAACGCGCGAGCAAATGGAGGCAACTGAGCGCGCTCTGCTCGCTCCGTTCGCCCAAAAATCGGGCGAGTCCCGCGGGCGAAAATATCTGGAGCCGAGTCACGCTTATCGCACAGAGTTTCAACGGGACCGCGCGCGCGTCATACATTCGCGCGCATTCCGCCGGATGGAATACAAGACGCAGGTTTTTTTAAACGGCACGGGCGACCATTTGCGCACGCGCTTGACTCATTCGATCGAAGTGGCTTCCATCAGCCGGACGATCGCGCGAGCTCTTTCATTGAATGAAGATCTCGCGGAGGCGATCGCACTGGCGCACGATCTAGGACACGCGCCGTTCGGTCACTCTGGCGAAGAGGTGCTGGCCGAATGCATGCGCGAGCACGGCGGCTTCGAACACAACCGGCAAAGTTTGCGCGTGGTCGAGCTGCTGGAGAACGCATATCCGAATTTTCCCGGATTAAATCTAACGTTCGAACTGCGCGAAGGTTTGCAGAAACGTCGGCCGTTTTATGAGATGCCGGAGGAAGTGGCGCAACTTTCCAACTTGCGAGGTGACCAAGATGGCAAGTTACAAACTTGCCCCACAATATACTACTGCCCATCGCTCGAAGCGCAGGTCGCGAACCTCGCGGACGAGATCACGTATTACAGCCATGATCTCGACGATGCAGTCGATTTCGAAATTCTCGATTCCAGGCAATTGGAGGAGAATTTGGTTTGGCAACGCAGCTATCGCTCGGTGATGGCACGTTATCCAGACGCCCGAGAGCCGGAACTGCACAAGTTGATTATTCGGGACATTATCGATGTGCAAGTGCAGGACGTGGTGGCGACGAGCGCAAAGGCGACTGTCGATCTTAACCCGCGAAGCGCGGACGAAGTGCGCATGCAACCAGCGCCGCTCATCCGTTACAGCGATGATTTACTCGAAGCGAATCGTTCCCTGCGTAAATTTCTTTACGCGAATGTTTATTATCATCCACGGGTGGCGGAGGTGAACAAGCGCGCCTGCGAGATGTTGCGAAAAGTTTTCGAAAGTTACCTTGTTGACCCGGGCTGGCTCGGGGACACGGCCGCGAAACGCATCGAGAGTGAGGGATTGCATCGAACGGTTTGCGATTACATCGCCGGAATGACCGACCGTTATCTAACGGAGGAATACGCGCGCCTAACGAGCTGATTACTCCGAGGACATCGTGGCTGGAGGGCGAAATCCGAATTCAGCTTGCAGATCGCCCCACAGCCAATCCACAAACCAGTCCTTTTTGATTGAGCCCGCGTGGGTCGCAGCGAGCGCCTCGGCCTTTTCGACGTTCCCGTTCAAGCAGTAGAGATACGTCAGGAGGAAGAAGTCGTTAACGGTCGAAAAATCTTTTTCGCCCTCGAGGAGTTGAATGGCGCGGGCATAATCGCGGCTAGCCAGAGCTCCCGCGACGAGATCGTGCACAGCCTCAAGCCGAACAGAGTCTGAGTGGCTGGCCAATTTTTCGGCGAGGGCAAGGCGGAATTCGTCGCTATCTTGGACACCTAAAACCGGCGCTCGCAGTCGCGTGTGGCGTAAGTAGAGGTCGAGCTCGGCCAACCAGTTACTTCCGGACATTTCCGAAAGAAACCGGGTCTCGCGAACGAGAAAAAACAGCTCGAGCGAAGTCTTCCACTGGTTAGGCCAAGCTTGTTCGATAAGAGACGATGAAAGAAAGCGATGAAAAGCGGCGCGTCGTTCGATGTAACTGTAGCCAAATTGAAACGCGGCTTTCAGATCGGGATGCACATCGGTCAGACGTTTTGGATAAAAATCAGTCAGCGGCTTGACGCCCTGAGTGATCCGTTCGATTTCCTCGCCGTCCATCAGGAACAAAGCGGACATTTGGTCGGGGACCTCGACACCGATGCGAATCAAATCCGAGTGCGTCTCGGGATTGGTCCAGAGCGAACGCGCGGCTTCTTCGTTAGGCTGGCGCAGCGGCGATTTGATGCCTGCCATGATCCATTCCAGGTCGCAAGTCGCCCAAACCGAAGCGTTCGGAAAAACGTTGTGGAACGCGCGCAGGATTGCCTTTGTTTCCTCGGGTGTAAGCTGGTAAATCGGCAACCAGAAGGTGACGATGCCGCCATCTTTTAAACGGTTGTTCATCAGCGAAAAAAATTCTTGAGTGTAGAGGTTGACCGTACCTGCTACTTTCAACGGCGGCGGTTCTCCGGTGATGATGTCATAGCGCTGGGGACAGGCTTGCAGAAAGAAACGGCCATCTTGGACAAAGGTTGTGACCCGATGATCCTGGAGTGGATTTGAGTAGCCCGGGCCGGAATAAAGGTTTGCCAGATCGAAAACTTCTTTCGAAATATCAACGACGTCGAGATGCTTCAGATGCGCATCGCGCGTGAATGCATCGGCGGTGACACCGACGCCATAGCAGAGGAGCAATGCATTTTCGCTTTCGGGACGCAGCGCCAGGGGCAAGTAAGCGAACAATCGCATGTAACGCTGGCTGCGCGCGAATGTTCCTGACATCGAGTAAGAATTCGTCACCAGGCGATAATAGTAAGGATTGCCGAACAGATCGCGGCGCAGGAGCTGGAGTGTGTCGGCGGTGCCTTCGATTTTTTTGAGCAGACGCGAACCATCATCTTCGTACGGCCGGCGCGCATTGGCGAAGTGCACATCGTCGCGGCGATATGGAAAAATTACGAGCGTCAGAATGAAGAGGATGGCGATGGAGATCATCGCGATCCCGGAGGGACGGCGAAGAGACCAGCTCGTTTTTTGGCTCGCGAGAATAGCCAGTACGGCGTAACTCCCGGCGCAAAGGAGCAAGCTTGATTGGATTCCAAGCCGCGGTAGAAGAACGAAACCGGCGAGCAAAGGGCCAACCGCTGCGCCAGTTGTGTTGAACAAAATGGCGAAACCGCTGCTGTTCATGCGGCTGCCGATTGCAGATTGAACGCAGGTTGCGATGGCCGGAAGCAGAATTCCTGAGAGAAACGCCACCGGAAACATTAAAGCTAAAGACAACTCTTCAATTCGCTGCCACGACTCGATGTCGAAGGCGTGACTGTCTCCCTTAAGAACTGGAACCGGAAAGAACTGGTAGGAAAGAAGCGTTCCGATTGCGGCGAGCAGCAAAAAAATCGGCAGCGATTTTCGCGGCGGGGCCCACCGTCTTGGAATCAAGCTTGATGCGATTCCGCCAAAGCCGATGCCGGCCAACACGACAGCGAGCATGACGCAAAAGGCAGTGGAGGTGGAAGCGACGTATAAACGCAGAAAGCGGAACCAAATGACTTCAAGCCCAAGGAGGATCGCGCCAGCGCCCATGCTGAGAAAAAGCAAACGCCAGGGCGGCCGTTTGCCTAACGAGCGTCCCAGTCGGAACCGCCCGGGCCTTTGATCCGATGCCACAGGATCGACCCCGGAAAATAACCACGCCATTCCAGCCGCAACACCGCTCAGGCAGGCGGCCGCTAATCCGGTGCCGAAAAGACCGCATATCCGGACGAGATACGTTTCACCTAACAATGCACCGGCGACCGCACCGAGTGTGTTAAAACCATAAAGCATGCCGATGGTGCGGCCGAATTCGTGTCTGGCCAGGAGCGGATCCTCCAGCAAGACGGGAAGTGTTAATCCCATCGCCGTTGTCGGAACGAGCAGGATCAAAAACGAGACGGAGAAGCGCAGGAGATTGACCAATTGCTGTTGAGACCACAGAACTTGAAAAAGGGGACGCATCCACTCCCCGATCAGCGGAAGCCCGAATACGAGCGTGCAGCCAAAGATGGCGACACCCATTTCCAACCCTGCGTAAACGCGCAGCGGTCTTACTCGGCGAAGAGTTGATGATGCGGCGAGCGCGCTTCCGAAAGCCAAGCCCGCCATGAAGCTCGACAGAATCAACGCTGCGGCCCAGACGGAATTGCCAAAAGCCAGACCGCTGAGCCGGAGCCACAGAGTTTGAAAAAGAAGCGCGCTGCTGCCCGAAAGAAAAAGAATAACTGAAATGATCAGGACGCGCACGTGGCCGAAACCTGCAATGCCGCGTTCTGCGCCGCAAGCGCGTTACCGCGGGTCACGCGGCGGCACTGCCAATTTCGTCCCGCAGGTAAGTGATGACGAGGCGCAGGCGTTGGTTGATGGAAGATTCTTCGAGGACCTGCTGTCGACGCAACGGATCGCTCACGAAAGTCGAGGCCACGAGATCAGCCAGCATTTCCACGTCGTTCAGCTGCGAAAGGTAGCGATCGACTCTTGCCGGCAGCTTGCGCCCGTCGCGTTTTAACTTGCGATAAAGCTCGAGCACTTTCTCCGCGAGCGCTTCCGTTTTGACCGTGGTCGCGTCGCGTGATTCGA
>Ga0070717_10000978_pt1 | contig 19110 bp, 13 predicted proteins | sample LARL113metaG_FD_71366 | JGI IMG/M metagenome (GOLD analysis project Ga0070717, IMG submission 71366) | Corn, switchgrass and miscanthus rhizosphere microbial communities from Kellogg Biological Station, Michigan, USA - LAR L11-3 metaG | ecosystem: Host-associated > Plants > Roots > Rhizosphere ... | reverse complement strand
CGGAACGAGAGCTTGCCGGAATCCGACACCTTGATCTTCTCCTCGACCGAGCGCAGGAAGCGCTCGTCCGCGGCCCGGCTCTCGCCGGTGATCGGGTCGGTGACCTGGCGGTGATCGAGCGATGCCTCGACCTCATCCAGGTACTTCTCCAGCAACTGCTGCGCTTCCTCCTCGAAAGAGGCGAACATGGCGCGATGCACGTCCTCCTTGACCCAGCGGTTGTAGAACTCCTTGCGCGCGGTGACCAGGTGATCGATCCAGGCTTTCTTCTGCTTGACGTCCATGCGTGCATCGCTCTCGATGCCATCCTTGAGTGCGAGCAGCAGCTCCATGCTGGTGAGGCTGTGGGTGTTGCCGCGGGTGATGGCGTTGGAGATGGCGTTGATGACGAAGCGCGGACTCACGCCGGTCATCCCCTCTTCGGGTGACTCGGCGTGCAGTCGCACACCTTCGGTTTCCGGCACGCCCTCGACCGCCTCGCCGGCATACAAGCGCAGCTTCTTCGGCAGATCGAGACCTTCACGCTCGGGCTTGGTGAGCCGCGTAAGTATGGCGAACACTGCCGCGAGATTCAGCACGTGCGGATCGAGGTGCACGTTGCGGAACGCGGGGGCGCCGGACACGAGTTTCTGGTAGATGCGCGACTCATCGCGATAGGAGAGCGCATAGGGGATCTTGATGATCACCATGCGGTCGAGCAGCGCCTCGTTCTCCTTCTCCTGCAGGAACTTGTGGAACTCGGCGAGGTTGGTGTGCGCCAGTATGGTCTCGTCCAGATGGATCAGCGGGAAGCGCGACACCTTGACGTTCTTCTCCTGCGTCAGCGTCAGCAGCAGGTAGAGGAATTCGCGCTTCACCTTCAGGATCTCGATCATCTCGAGTACCCCGCGGCTCGCGGCGTACACCGCTCCCGACCACGACCAGGCGCGCGGATCGCCCTCATCGCCGATCTGCGCCACCTTGGCGAGATCGACCGAGCCGACCAGGTCTGCGATGTCGGCGGTGGTGGGATCGTGCGGTGCGTAGGTGCCGATACCGACCCGCGAAGCTTCGGCAAGGAACACGCGCTCGACCGGTACGCGCACGAAATCGCCCTCGAACTCACGCTCGACGAAATCGCGTGCCCAGGGCGAGAGCTCGCCCTGGACGTTGACGCCATAGCGCTCGCGGAACTCCGCCCGCAGGCTGCTCGGAATCAGGTTGATCGGATTCTCGCGTAGCGGCGAGCCGCGGATGGCGTACAACGCGCCCTCGTCGGTACGACTGTATTCTTCCAGGCCGCGCTTGAGGAGAATGGCCAGTGTCGATTTGCCGCCCGAAGGCGGTCCGAGCAGCAGCAGCAGCCGGCGCCCGACATCGGAGCCCGCTGCGGCAGCCTTGAAGTAATCGACTACACGCGACAGCGGCTCATCGATGCCGAACAGCTCGCGCTTGAAGAGCTCACGCGCGCGCTGATTCTCGGCGGCATCCGGCGGGCCGGCGCGGCCGTGCCAGCGCAACATGTCCCACACGTACTCGTGACTGGTGCGGGCGAGTGCACTGGGGTTGGCGGGCAGGATGTGCTGCAAATAATCACCGAAGGTGCCTTCCCAGCGCTGCGCGCGATGCAGCCGGCTGAAGGAGCTCAGGGTATCGATAAAATCCGCAGTGCCACCGCGTGAGTTCTGATCAACAGCCTGCAGTCGCATCGTCCTTCCCTCCGTCGAGCTCATGGATCGTTGCTCGCGCTCACTCGTGCGGACGCCAGCGCCGCGATTAACTTAGTCCCAACGTGCCGCACAATAAGTGACGCCCATCAGATCCTGACACACTCATTACGTTAAGACGATCACAGCAGCCGATTGTTCACTCGAAGCTGCCGTTGCGCCAGCAGTGCGGGCACGGCCCCTGCGGGAGCGTGCCGTGGCGCATAGCTTAAGTGACTGATTGCAAAGTACGCATCTGCCCGCCACGGCGTGTTCGGGGGCGCGCGAGGCGAGCGTCACGCCCGGCTCGCCGGGGAGCGGTGCGGGCGGCTGCAGCCACCCGTGGAAGCTCCGGCGCCTCCCGCCGTGGTGCCGGCTCGCAAAGCGAGCAGTGCTTCAGAATTTGATGATGTGCCGTCGCGGCGCCCCGACGCAGGCTCTCGTTATTGTGAACTGACGCACTGTGTTGCCGCAGTGGCTACATATGCTGCAACGGCGCGGTCCTCCGCGCGTCGCTAAAGGCTTTGGTGGCGCGGTTGCGCGCGTCAAAGCGAGGCGTTGAGTCCTTTTCGTCTTTGTTGGAGATGACGCCACGTGGCCAGTGCAAGCTCCGCCTCCCGCCCGCACAGCACGACGCCTGCCAGCGCGAGCGTATCGCCGGCTACCCAGCCGGTGGCGGACATCACCGCTATCACTACCCGAGATGACTTTCTGCTCGAGCTCGGCGAGACGCTGGCCGGCCAGGCAGCAGTAAGCCCGGTCGACTCGGTGGAAGCCGCGCTCGCCGCCATGGTCGGCGGCAAGCGCGGTCAGGTGCTGGTGATCGACACGCGCGATGTCGCTGAGGTGCGTGCCGCCGTCGATGCCGCCCATGCCGCGGTGCCACGTGCCGTCGTGCTCGTGTTCGCCGAAGGCGCGGCCGAGAAGCAGCTGGGGGCCGCGCTCAAGGGCAGCAAGGTGTTCGCAGTGCTGCCTTTGCCGATCGACTCGCGCAAGACGCAGGCGCTCTTAGAAGGGGCGGTCGCCGAGGCAGTCGCCAAGCGAGCGGCAGCTGCGCCGGACTCCAACCCCGCGACGAATCTGCGCTCCGAGCTGAGTGTAGGCGCCTTCCAGCCCGAGGCAACCCGCACGAGCGAGCGGCTCTTGCGCGGCAGTCGCTCGCGCATGCTGCTGCTCGGCATCGCCGGTGCGGCGCTCGTAGCGCTCGCCGGCGCTGCTGTCTGGTATTTCACCCACGGTACGAAAACTCAGGCACCGGCAGCCGCCAAGCTCGCCGCGCCGCCCCCCAGCGCGCCGGCGAGCCCTGCTGAAGTCTCCGTTCCAGCTCCCGTTCCGGCCGCGGACAACTCGATTGTGCAGGGTAAGGTGGATGAGCTGCTCGAGAAGGCGCGGCTGGCAATGCACGAGCGGCGCTTCACCGAGCCCGTTGGCGACAACGCGCTGGTGTATTACCGCTCGGCCGCCGCGGCGGATGCCGCGAACGGTGAGGCCCGCGACGGCCTGCAGCGCGTCGCCGCCGTGCTCGCAGGTCGCCTCGATGAGGCGCTGAGCGCTGGACGCCTCGATGAAGCCGCGCAAACACTCGCCAACTTCAAATCCGCCGCCCCGAGCAATGCACGGGTCGGCGCGTTCGAGCAGCGTCTGTATGCGGCGCAGGTCGCGCGAGCACTGAGCGATGCCAACCTGGACCGTGCCACACAGTACGTGCGCCAGGCACAGCAATCGACCTCCATACCTGCCGAGCAGATCGCGCGCTGGCGTGCAGACATCGCCCGCCGCCAGGAGGATGCGAAGGTGCAGCGCCTCGCGGCACTGGTCGAGGACCGTATACGCGATGGTACCCTCACCGGTCCGGACGACAGCGCCAAGGCCTACCTGCAGCAATTGCAGGCCGCGGCGCCCAGCAATCCCAACACGCAGCGCGTGACGCACGAGCTGATCGCCGCGGATCTGCACAAGGCGCGCGATGCGGCCGCGGCACGCAGCCCGGTGGAGCAGGAGCGCTGGTTGAATGAGGCGCGCGCGCTCGGACTGAAGCCGGCCGAAGCCGCGGCGTTTCAGCGCGAGCTCGCGGGTGCGCGGCAGAAAGCCTCCGCGGCTGAGGGCGAGCGGCTGGCGCAACTGGCGCGCGAGCGCATGCGCGATGGCCGTCTGACCGATCCGCCGCAGGACAGTGCCGCCTGGTACCTCACTCAGTTGCAGACCTTGGACGCCACCAGCGTCACTCTCGCCGACACGAGCCGCGAGCTCGCCGGCAAGCTTCTCGATCGCGCCCGCAGCGCGGTGCTCGCCGGCAAGCCTCCCGATGCCGACCTGGCCCAGGCACGACGCTGGGGGGCCGATCCGAAGGATGTCGCCGCCGTGCAGCAGCTGCAGGCGCCGAAGGCAAAGGGCGCGCCGCTCGATGTGGCGGCGCTCGCCGCGAACATCAAGCGGCTGCGCTCGCCGGCGCCGGAATATCCCCAGGGCGCTCTCGCCCAGCACCTCAGTGGCAGCGTGACGCTCGAGTACACCGTCGATACGCACGGCGAGCCGCGTGATATCCACGTCGTCGAGGCGACTCCGCCCGGGGTGTTCGATCAGGCCGCAGTCACTGCGGTGAAGCACTGGCGTTACGCACCGGTGGTGGTCGACGGCACAGCCGTCGAGGTGCCGGCGGTGAGAACGCGTGTGCGCTTCGAGCTGCCGAAATGAGAGAGAGACTCAGCCCATGAGCTTTGCAGGCACAGAGCGCCGCCGCCACCTCCTCACCGCCAGTATCGGTACCGCCCTGACGCTGGTCATGGGGCTGGCGCTCATCTGGGGATTCAGGCTCGCCACGCACATGCGCACCAACATCATCGCGCTGCAGACGGCGAGCACGCTGCAGACCTACCCCGAGGAGATATCGCACCAGTTGAACGCGCTACGCGACCGGCTGGAGGTGCGCGCCTACTCCGGACAGGCGCTCGCCGATCTACAGGCGAGTGTCAAGCGCTTCGACCAGGAGCTGCGCCTGCTTGGCGGTTCGGTGGATGCAGACTCGCCACAGCTCGGCCACGCGTTGCTGCTGTGGCATCAGTACGGGCCGGTACTCGAGCCGGTGGTGTCGTTCAACGGTCAGCCCTATGTCGACTCCGATACCGCCGGCAGCTCACTTTCGCGCGAGGGGCGCGAGCACTACGCGGCAGTGAAACGCGCACAGCTGTTCGCGAGCGAGAATGCCCGGCCGCTGCAGACACAGCTTGCCAATCTCGCCACCAGTCTCGAGCACACCTCGTCCGCGGCCGCGACGCGCCTGCGCTCGCTGCTCATGGGCGGCGTGTTCGCCGCGCTGGTGCTGGCAGTGGTGGCCGCCTACTTCCAACTGTCGCGCTCGCGGCACGAGCGCGTCGCGCGCGAGGCTCAGGAGCAGACCCGCGACATTCTCAAGACGGTGCGCGAAGGTTTCTTCCTGCTCGATGCCCAGTATCGGATCGGCGCGGTCTGGTCCGAAGCCCTGACGCGCATGTTCAGCCGCAATGACTTCGCCGGCCTCACCTTCGAGGAGTTGCTCGCCGATCTGGTGCCGCAGTCGACGCTCGCGACCGCGACGAAATACATCAAGCTTTTGTGGGGCGACCGCGCTCACGAGAACCTGATGAAGAGCATCAACCCGCTCGGTCAGCTCGAGATCACGATGGATAACGGTCACGGCGGCAAGGAGACCCGTTATCTGCAATTCGACTTCCACCGCGTGATGGGGCCGGAGGGCATCAAGCACGTACTGTGCTCGGTGGGCGATATCACCTCCAGCGTGCTGCTGGCGCGCGAGCTGCACGAGTCGCAGGAAAACGCCAATGCCCAGCTCGACATGATGGTGGGCATGATGCACGTCGACCCGCTGCAGCTGGTCGCGTTCCTCGACACCGCCGAAACCGGTCTGAAGCTGGTCAACACCATTCTCAAGGAGCCGGCGCGCACCGATGCCGAGTTCCGCAAGAAACTTGCCGGTCTGTTCCGCGAGCTGCACACCATCAAGGGCGAGGCTTCGGCGCTCAATCTCAAGAGCATTGCGACCCGCGTGCATACGCTCGAGGACATGGTGGGCGAGTGCAAGAAGAAGCCCGAGCTATCGGGCAATGACTTCCTGCCGATGGTGCTGAAGCTCGATGACCTGCTCGCGCATCTGCGCAATGTGCGCGAGATGGCGGCCCGGCTCACTGTGCTCAAGGACACCGTGCCAGGCGCGACCGCCGTGGCCCCGGCCGCGACAGTGGACGTGACGCCCACGCCCGCCCCGACGGCCGCGCCGATGTCTCCGGCCCCTTCCGCAACAGCCGCTGCCAGCAGCAGCGCTGCAGCGCGCGCGCCGGCATCCGCACCCGCGGGCCGCGCGGCAAGCTCCGAGCGCGCATCGCGGCGCGTAGAAGAGCTGTCGCCGGCGCTTCACTCGATGGCCGAGCGGCTGGCACAGGATCACGCCAAGCGTTTCCGGCTGACCCTGAACGGACTTGCCGAGGTGCCTGTGCCCTACGCCGCGACCATCAAGGACTGCCTCATTCAGATGCTGCGCAACGCCGCCGTGCACGGTATCGAGGCGCCGGAAGTGCGGCGCGCCCAGGCAAAAAGGGATACCGGCAGCGTGGTGGTCGACTTCCGCAGAACTGCCGAGGGCTATGAGCTGCTGTTCGAAGACGACGGCGCCGGAATCGCACCCGAGATGCTCAAGGCTGCCGCCGTGCGGCGCCAGCTGATCACCGAGGAAGATGCCGAGCTCATGGATACGCGCGCCGCCATGGCGCTCATCTTCCGCCCGGGCTTCTCCACGCAGGAGGACATCTCGATGGACGCCGGTCGCGGTGTAGGTATGGACGTGGTCGCCCGCAGCGTCTACGCCCTCGGCGGCAAGATCGGCGTCAGTACCCATCCCGGCAAGTTCACGCGCTTCAAGATCGTCCTGCCGGCGACCGATTCGGTCAGCACCGCGGTCGCCTGAGGCGCCGCGGGAGCGCTCGCATGAGCAACGACATGATCAACGGCAACGGCAAGCGATCCTACAAGCTGATGATCGTGGACGATTCCAACCTCATGCGCCGCCGCATCGAGCGCTCCCAGCAGTTCGAGGAGCTGGAGCTGGTTGGTACCGCCGCGGACGGAGTCCAGGCGCTCGAGCTCTTCAAGCGGACCGACCCGGACGTGGTGACCATGGACATCACCATGCCGCACATGGATGGCATCGAGTGCATTGCGCGGCTGGTCGAGATGAAGCCAGCCATCCGCATCCTCGTGGTCTCGGCGCTGGCGGACAAGGCCACCGCCGTCGAGGCCATGGAGCGCGGCGCGAATGGCTTCCTCAACAAGCCGTTCACCGATCGGCAGTTGAACGAGGCGATCGCCGAGCTCATACGTTGAAACGCGCACACGGAAGCCAACGGCCATGTTGTACGAACAAGAACTGAAGACATTCGTCGAAGGGACGACGAATTTCTTCGAGGTCGCGGCACAGCAGCCGGCCTCGATCGGTTCGCCCTATTTGATGGAAGGATCTCCATCGGTGCATGAGTACACGGGCGTCATCAAGATCTCCGGCAAGCGCGAGGGCGTGGTCTATTTCACCGCACCGAAGGCCATGTTGACGGTGCTGCTGATGAAGATGCAGGAAAACGACTTCAGCCACGAGACCATGCGCGACCTGGTCGGCGAGGTTGCCAACACCATCTCCGGTAACGCGCGCCGCGATTTCGGGCGTGACTTCGTGATCTCGGTGCCGAGTGTGCTCTCGGGTGAGAAGCCGGAGATCCCGCAGAAGCCGGGGCAACGCTCGTTCATCATCCCGATCAACTGGCGCAGCCACTCGGCGAAACTGGTGGTCTCACTCACCTGAGGCCGCTTCGAGCTCACTGTCGGCCCGCAAGCGGTAGCCGAGTCCGGTCTCGGTAACCAGATAGCGCGGCTGACGCGGATCGGGCTCGAGCTTGGCGCGCAGATTCTTGATGCAGACCCGCAGACTGCGCGAGTCATCCTCCCGCTCCGGACCCCACACCTCGCGGATCAGCTGACGCTGCATCACGATCGAGCCCAGGTGCCGCGCAAGATGGGCGAGTACCCGGTACTCGAGCGGGGTCAGGTGCACTTCTCCGTCAGCGCCGCGCGTTTCGCGCCGCGCGAGGTCGATGCGCAGCGCGCCGAATTTCAACAGCGCGGCCGCCGAGGCGCCGCGCACGTCACGCCGCAACGCCGCGCGCAGGCGCGCAAGCAGCTCCGGTGCACTGAAGGGCTTGGTGACGTAATCGTCTGCGCCGGCGTCGAGCGCGGCGATCTTCTGCTCTTCCATGGTGCGCGCCGAGAGCACGACGATGGGCACCTGCGACCAGGAGCGCACGCGGCGGATGACCTTGAGCCCGTCGGCATCGGGAAGTCCGAGGTCGATCAGCAGCAGATCGGGCTTGTGGCTGCGGGCCTCGATCTCCGCGCGCAGCGCAGTGTCGGCCTCGGCGACGCGATAGCCCTCGCTCTGGAGCAGGACGCGCAGCACGCCGCGGATCGCCGGCTCGTCCTCGATGATGAGGATGAGATGCATCGCCTGGGTCACGCAAGGTCCTCGACGGCCGGCAGCGTGAAGGTGAAGCGCGCCCCGCCACCCTCGCGGCGGTGGGCCTCGATCTCCCCGCCATGCGCGCGCACGATGGCTTGACAGATGGCGAGGCCGAGCCCGACCCCGACAACGGCGCCCTCATCGCTCCCGCGCTGAAACTTGTCGAACAGCCGTGTCGGTTCCCCGGGCGGCAGCCCCGGGCCCTCGTCATCGAGCGTGACCTGCACGAACCTGCGATCGGGCTGCGCTATCGCCGAGACCGCGACGCTCGTGCCGGCTGGTGTGTACTTGGCGACATTGTCGAAGAGGTTGGTCAACACCTGCACGATCAGTGTCGCGTCGACCCACACCGGCGGCAGGTCCGATGCCAGCCGCAGCTCGAGCCGGTGCGCGGCGAGACGCTCGGCACAGGCGGCAAGTGCGCTGCCTAGGAGGTCATCGAGTGTCTGCCAATCGCGTCGCAGCGCCACCTGCCCCGATTCGAGCCGCACCAGGTCGAGGACGTTGGAAACCAGATCCGACATCTCGCGCGCCTTGGTCTCCACCGACCGGGCGAGCACAACACGCGTGCTTTCATCGAGCTTCGCGCCGTGCTGCGCGAGTGTGCTGCCGGCCGCGGCCATCACCGCGAGCGGTGTGCGCAGATCGTGCGAGATCGAGGCAAGCAGTGTATTGCGCAGTGTCTCGCGCTCGGCCGCGAGACTCGAGGCTTCGGCGAGCTCCGCGAGGCGTGCCCGCTCGAGGGCGAGCGCGATCTGGCCGGCGAAGGTGCTCAGCAGATGGCTCTGCTCCGGCAGCAATACCCGCCGCACGTTGCTCGGCAGCACCCCGAGCACCCCAACCGTACGACTCTCATCGCCGAGCGGCAGGTACTGACCCGAAGCCGCGGGCAGCGTATCGGTGCCGAGACCCGCCGGGCGGCCGTGGTCGGCAACCCACTGCGCCACGGCGAGGTCGGCCTGGCGGAAGGAGCTCTCGAGCGGCGGCTCCGCGGGGTGGTGCAGCTTGCCGTCTGCGGCCCGCAGCAGCACCACCGCCCGGCACTGGAATACCTCCGCCACGTGGCGTACCGCGACGCGTGCCATGCTGGCGATGCCGCGCGTAGCCGCGAGCTCGCGGCTCATGGCGTACAGCAGCGCCGTGCGCCGCTCGCGCGCACCCGCGACCCGTGTCTGCTGGCGCACGCTCGCGGTGAGCGTGGCGATGACGAGCGCGATGGTGACCATGGTCCCGAAGGTGACGAGATACTGCACATCCGAGACGGCGAACGAGTAGCGTGGCGGCACAAAGAAGAAGTCGAACGCGGCCACGTTCAGCACCGCGGTGACAGCCGAAGGGCCGCGCCCGAGTCGCAGGCCGGCCACCGTCACTCCGAGAAGGTAGATCATCACCAGATTGGAAAGCTCGAAGCGCCGATACATGGCGAAAGCCAGCAGCGTGCACAGTGCACTGATGGTCCCCGCCCAGGCGTAGCGATCCCAGCGGATCTGCGTGCCGCTCGCGCCCGAAGGACTGACCGAGGCGCGCGCCACCGGTGCAGGCGCCGGCACGGAACGCTCAGCCGGCGCGATCAGCACGACATCGAAGTCGCGTGCGCGGCGGACGAGCTCGGTCGCGGTCGAAGGCCGCAACCACGCCCTCAGGCCGCGGCGCTTTGGTGCGCCGACGATGAGCCGGGTCGCATTGCGCACGCGGGCGTACTCGGCGAGGGTGGCCGCAGCCGAAGAGCCATCGAGCGTAACGGTTTCGCCGCCGAGGGATTCCGCGAGCCGCAGCACCTCGATGCGCCGGTTGCGCGCCGCTTCGGACAGCCGCAGTAGCGCCGGTGTCTCGACGTACACCACGATCCATTCGGCATCGAGCGCATCCGCCATGCGCTTGCCGGCGCGCACTAGCTCGGCCGCCTGCTCATCGGGACCCACTGCAACCATCACACGGTCGCCCGCGATGCGTACCTGCGTGCGCTCCGCAGCCGGCAGCGCGCGCGCCGCGGCCTCGACGCGGTCGGCGACGCGCCGCAGAGCGATCTCGCGCAGCGCCATGAGGTTCTGCTTGCGAAAGAAGCGCTCGATCGCCGTGCCCGCCTGCTCGCCGACATAGACCTTGCCCGCCTGCAGGCGCGCGATCAGGTCGTCGGGCGGCAAATCGATAAGCTCGATGTCGTCGGCCTCATCGAACACGTGATCCGGAAGCGTCTCGCGCTGGCGCACGCCGGTCGTCTGGAAGATGAGATCGTTGAGACTCTCGAGGTGCTGCACGTTGACCGTGGTCCACACGCTGATGCCGGACGCGAGCAGCTCCTCGATGTCCTGCCAGCGCTTCGGGTGGCGCGGCGCGGGCTCGCCACCGGCGAGATTGGAGTGGGCCAGCTCATCCACCAGCAGGATGTCGGGATGTCGTGCGAGCGCCGCATCGAGATCGAACTCGTGGCGCACGATGCCGCGGTAGCTGACGGCGAGCGGCGCGAGCCGCGGTAAACCCTCCAGCAGCCGCTCGGTCTCGATGCGGCCGTGCGGCTCGACGTAGCCGATCACCACGTCGGTGCCGGCCGCGCGTTCGCCGCGTGCGGCCTCGAGCATCGAATAGGTCTTGCCGACGCCGGCGGACGCGCCGAAGAAGATCTTCAGCCGGCCGCGGCGCGCGCGCGCCTCGTCCTCCTTGATCCGCTCGAGCAGCCGATCCGGGTCGGGGCGGGCTTCGGCCATGTTGCCTTCATCTGAGCGCATCGAGTGCCAGATTCAGCTCCAGCACGTTGACGCGCGGCTCGCCGAGAACTCCGAGCAACCTACCCTCGGTGTGCTGCGTAATCAATGCCTGCACGCGCTGCACATCGATTCCACGCGCGCGTGCGACGCGCGCCGCCTGGTAGTTGGCAGCCGCCAGGCTGATTTCGGGATCGAGGCCGCTGCCCGAGGCCGTCACGAGGTCGATGGGAACTGCTGCGCCGTTGCCGGGATCGACGGCCCGCAGCGCCGCCACGCGCGTCTTCACCGCATCGAGCAGCGCCGGGTTGAGAGAAGCCATGTTGGAGCCGCCCGAGGCGGTGCCGTTGTAAGGCTGCGGCGTGGTGGCCGATGGCCGGCTCCAGAAGTAGCTGGGATCGCTGAAGCTCTGGCCGATGAGGCGCGAGCCGACCGCGTGCCCGTCGCGCCGCACGATGCTGCCCGCGGCCTGGTGTGGAAACAGCAGCTGTGCGAGAGCTGTGACCACGAGCGGGTAAAAGATACCGGTGAGCAGCGTGAGCAGCAGCAACAGCACCAGCGCGGGCCGTATGGTGGCGAAGACTGCACAGGCACGACGGGTGTTCATCGGTGTCGCATCCACACGTCTCAGGCGAGGCGCGTCAGAACCAGCAGGACGTCGATCAGCTTGATGCCGGCGAACGGCACGATGATCCCGCCGAGACCGTAGATCAGGAGATTGCGCCGCAGCAGCGTCGCAGCTCCCAGTGGCCGGTAACGCACGCCCCTCAAAGCGAGCGGTATCAGCACCACGATGATCAACGCGTTGAAGATGACGGCCGCAAGGATCGCGGAATACGGGCTCGCCAGGCGCAAGACGTTCAGCGCGCCGAGTTGCGGGTAGGTGGTGATGAACGCCGCCGGAATGATGGCGAAATACTTGGCGACATCGTTGGCAATCGAGAAGGTGGTGAGCGCACCGCGGGTCATCAGCATCTGCTTGCCGGTCTCGACCACTTCGATGAGCTTGGTCGGGTTCGAGTCGAGGTCCACCATGTTGCCGGCTTCCTTGGCCGCCTGCGTGCCGGTGTTCATCGCCACCGCCACGTCCGCCTGGGCGAGCGCCGGGGCGTCGTTCGTGCCATCGCCGGTCATCGCCACGAGCCGGCCGGCCGCCTGGTGCTCGCGGATGAGTTTCAACTTGGCCTCCGGAGTGGCCTCGGCGAGGAAACCGTCGACACCGGACTCGGCGGCGATTGCGGCGGCGGTGAGTGGATTGTCGCCGGTGATCATCACGGTCTTGATTCCCATGCGGCGCAGCTCGCCAAAGCGCTCGCGGATCCCGCCCTTGACGATGTCCTTGAGCTCGATGATGCCCAGCACTCGCGGCCCATCGGCGACGACGAGCGGCGTGCTGCCGCGCCGGGCGACCTCATCCACGCTCGCCTGCACCGCCTTGGGGAAGGGCTGCCCGAGCCTCTCGACCTGGCGACGGATCGCGTCCGCAGCGCCCTTGCGCACCTCCCGCGCACCGATATCGACGCCGCTCATGCGCGTGTGGGCCGAGAAGTGCACGAAGCTCGCGCCGAGGCTGGCGAGGTCACGCTCGCGCAATCGGAACCGCTGCTTGGCGAGCACCACGATGCTGCGTCCTTCGGGCGTCTCATCGGCGAGCGAGGCGAGCTGTGCGGCATCCGCGAGCTCCTCCTCGGTGACGCCGGCGGCGGGAATGAACGACGCCGCCTGGCGATTGCCGAGGGTAATGGTGCCGGTCTTGTCGAGCAGCAGCACATCGACGTCGCCCGCCGCTTCGACGGCGCGCCCCGAGGTCGCGATCACATTCGCCTGCAGCATGCGGCTCATACCGGCGACACCGATGGCGGAGAGTAGTGCACCGATCGTGGTTGGAATCAGGCACACGAGCAGCGCGATGAGGGCGGTGATGGTGATCGGCAGGCCGAGCCTGGTGACGGCGACGCTGTAGAGGGAGTACGGCAACAGCGTGGCGGTGGCGAACAGGAATACCAGCGTGAGTGCCACCAGCAGGATCGTGAGCGCTATCTCGTTGGGGGTCTTCTGACGCCTGGCGCTCTCGACCATGGCGATCATGCGGTCGAGGAAGGTCTCACCGGGATTGACCGTCACGCGCACGATGATCCAGTCGGACAGCACCCGTGTGCCGCCGGTCACCGCCGAGAAGTCGCCACCCGACTCGCGGATGACCGGCGCCGATTCCCCGGTGATGGCGCTTTCATCCACCGAGGCAGCGCCGTGGATCACCTCGCCATCGGCAGCTACGAAATCCCCGGCTTCGATGAGCACCACATCGCCGCGGCGCAGGTCCTCGGCGCGCACCCGCTTGTGATACCCACGCTCGCTCGGGTCGGCCAGTTGCTTGGCCCACACCGTCTGCCTGAGTCCCCGCAGCGCCGCAGCCTGCGCCTTGCTGCGCCCCTCGGCGAGCGCCTCGGCCAGGTTTGCGAACAGCACCGTGAACCACAACCAGAGTGCAATGTTGAAGATGAACCAGGAAGGCGCCTCGCCTCGCCCGCTGAGCGCCTGCAGCCACAGCACGCTGGTGAGGAGGCTGCCGACGTACACCACGAACATGACCGGGTTGCGCCACTGCACGCGCGGATCGAGCTTGCTGAGCGAGTCGAGCAGCGCCGGACCGAGCAGCGAGCGATCGAACAAAGAGAGCGTGCGGCGACTCATGGTGCCGCCCACAGCATCACGTGCTCGACGATGGGCCCCAGGGCCAGCGCGGGCACGAAGGTGAGCGCCCCGACGAGCAGCACCGTGCCGATCAACAGCACCACGAAAGTCGGGCCGTGTGTCGGCATGGTGCCGTCCGATACCGGGATACGCTTCTTCGCGGCCAGCGCGCCCGCCACGGCGAGCACTGCCACGATCGGCCAGAAGCGCCCGAGCCACATGGTGAGCGCGAGCGTGGCATTGTAAAAGGTCGTGTTGGCCGAGATGCCGCCGAAAGCGCTGCCGTTGTTGTTGCCGGCAGAGGAGAAGGCATACAGGATCTCGGAGAAGCCATGCGCCCCGGGGTTACCGACGGCGATACGGCCGGCATCGACGCTCACCGCGACCGCGGTGCCGGTGAGCACGATGAACGGCATCACCAGGATCGCGATCGAGCTCATCTTCATCTCGAACACCTCGATCTTCTTGCCGAGGTATTCGGGCGTGCGCCCGATCATGAGCCCGGCGATGAACACCCCGACGATCGCGAAGATCAGCATGGAATAAAGGCCGCTCCCCACACCGCCGAACACCACCTCGCCGAGCTGCATCTGGAAGAGCGGCACGAAGCCGCCGAGCGGAGTGAACGAGTCGTGCAGGGCATTGACGGCGCCGCACGAGGTCGCGGTCGTGACACTGGCGAACAGCGCCGAGGCGGCGATGCCGAAGCGCGTCTCCTTGCCTTCCATGTTGCCGCCCGCCTGGCCGGCGCTCGCCGTCTGATCGACGCCCGGTCCCGTGAGCAGCGGATTGCCGCGCTGCTCGTTGTAGGAAACCACGGCGAGCAACGCCACGAACAGGATCACCATCGCCGCAAGCACCGCCCAGCCCTGGCGCGTGTCCCCGACCATGCGGCCGAAGGTGTAGGTGAGTGCGGCCGGAATGAGGAGTATCGCCAGCATCTCGAGCAAGTTTGAGAGTGCAGTGGGATTCTCGTACGGATGAGCGGAATTGGCGTTGAGAAATCCGCCGCCGTTGGTGCCGAGCTCCTTGATGCTCTCCTGCGAGGCGATCGGTCCCATCGGCAGCGTCTGCGTGCGCGTCGTGACGCTTTGCTGCACCGGATTACCGGCGGCATCCTTCACGGGGTTGCCGGCGGCGTCGATGACCGGTTGCTGATAGGTGAGCGGCTCGATGGTCGCCACCTCCCGATAGGGAGCGAAGTTCTGAATCACTCCCTGCGATACCAGCGCGAGCGCCAGCACCACCGCCAGCGGCAGCAGGATATAGAGCGTCGAGCGCGTCAGGTCGACCCAGACGTTGCCGATGGTCTGCGCGCTGTGGCGTGCCAGCCCACGGATGAGAGCGATGGCCACCACGATGCCGCTCGCCGCCGAGAGAAAGTTCTGCACGGCAAGCCCCGCCATCTGGGTGAGATAGCTCATGGCGGACTCGCCCGCGTATCCCTGCCAGTTGGTGTTGGTGATGAAGCTGACCGCGGTGTTGAAGGCGGAGTCCGGCGAGAGGTTGGCGAATTTCTGCGGGTTGAGCGGTAGCCACAGCTGGCACCGCTGCAGCAGATAGAGCGCGAGCGCCCCAAGTGCGTTGAACAGCAGCAGTCCGGTGGCGTATTCCTTCCAACCCATCTCGCGCGCTGGCTCGACGCCGCACAGCCGATAGAGCGTGCGCTCGAGCGGGGCGGCGGCGCGCACCGGCCAGATCGCGCCTCCATCGAAGACGTGTGTCATGTACAGGCCGAGCGGCTTGACCGCGGCGAGCACCAGCAGCAAGAAAACGGCAAACAAGGTTACCGCCTCAGCGCTCATCAGAATTTCTCCGGCCGGATCAGCGCGTACAGGAGATAGATGAACAGCGCCACCGTCAGCAGCGCGCTCAGTGCGTAGATGACACTCATTCGAGCCGTCCGAGGCGGGAGATGGCGAGGATCAGCCAGTGAGTCGCCGCATACAGGACAACCAGTCCGAGAATGAAGACAAAATCCACGGCGAGACTCCGGTCATGGGCCCCTGGGGCCGGATACGCTAGCGTGGAGGCTGTGAGCTTCGGGTGAAAAAACCGGTATGATCCCGAGCGTGCCCGGGGGGGTGTCGGTGAGCACAATCTTCCAAGCCGCTCCCGTGTTGCGAGCGCAGGATCGTGTGGCGGTGATCGCGCCCGCGAGCGGTTTCGAGCGCGGCGCATTCGAGGCGGGCCTGGCACTGATCGCAGCCCGTTACCGTGCCGAATACGGCGGTGGGCTGTTCGAGCGGCAACGGTATCTGGCCGGAAGCGATGCGCGTCGCCTCGCCGAGCTGCATGCGTCGCTCGCCGATCCGGGAATCCGGGCCGTGTTCTGCGTGCGCGGCGGCTACGGTGCGACGCGCCTGCTGGCGCAGCTGGCCGCGCGTGCACCCGCGGGTGCACCGAAGCTGCTGGTGGGCTTTTCCGACATCACTGCACTTCACCTGTGGCTGCAGTCCTACGGCCGCATCAGCATTCACGGGCCGGTGCTCACGCAGCTTCCCCGCCTCGCCCCGGCCACCTGCGCACGGCTGTTCGAGCTGCTGGAGTCCACCCGCCCGGCGGCGCCCTTGTCCGGCGACGCCACGTACGTCGGCGGCATCGCCGAGGGGCCGCTGCTCGGGGGTAACCTGTCAGTGGTGACGCGCCTGCTCGGCACGCCCTACATGCCCGCGCTCGATGGCGCGATCCTACTGCTCGAGGACCAGGGCGAGCGCCCGTACCGCCTCGATCGCATGTGGACGCACCTGCGGCTCGCGGGAGTGTTCCAACGCGTGCGCGGTATCGCGCTCGGCTCGTTCACCGGCTGCGAGGAGCCGGGGGCGAGCTATACCAGTGCCGAGGTGCTGCGCGAGCTGGCGGAGAGCACGGGGCTGCCGTGCGCCGCTGGCTTTCCAGTCGGGCACGGCGAGGTCAATGAGCCGGTGCCTCTTGGCGTACGCGTGCGGCTCGAGGCCGACAAAGCCAGGCTCACCTTTCTCGAGTCCGCCGCGAGCGCTGCCGGCTGAGTCAGAAAAGCGAACCGCCCTCGCCCACCATCCGTCTGCGCAGCACCGGGATCGGCGGTCCGCCATACGACAGGAACTTGTCGTGGAAGGCCTGCCAGTATTGGTGCGGATCGGCATTGGCGGCAGCTCCTGGCTGGCGTGCCACCCAGTCCGCCCGCAACTTGCGGATCATCAGCTTGCCGAGGGTGTACTTGAGGTACTCCGGATCGTAGCTCCCACGCGCGGCCTGCTGGCGCGCATTGCCGGGGTCGGTGTAGGCGCGTTCACGGAACATGCGATCGGACTCGGCGAGCGTCATGCCCTGGGTATGCAGGCCGATCGCGGAAAGGTAGCGCACGTCACGCAGTAGAGCATCGGTGAGCTGACCGATGTGTTGCTCCGCATCGCCGTTGCCGAGGCCTTCCTCCCACATCATTTCCTCGCAGTAATGCGCCCAGCCTTCGGCATATGCGTAGCCCACCCACAGCGCCAGGATCTTCGAAGGGTTGCGATTCGAATAGAGAAACTGCAGGAAATGCCCCGGCCACACCTCGTGCACGCTGGTGTACAGGAGACTCGCCTTACCCGGAATGTAGTCCGCCCGCTCCCTCGCGCTCCACGCCGGATCGGGTGGGGCGATCTCGTAGGTGTATCCCACCCCCTTCTCGTAAGGGCCGGGTATGTTGATATAGGCGGCGTTGGAACGGTTGTACGCCGGCGCCTCCGCCACCTCAGGTCGGTCATCGCTCGGGATGGTGACGATCCTCCTGGCAACGATGAACTCGCGCAGCTGCCCAAGCTGGGCGCGCGCGCCTTCGACGGCGCCGCCGACCGGCTTGTCGGCGCGCATCCGCTCGACACAGGCGCGCAGTGTGCCTCCCGGCAGGTACTGCGCGCAGGCCGCCGTGAGCGACTGGGTGTTGCGCTCGAGGTCGGCACGACCCACCTCGAGCAGTTGCGCGATCGGCACCTCGACGCGCTCGGTCGCACGCAGCATCTCGAGAAACAGCGGCTCACCGATCGCAAAGCGGCCGGTCGCATGCGCCCGCTCCCGCTGGAACCACTTGCGGAGCCCGGCCATCGCGTCCGCTGCGGCCGCACTCGCCTGCGCGAGGTCGCGCTGTGCCGCGTCGTCCTGCACCGATGCAAACACCTTGGGCCCATCCTTGCGGAAGAATTCTACGTAACCCCCGAAGTCATCGATCCCACGTTGCGCGAAACTCGGCGGAAGCGGGGTGCGCAGGTTGGCGCGGATGTCGGCGGCGATCTTCGGAATGGCACGCAGGTAGCCGATGTAGCCGCGCATGCGCGTGGCCAGCGGCGCGTAGTCACGGTTCAGGTACACATCGGGATCGAGTTGCTCGAGATAAAAGGCAGGGTTGGTGAAGGGAGACTGTGCCCGCTCGAGCCAGAACAGGTTGCCGTCGATGACGGTGAGCACGATCTCGCGCTCGAGCCGTGCGCTCTCGTTCAACGCAGCGGCATCGAACGCCTGCGCCTCGGCGCGCAGGGCGTGCAAACGTGCCACCTCCGCGGCGAGTCCGGCCGCGCTCCAGTCGGGCATCTGTCCATCGAACTCATGCCGCCCCGCCTGCGCCGCAAAGAACGGGTCGGCGTGGAACGAGCTCTCGATGAAGCGCTCCGCAAACTGCGCCCAGCCATCGCGTGCGGCGATTGGCGCCGGCGCGGCGACCGGTTTTGGCGCCGGGGCGGAGGGCGAGCCGCAGGCCGACAGCGCGAGACTCAGCGCCGCGAGCCCGCGAACGAGAGGCGCAGATTTCCCCTGACACATTGTTTTTCTCCCGGCATGTTTTCTGTCACGACACGCTCAGTCGAGACGCCGCACCTGCAGCGCCACCAGGCCTCCGGCGGCGTCACGCTCGATGTGGAACTCGATGGGGCGGCAGCACACCTCGCAGTCTTCAATGAAGGAGGGCTCGTCGGCGGTCAGATCGACGCGTGTTTGCAACCGCTCGCCGCAATACGGGCAGCGGACCGCGACGAATTCCTCGGGCCGCAGCCCGGGCGTTGCGGTGCCCGGCTCCCACACCGGCTCGAGTCCGTAGAGCTCATCAATACTCTGCCCGTCGACGCGGCTTATGCGCCGCCGCAGGCGTTCGATTTCACTGGGTCTGCGTCGTTTCATGATTTGCGCCCGGGCGTTACGAACTGCGATGCTGCAGGCTTCGCGATACCCGGCAGCGAGGATACGACAATATGCCGATCGTTCGAGGCGCCGTGCTGCTGCTGGGGGCGTCCCTGCTCGCCGGATGCGCGGGCTCGAGACTCGCCGATGAGCCGGCCCCTGGCGTGAACCTGGCCGGCAGCTGGAGACTCGATCACAGCGCGAGCGATGATCCGCAGAAGGTTCTCGACCAGATGCGCGCGGAGGCCCTGAAGATCATCGCGCGTCAATCTCAGCAGGTATCAATGCCGGCCCGCGGGGGTCGTCAGGGACAGGCGCAGGCCGAAAGCGGCCTGGATCC
>Ga0070717_10000977_pt1 | contig 19111 bp, 11 predicted proteins | sample LARL113metaG_FD_71366 | JGI IMG/M metagenome (GOLD analysis project Ga0070717, IMG submission 71366) | Corn, switchgrass and miscanthus rhizosphere microbial communities from Kellogg Biological Station, Michigan, USA - LAR L11-3 metaG | ecosystem: Host-associated > Plants > Roots > Rhizosphere ... | reverse complement strand
GCGGCGCTGAAGGGGGTCACGGGGGTCCTGGAGCACGGGCTGTTCCTGGGGCTGGCGCGAGGTGCGATCGTGGCCACTGAGGCCGGTGTCGAGGTGCGGGGCAGCCTGGACTGAGCGGGGGCGCCTGGTGCTACCGCACCAGCTGCCACAAGCGCCACTGTGCGTCGAAGCGCGTGGTCGGACGCCGCTGCCGTACGGGCGCCACGTCAGGGCCAGCTCATGGGGAGGCGGTCGTACGGCAAACCCGCTGCCCGCGCCGGCGGCCCTCAGGCCGACTCCCGCACCACCAGCTCCGTCGGCAGGATCACCGCCGCCGGTGGTTGGCCCGCGATCAGGTCGAGCAGCAGCCGGACCATCTCCCGGCTGATCCGCTCCAGCGGCTGGCGGATCGTGGTCAGGGGCGGCTGGGACGTCATCGCGATCCGCGAGTCGTCGAAGCCGCCCACCGCGACGTCCTCCGGCACGCGGCGGCCGGCCCGGCGCAGGGCCGCCAGCGCGCCCGCCGCCATCAGGTCCGACGCCACGAACGCCGCGTCGAGGTCGGGCGCGCGGCGCAGCAGCTGCTCCATCGCCGCCTCGCCGCCCGCCTGCGTGTAGTCGCCCTCCACGATCAGGCGCTCGTCCGCGTCGCCGGCCAGCACCTCGCGGTACCCGGCCAGCCGGTCGACGCCGCCGGGCATGTCGAGTGGGCCCGTGATCGTGCCGATCGCGCGCCGGCCGCCATCGCGCAGGTGGCGCACCATCCGGCGGGCGCCGTCGCGGTCGTCCGCCGCCACGTACGCGAGCCGCCCGTCGTGGCCCAGCGGCTTCCCGCAGGCGACCACCGGCACGTCCAGCGCACCCAGCTCGTCCACCAGCGAGCTGCCCGCGTGCGCGGACACCAGGAGGGCCCCGTCCACGTGGCCGGTGGCGACGAACCTGCCCACGCGCTCGCGCTCGGCCTGGTCGCCCGCGATCGCCAGCACCAGCGCGATGTCCCGCTCGGCCAGCGCCACCGAGCAGCCGCGGAGCAGGATGCTGAAGTTGGGGTCCTCGAACAGCCGCTCCTGCGGTTCGGACAGGATGAACACGACCAGCTGCGAGCGCTGCGTGACCAGGCTCCGTGCGTGCTGGTTGACCACGTATCCCGTCCGCCGGATCGCGCGCCGCACGGCGTCCAGCGCCGTCGGGCTGACGTTGCGGCCGCCGTTGAGGACCCGGGAGACGGTCATGCGCGACACCCCGGCGAGGGCCGCCACGTCGTCCATCGTCGGTCGGGGGCGGGCGACGCGCCCGCGCGGCTGCTGCACGTGCATAGTGTCGGCGATCGCCGGACCGGAACGCGCTGTGAGCGCTCACAGACCCACCGACTGCCGTGGCGGCCCCGGATTCGTGGCAACATCAAGCGCAGAGGCTGTTAGCGCTCACACAAGGGAGGAGAGCTCGTGCGGAGAGTGACGGCGTGCGCCGCCGCGCTGACGGCGGCGCTGACCATGACCACCGCGTACGCGCGCGACGACCATCGCCAGGGGCCGGCGCCGCTGGCCGTGAACCTGGCCCTCGGCGGCACCGCCACGGCCGGCACCGAGCAGGCGGCCGCGCCGGCCGCGAACGCCATCGACGGCGACGCCTCGACCGCCTGGTGTCCGGCGGCCGGTTCCGGCTCCGTGGTCGTGGACCTCGGCCGGGAGCGCCGGCTCACCGGCCTGGGCCTGACGCTGGCCGAGGGCGACGCCGCCGCCACGGCCACCCTCGCGCTGGCGGGGAGCTCCGGACGCTGGCGGACGGTCACCGGCCCGGCCGCGGTGTTCGCCGCCGGCGTGCCCGCGTACGTGCCGGTCCGCGACGACGCGGCCGGCGCCCGGTTCGCGCGGCTGACGCTGACCAGCGCCGACGGGACCGCGCCCTGCGTCGGCGAGCTGCGGCTGTTCGGCCGCACGGACGCCGCCAGCGACATGGCGCTGGGCGGCGACCTGTCGTTCCAGCTGCAGGAGCTGCAGGCCGGCGCCCACTTCACCAACCTCGACGGCCGGTCGGGCACGCCCGTCCAGATCCTGCGCGCCAACGGCGCCAACTACGTCCGGCTCCGCCTGTGGAACTCGCCGCCGCCCGGGTACAGCGACCTCCAGACCGACCTCGTCACGGCGAAGGCCGTGAAGGCGGCCGGGATGAAGCTGCTGCTCGACCTGCACTACTCGGACTTCTGGGCCGACCCCGGCCACCAGATCACGCCGGCCGCCTGGCAGGGCCAGGACCTGCCGACGCTGGCGGCCACGGTCCAGTCCTTCACCCGCCAGGTGATCGCCGCGTTCGCCGCGCAGGGCACCCCGGTGGACATGGTCTCGGTCGGCAACGAGATCCGCAACGGCATGCTGTGGCCGCTGGGCCAGGTGGACGAGAGCAATCCCGACCCCAGCGCGGCGGGCTACCCCAACCTGGCCACCCTGCTGAAGGCCGGCGTGGCGGGGGCCCGGGAGGGCAACCCGGCCGGCCACCGGCTGCGGATCCTGCTCCACATCGACCACGGCGGCAACAACTGGGAGAGCCGCCACTTCTTCGACGAGATGGTCGCGCTCGGCGTGCCCTTCGACGCGATCGGGCTCTCCTTCTACACGTTCTGGGACGGCCCGTTCACCGGGCTGCGCGCGAACGTGGACGACCTGGCCACGCGCTACGGCCGGGACGTGTTCATCGCGGAGCTCCAGTACCCGTGGACGCTGGCCAACGGGGACACGAACGACAACTTCGTGTGGACGCCCTCACAGCTCCGCGGGGGCTACTCGGCCAGCCCCGGCGGGCAGCTGTCCTTCGTCAGCGACGCCCTGTCGATCCTGGCCGCCGCGCCCGGCGGCCACGGGGGCGGCCTGCTCTACTGGGAGCCCGAGTGGATCCCGGGTGTCGGCTGGGAGCCGGGCGCCGGCTCGCCCAACGACAACCTGACGCTCTTCGACTTCCAGGGCCACGCGCTGCCCTCGATCGCGAGCTTCCAGGACCCGGTCGCGGCCTGCCTGCGTGCCGGCTCGGGCCGGCCCTGCGTCGTCAGCTGAACGTCCGGAGCGCGTCGGGGGCTCAGCCGCCGACGCGCTCCACCGTGAACACGCAGCAGTACGTGCCGGTGGTGCACCCGCACTCGGTCTCCTCGACCGTCCAGTCGTTGGCCAGGCCGCCCCAGCGCAGAGCGGACTCGAAGGCCGCGACCCAGAAGTGGCAGGCCTTGGCGGGCTTGTGGCGGCCCAGGGTGAACAGGTTCGCGTAGTGGACGATCCAGAACTGCCGCTTGTCGATCTGCTTCCACGCGTGCAGCGGCTCGCCCCGGACCCGGTCCATGCTGTGGTTGAACACGTATAACGCGTCCGCCACCTTGCTCTCCGGCTTGCCCATCATCCGGAACGGCTTCGGCTGCGTGCTCCGCAGCCAGTCCTCCGTGACGGTCCGGCCGAGCGTGCGCAGGTGCGCGGGGCCGTCCGCGCCGAACACCGTCTCGAACGCGTCGGCCAGCCGGCTGCACTCGTCCGCGGTCGCCGTCCGCTCGCCGTCGTCGGGCGGGTCCATGGCCATGTAGCGATGCAGGCCGGCCGCCTCCAGCACCTGCGGCCAGCGGCGCTCGGCGGTCTCCCGGGCGTGGCGCATCAGGCAGGCGAAGTACGAGTTCAGGATCGGCAGCTCGTGGCTCTCGAGGCGGGGCACGCCCATGCGGTGCAGCATGCTGACGGCCGAGTCCACCGGGATCGGCGACGGCTGGTGGGCGACCGGGACCAGCGCATGCGGGCTCTCCACCACGCCGTTGGTGGGCACCGCCGGGGCCAGCACGTCGCCGCTCAGCGCCGCGCCGATGCGCTCCAGCACGGGGTCCGCCATCGCGGGCGGCGGAGCGGCCGGTACGTCCACGGTGCGCTGCGGCCGCCGGCTCGCCACCTCCTCGTCGGGGGTGCCGACGAGCTCCTCCAGCAGCTGCCAGATCGAGTCGTGCCGGTCCTTCGGGTCCTTGGCCAGGGCCCGCATCAGCGCCCCGTCAACGCCCGGCGGCAGGCGCCGGTTGCGGGCGGTGGCGGACGGCACCTGGCCGTTCAGCGTGGCCGCCAGCGTCTCGCCGACGGTCGGCCCGGTGAAGAGGATCGACTCGGTCAGGATCTCGAAGATGAGGACGCCGATCGCGTACACGTCCACGCGCCGGGTCGGCTCCCTGCCCTCCACCTGCTCGGGCGCCAGGTACTGCGGGTAGCTGAGGCTGTAGCCGGGGCTGGTCAGCGCCAGCGGCCCGGTGCGCCGGCTGGCGATCCCGAACTCGGCCAGGTAGGCGCGGCCGGCGGAGTCCACCAGGATGTTGTTCGGCTTGATGACGCGGCAGACCAGGCCCAGGTCGTGCGCGCGCTGGAGCGCGTCGGCCATCTGGCTGACCACGTTCCAGAGCAGGTCGGGGTCGACGCGGCCCTCTGCCATCAGGTCGCCCAGCGTCGGCGCCTCCAGGAACGGGGCGGTCGCGAACGTGACGTGCTCGTCGCGGCCCACGTCGTACATGGGGAGGATCGCCGGGTGGTCGATGCGCGAGCACAGGCTGGCCTCCCGGCGCAGGCGCTCCACGAGGGATGCCTCGGGCTCCAGCTGCCGGTCGATGACCTTCAGCGCCCACTGCGATCCCAGGCTGCCCGTGGCCCGGTACACGGCCGTGTGCGTGCCGTGACCCAGACACCGGATCAGCTGGTAGCCACCGACGCTCGAACCGCCGAGCTCCTGGATGTCTAGAGCCAAGGTGTCACCCGCACTTTACCGTGGACGGCGGCTCACCGTCATGGGTCTCCAAGGCCCACCGCCCTCCCTTCCACTACACTCGGCCGCGTGACATCGATCCCGTTCGGCGTCTTCGGACTGGCCGTGATGGGCCAGAACCTGGCGCGAAACGTGGCTTCGCGCGGCGTATCCGTGGCAGTGTACAACCGGACGCCGGCCCGCACCCAGAACATGCTCGAGCAGCACGGGACGGAGGGGACGTTCGTCCCGGCCTTCGACGTGGCTTCCTTCGTGGCCTCGATCGAGCGACCGCGCGCCATCCTCATCATGGTGAAGGCCGGCGCGCCGGTGGACGCGGCGATCGCCGAGCTCCGTCCCCATCTGGCCGACGGCGACATCGTGATCGACGGCGGCAACTCCTACTTCGCCGACACCCGGCGCCGCGCCGCCGAGCTGGAGGGGGCTGGCCTGCGGTTCCTCGGCAGCGGCATCTCGGGCGGGGAGGAGGGGGCGCTGCTCGGCCCCAGCCTGATGCCCGGGGGCACGCGCGAGGCGTACAGCCACGTGTCGCGCCTGTTCACGACGATCGCGGCGCAGGTGGACGGCGAGCCGTGCTGCGCGTACATGGGTCCGGACGGCGCCGGCCACTACGTGAAGATGGTCCACAACGGCATCGAGTACGCCGACATCCAGCTCATCGCCGAGGCGTACGACTTCCTGGGCCAGGCGCTGGGCCTGGGCGCGCCGGAGCAGGCCGCCATCTTCCGCGAGTGGAACCAGGGCGACCTGGACTCGTACCTGATCCAGATCACGGCCGAGGTGCTGGCCAGGCGCGACGCGGCCACGGGCCGGCCGCTGGTGGACGTCATCCTGGACGAGGCCGAGCAGAAGGGCACCGGCAAGTGGACGTCGCAGGAGGCGCTGGAGCTCGGGGTGCCGGTCACGGCCATCACCGAGGCGGTGTTCGCCCGCATGCTGTCGGCGCAGAAGGCGCGGCGCGTGGCCGCGTCCGCCGTGCTGGCGGGTCCGAGCGGCCGGACCCGGGACGGGGACGGGCTGGTCGACGCGGTCCGCGACGCGCTGTACGCGTCCAAGGTGGTCGCGTACGCCCAGGGCTTCGAGCAGCTGGCGGCGGCGTCGGCCCAGTACGGTTGGGATCTCGACTTCGGGACGATCGCGACGATCTGGCGCGGCGGGTGCATCATCCGGGCGCGCTTCCTGAACCGGATCAAGGACGCGTACGCGGAGCGGCCGGACCTGCCGAGCCTGCTGCTGGCGCCGTACTTCCGGGACGCGGTCGCGGGCGCGCAGGACGCGTGGCGGCGGGTGGTCCGGACGGCGGTCGAGCTGGGCGTGCCGGCGCCGGCGTTCTCGTCGGCGCTCGCGTACTACGACGGCTACCGGCGCGAGCGGACGCCGGCCAACCTGATCCAGGGCCTGCGCGACTACTTCGGCGCGCACACGTACCGGCGCCTGGACCGGGAGGGCAGCTTCCACACCCGCTGGGCGCAGGACGGCGAGGAGGTCGAGGCGTAGTGCGTCCGGCGGTAGACTCTGCTCGCGCGGACGGAGAGGTCGCCTAGTCCGGTCGAGGGCGCGGCACTGGAAATGCCGTACAGGGGCAACCCTGTCGTGGGTTCGAATCCCACCCTCTCCGCCAGCCCGAGGGGCGCTGCCCAGCCCAATGCCGGTGAGTTGCCGTACGGCCGCCACGTCTCGACCGGGCTGAGGGGTGGCAGACGTACGGCAAGGCACTGTCGTAGACCACTTGCCACCCAAAGGCGGCACGGTGCTAGCCCATTGGCCGTCCTCCTCGGCGAGCTCCCACCGGCATTGGGCCTAGCCCGTGGAGTCCACGCGGCGGACGTTCGCCAGGCAGTCGGTCGCGACGTCCCAGGAGTCCAGGACCTCGTTGCCCACGAACGTGCCGCCGCCGCCGTCCCGGATCCAGATGCCGGCCCGCGCGTTGCGCTGAAACCGGTTGCGCCGGACGACCACCGCGTCCGTCCCCGCGACGGACAGGCCGTCCCGGCCGTTGCCGGCGATCTCGTTGTCCTCCACGACCCCCCTTCCCTTCTCGTAGACGTACACGCCGCTGTCCCTGCCGTCGTGGATGCGGTTGCGGCGGAGGGTCGGGTTGGCGCCGGTCTTGATCGCGACCCCCGAGTACGCGTTGGCGAAGATGTCGTTCTCCTCCAGCAGCCCCAGCCCGCCGTCGTGGACGTACACGCCGCCCTGCTGGCCGTCGTGGATGCGGTTGCGCCGGAGCGTCGGGTTGGCCCCGCCCGTGATCGACACCCCCGCGTAGCCATTGGCGAAGACGTCGTTGTCCTCCAGCAGCCCCAGCCCGTCCTCGTACACGTACACGCCGTTCTGCTTGCCATCGTGGATGCGGTTGCGGCGCACCGTCGGGTTGGCGCCGGTCTTGATCTCCACGCCCGAGTAGCCGTTGGCGAAGATGTCGTTGTCCTCCACCAGGCCCCGGCCGCTGCCGTAGACGTACACGCCGCCCTGCACGCCATCGTGGATCCGGTTGCGCCGGAGGGTCGGGTTGGCGCCGCTCCTGATCGCGACACCGCCCAGGGCGTTGGCGAAGATGTCGTTGTCCTCCAGCAGCCCGAGCCCGTTCTCCAGCGCGTACACGCCGCTGTCCCTGCCGTCGTGGATGCGGTTGCGGCGGAGCGTCGGGTTGGCGCCGCTCCTGATCTCCACGCCCGAGTACGCGTTGGCGAAGATGTCGTTCTCCTCCACGAGCCCGCGCCCGTTCAGGTAGGCGTACAGCCCGTTCTGGATGGCGTCGTGGATCCGGTTGCGGCGCACCACCGGGTTGGCGCCCGTCTTGATCTCCACCCCCGAGTAGCCGTTGGCGAAGACGTCGTTGTCCTCGACGAGCCCGCGCCCGTTCTCGAATACGTACACGCCGCTCTGTTTGCCGTGGTGGATCCGGTTGTGGCGGAGTGTGGGGTTGGCGCCGGTCTTGATCGCGACGCCGCCGAGAGTGTTGCCGAAGATGTCGTTGTCCTCCAGCAGCCCCAGCCCGTTGTCGTAGACGTACACGCCGCTGTCCGCCCCGTCGTGGATGCGGTTGCGGCGGAGCGTCGGGTTGGCCCCGTCGTAGATGCCCACGCAGGCGAGCGCCGACGAGCTGATGTCGCAGTCCTCCAGGTGCGGCGAGCCCATCGAGATGCTCACGCAGAACCCGGTGGCGCCGGTCGCCCGCAGCGTCAGCCCCGTCACGACGCCGGTGGCCGCCCGGAACGCCAGCGCGGGTCCGCTGTCGGACTCCACGACCACGGCCCCGGGAGCGCCCTCGGCGGCGATCCGCAGCGGCTTGTCCAGGACGACGCCCCCGGTGTACCGTCCCGGGCGCACCACGATCCGGTCCCCGGGAGCGGCGGCGGCGACCGCCTCCTGGAGCGTCTCGTGGTCGCCCCCGCCGGTCGCGTCCACCACGTGGACGGCCGCGCCCTCGCCCGGAACCGGTGCCGCCGCGTCCGGGCTCGCCGGCTCCAGGGCGGCCAGCCGGCCCCGGCGCCGGTTGCACGCGGTGGCGTGCCCGGTGCCGCCGCTGACCGCGTCGAGCGCGGCGGCGTGCGGGACCAGCTCCTCGAGCAGGTCGCGCGCGCGCTCGGCGTCGGCCCGGACCAGCGCGACGTCGAGGGCCTGGCGGACGGCGTAGTAGGGGCGGTAGTGGCCGCCGATGCGGCCGGCGCTCGCCATGTGGCGGGCGGCCGACTCCCCCGCGGCGTCGATGTCGCCGGCCGCCGCGCAGGCGTCCGCGAGCGTCTCCAGGGCGGGGCAGAGGCCGTTGTCGCCCAGGCCCTCCGCGAGCTGAACGGCGGCGGTGGCCTGCTGGCGGGCGAGGACCGGGTCGTTCGCGTCGAGCGCGCACCGCGCCAGCCCCTCGAGCCCGAGCTTGCGCTCGTAGACGTTGGACTCGGGCCGGTCCAGGATCTCCTGGTACCGCTCGCGGGCGTCGCGATGCCGGCCGGCGTTCCGCAGCGTGCTGCCGAGCCGGAGCAGGTAGCTGGTGTAGGCGCGCACGCTGGAGTCCGACCGGTACGCCGCCAGCGCCTCCTCGGAGAAAGCTACCGCCCGCTCGGAGTCGCCCAGCCACTCCCAGACCTTCGCGCGCTCCAGCAGGACGTCGGAGCGCCACTCGCGGTGCCCGGTGGCGGCCAGCCAGCGATCGGCGGCGTCGAGGATGGCGAGCAGGTCCCGCCACGGCGCGCCGGTCAGGAACAGGCCGCACTCGACGCAGTTCAGATAGGCGCGCGCGACCGCGCGCGCCGCCTGCGACGTGGCGAGGCGATCGCTGGCGGCCGGGTCGTTGGCCAGCGTCAGGACGCGCGTGTAGCGGGCGAACGCCGCGGCGTGGTCGCCGAGCATGCGGTGGCCCTCCGCCTCGATGGACAGCGCCCTCGCCAGCAGCTCGACGTCCTCGACGAACTCGGCCGCCTGCACGGCGCGGCTCGCCACGGACACGGTCTGCGCGTACCTGTCCGCGTCCATCGCCGCCCACGCCTCGTCGATGAGCAGGGTCACCGCGCGCCTGCTCGGGGCGGAGCCCATCCCGGCCCGTCAGCCCTCGGCGGCGCTCAGCGTCGCTTTGATGCCCTCCACCATCGGAAGGGGGAGGTTCACCTGGCTCGCGATCACGGCGGAGTCGGTGGCCAGGAACGTCTGCCACGTCTCGTACCGGCGGCTGATCTCCCGGCCCACCGGCCCGTCCACGCGCGCGATGCTCCGGAGCGCGGTCTCGCTGAGGAACCGCTCGCCGCGAAGAACGCGCAGCGCCTCCTGGCGCTCGATCGCGTCCCGCACCTCGCTCACCAGGTCCTGGCCGGTCCTGGTCACCACCTGGTACAGGCGGCCGTGGAGGTCGGCCGGGAGGTCCGGGGCGGAGGCGTCGCGCAGGAGCAGGATCGGCCGCCTCTCCAGCGCCTCCATCCGGCCGACCTCGATCATCACGTTCGGGTTCACCGTCCCCGTCAGGACGGCCACGTAGCAGTGGGCCCGGACCAGCTTCGCCTTCAGGTTGGACCACAGGCCGTACCGCTCCACGCTGTCGTCCGCGCGCACGACCCGCCAGTAGTACGGCCGGTCCTCCAGCACGATCCGCAGCGCCTCGTAGATCTCGGCCGCCCGCGGGTCGTTGAACGGCATGGCGACGAAGCACGACACGAAGCGGTCGAGCTCGCCGTCGCCCGTGTCCGCCTGGCGGAGCTCGTCCAGCTCGGTCTGCCGGGCGTTGAGCATGCCCTGCAGGCGGGTGCGCTCGGCGGCGAGCGACAGCATCAGCTCGATCACCTGGTTGTACTGCACGAACATCGCCTGCACGTCCTGGACGCGCAGCACGCGCGCCAGCAGCATCAGGGCGTTGTTGTACAGCGAGACGAGCGCGTGCCGGCTCACGTCGTCCCGGAGGTCCAGCCGCGCGGCCAGCTTCTGGATCGTCGGGTTGTCCGCGTTGAGGTGCAGCGTGAGCGGCTGCCGCTCCTCGACGAGGAACCCCTTCACGATGTCGCGGAGGTACGTCGGCAGCGTGGGGTTGGCGGCGACGTTCTCCAGCTCGCGCCGGCTCCGACCGTCCCTGGTCTCCGTCAGCACGGCGGGCACCTCGGCGGGCCGGAAGCGGCTGACCCGGGCCACGCAGCGCAGGTCGGGGAAGATGAGGCCGTACGCCGCCTCGAGCTCCGCGAAGCGGTCGTGCTCCTCGGCGCCCAGCGGCTCGAAGATCGTCTCGGAGCCGGCGACGTCGAGCCGGCTCAGGTGCACGCGGCTGGGCCACAGCTCCGCGTACCGCTTGAGGAAGCGCTCCGAGAACGGTTCGGAGCAGTCGAACACACGCATGCTCCGGGCGTCGGCCAGGAGGAAGTACTGGTTGGCCGATCCGGGCTCCGTGATGTAGTAGACGACGCGCGAGCCGTCGCTGCGCACGGGAGCGGTGGCCAGGTACTCGGCCACCGTGACCGGGCCCTGGTCGCTCTCCAGCGGCATCAGGTCGGCGACCGCCCGGAAGAAGTCCTCGTGCTCCGGCTGCACCGACATGGCGAGCAGGTGGTACGAGTGCCAGCGCATTATCTCGACGAAGCGCAGGTGGTTGCGCCGGGACAGGTCCGTCAGCTCGCGGATGATCACGGCCCCGATCGCCCGCTGCACCGCCGCCAGGGTGGCGTTGCGCACCACGTTGTCGCGGGCGGCGTTCGGCGTCAGCTCGTTGCACTCGAGCACGCCCTGCGCGAACTTCGCCCACTGGGGCAGGACCTCGCGGTTGCCGGCGTCGATGAACATGCGGTTGACGTACACGTCCACCGTGCCCCGCGCGTTGACGTCCGGCGTGCGCCGGTCCGTGACCGCGAGCACCCCGCGCACGCGGCCGCGCCCCCTGCCGTCGGGCGCCGACACGTCGTCCCACTCGAACGGCTCGTCCACGGCGAAGACGTGGAGCGAGTACTCGGCCGTGAACTTCTGCTCCCAGAACAGGATGTACGCGTTGTCGCGCTCCCGGTTCGAGGGATAGGTGTGGTGCCACGGCGCGGTCACCGCGTTCGCGGGCTCGGCGTCGTCGTTCAGGTACACCGGCATCCCGAGGAAGTCGGCGTACGTGCGGATGATCGTCTGCAGCCGGGACCGGTCGAGGTAGCGGCTGTGCTCCGAGCGCAGGTGCAGGATGACGGTGGTGCCCACCTGCTGCCGCTCGGCCGGCTCCACCGTGTACTTCTCGCCGCCCCGGCTCTCCCAGCGCAGGGCCTCGTGGCCGGCGGCGCGCGTCAGGACGGTGACCCGCTCCGAGACGATGAACGCGCTGAGCAGGCCGATGCCGAACTGGCCGATCAGCTCGACCGCGCGGCCGCGGTCGGCCTCCAGGATGCGCTGCCGGAGCTCGCCGGTGCCCGAGCGGCCGATCGTCGACAGGTAGTCGTCGATCTCGTCGCTGGTCAGGCCGGAGCCGTTGTCGTGGACCTCGATCGTCATGTCGGCCGGCCGCGTCACGACCACGATGCGCGCCGGGGGCAGGTCCGTCTCGCCGCGCTCGGGCGCCAGCTCGGCCCGCCGCTTGATCGAGTCGTGCGCGTTCTGGATCATCTCGCGCAGGAAGACGTCCGGGTCCGCGTACAGGTGCTGCGCGAGCAGCCGGATCAGACCCTCCAGCTGGATCTGGAACGTGCGCTCCCTGGCCACTACGAACTCAGCCTCCCCACTCGATTGGTCTCACAGCCCGCGGATGGATTCCTGACTGTAGCCCAAACGTGCCGCGCGGCGACCGCGGGGGGCGGCCGCGCGTCTACGAGGCGGCCGCCTCGACCGCGGGCTGCGCGGCCAGCACGTACCGGTTCATCCAGTCCAGCAGCGCCTCGTTCTGCGCCCGCCTTGCCGGAACCGCGCCGGCCACCGTGCCCACGTGCGAGCTGTTCGGGACGCGCAGCATCTCGACGACGCACCCGTTCGCCTTGAGCACGGCGTAGAACTGCTCCGACTGCTCGGCGGGGCAGCGCAGGTCGGCCTCGCCCTGGACGAGCAGCGTCGGCGTCGTGCAGCGGTGCGCGTACGCGATCGGCGACTGGCGCAGGTACGCCTGCGGGTCCTCCCAGGGCAGGCAGCCCATCTCGGCGACGGCGAACCAGGGGCCGATGTCGGCGACGCCGTAGAAGCTCAGGAAGTTCGTGACCGGGTTCTCCGGCACGGCCGCCTTGAACCGGTCCGTCTGGCCGACGATCCAGCAGCTCAGGTTGCCGCCGCCCGAGATCCCGCACACGCCGAGCCGGTCGGCGTCCGCGAGGCCCCGCTCGATGGCGTAGTCCACGCCCGCCATCAGGTCGCCGTAGTCCTGCTCGCCCCAGTGGCCGGCCAGCGACGTCGCGAACTCGTCGCCGTACCCGGTCGAGCCCCTGTGGTTCACGATCAGCACGCCGTAGCCCGCGCCGCACAGCAGCTGCATGTCGCTGGACCAGACGTGGCCGAACCCGCTGTGCGGGCCGCCGTGCACATACAGGACCGTCGGGGCGGGTCCCCCGACGCCGGCCGGCCGCAGGAACCAGCCCTCGACGGGCGTGCCGTCCGTCCCGCGGAACGCGAGGTGCTCGACGCCCGGCAGCGACCGGTCGCGCAGCAGCTCGGCGTTCAGCGTGGTCAGCCGCCGCTCGGCGCCGCCCAGGTCGGCCACGTACAGGTCGCCGGGCTCGCCGATCGCGCTCGCGTGGAACAGGAGGCGCTCGCCGCGCAGGCGCAGCGGCCGCACGGCGCGGTCGCCGGCCACCACCTCGCGCGCCTGCTCCGGGCCGCTCAGCGAGAACGCCCACACGCCGATGCGGCCGCCGACCTGGACCGTGGCCAGCGCCTCGCCCGCCGGGGTCACGCTCAGCGCGGGCACGGTCACCGGGGCCACGTAGTCGCCCTGCAGGCCGCCGCCCAGGCCCCGGTCGAACTCCGCCGTCCGCACCTCGCTGATCCCGGTCGCCAGGTCGAAGACCAGCAGGTCGCCGCGCCGGCCGATCGGGACGTCGCGCCGGAACCCGAGCAGCACGGCCAGCCGGCCGTCCGCCGCGAACGCCGTGCCGGTGATCAGCGCCTCCGGGTGCGTGAAGTCGCGGACGGCGCCCTCCATGTCCACCATGCGCAGCCGGTTCGAGAGCAGCGCCGCGGTCGGGTTGGCGCCGGCGAGGTACACGATCGCGCTCCCGTCGGGCGTCCAGCGCGGCTCGGTGTTGACGCGGTCGTCCTCGGTCAGCCGCCTCGCCTCGCCGCCGGCGACGTCCACGACGTGGATGTCGAGCAGGCCGTCCTCGAGGTAGCCCAGGCCGTCGAACCGGTAGACCGCGCGCGTGACGCGGTACGGCCGCGCGGGGTCACGCCGCTCGCCGGGCCCGAGCGCGGAGAACGCCAGCCTGGTGCCGTCGGGGGACCAGGCCGGGGCGCCCACCACGCCCTTCTCCAGCTCCGTGACCTGCCGGGCCTCGCCGCCGTCGGGCGAGATCACGAAGACCTGGGCCGCGCCGGCGCGGTCGGAGACGAACGCGATCAGCGAGCCGTCGGGCGACCAGGCCGGGCTGCCGTCCGAGCCCCTGCCCGCGGTGAGCTGGCGGCGGGCGCCGGTCTCGACGTCGAGCAGGTGCAGCGCGACGCGGTCCTGCTCGGCCTCGACGTCGGTCCTGGTGACCGCGTACACGACGCGCCTGCCGTCCGGCGACAGGTCGGCCGCCGCCACGAACTCCAGCCGGAGGACGTCATCCAGACCGAACGCCGACACCCCGTTGCGATCCGCCATCTGCCTGTCCTCCCACCCTGGAACCGTCTGAACGTGGTCCAGTAGAGCACAACCCGGCGGGGCCGGCTCAGGTGGACGACGTGGACGTCTGGCCCGGGCTGGTGATGGAGATGGTGCCGCCCCACATGCACTGGCACTTGTCCGTCTGGAGCAGGGCGTTGAGGCCGTAGATCATGGTCTGGCTGGCGCCCGGCGTCCACGGCGAGGTCGTGTTGGGGATGCAGGGCTGCGGCGTCAGCACGCCCATCGCGGCCGACGTGGCGGCGGCCACCTGCGGGTTGGCCATCGAGATGCACATCCCGAACGTGGGGATGTTCGCCAGCGGCTTGAAGTCCATGACGGTCCCGGCGAGGTTGCCTTCGATCTCGACGGGAGGGCCGGCCGGGATCGGGATGAGCTGCGGGGGCGGGCCCTGGCCCATTGTGCAGGCCAACAGCGCGCCCTTCACGGCGTTCTGGGGCATGGGGAGAGCGTAGGGCGGCGCGCCGGGTCTGAAAGGGCAGACTTTGGGGTAGACAGCGTGTCCGAGCCTGCGCACGAGCATTCGTCCAGGCCGGTCAGACGCTGGTGGTCCGCACTCCTCCGCCACCCGGTACGTTCGGATGCGGCACCCCACGTGCATGGCAGGTGCCGAAGGAGGAATTGTCATGACGGAGACGCGCTCTGCGTCGCACAATCGCGGGACCACGGAGTCCGTGGAGGCACCCGAGGCGGCTTCGCTGCAGGTCTGTGACGCCAGCGGGACCCGCCGCCCCTGCGCCTACGTGGTCAAGAAGGGCGATACGCTGACCGCCATCGCGGCGAAGTTCCAGCTCAAGTACCCGGCCGACCTCGAGCGGGTGAACCCGAAGCTGTTCCCCCCGTACGGCAATCCGGATCGGATCTCCGTCGGCCTCCGGGTCGTGATCCCGCCCAAGAGGTAGCCGATTTCCGCAAGCGGCAGAGGGCCGGCGCCGGAAGGCGCCGGCCTTCTTCGCGTCAGCGCCGGTGCGCGGGCTCCGGCAGCGCCAGGCGGCGCGGCGGCGCCTCGACCACCGGGCCGCCTGACCGCTGGGGGCAGAGCAGGCCCTCCGCGCTCAGGACCACGTAGGCCGACTCCACCTCGGCCCGGCTCACGCCGAGCGCGGCCGCCAGCTCCGGCTCCGGCGGGAGGCGCATGCCGGCCCGCAGCTGCCCCCGCGCGATGGCCGTCCGCAGGCCGTGGGCGAGGCCGGTCCGCAGCTCGTCGCGGCCGTGGCCGGAGGCGCGGAGCTGGCCGAGGAGCGGGCCCATGATCGTCCGCTGCGCCGCCGGCTTCAGCAAGGTCAGCGTCAGCAGGGCGGCGATCCCCGCGCAGGTGGCCATCGCCACGAAGACCGGCAGCCAGTTGCCCTCGAACTGCTCGGCGATCACCGCGGCGACCGGCCCGGCCAGGATCGCGGCGACGCCCTTCGACGTGTAGAGGACGCCGTAGTTCGTCGTCGCGTACCGGCGGCCGAACAGGTCGGCGACCGCGGCCGGGAACAGGGAGTAGATCTCGCCCCACGTGAAGTAGGCGAGGCCGGACAGCACGATCAGCAGCAGCGGGTGGTCGAGGAACCGCGTCCAGACGACGATCGTGAGGGCCTGGGCCGCGAACGCGATCGCCATGGCGTTGTAGCGCCCGATCCGGTCGGAGGCCCAGCCCCAGAACGGCCGCGTGAGCCCGTTGAGCACGCGGTCGAGCTGGATCGCGAGGACCAGCGCCGTCAGGCCGAACGCGACGACCACGCCGTCCACGTGGTAGTGGCGGGCGATGGGCTCGATCTGGGCCGTGACCACCAGGCCCGTGAACCCCATCAGCGTCATGATCACGTAGAGGAGCCAGAACGACGACTTCGCGACCATGCCCCCGACCAGCGTCGGGCCGCCGAGTCGGATGGGGGGGAGGTCGTGCCGGCTCTGGCGCACCGGGCTGGGGCTCCAGCCGGCGGGCAGCCAGCCGGCCGGCGGCGCCGAGATGACGAACGCGCAGGCCAGCGTGACCAGGCCCTGGATGGCGCCCCAGAACACGAACGTGCTCTGCACGCCCGACGACTGGATCATGTTCGCGATCGGGACCACGGTCAGCGCCGCGCCCACGCCGTAGGAGCCGGCGACCAGCCCGGCCGCCACGCCGCGCCGGTCGGGGAACCACTTCATCGCGACGCCGATGCAGCCGCCGTACACGGCGCCGGCGCCCAGGCCGCCGATCGTGTACCAGACCCAGACCCACTGCACGCTGGGCGCCAGGGCGCCCGAGCCGATCCAGCCCACGCCCACCAGCAGCGCGCCCGCGCAGAGCACCAGCCGGGGGCCGAACCGGTCCACGAGCAGGGCCTCGAACGGGACCAGCCACGTCTCCGCCAGGACGAACGCCGAGAACGCGACCTGGACCTGGGCCAGGGACACGCCGTACTGCTGCGCGAGCGGCGACGTGAACAGGGTCCACGCGTACTGGAGGTTGGCGATCGCCATCATCGCGACGCACATCGCGACCAGCTGCACCCAGCGGCCGCCGTCCCGTGGCCTATCCATCGGCCCGATCCTCCTCGGGCGCCAGCACGCCCGACAGCACGTCGATGAGCGAGTCCACTGTCACCGTCCCGGGCTCGGCGGTCAGCGCCGTCACGTCCTCTTCTTCCTGGTAGGGGGCGGGCGGCGGCTCGAAGGCCGGCGGCGGGGGCGGCTCCGGAGCCGGCGGGCTGACGAGCTCCTCGATCAGCTCCAGCACGGAGCGGTGCCGCGCCGCCGGGTCGCGGGCCAGGGCCCGGCGCAGGACGCCGTCGACGCCGGCCGGGATCTGCGGGTTCCGGGACGACGCGGCCGGCGGCGGGCCGGAGAGGGTCCGCTGCAGGATGGCGGACGGCTCGACCTCGTGGTGGAGCGCGGTCGCGGTCGCCAGCTCGAACGCGAGGACGCCGAACGCGTAGATGTCGGCCCGGTGGTCGGGCTCCTCGCCCAGGATCTGCTCGGGCGCCAGGTACTGGGCCCCGTCGAGCTGGCAGTTCGGGGCGGCGAGCCCGACCTGGCCCGCCCAGCGCCCGGTGACGCCGAACTCGGCCAGGTAGACGCCGTCGTCCCAGACCAGGATGTTGGCGGGCTTGAGCACCTTGTACGTCAGGCCGCCCCGATGCGCGGACTCGAGCGAGTCGGCGACCTGGCTGAGGATGCTCCAGGCCAGGTCCGGGTGCACGCCCCCGTGACGCATCAGGTCGCGCAGCGGGTGGCCGCCAACGAGCGGCATGACCGCTCCGGTCAGCTCCTCCGAGGCGATCGGGTCGAGGATCGGCAGGATGCGCGGGTCCCCGATGTGGGCGAGGACCGGCGCCTCCCGCCGCAGCCGCCCGGCCAGGCTGGCGCCGTCCTCCAGCTGCGCGTCGACGACCTTGAGCGCGCAGCGCTCGCCCGACGGCGACGAGGCGCGGTACACCGCCGTGTGGCTGCCCTGTCCCAGGCAGTCCTCGAGCAGGTAGCCGCCGACCTTGGTTCCCCCGAGCATGCCGACCGATCGTCGCCTGGCCAGCCTGCCTCGACTACGCAATTGGCGCGTGCAGAATCGGTATCTGCCAGGCCACGGTGTTCACTCCCCCCAAGAACGTCGTGACGTGGATTAGAAACCCCCGTACTATACCCAGGTCGCACGGGCGTTCGTATGAGCTGAATGGCCGGAGTCCGGGACCGCCTGGAACGGCGCTCGGCCGCTGGGGCCGGGCGGCCCCTCACGAAGTTGACAAGCCCGCCGGGGACGCCCACCATCTGTGGAAGCGCTCCCAACAGTAATCCATTACTGTGGCCCTTGGAACCGTGGGAGCGATCTCGCAGGAAGGAGTGGGAACTATGGTCGAGACGCAGGCCGGCCACCGCCCTCGGGCGGGCCGGTGGGTCCTTGCGGCGGGAATGGCGGCCATGCTGGTGGTCGCGATCGTGGCCGCGGTTCGGGTCCAACCCGCCGACGCCGCCACCACGCTACGGGCCGCGGCGGACGCCAGGGGGATCAAGATCGGATCGGCGTTCGCGGCGAGCCACCTGTCGGCGGACGCCACGTACACCAGCATCGGCGCCGCCCAGTTCAACTCGGTGACGCCCGAGAACGAGATGAAGTGGGGCTCGATCGAGCCCTCGCAGAACAGCTTCAACTTCGCCCCGGCCGACCAGATCGTGACCTTCGCCCAGACGAACAACATGCGCGTCCGCGGGCACAACCTGGTGTGGCAGAACCAGCTGCCCGGCTTCGTCAACAACACGACGTTCCCGACGGCGACCGCCGTCCTCAACGAGATGACGAGCCACATCGCCACGGAGGTCGGCCACTTCAAGGGCAAGATCGCGGAGTGGGACGTCGTCAACGAGCCGTTCAACGGTGACGGGTCCCTGGTGTCCGACATCTTCTCCCAGGCCACGCCCGTCAACGGCCAGCCCGGCTCGGGCTACATCGCGACGGCGCTCCAGGCCGCGCACCAGGCCGACCCGGCGGCCAAGCTGTTCATCAACGACTTCAACATCGAGACCGCCGGGGCCAAGAGCAACGGCATGTTCAACCTGGTCTCGTCGCTGAAGCAGCAGGGCGTGCCGATCGACGGGGTGGGCTTCGAGTCGCACTTCGTGCTCGGCCAGATCTCGTCGCCCACGGCGCTCCAGCAGAACATCGCCCGGTTCACGGCGCTCGGCCTGAGCGTCGAGATCACCGAGCTGGACGACCGGATCACGCTGACCAACGGCGTGGCCTCGATGGCGCAGCTCGCCCAGCAGGCGAACGAGTACGCCAACGTCGTCCACGCCTGCCTCAACGTGACCGGGTGCACCGGCATCACGATCTGGGAGTACACGGACAAGTACTCCTGGGTCCCCGGCACCTTCAGCGGGCAGGGCGCGGCCGACATCTACGACTCCAACCTGGCGACGAAGCCGTCGTTCGACTCCACGCTGACCGCGCTCGGCGGGTCCGCGAGCCCGACCCCGACGAGCACGCCGACGCGGACGCCGACGGCGACTCCCACGGCGACGCCGACCGCCACCCCGACGGCGACGCCCACGCCGACGGGCACCCCGACCCCGACGCCGACCGGCGGCGCCGTCTCGGCCACCGCGGTCGTCGCCTCCAGCAGCGCGTTCTTCAACGAGGAGGACGTCAGGCTC
>Ga0070717_10000976_pt1 | contig 19129 bp, 17 predicted proteins | sample LARL113metaG_FD_71366 | JGI IMG/M metagenome (GOLD analysis project Ga0070717, IMG submission 71366) | Corn, switchgrass and miscanthus rhizosphere microbial communities from Kellogg Biological Station, Michigan, USA - LAR L11-3 metaG | ecosystem: Host-associated > Plants > Roots > Rhizosphere ... | reverse complement strand
AGAGCGCAACCGCAGCTACGACCCCTATCTTCATTCGTGCGTCTGCCGCTTAGTCAGCATGGTTCCAGGAAGGCAATTGAACATTGGCGAGGCTTACATAGCTCTCCCCTAGGCTAGAATCCACCAACGGCCAACCTGGGCGGGAGTGCTCAGAAAGGTTATCCGATGCGAAGAAGAGATGAGCGTGAGACCTGGGAAAACCGCCGAGAACAACTGGAGGGTCTGCCGATCATTCGACGGAACGTGGCGGGAATTGATTTGGGAAGCGAACGGCATTGGGTATGCGCTCCGACCCCGAATGCGCAGGGCCGAGAAATCACCAGCTTCGGGGCGACGACACCGGAATTGATACGCATGGCGGGGTGGCTGAAGGAGCGTCATGTAGAGTCGGTGGCGATGGAGAGCACGGGGATTTATTGGATTGCACCGCACGAGGTGTTGGAAGCCCAAGGTTTGCAAGTGCTACTGGTCGATACGCGGCAACTGGCGCGGGTGCCGGGACGAGACAAAAAGACGGATCCGACAGATTGCGAGTGGATTCAGCGGCTGCACAGTTGCGGCTTGCTACGGGGTTCCTTCCGGCCGGAGGAAGCAGTGTGCATGCTGCGCACGCTGGTGCGGGATAAGGCGAACCTGGTGGCGGAGAGTGGGGACTGGGTGCGGAGAATGCAAAAGAACCTGGACCAGATGAACGTGCGCGTACATCGGGCGGTTTCCGACATCGATGGGGTGACGGGGATGGCCATCCTGCGCGCCATCGTCGAAGGAGAACGGGATGCGCAGAAACTGGCGAAGCTACGCGACCGACGCTGCAGCAAAACCGAGGAGGAAATTGCCGAACAATTGAGCGGGCACTGGCGGGAGGATCACCTGTTCAGCTTACAACAGGCTCTGAAGATGTACGACGCAGTACAGGAGCGGATCGCGGCATATGAGAAGGAAATCTTACGGAAACTCGGCGACATGGAACGGGATGAGCATCATGAACAAACGGCGCCACCTCTGCCCAACCCCAACAAGGCCAAGACGATCAAACACCGCGGGCAGGAGGCGAAGCGCCAAGCCTTGTACCGAATGAGCGGCGTGGACGCCACCCACATCGATGCCATCGGAGTGGAAACGGTTGAAGTGGTGCTCAGCGAATACGGTCCCGATTTGAGCCGCTTCCCCACGGAACAGCAGTTTGTCTCCCACGTCACCTTGGCGCCGCGTGTGCCCAAAAGCGGAGGCAAGCCCGTGAAGAAGAAAAAGCGGAACAGCGCGAGCACGCGCGTGGCGGCGGCATTGCGCATGGCAGCGCTGTCGCTGCGCCACAGCCAGACCGCCCTGGGAGCCTACTATCGCAAGATGGCGCAACGCCGCAGTGGAGACATTGCCGTGTTCGCTACCGCCCGGAAGCTCGCTATTCTGATTTACCGGCTGCTGCGCTGGGGCCAGACCTATGTCGACGAAGGGGCAGAAGCATACGAAGACCGTTATCGCCAGCGGCGCATCGGACACCTGACAGCTACGGCCAAACAACTCGGCTATCAGCTGATTCCCGTAAACGCTTGAGAATCACCCAAAGAAGGAGACAAGTCACAGGCTAGAAGTCAGAACTCAGAGTGCAGAAGTAAACCAGCACCATTCCATAACTTAGTTCTGCATTCCGGTCTCTAACTTCTGCATTTTCTTTATGGCACTTTCGTTACTTGGCCTTTTTCGGCGAGCGCGTCAAAATGATCGCCGACGTCGAGGGAGATTTATGAGCAAAGCTTTTTGCATGATCATGCTAATCGGCCTGGGAGTGGCCGCGACTCCGGCACTGGCGCAGGGGCCTAAACACAACGCCGACAAAGTTAGAGACCAGATCGAGCGACGGGATCGTGATCGCACGCAGCGCCGCGATCGTGACGATGATCGTGAACGGAATCGCGAGCACCGGCGCGATATCTTCGCAAGAGACGAGCATGGCCGTCCGCCCGGATGGGATCGCGGCAAGAAGAAGGGCTGGGGCGACTGTGATGTGCCTCCGGGGCAGGCAAAAAAGCAAGGATGCGATTCGTTTCACCACGACTCTCGCCACACTGCGCATACGACGACATCGCATCCGGCGATAGTGCGGCGCCCACGCGCGGAAGCGCATGCACATGTGGGAGTAGACGCGAAGGCGCACTGAGTCTTTCGAGTTGTGGCATTAACGTCGCCATCGGCTTCAGCCGATGGCGATTTTTATTTCTACCTCAAACAGCCTGACGGAGATGCTCGGCGCCAGCCGGTGGCGACCGCCGTCGCGAAATTTCACCGCGCGCGCTTGCCCCAAAGCGCAGCCAGTCATGCAGGCTACCGCATGGGTCGCGCAGCGATCAATTTCCACAAAAGTTATCAAACAAAGCGCTTGCGGTCGTTATCGCGAGGGTCTCTGATGCCGAGCTTTTGTGAGGCCGAGCACACCCAGAACCTGGCCGTGCAGAGGTGGCCGTGCGCGCGTTCGGCATCGCATAGATATTCGTCGAGAGATTTCAAGTTTAGTCGTTGGTCGTTTTGCTGCTAGTTGTTGGCGACTCACATCGCCTTTGCTTCTCACTTTCAAACTCCCGTTCAAAACCAAATCTTATACGGAGGAATTGTAATGCACTCAAACTCAATGATGAAAGCTGTTCTGGCAGTTGTCTTATGCGTGTCACTCGCCACCACTGGCTGTACAGCGGACTGGATCAAAGTTGCCTTAGCTGACTTGCCGCTGCTCACGCAGATGGCGTTGAATATCGCCAGTCTGGTTGCGGCTCTCGAAACGGGGAAGCAGGTCAGCCCCACCGAGGCGGCAGCTATTCAGAATATTTCCGCAGAGGCAGGCAAAGATCTGAATCTGCTTCAAGCTCTTTATGACCAATACAAAGCGAACCCGGACAAGGCCACCCTTGCAAAAATCCAAAGCGTAATCGGGGACATCAACCAGAACTTGCCAGCGCTTCTGCAGGCGGCCCACATCAGCAATCCCACGTTATTGGCCAGGGTAACGGCGGCGGTGAGCTTGATCTTGAGCACGGTGACGAGTTTTGCGTCGCTGATGCCTCAGCCGGCTGCCCCGTCCGTCGCGGCAAGACGAGCGCCGGCAAACACACCCCATGTGAAAGATTTAAAGAAGCAGTGGAATGCGCAGGTGTGCGCGCCAACGGGCAATGCTGCGTTTGATGCGGCGTTAACGGGTTGCGGTATCAAGTAGTGGACTGCGATCGTAGCGCCGGCATCTTGCCGTCCCGAATGGTGAGGCAGAAGTCCGCCCCGAAACCAGCCGATGACGGCGCTACGGTCAAATTACTGCATTATTTCGAATGAAGCGGCGCACTGAGTGCAAACGCCTGTTTCGCCGCAGCGATTGTCTGCTGAACGTCCTCGGCAGTATGCGCCGCACTCAAAAAGGCTGCCTCGAACTGAGACGGAGGAAGGTAGATTCCATTGTTGAGCATCGCTCGGAAAAAGCGGCCGAAAGCTTCAGTATCGGACTTAGCAGCAGAATCCCAATTCGTCACCGGTCCGGCCGTGAAGAACCAGGTGAACATGGATCCCACGCGGTTGTGACACATGGGCACGCCGGCGTCGCTCGCAACCCCTGTCACGCCATCTACTAGCTTGGAGGCGAGTCGCTCCAGACGTAGATAAATTTCGCTCTTGTGCTCACACAGATAGCGCAACGTCGCCACTCCCGCTGCCATGGCGACTGGGTTCCCCGAAAGCGTTCCTGCTTGATACACGGGACCGAGCGGCGCGACCAGATCCATGATCTCCGCTCGCCCGCCGTATGTGCCCACCGGCAGCCCGCCCCCAATGATCTTGCCCAGAGTGGTCACATCGGGCAGGATTCCGTATAGCTCTTGTGCGCCGCCCAATGCCACGCGGAATCCCGTCATGACTTCGTCGAAGATGAGCAGGCTGTCATAGCGGTGAGTGATCTCGCGCAACGTATCCAGATACAGGCGAGCGGGAGGAACGCATCCCATGTTGCCCACCACCGGCTCGACGATGACACAGGCAATCTGGTTTTTGAATTTGCTGAATGCATCCTCGAGAGCATCAAAATCATTGAACGGCAGGGCAAGCGTGAACTGGGTGAATTCTTCCGGAACGCCCGCCGAACCCGGAATTCCAAAAGTAGCAACCCCAGATCCAGCTTTGACCAACAGGGCATCAGCGTGCCCGTGATAGCAGCCTTCGAACTTTACGATGTACTTGCGCTTCGTGTAAGCACGGGCCAGGCGGATAGCCGACATTGTGGCTTCGGTCCCGGAGCAGACGAAACGGACTTTTTCTATACTGGGGAAAGCGGTCATCACGATTTCTGCCAGTTCAGCTTCTGCCGGGGTTGACGCGCCGAAACTAGTGCCATTCTTTGTGGCAACTATAATCGCCTCAGTTACGAGCGGGGCCGCATGTCCAAGAATCAAAGGCCCCCACGAACCCACGTAATCAATGTACTCGTTGCCATCCGCATCCCACAGGCGAGAGCCGCGCCCGCGAACAATAAAACGGGGATCCCCACCCACCGCGCGAAACGCGCGAACCGGTGAATTTACGCCGCCGGGAATAAGTTGCTCGGCGCGTTTTTGCAGCTTGCGGGACTTGTCCGTTTTACGGGCCAAATCGACTGCCTCCCGATAAACCATAGAAGTCGACGGGCGAGGATGCCGTCCTCCACCGCTTCAGGGATTTTACGAATAATTCATCGCCCCGCAACAATCCTGAAATAAATTTTTACTAAGCTCACTGCAGTGACATGCCCTTCTAACCGGGAGGGTTCAGGACAGCCTCGGGGGCTCCGGGCTGTCCCGCTTTTTTCTCTCCGTAGCTAATCCTGTGCCGCATTTCCTTCAGGTAAGCTCCACACTACACATTTGACTGCAAGCTTCAAAACTCGCAAAGTCCGCAGGAATTGCTGTAACTGGCCTTTAACCAGAGCGAATATAGTCTGTAATCTCAGACGAGGAGCCTTTAAAGGCCAGTATGCGGCCGGTGAGCAGATTCGTGCTTTGGGTAATGATGGCGTTTGTGTCGGGGTCGTGTGTCTACGCCCAATCTGCTGCGCCGCCAGTAGATACGGGACAGCAGACTACGGAGAATCGCTCTGCAGTCCCTGACGATGCGAACGATCCGGAAACAATGTTTCCGCACCTCACGGACACGCGCTACTGGCTCTCCGGTCAGGCCAATTTCATTTTTCAGACGCATCCCCCCTTTCACGCCCCCTACAGCGGCGCAAACAGCCTTAATCCCAAGTTTGAGAACGCCACGTCTCGAGTCCTGACGCTCTATACCGGAGTGCGGCTAAACGACTCGACCGAATTGCTGGTCGACATCGAAGAGGCCGGGTGGAAGGCCTTGAGCACGGGGCTCGGACTGGCAGGCTTCACGAACCTCGATATTGTCCGCAATCCGTCGCTCGGCAAAGCCCCTTACGTAGCCCGCGGGATGATCCACAAAGTATTTGCGCTGAGCAAGGACAAGGTCGAGAACGAGCGTAATTACCTGTCGCTTTTCGATGAACTGCCTCGCCGCCGCGTGGAAATCCGCTTCGGAAAGTTCAGCATGGTGGATTTCTTCGACCAGAATTCAGTCGGCACCGATACTCACTTGCAGTTTGTCAACTGGACTGTCGACAACAACGGCGCTTACGACTACGCCGCCGACACGCGCGGTTATACCGTCGGAATCACTGCCGATTATGAAGATCGCAATTGGGGATTCCGCTTCGCCGAAGCTCTGATGCCGAAAGTTGCGAATGGAATTGATCTGGTTTACCGGCCATGGCAGGTGCATGCGGAAAACTGGGAATACGAATTACGCCACTGCTTCATCCCCAAGAAGGCGGGGGTGGTGCGGCTGTTGGCTTACACGAATTACGCCAACATGGGAATTTATCGCCAGGCTGTGGCGCAGTTTGAAGAACATCTTGTTGCAACGCCAGAAATTACCAACCACCCCTGGCACATCACGCGCAAATACGGCTTCGGCATCAACGTGGAACAGAATCTCACGCGTAACCTGGCAGTGTTCGGACGCTTCGGCTGGGACAATGGCAAGACTGAATCCTTTGCTTACACAGAAGTTGATCAGACTTTCGCCGGAGGATTGGGCGCGAAAGGCGAAACTTGGCATCGGCAGCACGACCGCGCCGGAATTGCCTTTGTCGCGAATGCGATTTGCAAGGATCACCAGATCTACCTGGCCGACGCAGGCCTTGGCTTTCTCCTCGGTGACGGACGTCTGAACTACGGGCGTGAAAACATTCTGGAGACGTACTACACTGCCCACCTCTGGCGCGGAATCTACGTGGCGCCGGGCCTGCAATACATCGTCAATCCCGGCTACAATCGCGATCGCGGACCGGTGCTGGTCCCGGGCTTCCGCTTCCATCTGGAGTTTTAATGCTGTTACTCTACTCGGAATTGTGACAAACGAATCCCCTCCACAAACCCAGACGCCCGATTCCCTCATGCTGTACGGCTTCTGGTATCGTGCCGCGGCCAGTAGCGAACTTCCGCAGAAGCAACTGCGCAGGGCCGTGCTGTTCGAAACTCCACTTGTCCTCGGTCGCAACAACCAAGGTAAGCCATTCGCGATGCACGATGCCTGTCCTCATCGCGGTATGCCGCTTTCCTACGGCTTGTTCGATGGTCAGCAGGTGGAATGCAGCTACCATGGTTGGAAATTCGACGCCCAATCGGGGCAATGCCAGCTCATTCCGTCACTCACTGCCGATCAAACGCTGAAAGTAGAACGAATCTACGCCGGCAGTTACCCTTGCGAGGAGCGCGATCATTTCGTCTGGGTCTTTATCCCGGACCCGAAACCGGCCGGTGCCGGATTTGGGAAGCCCGATGTGCCTGCAATTCCCGCACCGCGAGTCCCAACGTTCAGCGAGAAATACAAGATCGCACACCTCACCGCTGACCTGCCCTGCAGTGCGGATCATGGAATTATTGGCTTAATGGATCCTGCGCACGGTCCCTTTGTACATCACGCTTGGTGGTGGCGCAGCCGCCACAGCATTCATGAGAAACAGAAAAATTTCGAGCCTATCCCTAACGGTTTCCGCATGAGCGCGCACACCCCAAGCTCGAATAGCGCACCTTACAAGTTGCTACGCGTATATGCTGACGCCGACTTGATCACGACGACCATCGATTTCGTTCTGCCGAACCTGCGTTATGAGACGATTCGCGCTGGGAAGTATTGGTTTTCTTCCTTAACGACGGTCACGCCGATCACATGCGATCACTGCCGCATCGATGTGGTCGCCTGCTGGAACCTTTTCCGCTGGATGCCCTTTGGCGCCGGGCTTCTGAAATTTGTTTTTGCGAAATTCGTCGAACAGGATCGGCAAACGATGGAGAGGCAATCGGAGGGGCTCAAGCACAACCCTCATCTCATGCTCATTGACGATGCCGACCGCCCCGCGAAGTGGTACTTCGGATTGAAAGCCGCGTATGTGGAAGCGAAACGAACCGGCACGGAGATAAAGCATCCTATGGCAGGGCCGGTCACGTTGAAGTGGAGAAGCTGAGCATCGTCACTGACCGCCGAGCCACTATCCTTTCACCAGCCACTCCAGCGCTTCTTCCCGAGTTTTGAACGTGGGCAGATCCCGCTGCGAGAAGCTCTTAACATTTTGATAGAAAACCTTTGGCAGGCTCTCCGTTCCCACCCACGCCGAACGCTTCACATGCGGACGGTCAAAGACAGTTGCTTCTTTCAGCGTCGTGAAGGCCTTCCTGTCTAACTTCGTCCCTGTGAAATCCCCCAAAATCAGAACGGAACCCTTGGGCTGAGCGGTCACAAAGCGCGGCACCATGTGGCAGATTTCGTCCGCCTGCGCGGCTGAGCAGTTGGACAAATCCACCAACAAGATTTGCTTGCCCTCATGGGTAATGAAGCGGATGCGATCACTCATCGCTGACTCGCAGCGAAATCAAGCTGACTGGGGAACCCGCATGAACGAGTCCCTCTCCGCAGAATGTTATTCCTGCTTTGCGGGTTTTGCCATCGTCTTCGCCGGCTTAGGCGCCGCTTTCAGTGCCTGCTCGGCCGGAATCTCGTTGCCGATCGCGTCTACATAGTGAACATCGAACGGTGCGGCAGCGGTCACGTCGAAAAGCATGCAGGACGCCAGGCACGTGAACTGATGAACATGCTTGGAGGTCAGGTTCAGGTAGTCGCCCGCGCGGAGTATCACTGGAGCACCATCCTTCATTTCAGCTTTGGCGCGGCCCGAAACCATCATGAGTTGCTCGCTCGGAGTGTGCCAATGCCAGGGCACCATGCAGCCGCTTTGCGCCTTCAAGAGCAATACGGCATTTCCTTTGGAAGGATCACCTTCCTGCACCGCTCCCAGCATGCACTGCGGGACTCCGGGAAAATTGGTGAACTTGCTGGTGATGCCGGCGACGTAAAGCGGCTTGTCTGACTGCTGAGCTAGAAGCAATTGCGACGTAATTGCAAAAATCGCGAGAACCAAGAGCGATAAAGAAACTGATCTTGCAAAACTCATGCACGCCCTCCTGAAGTGGAAATCCGCGAGGCAGTATACCAGCGCTTTATCCTCAAGCAGAACAAGAGTACTTGGCAGCACTGCCGAAATACCGAGAATCACTCATACATTGCCGAGAGCTCGCCGGGCTTTGGAATAGTCGCCCGTGCGGCTCGTCCAGTTACTGGCCAAGGTTCCGGCCGCCCAGAACAGCGCAAACAGAAGAAACACCTTGCTCCCTGGGATACCTGAGCGCCAAGCCCAGAACGCGCCCAGGCTTGGGACAACTGCCGAAGACGTCACTCCCGCGGACCACATGATTGCTCTCGCAATCGGGCTGGCCTTTTGCATGGAGGCCTTCTCCGTCTGCACTCCAAAAAAAGGAAGATGTTCGAACAACCACCGCAGTCCAGCGGGCCAGCCCTCTGGATTGCCAGTCCCACCGACCGTGTAGAAAGCGAAGCGAATGCCAAGAATTCGTCCGACAACCCAATGGGCGATGGCATGGCAGCAGAAATACAGGAGCACCCATCCCACAACCATGGCAACGACGGCAGCCGCGATCGAATGCGCGGAACGCGCCGCTGCAAGAGAAAGATAACCGCCCACCAGCCCGGCAATCTGCACTGAATTTCCAGCCACGATCGAAAGCCGGCCAAAGATTTTGCGTTTCGAAGACAGGTCGACCCCATTCATGTTGCGGTCCTTTGATCTTAATTTCATTGGTTAACCATGTGGGTCGGACACTCTTGTCCGACGCTATTGATTCCAATGTGGGGACACCTGCTCTCGGCTGTCCAGCCGCGAAGGGTGCGCAAGAATACAGCCCAGGGCGCAAGCCCTGGGAAGGCAGAAGAACGAGTAAGCGCGGGGCCGCGCCAAGCCGAGCTACGCACTCTTCCGGTTCAGCAACACGCTTTGCAACCCGCTCACTGCTGTTGACGCCGCCCAATAAAGCACCACTCCTGATGCCAGCCTCCATGCAAACAGCAATGTTGCCAGAGCGGGAAACACAGCCACGGCAATTCGTGACTGTTGTGGAAGGTGAGGGCCCAATAACGAAGCAGCGGCAGTAAGAACTGCGGTTGCGACCGCGAGAATCGCATCCGGCTGGGCGAGATTCCGAATCCAGAAGAATCGGCCGCCCGCTCCCAACCCACGCCTGATCGCCGAATACACGCCCGCGCCAAGAAGCAACTGCACGATCAACCCGAGCGAGTTCACTCCATCGATCGGCTTCACCCCATGCTTCTGATAAAGCTTAGAAAGCTCGGTGCCGAGCTTCTGCGGGCTTGACTTGTATTTTGCTTTCAACTCATCGATCTCGCGCTTGATCGTCTGCAGAATCCTTTGCTGCGCCTGCGCATGCCGCGCCATGCGTAGAGTCAGCGGCAGCAGCGCCAACCGCGTGATCAGCGAGAGCGTGATAATCGCGAATCCCAAGTTGCCGCCATACGCAGTCGTGAGCATCGACAGAACAACTGCAAGGAATCCCACAAACCCATGGCTCATGCTCCTTCCATCCAAACGCTGTCAGCCCAGGCCCAGCAACCCCTCCACCACCCCATACGCCTCCCCCAGCGCCGCATCCAGTGCCTCGGCATCCTTCCCGCCCGCCTCCGCCAAGTCCGGACGCCCGCCCCCCTTGCCGCCAACTTTCTGCGCGACCGGGCCGATGACTTTGCCGGCCTGAATCCGCGAGGTCAAATCTTTGGTGACGCCGACAATCAGCGCCACGTTCCCATTCGTCGCCGATCCCAGCACCACCACGCCGGAGCCAATCTTGTCGCGAAGCTGGTCCACCAAAGTCCGCATCTGCGGACGCTCCAGGTTGTCCACGCGATGCGCCAGAACCTTCACCCCGCGCACCTCTTTTATCTTTTCACCCACTGAAGCGACTGAAGACGAAGCCGACTTCATCCGCAGTTGATCGTTCTCGCGCGCGAGACGCTTGATCTCGGCGTCTTTTTTCTCCAGCTCGGCTTTCAGGGACTCCGCAGGCGGCAGTGAGGCCTCTCTGCTTGTGAGGCTCGCGACTACGTTTTCAAGTTGATGATCTTTCCTGAAATGCTGTAGCGAGCCTTCTCCCGTCACCGCCTCCACCCGCCGCACTCCCGACGACACGCTGCCTTCCTTTAAAATTTTGATCAGCCCAATCTCGCCCGTCGCGCCGGTGTGCGTGCCGCCACAGAGCTCGGTCGAGAAGTCGCCGATCTTGATCACGCGCACGCGGTCGCCGTACTTCTCGCCAAACAGCGCCATGGCCTTGTACTCGTTCACGGCCACATCAATCGGCACGTTCTCAATGACCTCCACCCTCTGGTTCCGCAGGACTTCTTTATTAATCATGTCCTCGATGTCCTGCAGCTCTTCGTCTTCCACCGCGGTGAAATGCGAAAAATCAAACCGCAAATGATTCGGCGCCACCAGAGACCCCGCCTGCTTCACATGCTTGCCCAGCACCTCGCGCAATCCGGCATGAAGCAGGTGCGTGGCCGTGTGATTGCGCATGGTGGACTGCCGGACGGCCGTGTCCACCGCCGCGTCCACTTTGTCGCCCACGCGAATCGGCTGCTTGGCAACGACCTGATGCGCGCGCACGCCCTGCACCGGGTAGTAGCATCCCTTCACCTCGGCGACCACGGTGTTCAACTCATCGCTGTAGAGCATGCCGCGGTCCCCAACCTGCCCGCCAGATTCGGCATAAAACGGCGAGTGGTCGAGGATGATCTCACCTTCCTCGCCCGGCTTGAGCTCCTGCGCGCCCTGACCATTCTTGATGATGGCCAGCACTTCGCAATGTTCCGAGCGCGTCTGCAGGTATCCCTCAAAAACGGATTGGTCTTTGGGCTCGCGGGTGATCACATATGCCGGAATTCCTCTTCCACTTTTCGGGACATCTTTCATCACGGAACGAGCGGACCACCCGTCCAGGAATTGACGATAGGCAGGACTCGCCGCTTGCTTGGCCGCGCCTTTCCAGGAGGCGCGAGCACGCTCGCGCTCTGCCTCTAGAGCGCGGTCGAATCCCTCTTCATAAAATTCGATCCCCTGGTCACGGCAAGTGTCGCGTATAAAATCCAGGGGCATGCCGAACGTACCGTACAGTAAGAAGGCTTCCTCGCCTGTAAGGTACTTGGGCCTTTCAAAAAACTCATTTATCTTCCGCTCGCGTTCAGCAGCAACATCGGCGGGATATTTTGCAAGCGTTCCAGCGATTGCAGATTGGCGCGTAAAACCTCTTGAGAGGTTCTCGGCGTTCTGTTCGGCCACGAACCGATCATCCTTATCGTCGCCAGCCTCGGATAAGAGTGTGTGCAACTCGTGCAGTGGGTGTGCTTGTACGATCATCAGCATTGATTGCAGCCCTAACGCTAGTGTGTGTGCAAACCTCTTCTCCTCGGCCAACAGACCCTTCGAAACTCGGCCAGCAGTTTCCCCGAGCTCTGGATAGGCATCCAGCATCAGATCGCGGACAGCAAAAACCATCTCATGAAGAAACGGCTTCGTCTGCCCGAGCAAACGCCCATGCGTGATCGCGCGGCGAATGATCTTCCGCAGCACATATCCGCGGCCTTCATTCGATGGCAGCACTCCATCGCAGATCAGAAACGTCGCCGCCCTCGAATGGTCAGCAATCACTCGAAGGGAAGCAGCGGACTTGTGCCCAGCAGAGTCCACGTGGGGACAGCCGCCCTCGGCTGTCCGGCGGAGCGAAGCTCCGCTACTAGTTGTAGAGATTGCTGCCGAGCTGCGCTCGGCCTGGACGGGCGAGGCGCCCGTCCCCACACGGCCAGTGCCGCTCCTCTCATCCTGGACAGCCGAGGCGGCTGTCCCTGCGTGGCCTGTGGTAGTTCCCGTCAGGTCTGCCGCCCTCTTGATCAACGGCATAAACAAATCCGTCTCATAATTCGAGATCACGCCCTGCAACACCGCCGTCACGCGCTCCAGGCCCATGCCGGTATCAATCGAAGGCTTGGGCAGCGGATTCAACTTGCCCGAGGCATCCCGATCAAACTGCATGAACACCAGATTCCAAATCTCAACATAGCGGCCGCAGTCGCACCCGAAAGGGCAGTCCGTATGCCCCTGATCGGAAGCCGCAGGACCCATGTCGTAGTGAATCTCACTGCATGGCCCGCACGGCCCAGTGTCGCCCATCTGCCAGAAGTTCTCTTTGAGTCCCTTTTCTCCTTCGAAAGCAATGATGCGCTCGGGCGGAGCGCCCACCTGCTCCCACGACCGCCGCGCTAAAGAGTCCGGCCCAATGATGTTGTTGGGCTGCATCGTAGCGCCACCGAAAATCGTGAAATACAGCTTGTCCACCGGAAGATTGAACCACTGGGGCGAGGTCAGCAGCTCCCAGGCGAAACTAATAGCCTCTTCCTTGTAGTAATCGCCAAACGAGAAATTTCCCAGCATCTCAAAAAACGTGTGATGCCGGTTGGTGAATCCGACATTTTCCAGATCATTGTGCTTCCCGCCCGCCCGCACACATTTCTGCGAAGAAGTCGCCCGCGTGTAGTCCCGCTTTTCCAGGCCAAGAAAGACGTCTTTGAATTGGTTCATCCCCGCATTGGTGAACAACAGCGTGGGATCGGTATGTGGCACGAGTGACGAGGAATGCACCTCCCGGTGCCCCTTCTTCTCAAAAAAATCGAGGAATTTCCGCCGGATTTGCGAGCCGGTAAGCATGAAATCTGAATTAGTTTGAAATTGATTCTAGCACCCGGTCTGGGCGCCCCACGATTTACACGATGCGCAGAGAAGATCAGGCCGACGCAGCACGATGCCGCGCGGATCTCCGTTGCGAAAATGCTACCAGAACGCCCAAACCCCGCCGAAGAGACGGGGTTTGCCAGCGGTCTGCAAGCCGCGCTGGTTCACAACGGCTTGTATCTTTTTCTTCCACCTTCGGGGAGCGACTTGGTGTCCCCGACCGATTCCTTTTTACCTACCGTACGGCAAGTTGAACATCACCGCTTACATCACCAACGCCAAATTCTCCAATTCGTGCTGCAACACCGGCAGCGAGCACCCCGACATCTCCACCCGGCCGACCGCATCCAGGGCAGCCTGTGGCGACACGCCGTAGCCCCTTCCCATCAGAAAGATCTGAAGAAGCTCGGCAGCCTCATGCGAATCTGCCAGACCTCCCTGTAAGAGATCGTTTCGCAATGCCGTCAGTTCGGTACTGGAAAATCTCTCTTTCTCTCTCGAAAATCTTTCTTTCTCTCTCATGGTCGTTCACCTCCGACCCTACCTCTCTGACCATTAGACTCAGCAGGTGCCGCCTACGTTGCATGCAATTTGCTTGCCGCAACTAAACTTCACTGTAGAGGGCGATTGGAAATTCCGTTATCTGTATTAACCCTTTCCTGCAGTTTTAGTTGCAAGCAACCCGAGACGGATCCAAGACGCGGAGACGGTTGGATCACGCACGGCGCATTGACAAGATATGTCGTTGTGGCACACAAACGGGTCAGTGCCGGTTGCGACAGTCTCAAAGCGAGGCTCAGGAGGGCTCGGTGACAGCCTCGTCCACCAGCAGAATGGGAATGTCATCCCGAATAGGAAAGACGCGGTGGCACTCTCCACACTTGAGGCTCTGCCCTTCGTCCTTGAGTGTCAATGGCTTCTTGCAGACCGGGCAAACCAGCATGTCAAGTAAGTCTTGCTGAACCATGGGGGAATTTTCGAACTCTAATTGTCAATTGTCAAATGAGCCCAGCCAGGAGTAGAGGCTCAGTTTCAATTGGTGCGTGGTTTGGCTTTGCGTTCTTGGCGCCAGTTCTTTGCGAGCTTTGCGGTAAAGAAGAGCTTAACCGCGAAGAACGCCAAGGATTCGCAAAGGGCGCAAAGCGAGTCCTTAGGCCAAGGGGCAAACTGAGCCAGTATCCAGCCAGGTAAATCCGCCGGCGCTCGGCAAAGTCAGCCACCTTTAAGATAGAATTTTTTCTGCGTACTATCTGATTTCGAGGTGCCATGGCTGCCACGCTTCTCGACGGCAATAAGATCGCTAACGAAATTCGAGCAGAAGTTGCCGCTGAGGTGAGAACCCTCTCGGCAGCGGGAGTACGTCCTGGCCTGGCTGTAATTCTGGTAGGCAATAACCCTGCCTCGGAAATTTACGTTCGTGGCAAAGTAAAGAGCTCTGAGGAAGTAGGCATCTACAGCGAGAAGTTCACCCCAGCGGAGAGCATCACCACCGAAGAACTGCTTGAACTTGTCATCGAACTAAACCACCGCGATGAGATTGACGGAATTCTGGTGCAGCTTCCTCTTCCGCCTCAGGTGGATTCCAAGAAAATTTTGATGGCTGTTGATCCGGCTAAGGATGTGGACGGGTTTCATCCGGTGAACGTCGGTCTTCTGTCAACGCAGCGGCCTGGCTTGGTACCGTGCACGCCCGCCGGAATCATCGAGATTCTCAAACGGAGTGGCATTCCGATCGCCGGCCAGGAAGCCGTGGTGGTGGGACGCAGCGATATTGTCGGGAAGCCCGTTGCCATGCTGCTGATCAACGGCAACGCCACAGTGACAGTTTGCCACTCGAAAACTCGCGATCTTCCGAGTGTTTGCCGCCGCGCCGATATTCTGATTGCAGCCATCGGCCGTGCCGGAATGATTACCCGCGACTTCGTGAAGCCGGGCGCCACCGTGATCGATGTCGGCATGAATAAAGTGACTGACCCAGCTAAATTCGAACGCCTCTTCGCCGGTAACGCCAAGCGCCAGGAAAGCTTTCGGTTAAAAGGTTCAACTCTGGTGGGAGACGTACATCCTGAGGTCACAGAAGTAGCTCGAGCGATCACGCCAGTGCCGGGCGGTGTCGGCCCGCTGACGATTGCCATGCTGATGGCTAACACTGTAAAGGCGGCGAAGTTACGTCGTGCAAGCCGTGTACCGGAACTCTCTCGCGCTTGAGATCTCGCCGCTGATATCTTGGGCGGGGTAACTGTTTCCATTGAGGCAAGCTTGCTCAGAGTCGGCCTGACCGGCGGGATCGCCAGCGGCAAGTCGGTAGTCGCGGAGATGTTTGCCCAACTCGGCGCCCAGGTCGTAAAGGCAGACGAGATCGCGCATCAGCTCATGCAGCCGGGGGAAGCAGTTTACGCGGAAGTTGTACGTAAATTCGGAACGAGCATCTTAAATCCGGATGGTACGGTCAATCGCTCGCATCTGGCGGAGATCGCTTTCGGCGGGACTGCCGGGAATCAGCCCTCGCGCGTCCAGGAACTGAACCGAATCGTGCATCCTGCCGTCATTGAGAAGCAGGAGCAGTGGATGGAAGAAGCCGGCAAGCGCGATCCGAAGGCAGTGGCAATTGTCGAAGCCGCGCTCATTCTGGAAGCTGGCGCAGCCAAGCGCTTTGACCGATTGGTAGTAGTCACCTGCCGGCCCGAGCAGAAAATTGAGCGCTGGGCGCACCGCATGAACATAGACGAAGAAACGGCCCGGCGGGAAGTGAGCCGGCGAATGGCGGCACAACTGCCCGATGCCGACAAAGTCAAAGCAGCCGATTATGTGATCGACAATTCCGGATCATTGGATGAAACTTCTAAACAAGTTCGCGCTATATACGCGAACCTCAGTGCCGAAGCCAGCAAACAGGCCTGACTTTGTATTCACTGCTCCGAGGTTGCAGACTGAGAACTGGCAACTGAGAACTGATAACTTATTTCCGGTCAAAAACTGAGCGGCTCCAACCAGTAACTGAGACCTGATCATGAAACTCTTACGTCCGCTTCTACTCGCCGTCATTCTCGCTGGCGCATTTTTCTATTTCACGACTTATCATCGCAGCCAAACACACACGACCAATTGGTTAGGACGGCCGAGCAAACTCGAAATCACTGAGGCCGCCGGCGGTGAGACGCCGGACCAAGAAGAGCAAAACAATATCAGCGTCTATCGCAAAAATATTGGGTCCGTGGTCAATATCACGTCCAAAGCGGTGGCGTTCGATTTCTTCTACGGCCTAGTGCCGCAGGAGGGCCAGGGATCAGGTTTCATCATTGATAAAGAAGGCCACATTCTCACGAATTACCACGTCATCGCCGACGCTCGCCAAGTCGAAGTCACGCTGCATAATCGCAAGAAGTACCGCGCCACGATAGTGGGCACCGACCGTTCGCATGATCTGGCCATCATCCAGATCAAGGCGCCGGATTTGACCCCGATGGTCTTAGGCGAGTCGCGGAACTTGCAGGTTGGGCAGAAGGTCTATGCCATCGGCAATCCTTTCGGGCTTTCCGGGACGTTGACCAGCGGGATCGTCAGCTCAATTCGCTCCGTGCAGGAGCCGGATGGCATGACCATCGACGAGGCTATCCAAACCGACGCCGCCATTAATCCCGGCAACTCCGGTGGCCCGCTGCTCAACTGGCATGGTGAGGTCATCGGCATCAATACCATTATTGCTTCCACCGTCGGGCAGAGCGCCGGGATCGGATTTGCGATTCCCATCAACACTGCGAAAGCGGTGCTGAATGATCTCGTTACGTTGGGCCGCGTGCGCCGCCCAGCTCTGGGTGTGCGCACCATTCCAATCACGCCCGAATTGGCCGATCAAATGGGACTGCCAGCTGACTATGGGTTGCTGGTCGTGCAAGTGGTTCCCGGAGGCGCCGCTGACCGCGCCGGCCTCCGTGGCGGCAACGAACGTGCTTACCTCGGCAACACTCCCATCATGACCGGAGGGGATCTAATCGTCGCGATCGACGGCCAGGACGTCCAGGATCAGCAAGACCTTAGCCACGTGATGAATAATCACCGCGCTGGAGACTCCGTTCGGGTCACCATCTATCGCGGCAAACAGAAGATGGATGTGAACGTGACGTTGGGAGAGGCGCGGGAACAGGTGTAATTTAGTTGCGTTCGGTGGGTTGAGGTCTCCAATCGGCTGTTGAAATCTCGTCTTCCCCGCGCTACTCTGTCCTCCTTGCTTATGACCGCCGTCCTTTAATCCGCTGGTTGAAAGCCTTTCTTTGCCTCACGGCCGTTCGTGTGCGCATTCAAGATCATTACTCAACCAGAAAGGATTTCTCCCATGGAATTCGTTGATAAGGCATTCGCTCGTCGCCTGGAAGCGACCGAAGAGGTGCCTCAGGGGCACCACGCGAGGCTGTACCAGAAGCTCTATCCAGAGGTAAACGCCGCAGCAGAAGAAATCTGCGGTGGTCACATGGTGTTCGCGGGAGTTGGATCGCTGATAGGACGTGCCGTCGGGATCGGCTTAGATGGGCCAGTTTCCTCTGCTGATCTCGATCGTTTGGAGCAATTCTATCGCTCCCGTGGAGCGGCTGCGCAGGTTGATGTCTGTCCTTTAACCGATCCGGCCTTGATAGAAATGCTCAAAACGCGTGGCTACTCGATGACTGAGCTTAATAACGTGCTGTACCGGAGGTTGCAACCGAACGAACCAACTCCCGAAATTCCCGATGGCGTCAACATCCGGCCCGCCGATTCCGAGCAGGCGGACGTAGCCGCCGACATCACTTGCAGAAGCTTTTTCCCGGAAGGGAATCCTCCCGGTGAGTTTCATCGTTGGATTGGGCCTATGTACCAGCACCCCGGAGTGGTGACGCTGTTGGCATGGGCAGATGAGAAGGCGGTTGCCAGCGCGGCCGGGCTAATCATCGCTGAGCATAACGTGTTCGCGATGTTCGGGGATGCGACCTTGCCTGAATTCCGTAGACGCGGGATTCAATCCGCACTGGTGCAAGCTCGACTACGGGCCGCCGCAGAAGCAGGTTTGGACTTGGCCGCAGTTGTGACCCAAGGCGGAAGCACTTCGCAGCGCAATTACGAACGGATGGGCTTCCGGGTGGCTTACAGCAAAGCAACGTTAGTCAAGACATTTGAATGACTGCGGTGGGAGGCTCCATTCCCAGTATTGGCCTTGAGAAGTGGGGCGATCATCGCGACGGAGAACACCCGTATCGAAGATGGTGTCCTCATTTCACGAACCACAAAGGACACGAAGTTACACGAAGCCGTAATTCCTGTTTACTTTGTGCTCCTTTGTTTCCTTCGTGGTTAATTTAGGAGACCGACGAATCGAGGACTCACGAAATCGATGCCGTTCACGCCGCAATCTCATCCGCTATTTCTTCAATTTCGTTTACTTCTTTATCGCTCAGGCGCAGCTCACCCGCCCGCATCACACCATTCGCTTGCGGGGCGTTGCGCGCTCCCACTATTGCTCCTGTCACGGCTGGGTTGCGCAGCGTCCAGGCAATTGCGGCCTCGCCAGGCGAGCGCCCATGCCGATTCCCAATCTCGCGCAGTTTTTCAACCAACTCAAGAGTTCGCGAAAGACGGGGTTCCTGGAAATCAGGATGGCTGCTGCGCCAATCATCTTTTGGTAGCTTGGCAGCGCGGTCGCGGGTCATTGCGCCGGTGAGCAGGCCTGACGCCATCGGCGAATAAACGATTACTCCAACCCCTTCGCGCAAGCAGTACGGCAGAACATCTTCTTCCGCTTCGCGGTGAATTAGCGAGTACGGTGGCTGCACGAACGTAACCGGCGCAATCGCCTTCGCGCGGCGGATTTGCTTGACATTAAAATTTGATACGCCAATCCAACGCACTTTGCCTTCGCGTTTCAAATCCGCCATCGTC
>Ga0070717_10000975_pt1 | contig 19134 bp, 17 predicted proteins | sample LARL113metaG_FD_71366 | JGI IMG/M metagenome (GOLD analysis project Ga0070717, IMG submission 71366) | Corn, switchgrass and miscanthus rhizosphere microbial communities from Kellogg Biological Station, Michigan, USA - LAR L11-3 metaG | ecosystem: Host-associated > Plants > Roots > Rhizosphere ... | reverse complement strand
CTCATCGGCATCATGAACTCGCTTCACGCTGCTCTCCCAACTTGACAGAAGAGGGATCAGATCCAATCGATCATAGCCGTTTCGGCATCTTGACGTAGGCTATCCCCGTTTAGCTCGCGTTTTGTACCATCGAGTGGTTTAGGCTCCCGTTCGTCCCTTTCTCGGGGCGCCTTCCCCGCTGAGAGGCGATGAGAGAGTACAGATGCCGGCGATAGAAGCTTCTGGACATCACCTCTGCGTGCGCTTCAGCCAGCCTGCGCACACCTGTGAACTTACAGCCAAGAGACGAGGTTTAAAGCAATCCAGCTTTGGCCATGCCACTGCTGACCTTGCATCACGAGCTGTAAGCTGACTTTCAACTCTGACGCTTTACGAGCATGCTCTGGTCCCATGTGGCGTTTCCACCTCCGGTTAGCTCGTCGGTCCTCTATCCGCAGTTCTCTTTAGAACACTACAAAACGCACCTTATGGGCGCGCATCGCCCGTCCACTTTTGATCAGGCCGTTCTGCCGTAAAATCCCGCTGTAAAAGATTGGGAGCCACCGCATGTCCAGGATTGCTCCTGGTTGTGATGGGATGGCGACGTTTGCGTCTAGCACTCATCCCGTTTTCCTGCATCAGCCGAGCAATGCGTTTGCGTGAACAACGCCAGCCTTGCTCTTGGAGTTCGGCATGGATACGGGGGCGGCCATAGACCCACGGCGAGAGACAAAGAGGTGTTGCATGTGGGTGGTCAACTGAGCATCTTCTCGTTTGCGCCGGTAAATCGGGCGCTTGCGCCATGCGTAATACCCACTTTCCGAGACGACCAGGACTCGGCACATGACGGCAACAGGAAACTCTTGCTTGTGCCGATGATAGATTGCACTCTCACTGACTGACGCCCAACTCACGGGCGATTTGTGCTACTGGCTTACCGCTGCTTTGCGCCAACTTGACTGCTTCTTCCTTGAATTCCTTGGTGTAGACTTTTTGAACTTTTGCCACGATTGATCCTTTCCCAATAAGGTTGAATAAATCCCATGCTGGGGGGACTCTAGCAAATCGGGGCAGGGTCACCACAACTCTTGACATACTGCCGGATTCGAGTATACAATCGATCCGAGCGGTGGAAGAGACTGGCTTTCTCTAAGTCGAGCTAAGTGAGGTAAAAATAGAAATATGAGTGTTGAAAGTAGGAAACCTATTCACTACTTAAAAACGAATCCTAAGAATTGGATAGGTGCGAGTTTGCCTATATTTAACATAAGCGCACAAGAAGTCATATCCCAACCTCCTCTTACAATAAAGGAGCTAAAAGGTATGCCTTGGTCACAACGGCATGATTATCTTAATTCCTATGCCTTACAAAGGCAAGAAAAAAGGTGGGAGGACGAAGTAGGAATAAAACCAGAGGATTCCCACTTTACCCTCATTGTTCCCATTTATAATGAAGAAAATAGTCTTCCTTCGTTTTTAAGAACTCTCATGCTTTCGGATATTCCTTCTTCGGTAAATGTGAACGTTGTTTTTGTAACAAATGCTTGTAACGATTCTAGTATTTCATTAATAAATGATTTTTTTTCAATTTTAGGAAATGCTGAATATAAATTATTTGATATAAAGTTTAAAGATCAAAGTTTAAATTTAAACTATAAAGCAATTAAGCTGAATAGTATCACCTTCATGCATGTGGATACGCGGACGCCTGGCAAAGCGAATGCATTAGGTATAGGCAATACTATTGCTTGTGAGAGCGGTCATACAATAGCAATGTCTGTAGATGCTAACAATTACTTAGAACCAGACGCAATTCGTGTAATGTTTGCCCATGCTCATAAAGCTTTCCGTGGCAAACCAAAGGCTAATGACACTGTACTTCTATATGGTGCGATACGAAGAGAAATAAGAGCGCCGCATCGTAGCATTGTAATGATGAGAGGAAATGATACTCAGCACCTAATGAGGGTTGGGGATGGTAAAGTTGATGGATGGTTCATGGCCTGGAACACTGAGTGGTTATATAGTATTGGTGGTCCTCCAGAGGTGGCTCTTGAGGATTATGCCATGGGAGTATTAGCAAGGGTACATAATTATAAGATTGAACGAATTGAAGGGGCACATATATGGGGTTATGAAGTTAATAATTTAAAGAATCTGTTAGATATGAGGGCAAGATATATTCGCGGAAAACTTCAATTATTAGAGCTTGTAGATCACGATCCTCTTGTTTTAAAACTCATAGAAAAAGAAAGATATTATATGAAAAATCTTCTTGGCAGGTTGAAATATTTACTTCACACTATCAAAGAAAGACCACAGAATCTCCCAAGATATGTAGCAGCTTTCTTATTATGGGAATATGCACTAAGAGTTGGAAAACGAGACTACCATCAAAATCCAACGAATCAATCCTGGAAAAAGATTGATTCGTTATATTAAAAACTGCAGGGGCTATAGCTCTAAGAAAAGCAGGTCCTTTGCTAGGTCAAATAGGCTCATACAGAACCATTCTACTGACCATCCCCAAACAGGTACTGTACGCTGCACTTGCAAGAGGCTTCACTTCGTCGCTTCGACATAAAGCGTTTCCGGCCTGCGACTTTCGCTATCAACTTTAGCACCGAGTCGGCCTTGCGCAAAGGCGGAATGCTCAAGCAAACTAAAGCCGGCCTCGCGGCAGGCAAGCGCCAAAGTCTCGTAGTCGTACGTGGCCCTATGCCCATGATGGAAAAAGATCTCGCTCAGGGCAATTGCACGTGTCGGCCGACCTGGCCGACAATCATCGATGATCGGGTCCCTGCCGTGGTAGGCGTGAATATAGCGCTCGAGATCAGGTACGCCAATGCGAAGCGTGCTGCCCGGTTGAAGCACTCTGCGGCACTCCACAAGTAGCGCAAGCCCTGCGGCATAGTCGAAATGTTCCAGCAGGTGCTCTGCAAAGATGGCTTCGACACTGTCATCAGGAAAGGGCAGACCTCGACGCAGGTCCCACATGAGATCCAGCTCCTCCTTTCCACCGGAGCGTTTTCGGGCAACCCAAGCTCGGAATGCTGCAGGGCTGGGTTGGGCAAGGTCGATATTGATCCATCCATGCTTATGGAGGGGGCCGCAGCCGAGGTGAAGGCGAATCGGCTGGGTAGCGGCACGCTGTCGTGCCTTTCTCCTTTGCAACGGCAGCAACACGGTATTGGCTGACCAGGTGAGTAGCCTTCGTAAAAGAGCCCAGCGGTCATGATGGATGGTCCCGAGATATTCAATCAATGAGCTTTTGGCCAAAGTGGCTTCGCCGCTTGTGGCTCTGCAGTGGATTGCTGTTCTGCAGCTGCCAAGATCATCAGTCGCCGTGCTTGGCCTCTGTTCTTGCGTCATGGTCTACTCCTTATCTCATTTAAGTCACAAGCCGTCAATCGTTCTTGTTGCATATAGTCCGTGGACGAGGAACCGAACTGTTCGGGCCCAAGCTCTCTGCACCTTGCAGTTCCCCACGGCGGACGAGACTAGTAAGGCTGCATAAATAACTTATCAGAGACCGGTTAAGAAAAGGTTGAGATACCCGTTAAGATTCGGAACAATTTTCGTCGTTGGGTGGATATCTCTATAAGCATCTAGGCTGCTGGGTGCGTTTGGTCACCGACGGTTAAAAGAGTCACAAACTGATCAAAATGGGGTTGCCTTCTAATTGTCAACTCTGAACGCATAGCGATGATGTCGTTTTTCAGCATCGTCTGCTCGCTCAGCATCTTTTCTATCCCAGCTGCAATTGCACCTGGCGTGTTGGTAACGTAGATAAAGCCACGTGTGAAGCAACGCCGTAATCCTGGCCAATCTGAGATGACGGCCGGTTTTTCCATGGTCAGGGCCTCATAGGCCCCACAGTTCAAAACATGCTGCTCATTTGTCAAGATGACCAAGCCATGCACATTTTTAAGCAGTCCAGTATAGACACTATCTGGCAGGAAACCCGTTAGGATGATATTTTCTGGCTTCTGTGCCAGCAACTTGGCCGCCACTCGCTTCGAATCGCCACTGAGATAGAAAGTAACGTGCGGCAAAAGCCGGGCGGCAGCAAAAATCTCAGGTACCGGCTCGTCAGCAGCAAAGCTGCTGATGACAGCCACACGCACCTCCCCCTCAGAGCCAACCGTACCAGTGGCTGGACTAAGTGCCGGGAGCCCGTCTACGAGGAAAATACCTCGAACCCTCCAATTCTGCAGGATGCCTAAAGCAGCCTCACTAGCAACAAGTATGACAGCAGCTCGTCGTGACAGCAAACGGAGTAGTGGCAATACCCAGCGCCACCTGCGACTGTAAAAAGTGCCAGTGTGGCAATCTATAGCGTAGGGTATCCGATGTCCTGGAAGCCTAGTTTTACCTCGCAGTTCACACCATACAGCCACGATCAGGGGCGCGAAGACTGGCGGTGCCTGAACTAGCACCACTTCTGGCCGCTCCCGTTCCAGGAGACGCCAGGTCTTCCACCCCTGGACCAAGTAGCGCAGTGGTGTCAACCAACGCCCTTTTAGCCGAGTCTCATAGAGAAAGTTGACTTGCCCACCCACTTCGGTTGCCAGAGTTTCGGCACGCCGCGAGTAACCATACCATACTATGAATACTGATTTAACGTTCATGGGTATATCTCCTTTAGTGCTATTCCAAGTATATAGAGGTACTCTTAGTCGTTATAGTTGTCCTTCTGTGGCTCCTGCTCGGTTGGGGAGGGCTGTTCCCACTTTTCCTGTTGGCGTTGTACAAGGCCATTTGACTCCCCGTTATAGGAGACTGCGGCGGGGTGAAGCCACCACGGGACTTCAAGCTGCGGTTCAGTTTGAGCGTATGCGTCAGAAAGTTCCAGCATATCTTCTTGATCCTGTGCAAAAAGAGCGGGCAAGTTCTCAGTAAGCTGGCCTGCTCTATTAACAGTAGAGGATTCTTGTTGGGTCACAAGAGAGTGTGTAGATGACGAATGCACTTTCTGTTGTAATGCACTATACAGCGCTCGTATGTCTTTTCCTGGTATGGTACGAAGCAGCGTCGCTGTAGCAAAATAGATCAGCATGGCAATTGGTAAAACCACAAGAATATTGACAATGTGGAATGCACTCAAAAGCCAGATAGCCAGTACCATGACCAAGCTTGCTATCGTAGCTTTAGCTGCCACTCTCAGGCTCCCTATAGGCAGTAGATGTTTAGGGACAAATATGAGGGAGAGGCAAAACAAAAGTAACTCGGTCAGTGAGGTGACGATGGCAGCACCTACATGCTGATATAAGGGTATCACGAAAATGTTGAGTCCGAGATTGAAGACCAAGGCAATTGCAGCCATAATAGTGATCTTTTTTTCTCGTTTCGTGCTAATGATGATGGTGCTAAAGACTGTATTGGCATAAAGAAAGACGAGACCAGAAGCAAGTCCCTGAAGTGCAGGAACTGTATGGATAAATTCAGCCCGATGATAGAGAAGTCCAATGATACCAGGTGCAGTGACAATCAGGCCCATGCTCATAGGCAGACCGAAAAAAAGTAGGAAGTTCATAGACTTCTCGATAGCTAGTTTCAACTCGGCCTCTGAGGTAGCCGAGAGCTTCGAAAAGACAGGGTACATAACGGCGTTTATCACGAGACCTGCTAGAAAGCTCATTGTATCAAAGATACGATACCCTGCACCATACCAACCCACTACCGCTGCGTTCGTCATCAGGGAGAGGAGAAAAGTATCGACCTGATAGTAGATCACCGTCAGCGCACCATAGATCATAAAGGGAATACTAGTACGGACCAGCGCACGTATGAGAGCCCAATCAAAGGCAAAGCTGCCTCCTGTAAGGCGGAAGAACCACAGTGCTTGCCATAGTATGCTGACGAGTGACCCACCCAGTAGCACAAAAGCCATAACTTGTACACCAGCCCCGTGCTTGAGTAAGAGGATGCCAACGAATGCAGATAGACCTTTTTCAAGAATATTACCAGCGACTGAGAAGACAACTCGTTCAAAGGCAATGTACAACGCTCTAAATGTATTGGTAATCGAGGCACTCAGAAGGGTGAAGCCACAGATTGCTACCAGGATACGCTCTTCAGTACTGTAGTTGAGGAGCCAACAGATGAGGAGAACAAAGCCGTATAAGATCAGCCAGAGCGCTCCCTTGATGAGGAGCGTGTTGGAAAGATAACGACTGGCTTTGTCTGGCTCTACTGCTACATCACGGGTGAGTTGCTGATTAAAACCCAACTCCAAAGGAAATCCGATCAGCAGTACAAAGCTTGTAGCAAAATAGAGTTCGCCGAACTTAACATCGCCGAGAAAACGCCCATAAGCTATGGTCAGCAGCAATGTTGATGTCCATGTGACAGCTTGTCCGATGAGTGAAATAACCGTATTACTTATTACTTTACGGAGCCTATTCATGAAATATGCGGCACCTTTTTATGACTATACTGGACTGCAGCTGCTTTGCGTTTTCCTAAGCTTTAAAAATACCATGAACGTGTGCTGACAAGATATCTGTGAAGGTAGAGAATGAGTGGTGTTCTGTGGAGAAGGTTCAAAGAGATATACCCGAAGGTATCTTTCTCAACAGCATCTCAACATCCAGGAAAACCAATATACTATGGAGGAAGCTTTACCCTTTACGAAGAGTTCTTTTTTTCAAAGGGAGGTAAGCAGTTATGAGGCGCGCTCTTGAGGCATTTTTTCGTCGACCCTTGCTCCTTTTGATATTGATTATGCTGCTTCCAGCTATGAGCGTAGCTCTTGTATACTTTGTCGTCCCTCGTACCTATCAGTCGACAGCAAAACTTTGGGCTTTGAATCGTTTTGCAATCCTTGGTACGACTAGTGGAGGAAGCGATCAGCCCACAACAGCAGCACAAACTCAGACTGCTGCTCTTTCTGAATTACTTCAGACGCGTAGCTTTGCGCTGACTGTTGCGCATGAAACTGCTGTCGCAGGAACACTGAATCTTGATCCAAGTGTGAGGTCAGACCCCCAAATGCTCGATGATGCGCTCTTTGGCGAAATCTCCCGCAATGTGGTGGTCGACACCCAAGGCGACAGTTTGTATGAGATCAGCTACACCAACCGCGACCCCCAGGTGGCGCAACAGATAGTTGCGGCTGTTGTAAAAAACTATGGTTTACAAGGCACAGGATTATCTGTTTTAATAGCCAAACGCCTCCTGGAAAGCTATCAGAAGCAGCTCGCAATTGCACAGCAGAATGCAAATGCGGCCGTGGCAGCCGAATCGACCTATCTCTTGGCACATCCAGGGCTGACACGGAATCCGAATCTGACGCCGAGTCAGCTACTAACCGATCCAAACTATGCACTATTAGATCAACAAAGGGTGCAGGCACAGTCTATATTGCAGAATCTTGAGAACAACATTGCTACGCTAAACCAAGCAATTGGTACTCAAAGCGTGAGTACTGCTAGCCTTTTTGAGGTAATAGATGCTCCCAAAGTGGCGAGTCGGCCAGTGTCACGGTTGAGACTGTTCCTCATTGCTGGAGGGATTGGACTGGTAGTGGCTATGCTGGGATGTGCATGCTACATCGTCATCTCTGCTCGCCGCGACCATGGAGTGTACTCGGTTCGTGACCTGCAGAAAGTGACGGCTCTACCTGTAGTGATACAGCTTCCCCACCTGGCGTCTGCACCGATGCCTCTGCTCATCGAGGAGTCTGCGTATGGTGGTACCATGTCAGGGAGAAGAGGCACAAGCAGGGCCAACGGGCAGTTGTAGTAGACTACTAAGAGGTAAGAAATAGTTATGCTTGAAGATAGAGAAGAAGAAGGGTTCATCATACAGAAATTGGCGAGGCCGAGAAAGCCGTCCCCAACGCTGACGGTTATATATACCAGGCAGGTCAAACCTCCACACTCGAAACGAATCGACAAACGTGATGCAGCGGAAGCTCAAATAGTCCAAGAGCAATGTCGGCAGTTGTGTCTCTCCCTCTTTTTTAGCCAGCATGCGCCCGTACGTAGTTTAGGCTTTACCAGCTCAATAGCTGGCGAGGGAAAGTCTTTTTTGGCGGTGGTGACGGCTGGGGTGTTGGCGAGTGATAGTAGTAATCCGGTCACACTAGTGGAATGTAACTGGGAGCATCCAAACCTACACGAATACTTTGGATTTCCAGCGGTGCCAGGTCTTGCAGAGTGGCTCCGTAACGAATGTAGCGAAGCGAATATTCGCTACCAGGTCGGTGGCAATCTGACGGTCATTCCCGCGGGCAATAAGAAGCAAGACGCGGTGAAATTGCTGCAACAGGTCCGACAGAAAGGCTTACTAGATACGCTCGCCTCTTCGAACGAGCTAGTGATTGTAGATCTGCCTGCAATTGCAACGACTAGCTACGGTTCATTAGCAGCAAGTCTGGTGGAGTCGCTCATCGTCGTTATTCGGGCAGGGGTCACTCCGGATCTTCAGGTAGCAGAAGCATGCAGACGGATCGAAGATTTGCCTGTTCAAGGAATGATACTTAATCAAGTGGGGAGCAGGATACCGCGTTGGATACGTGATCTGCTGCCCTAGCGAGGGGCAACCCGATGCAAACCATCTTTGTACTCTTACTTCTCTTCCTCGGTATTGGGTTATTTGCTCACCAATATAATACGCGAATACGTCTACTGATGTTCGCCGCAATTGTTGGTATGTTACTTTTCTTGTATTTCACATGAGATGTAGGGGTGTGTATATGCAGCCAGCGATTGCTCCTGAAGCAACGTTAACCGTTCCTAATCTAGTTACAACGTCTAAACGGAATGACGTGATGCTCTTCATAGTGATATTTGTCACCGTGTTTAGCCTCACCCCACTGTTGGTACTAGGTGGATTGACTGTGGGTTTCGGTCTGGTGCTAGCAATCGTGGCATCTCTCGTTATTGCTGCTTTGATTGTTCGCTGGCCTCTCACTGGAGTATATATAGCACTTGGATGCGTTGTTCTTATTGAGGAAGAGCCGCTTCCCACCCCAATTCTGACCGACCATCTGTACATCTTCTACTGGCCTCCAGGCCTTGAGGGCATGATTGAACGGCCCATCGGTTTTCTGCTCCTCTTCATTCTGTTCATGCTTGTTTGCCACCGCCTGGTCAATCGCCAAAAGATGCTGGAGGGAGGGGCACTTCTCCTGCCGTTTCTGCTGTACTTGCTCTGCGTGGCTGGCGGTGTGCTACATGGGCTGGTCAGTGGCGGCGACCTCAAAATCACTGTTGTGGAGATTAGGCCATTCTGGTACCTGTTTATATCATACCTGTTAGCCTATAACCTGGTGACACGTATCAGTCATCTCCGTGCCTTCCTTTGGATCGTGATCCTGGCTGCCGGTATCAAAGGCCTACAGGGTGTCTATATTTCCTTTGTGGCCCTGCATGGCAACTTGAAGGGCGTCGACATTATCATGTCACACGAAGAATCCTTCTTCTTCGTAGCGCTGCTCGTCCTCTTGATGCTACTTTGTTTGCACCACCAGTATCGCCCGCAGTTGTATGCAGCATTGCTTATACTGCCGTTCATCGTGATTGCGTTGATTGCCAATCAGCGACGTGCCGACTATGTCGCTCTGGCGGTGGCAATTCCAGTTGCCTGGTTTCTCATCTTCCGCATCAAGCCACGCGCTCGCAAACGGCTGCTAGCCATTATGCTGATCGGTGCCGTGCTCAGCGTTGCATATGTCGCTGCATTTTCGCACTCCAGTGGAGAGTTCGCCCAACCTGCACATGCCATCACGTCGGTTTTTAGCCCTGATAATACAGATACCAGGGATAGTAACTCCAACTTATATCGCTCGATAGAGAATAATGATCTGATATATACAGTGAAGCAGAGTCCAGTATTTGGTCTGGGGTTTGGCAAACCGTATCTCCAGCCTGTTCCACTGACAAGTATTTTCCCAGGTATTTTAGCCGCTGATATTTACTACGCTTATGTTCCACACAACAATGTCTATTGGGTCTTGATGCGTCTTGGAGCAGTTGGATTCTTTGCATTTTGGTACCTGTTTGGAGCGATTATCGTGCGTGGGTGTCTCATCGCACGTCGGCTTCGAGACCCATATTTGCAATTAGTCGCGATCTATATCGTCGCCGTCGTATTTATAGAAATCTTCGTGGCTTTCGCCGATTATCAGCTCTTCCTCTATCGCAATGTTATCTACGTTGGGCTGCTGATCGGCATCTTGATGAAACTACCTGTGCTAGATGGGAAAAAGGAAGTAGTAGAGAGTTAAATACCTCGTAGGGTCCGCGAATACACTATCACCCACATGGGGAGCTAGTACACGGAACTACCACACTTACTGCTGGTAATCAAAGGCCCTGGATGTGGCGGGTGCGTTTGCGCAAGGCGAAGCAGCCGCGCACCTTGGTCCCATCCGAGAGATGCACTTCCAGAATATCGGAAAAGACGATCTCCTGGTTCATCTGAGCCGTCGGCTCGCGCAAGAGATTGGGAGCGATCTGGCTGGCCTTACCCGCATAGACATACTTTTTGCGTTTGCGTCGTGCCTGGATGCCCTAGTTGCGCATGACCCGTTTGACCCGGTTCTTGCCCGTCTTGAGCAGAACAGCCAGCTTGCGATGGCCCATCGTGTCATCTTGCTCCTGCAGTTGCTCAATGCGCACCGCCAGCGCATTATCCATCTTCGGTTCCCGCTGCAAGCTCTCCAGCACGACTTTGAATTTGAACTCTGGGGAATACTGTTTTCGTTTCCCTGCCCCATATCGATCTGTTCCTTTCCTGCTTATGACATAGTCTATTTTAGCCAGGTACGGGACATATATTCGTGTACATGTTGCTTACAGCAGTATGAAGGTACCAATGTGGGTTAAGATTTTTAGAGTGCTGCCTATGAACTTTGCCTAAGAAATGATATCTTAAAATGTGAGGTGTCGAGACAAGCAGTGAGAAGTCCTATCATTGCCAGTAACTGTACAGAGACTTCGAGTAACGGAAGGGGCGTAACATGCACCAACAACAAGAGGAGTCCAGTTCAAGGGGAAAAGCCGAGGGTATTTGGATACGGTACCGGTCCAGGACTATCAGCATTGGTCGTCATACAGTCGTTATAGCTCTCCTGGTTTGTTTGTATGTTGCATTAGCAGGGTGCGAAAACATTTCACCTTTTTTTTCGTTTAAAGCGCCAGGAACACCAACAAAAAAATTTACTACCCTGCCACCCGGATCACCACTGCCCAGCGAACGTGAATGCACTTCCCGTATCAGATATTCTTCCTTTGAGCCCAGACCTGATAACTACACTGCAAATCACCAGGTACCAACGGCCCAACAAATTGCAAACCTTGCCCCGTGGGACGCATCGATTAGTCTGAACCCCAAGGCAGACAGTTTGCGGCAACACATCACAGGCAACTTTACCGGGACTACAGATGAAATTCTGCAATGGGTGGCTTGCAAGTGGGGCATTGACGAAGACATTGTCCGAGCGCAAGCGGTAGCAGAATCCACCTGGTATCAGAGCAATGCAGGCGATTATACTTCCGATCAAAGTCTTTGTCCTCCAGGCACTTGGAATGGATCGGGCTGTTACCAAAGCTACGGCATCCTCCAAATCAAATACATATACAGTGCATCTTCGTGGCCGATGAGCCGAGATGATACGGCGTTCAGCGCCGAATATGCGTATGGCATCATCCGCACTTGCTACGAGGGATGGGCGAACTATCTCAGTCAGAGGACGCCTATGCCGGGTTATCACGCATACCAGGCAGGCGACATTTGGGGATGTGTGGGGAGGTGGTTTAGCGGAAGTTGGTATGATCAGGCGGCGATTGATTATATCAACAAGGTGCAGATTGATTATGCAAGTAAAGACTGGTTGGAACCGGGTTTCTGATCCACTCGTGTTCCTTTTTTCGGAAAGTGGACCAGAAGGAAAAGCTGCACACATCCGGCGACACCTTGTTCATCAATATGCTTTACTTTGAGGATTTGATTGGATCAGAAACCGGCAAACTAAAACTCTTCGGGAAAAGCCTCTGGTAGGCAAGCAAGAGATTCATTTTATCATTTTCCCAATTTAAAACCTCTTCGATACGCTTGCGCCCAAGAGCACCTAGCTTGAGCCGGAGCTCTTCGTCCTCAAGCAAGGTTTCAATTTTGCAGGTGAAGTCCTCTACGAGATTGGGGGTAGCATAGAGCGCTGCATCCTGTGCCGAATTGCGCGCCTCAGCAAGATCGAATGCCACAACTGGCTTGCCCATCGCCATGTATTCCAGCGTTTTGACCATCGTAGAGTACTCATTCAGCCCGTTTTGGGGGTCGGGCGTGAGGCCCACATCTGCCACCGTAAGATAGCGCACGATAACATCAGCTCCCACCCAGCCAGTGAAATGAACATACTCGTCAAGGTCCAGTCGATGGGCAAGCGCACACAGTGTGGGGGCATGGCCACCGTCTCCCATCAGCACCAGAGAAACGTCTTGACGACCACGCTTATGCACAAGCTCATGGAGCGCGTAAAGGGCATTCTCAACACCATCCTGGACTCCCATCTCACCCACATAGGCCAGCAGGTAACGCCGCCCTCTTTTCAGTTCAGGCTCAGGTGTAACCAACCTGATACGGTCCAACTCAGGCCCATTAGCTACTACAAACACGCTGTCGGGAGAACGGTGGCCGCGTTCGATGGCAAAGCGTTTCTGCGAAAGGTTTGTGGTGATAACAACATGAGATGTCCGGTAGGAGCACCACTCCAGGAAGAGCAGCAGCCTGTAAAGGGCTCTCATCCTGCCATTGAATTTCACCTGGAACATTTCTGGTGCCAGGTCGTGCTGGTCAAATACGAACTTTTTGCCGAAGAGTCGATAAATCAATCCAATGACAAAGAATATATCGGGAGGATTAGCAGTATGAATCACATCAAAGCCATGGCGCAACCATACCTTAAAACTTAACAGGAATGTCATGAGCATGCTGATGCTGTATTCCAGGATATACGCCGTGTATTTGTTGGTGCTGGTAGGTAATCGGTAGCGGTAAATATGGATACCATCGATGCAAATATGCGACTCCCGATCCCGTTTGGGACCTTTGGGGCTAATCATACTTACCTGGTAGCCGTGATCGCGTAATGCAGTAGCTTCAGCCCAGACGCGGTTGTCGAAAGGTACAGAAGCGTTTTCTATCAGCATGAGTGCTTTATAGGTTTTTGCCATAGTTACCACTCCTCTTGATTGATGGACTTCGAGGACACGCTGAACTGTGTTTGCTCAAATAACGATAGTCATTGTCGTGTTGAAGAGAGTCGCTTATAGTCTGTAGAGCCTGGCGAGTCGGCGTTTCAGAAAAACCGAATCGCGTGAAGACCGTTGCGAGCCGCCGGGCAAAGTTGTGCGCTCCCCTGGTTTTGATTGAGAATGAGATGAGATTCATGGCTACTTCCCGTGTTCCCGTTCGCAGAGCTTCACATTGTTAAGGATAGTGTGTTTCCAAGGGGAATCTGGTAGTTGTCTGCATTGAGATTCTGTGCTGAACATTGTATCACGGTTTACATTCCTAGCCCTGAGCGCTAGAAAGCAGACAGCAAAACAAGGAGGAGTAAGTATCGTTATGTGCACCTGAGTCCATCCTATTTCATACCGTCTAAACAGCAACGAAAACCAATTTAGCGCGGAGTTACTTGTATTCTTAAGATTGAACAATTTCCTTGTTGAAACAGGACTTTAAGTACTCATACTGACTGCGATATACCTGTCATGAATGCTGAAGATCAGGAGGTGAAGTCATGTATACCAGGAGCAATGAGCTTGCAACTGTGGTGAAGGAGGAGGGGAGCACACACATTGCGCCCCTGACAGAGATCGAGCAGCGGCAGTTGGCAGCATGGAACGCTACCCGGCAGGACTATCCACGCGATGCCTGCGTCCCGCAATTGGTGGCCAGGCAGGCCAGCGTCACGCCTGATGCGGTGGCCCTTGTGGCGAACAATCAGGTGCTCAGCTATAGAGAACTTAACCGACGTGCTAATCAGCTAGCCCATTACCTGCAGGCATGCGGCGTCGGGCCCAATGTGCTCGTGGGTTTATGTATAGAGCGCTCAGTGGATATGGTGGTCGGCCTGCTGGGCATCCTCAAGGCAGGTGGTGCCTACGTGCCACTGGACCCCACCTACCCGACTGAGCGGCTCGTCTTCATGTTGGAGGACGCCCAGACTCCTGTGCTGGTGACGCAGCAGTCTCTGGCTACACGCCTGCCCACCCAGGAGACCCGGGTCGTCTGCCTGGATAGCGACGCGGCGGTGTTGGCACAGCAGAGCACGACCGACCCGACCTGTGCAGTCACAGTCGCTAACCTTGCCTACGTCATCTACACGTCTGGCTCGACAGGCCGACCCAAGGGCGTGCAAATTATCCACGATGGCCTGCTCAACCTTGTGCTCTGGCACCAGCGGGCCTTCGCGGTGACACCTTCTGACCGCGCGACTCAAGTAGCGAGTCCGGCCTTCGACGCGACCGGCTGGGAACTATGGCCCTATCTCACGATCGGTGCCAGCGTCTATCTGCCCGATGAGAACACCCGTGCCGTGCCCACACTGCTGCGCGACTGGCTTGTGAGGCATGGAATCACCATCACCTTCCTGCCAACTGCTCTGGCCGAGAGCGTCATGGCCCTGGAGTGGCCGTCGACCACCTCCCTGCGTTACCTGCTCACCGGGGCTGACACCCTCCACCACTATCCCTCGCCCAGTTTGCCCTGCGCGCTGATCAACAATTATGGCCCAACCGAGGTGACTGTCGTGGCGACGTTCGGGCGTGTGCCGCCAACTGAGCATCCCGATGGACCTCCATCGATTGGTCGCCCTATTGACAACGTACAGATCTGCATCCTGGATGAGCACCTGCGACAGGTTCCCATCGGCGTAGTTGGCGAGCTATACATTGGCGGAGCAGGTCTGGCTGCAGGCTATCTCAACCGACCTGAACTCACAGCTGAGAGATTTATCCCTCACCCTTTCAGCGATGACCCCAATGCGCGCCTGTACAAGACGGGTGATCTTGCCCGCTTCCTGCCCGATGGTCAGATCGCATTTCTGGGACGCAGCGATCATCAGATCAAAATTCGGGGCTATCGCATCGAACCGAATGAGATTGTGTCTCTATTGAACGAGTATCCTGCAATCCAGACGAGTCTTGTTGTGGCTCGTGAAGATGTCCCTGGCGACAAGTACCTCGTGGCCTACATTGTCTTAGTTCCAGGGGCGCCTGTTACCGTCAGGTCCCTACAAGATACCCTTGCAACGCAGCTGCCCGATTATATGATCCCCGCGACCTTCGTGGTGCTGGAATCGCTGCCGCTGACACCCAACGGCAAGATCGATCGTGCTGCCCTGCCCGTGCCGGATGCAACCACTACGCTGCGGGATGAGATCATTGCTGTACCAGATACGCCTACGGAAAAGCGTGTAGCTGCGATTGTGACCAGCCTCTTGGAACTGGAGCAGGTCGGGGTTGATGACAACTTCTTCCTGCTTGGCGGACACTCGTTGCTGGGTACGCAGATCATCGCACAGGTAGCTGAGACTTTCGGGGTTGATCTCCCTCTGCGCAGTCTTTTCGATGCTCCCACAGTCCGCTTGCTATCCGCCGAGATCGAACGACTCATTCTTGCCAGGGTAGAGGCGATGAGCGAGGAAGAAGTCTTGCAGTTGCTGCAGCAAGGATAGAACACATAGTTTTGCCGGGTCGCCTGGCCCATGGAAGGAGGAACAAGCATGACTCTACACACTGGATCGTCTCCTTCAGGGGGCAAACAGAGGGAGATTCTGAGCCTCTACCATCTGCTTGATCCCGAGGTGCTTGCCAACCCATATCCTTTGTATCACCGGCTGCGCAGCGAAGACCCCGTCCACTGGGACCCGTACCTCCATGCGTGGGTAGTCACCCGCTACGCCGATGTCATCACGGTCTTCCAGCGCTTCTCAGCCAACCGCACCTTTACGCCCGAGCAACTGGCGGCGCTTGGGCTACAATCATTGGCTCCGCTGGCCAAGGTGATGGTGCTGCAGATGCTCTTCTTAGACCCGCCGGCACACGCTCGCGTGCGCGGCCTGGCATCGAAAGCCTTCACCGCGCGCAGGGTAGAAAGGCTGCGCTCACACATACAGGATATCACCGACAGTCTGCTGGATGCCGTGCAAGACAAGGGGCGTATGGACGTGATCAAAGACCTGGCTTATCCCTTGCCGGCTATCGTCACAGCTGAAATGCTGGGCGTACCTACCTCCGATTGGCAGCAACTGACGGCATGGTCTGCAGATTTTGCGCAGGTACTGGGCAACTTCCAGCACAATCCCGACAGTGCGCCGAAGGTGATTAAAAGCCTGGAAGAGATGACCGTTTACTTCCGCGCCGCCATTCGCGAACAGAAAAGGCATCCCCGCGATGGGCTCATCAGCGCGTATTTGAATGCTGAAATCGCTGGTGATCGCTTTACCGAAGAAGAGGTGGTTGCTAATACCATCGTGACCATGGTAGGTGGTCAGGAGACAACGACCAATTTGATAGGCAATGGCGTACTCACCCTGCTGCGTCACCAGGATCAGCTTGAGAGGCTGAAGGCCGACATGTCTCTCATTCCCTCGGCGGTTGAAGAATTGCTGCGCTACGAAAGCCCCAGCCAGCATACCGCGCGCCTGGCACACGATGACGAGATGCTGGGAGGGAAAATGATTCGCAAACGGCAAGCCGTCATCGCAGTAATGGGTGCAGCCAACCGCGATCCCGAGCGCTTCCCTGAACCGGACCGGTTGGATTTGGGGCGGCAGGATAACCGGCACGTCGCCTTCGCCTGGGCCGGCCACTTCTGCTTCGGGGCCCCGCTGGCACGCATCGAGGGTCAGGCTGCCTTTGCATCTCTGCTGCGGCGGATGCCTAACGTTAAACTGGAGCCCGGCCCGATCATCTGGCGCGAAAACCTGGGCCTGCGAGGCTTAAAGGCTCTGCCAGTCACGTTTTAGTCTTCCTGATCTTGGAGCGCTTCACCTCTGACAGTAGGACCAAGATGTAGTGGAGAACTGTGGTCGCTAAGCAAAATCCTCTGCCGCCGTGAAAGGAAATGAAGGAATGCCAAATACACCGGAGATCTCCGAGGCCAAGCGTGCCTTGCTCGAAAAATACCTGCGAGGGGACCCCCCCCTGGCTGCAACGGCTGTAGGTAGCAACACGAGGCGCATCCAGGAAAGTCCCCCGCCATCGTTATCGACAGATTTCGGGATTTCCCTGGTGCCGGTTCAGACTGGTGGATCTAAGCGGCCTTTTTTCTACTTGCACGTGCATTGGATTGGCGGCGCTTTCTATAGTTTCAGTCTGGCGCAAGTCCTGGGATCAGACCAACCTTTGTACGTCATAAACCCCGCTAAGTTTGATGGCATGCAGGTTCCACCTACAATAGAAGCTATGGCAGCGGCTTACATCAAGTTGATGCGTAGCGTACAGCCGCAAGGTCCGTATCTCCTGGGGGGCTTTTGCGCTGGCGGTCTTCTTGCCTACGAAGTAGCTCAGCAACTTCGTGCGGCAGGACAGGCAGTTGACTTACTGGTTTTGATCGATCCTATGGCAGGACCTATCCGATTCATTAGAATGCTTGGCAGCTTCATCCGACGTATCGGTAGTCTGAAACGACTCGACCCTGGTAAGCAGCTAGATTGGTTCCTGCGTGTGCGCTATGTATCCAGAATCCTGAGGCGTTCGCGTGACGAGAACACAGAACATGTCGATAGGCTCATGCGACGTTGGCAAGACGAGCACCAGAAACGCTTCTCACTCATTCCGGCTGCTGAAGCGCTGCGTCAAGACTGGATGGCTATATTTGTCTGGGCGGTTTCTGGTTATCTTCCTCGCCAGTATCCGGGCAGAATGACATACTTTTTTGCCCGTGAGAATCCTGATAGCCGCCATTTGTGGTGGGGGAAAGTGGCTGAAACTGAAAACGTAGAGATCCATTTCATCCCCGGCACGCACGAGACGTGCAGAACTGAACATCTCCACGATCTGGCTAAACAGTTGAGTACGTGCCTGAGCGAGGCTCAGGGGGCTCCTTAGGGCTCATCCGCAAATAACTTCCATATGCGCGGGAAACCAGGTATAATCCAGGAATGACGACACAACAACAGTATGAGCTCCTGCACAAAGCATTGCATGAACAGCAATGGCGCTTGTATCTGGGAACAGAAGCGCTCAAGATCGGCTCTGGAGGTATCAGCCAGGTAGCCACGCTGTCGGGAGCGGACTGGAAAACGGTACAGCGAGGGGTCAAAGAACTCAAGGGAGAGCGAGCAAGAGCAGAAGGGAGAATTCGCCAAGCAGTGGGTGGGAGGAAGAAGGCGACGGAGACGGATTCGACCTTGCAAAGGGATCTGGAGGAGTTGCTGGAGCCAAAGGGGGATCCGATGAGCCTGGTCAAATGGACGACGCACGCGCCTTTCGCATCTGGTCAAGGCGCTCTCGCGAGCCCAGGCATCGCATCAAGAAGACGGCTCTGGCCGAGTTACTCCACGCGCAGGGCTATTCCCGTCATCCGTCAACAAGAAAACGATGGAAGGTGCTTCCCACGCCGACCGCGATCAGCAGTTTGGGCACATCAATGTTCTGTGTAAGCAGTTCGAGCAGAAACAAGCGCCAGCGATCTCGGTCGACTGTAAGAAGAACGAACTGCTGGGAAGGTTGAAGAACCAGGGGCGCGAATGGCAGCCCAAAGGGCAAGAGACGCGGGTGAACGTCTGCGATTACCGCTGCGCTCGCCGATGGCAAAGCCATCCCTTACGGCGTCTACGATCTCGTGCCTAATCAGGGCGGAGTGCTCGTCGGGATCGATCATGAGACGGCGGAGTTTGCCGTGGAGAGCATCAGAAGGTGGTGGAAGCACTGCGGCAAAAAGCTCTATCCGGCGGCTCACGAACTGCTGATCACCGCTGATGGGGGAGAAAGCCTCGGTGTGCGCAACAAGCTGTGGAAGAAGGCCTTGCAGACGCTGGCCAATGAAGAACAGCTCACGATCACAGTCGCCCATGATCCTCCCGCTACCGTGCCTCGTGGAACAAGATCGAACACCGCCTCTTTTCCTTCATGTCCATCAATTGGCGTGCCAAACCACTCACCTCTCTGGAAACCGTTCTTGAATTGATCTCTCATA